>Ga0066789_10000228_pt1 | contig 20769 bp, 9 predicted proteins | sample OrgsoiDNA2013049_FD_70960 | JGI IMG/M metagenome (GOLD analysis project Ga0066789, IMG submission 70960) | Permafrost soil microbial communities from the Arctic, to analyse light accelerated degradation of dissolved organic matter (DOM) -... | ecosystem: Environmental > Terrestrial > Soil >...
TCGAACATCGCGGACCGGACGACGAAGGCTTTTTTGTTTCTGGGCCGATAGGTCTTGGATTCCGCCGGCTCTCGATTATCGACCTGCAAACCGGCCACCAGCCCCTTTCCAATGAAGATGGAAGCGTCTGGATCGTCTTCAACGGGGAGATCTACAACTATCGGGAACTGCGTACTTTCCTGAAAGGAAAAGGCCACGTCTTTAGAACCCAAACCGATACCGAAGTGATTGTCCATTTGTATGAGGAGATGGGCGAGAAATGTGTGGAGCAACTTCGGGGGATGTTTGCGTTTGCTATCTGGGATAGTCGCAACAAAACCTTGTTCATCGCTCGAGATCGTGTCGGTATTAAGCCGCTGTACTACTGGCTCTCGGACCGCTCCTTGATTTTTGCGTCCGAGATCAAGGCTCTGCTGGCCGATCCAGAAGTTAAGCCGGAATTGGCTCCAGAGATGATCGACCGGTTTTTAACCTTCTATTACGTGCCGGGCGAAGAGACATTGCTGCGCAATATCTTCAAGCTTGCTCCCGGATCGTACTTGATTGCGCGGAACGGCAAGACGGAGATCAAGCAATACTGGGATCTGGCATTTTCGCCGAGAGAACGAAGTGTGGCGGATGCCGAGGCCGAACTGCTCAGCCTGCTCGACGAATGTGTCCGCATGCACATGATCAGCGATGTGCCAGTGGGCTTCTTGTTGAGCGGGGGCGTCGATTCGACAGCCATGCTAGGAATAGCCGTTGGCAAAACCGATCATCATCTCAGCAGTTTTACCCTGGGATTTTCCGAACCCGGTCTCGCGGACGAGCGGCCATACGCAAGACTCGCCGCCAAGACGTATGGCTCGGAACATCATGAGATGACCATTACGTCGCAGCAATTCGCCGACTTCGTACCCCAATTCGCCTGGTATATGGAAGAGCCGTGTTGCGAGCCGCAAGCAATCGCTCTCTACTACGTTACGCGGCTGGCGAAAGATTACGTGAAAGTGCTCATCTCCGGAGAAGGTGGCGACGAAGCATTCGCGGGATATTCAATCTATCGAAACCTGGTTTGGCTTGAGCGCATTAAGAAAGTCTTGGGCCCACTAAATAGTGGGGTCTCATCGACGCTCTCGGCGTTGAATCGACTGGCGCACTCGCGAAAGATCGCGAAATATCAGCCGTTGTTCAAGCTGCAGTTCCCGTACTACTTCTACAGCCGAACCTCAGGCCCCAAAGCGTTTTTCAATTGCCAAAAAGAAGAGCTTTATTCGACTTCTTTTGGTCAGCATGTTGACCAGCGTTTCTCAACCGCAGCGATTCAAAGATACATGGACGGCAATTCCAAGGGCATGGTCAACACCATGCTTTATGCGGATACCAAAACCTCGCTTCCTGACGATCTGCTGCTGAAAGCCGATAAGATGACCATGGCGAACTCGATTGAGCTTCGCGTCCCTTTCCTCGATCACAAGTTCCTGGAATTCGCAGCGAGTTTACCGGAAAACTTTAAAGTCCGAAATTTCACGACCAAATATATTGCCAAGACAGCCCTCAAAGAGCGGGTTCCACACGAAATTCTGCATCGCAAGAAGGTGGGTTTCCCGGTCCCCTACGAGCGATGGCTGAGGACGGAACTGAAAGATTGGGTACGCGACATTCTGCTGGGTAGTACGGCGCTTTCTCGCGGATACTTCAAGAAGTCTTGCATTGAGCAACTGCTCGAAGAAGATCTCCGTCAGCACAACCATCCCAAAGAGATTCTTTCTCTGGTTTCTTTGGAATTATGGCATCGCGCGTTTCTGCAGACAGCTTCCAGAAGCGCAGATGTTCCTTCTATGAGCCCAGCGCTAGTCCCGTAAATGCGGTTGCCGGTCTTACGCACGTGAGCAAACGGACCACCTGAAACAATGGCCACAGTACAAGACAAATTGACGGACGTCGTTCTTGCGACCATTCGTTCGCGCCGAAACGATCGCGACGGCAGTCCGCATGTGGCGCAGCCGATTCCGAGTCGCGCCCATGGATCGGTTTCATTACGACCTGCCGAGTTCTCTGACTTCGAAAGGGTTACCCAGTTGGGCCGCCGACTAGGCCAGGGGGCAGACTCGGAGGAGAACTGGAGACGCCTGTGGGTTGATAACCCGGCAGTACAGAGCGGTCGCGCGGCTGGACGGATCGGGTGGGTTCTGGAGTCAGACGGCACGGTGGTTGGATTTTTCGGGACAATTCCTTTGCTTTGCGAGTTCGAAGGAGCCACGCTGGTGGCGGCCGCAACCTGCCGTTTCGCGGTCGACCCTGAATTTCGCTCGTCCTCTCACCTTCTTGTGTCGTCTTTCTTGCGCCAAAAGGATGTGGACTTGTTTCTGAACACGACCGCCACGCCTGCGGCTGGAAAGATGATGGTGGTGTTGAAAGCCACTCCCGTTCCCCAGAAAGATTACGGAACGGTGCTCTTTTGGGTTCTCGACTCCAGGCGGTTCATGGGAGCGGTTTTGCGAAAGCTGAATGCCCGACCGGGATTGGCTGCGGTCGGAAGTTTCGCCGGTTCGTTTGCCTTGAGCGGGGAATCGCGCCTGCGAGGACGGTTCCCTCGAACTGTAAATGCGGGATACAAGGTTTCGGAATGCGGTCTCGATGAACTTCCCGTTGACTTCGACGAATTTTGCGACGAGCAGATTCGAAAGAGTACCAGACTTTTCGGTAAACGGAATTCTGCGATTCTGCGGTGGCACTTTGCCCCTCCAGGAAGTAAGAAAGTTTGCCGAGTCCTGATCTGTCGGGAGGAAGGGCAGATCGCGGGATACGCCGTAACGCGGCAGGAATTAGATACGGAGATTGGTTTGCAGCGTTCCTCCGTGACGGACCTTTTGGTCGAGAACGATGACCCGAAGGTCGTTCAGACATTGATCGCAGCGGCTCATGCCAGCGCAATGCAATCTGGGAGTCATGTCCTCGAGGTCCTCGGCTTTCCGGGCAGCATCCGGCAAGCAATTTTGGAGTGGAAGCCTTACTCCCGGCAGTATCCGTCGTGCCCGTATTTCTATAAAGCGCGAGACCGAGCGCTGCATGAGCGATTGTCGAATGTTGATTTGTGGTACGCGTGTCCCTTCGATGGAGACGCGACACTCTGGCCGTAGGTCTTGAAGGTCCAGTGAATCAGGATTGATCATCGGTTGCAGCCATGAAGCTAATTGACGCACTACGAATCGTCGGCCAGGAAGGGAATCGCGAACTGCCGGTCCTGCACATAGGCTTGGTTTGCGGCTTTGCGCCCACGCATCTCCAGACGTTCCTGGCGGCGCATTTTCGCCGGGCCAGTGGAGGCCAGCGCGTCGAGATTAATTCTGGTCTCTATGGAGACCTTTTGGGAAACCTGGACAGGCTGGATAGCAAGAACGCCGACGTCGCGATTTTGGTCATGGAGTGGAGCGATCTGGACGCGCGACTCGGCCTTCGGGGCCTGGGGAGTTGGTCGCCCGCGGCGCTGCCGAACATTCTGGAGGACGCTCGAGCCCGAGCGAAGCAGTTTCTGAGCGCTATTGAAAGAGTTTCGCGGGAGATGCCGGTTGCCGTTTGCTTCCCAACGTTGCCATTGCCGCCAATTCCATTCTTTCCAGGCTGGCAAGGCAGTTCCTTCTCGCTAGAGCTTCGATCTTTGACGGCATCGTTGAGTGCCGATACCGCGCGAATCAAAAATGTAAAGGTTGTGGACCCCCAGCGGTTGGATTTGGTTTCGCCGCTGAGCGAAAGATTTGACGCGAAGGCCGAATTGGTCTCGGGCTTCCCGTATAAGTTAGCTCACGCCTCTGCGATGGCGGACTTCTTGGTTCGGCTCGCTCAGCCCTCCACTCCCAAGAAAGGGCTGATTACGGACCTCGATGACACCCTGTGGAGCGGCATCCTGGGTGAGGTTGGCTTACAGGGAATCAGTTGGGATCTGGAACACAAGAGCCACATGCATGGAGCCTACCAGAGGCTGCTGCACGCGTTTTCGGAAGCTGGTGTGCTGGTTGGCGTTGCCAGCAAGAACGATCCGGCACTCGTCAAACAGGCGTTGGCCAGAGAAGATCTGATTTTGCCGGGTCGCGCCGTATTTCCCGTTGAGGCGAGTTGGGGACCGAAGTCCGACGCAGTGGCGCGCATCTTGCGGGCTTGGAACATCTCGGCGGATGCCGTTGTATTTGTTGACGACAGTCCCATGGAACTGGCGGAGGTGCAAACCCGCCATCCCGAGATCGAAACCATACTCTTTCCGAAGAATGACTTCCAGGCCCTGAATGATCTGTTCTACGGTCTCCGCGATCGGTTCGGTAAGAGCTCGATTTCCATGGAAGACTCCCTTCGCAGCGATAGCCTCCGACGAGCCCAGGAAGCCACTACCGTTGCATCGACCCAGTCAGTCGAAACATTTCTTGAACAGGCCGAGGCTGAATTCGAGTTTGAGTTTTCTAAAGACCAAGCCGACAGCCGGGCCTTTGAGCTCATTAATAAGACGAATCAGTTCAACTTGAATGGAAGGCGGCTGACCGAGGCTTCGTGGCAGAGCTTCCTCAAGGACCCGGATGCGTTTCTGCTGGCCGTCACATACAAGGATAAGTATGGCCCTTTGGGAAAGATTGCTGTGGTGGCCGGTCGAGTCCAAGCGGGAAGTGTTGTTATCGAGAATTGGGTCATGAGTTGCCGGGCCTTTAGCCGGCGTATTGAGCATCGTTCGTTAGAAGAACTGATCCGGCGGTTCAATGCGGATGAGGTAGTACTAGATTTTGAACTGACTCCAAGAAATGGTCCTTTGCGAGACTTCTTGTCGGAGCTGCTAGAGGCGGAGCCGGCCTCTCACTGTAGAGTAAGTCGGCATAGAATGCTCGATTTCCTGGGGAAAACGCTGCCGCGAGTTGCGGAGGTTGCACGTGGCTGATGTAAAAACTCGCCTCCTGGATTGCTTTGCGGCTGTTTTCCCGGCGCTGTCGCCGGAGGATATCTTGCGGGCGGATCACCACAACGTGGGCCAATGGGATTCGGTCGCCAGCGTCACCCTTTTTGCGACCGTCGAAGAAGAATTTGGGATGGAGCTGGATCTTGAAGATTTGCCTGGCCTCACTTCCTTCGAAAAGATTCTGGCGTACCTGACTTCGAAAGTTACAGCCTAAGTTTCGCATGGAACATACAAGTCAACCCTCGTGGAAACGCGCACTCAAGTGCGGGATTAGCTTGGGTGTGTTTGTCTTCGACGAAACATGGAAGGGCGTAGCGCGGGCAATCGGCCAGGCGCCCAGAAGCAAGTGCGTGGTTTTGTACTACCATTCAGTGCCTGCCTCAGAACGAGAGCTGTTTGCTGCGCAACTTGATATGATCTCGCGCCACGCGCGAGTGATTCGCAGTGAGCAAGGCATCGGCCGAACCGATGCGCCAGAATCAGTAAGAGGCTCTGCAGCGATTACCTTTGACGACGGATTTGAGAATTTTCTGACGCAAGCGTTTCCGGAACTTGAAAAACGCAACATGCCTGCCACCGTTTTTGTGATCGCTGACGGGATGAACCGCGAATTCGGTTCGGAAAAGTACGCGGAGAAGTTACTGTCGCTGGAGCAAATGCGAAGCTTGCCAACCCATCTGGTCACTATCGGATCGCATACGTTGTCCCACCCAATGCTGACCCGTGTGGAAGAACGCGAAGCTCGCCAGGAAATTCAAGACTCCCGAACGAAGCTGGAAGAGATGCTCGGAGGCGAGGTAAAACAGTTCAGTTTCCCCTTTGGAGATTTCAACGAAAAGCTGGTGGAAGTCTGCCGCACCGCAGGATATGAACGCGTCTATACAACTCTGCCGGCCTTTGCTTTCGAACAACGAGGCGAATTCATAGTCGGTCGAATACGAGTCGATCCGACGGACTGGCCGATGGAATTTCGTCTCAAGCTGGCTGGAGCGTACCGCTGGCTCCCCATGATTTTCTCCTTGAAGCGTAGGATTGTCTCAATGACAAGCCGGTCTGTGGCAGGACAGGCCGTTCGACCTGCTACACCTCGCTCCATGGTGCGGTAAACCCCAATCTTATGAACCAAACTTTTCTCCAATATTTTCGTTGCCCCGAGCGCTATGTGCGGTTCGGTGTAAAGGAGGGGCTTTCCGAAAATAGTGGATTTTTCCAATTCGGACAGGGAGTCGTCGGCTATGGTAGATATGCCCAGCACCGGCCGGCCGATTCTCCCCGGGACGCTCTGCGTGACGCTTGGCAAGACGTCAACTGCGCGTCAGGCTCAGTGTGCTTGCCATTCGATTTGCAGGAGGTTGTAGAGAACCTTCGGATGGAGCGGTATACCGAAGATCGCCAATATGGCAGTTCACGAAATGGAATTGTGGCACGGATGTACTACGCGGTCCGGCCCGTTCTGCCCGTTGCTTTCCGGCGGCATCTGCAGCGCGCGTACTTAAGTGATTGGAACAAGATCGCTTTTCCCAACTGGCCAGTTGATCATACGGTCGATAGCATTCTGCGCGGATCCATGCAACTGCTGTTGCGCACACAGCAACTGGAGAAGGTCCCGTTCATCTGGTTCTGGCCAGACGGTGCGTCCGGCGCAGTGAGCATGACCCATGATGTGGAGACCGCTGCGGGAAGAGATTTCTGCGAGTACTTAATGAGCATTAACGAGTCCTTTGGGATAGCGGCCTCGTTTCAGATCATCCCCGAAGATCGTTACGACGTCAGCCAGAAGTACCTCGATTCGATCCGAAAACGCGGCTTTGAAGTGAATGTTCAGGACTTGAATCACGACGGGCGGTTGTATAACGATCGGAGTGAGTTTGCCCGACGTGCGGAGAAAATCAACGACTACGGACGGCGGTTTAGGGCGGCCGGTTTTCGCTCCGCTATTTTATATCGCAGGCAAGAGTGGTATTCGGACCTGGATTTCTCCTATGACATGTCAGTTCCCAGTTCCGGGCACTTGGAGCCGCAACGTGGCGGATGCTGTACCATCATGCCGTACTTCGTGGGCAAGATGCTGGAACTGCCCGTAACCACAACGCAGGATTATTCCCTTTTCAACTATCTTCGAACTTTCTCGATTGACCTCTGGAAACAACAGATTGAACTGATCTTGGAGCAAAATGGACTGATCAGCTTCATTGTGCACCCCGACTACATCACGAGATCCCGTGAAAACAGAATTTATCAACAACTGCTGGCTCATCTCGCCAGAATTCGCAGCCAGAAGAATATGTGGGTAACCACTCCAGGCGAAATTGACCAATGGTGGAGACAGCGATCCAAAATGGAGTTGGTCAGCGACGGAATCGGGGGCTGGCGGATCGAAGGTGCAGGAAGTGAGCGCGCCACCCTTGCATACGCCAGCGACAAGGAAGGGAAGCTTGTTTTTACTGTGCCACATTCTCCACTCGCCGAACTTTCCGCGTACAACTTGCAGCGCTCATGATGGTTGTGCCTTCTGCGTGTAGGTCTGCAACCGTACAAAGAATAGGATAGATCTATTATGTCAAACGCAACTGCAGTGATCGAAGCACCAGAGGTCCAGCGCCGCGTGCTGCACAAGAAGATCTGGATCGATTTGGATAATTCTCCCCATGTGCCATTTTTCCGCCCGATCATCGATGAACTTAGGGCACGGGGTTACGACATATTCGTCACTGCCCGAGACGCCTATCAGGTCCGCGAACTTCTGGAATATTACGGCGTAGAGGGTAAGGTCGTTGGAAAGCATTACGGCAAGCACAAAATCCTCAAAGCGCTCGGAACTTGCTGGCGAGCTGTCGTTTTGATTGCCATGGTTCGAAGGGAGAAGCCAGACATCTCGGTCTGTCATGGTTCGCGTGGGTGTTTGATCACGTCCAAGATATTGAATATCCCGAATCTTACGATGACCGACTACGAGCACACCGCATCGGTCCCTTCGATGAGGCCGACCTGGATCATCATGCCCAACGTGGTTCCAAATAGCAACATAAGCGTCACTGGGCCGATCATGATGCACTATCCTGGCATTAAAGAAGACGTTTATCTGTCGCGTTTCGTACCCGATCCGACACTGAAAGCGCGCCTGGGCGTCAAGCCGGAGAATTTGTTGATTACGATCCGGCCTCCCGCCACGGAAGCACACTATCACAATCCGGAAGCGGAAATTCTTTTGAAGGCGGCGCTCGACCGATTTGTCGCGGAGCCGGAGACGACAATCATTCTTCTGCCGAGAAACAAGCGCCAAGAGGCCGAATTGCGCGAAGCCTGGCGCGAGGCTATTGCCTCGAAAAAGATACTGATCCCCGATCACGTGGAAGATGGCATGAACTTAATCTGGAACTCGGATCTTGTGATTAGCGGAGGTGGCACCATGAACCGCGAGGCGGCAGCTTTGCGGGTTCCGGTCTATAGCATCTTTCGCGGTAAGATCGGAGCAGTTGACCAGTATCTCTCGGATAATGGTCGCCTTGTGCTGCTGACGAGTGTCGAAGATGTTAAGCACAAAATAATCGCTGTACGCAGACATAAATCTGTTGATGGGCCGCGCCAATCGTACGTGCCCGCACTCGAGACGATTGTTCAACATATTGAAACGGCTCTTTCGCAAGCCGTTCCTGCCGCCTAGTCGTTGAATTAATGGTTTACGTGACCTCCTGCAAAATTAAGAATACCGATCCTGGCGCCAGCAAACCCGACACTTGCGCTACCGACTTAGCACGAAATTTAACAACGATCCGGAGGAACTTGTGACGTCTGGCACAAAACATAACGTCGGACTGATGCATCTGGGCCAAAGAGCGACTGCGAGCCTCTCCGATTGCGAAATCGCGATCGTTGGTGCTGGCCCGTATGGACTATCGGCTGGAGCGCATCTTAAAGCGAATGGTTTTGCTGTCCGTGTGTTTGGCGAGCCGATGGAGTTTTGGGCGGACAAAATGCCGGCGGGAATGCTCTTGCGGTCGCCCCGAGAAGCATCGAACATTTCGGATCCGACTCAGGCATTTACTCTCGAAGCTTACGAGGTAGCTTTCGGCAAAAAGCCGGCAGCGCCGCTTCCGATCGAAACATTCGTTGAATACGGACGCTGGTTTCGGCATCAGCTTGATTCTGATCTCGACACGCGGACCGTGGCGCGAGTCGATCACGATCGAGACGGCTTCCACCTCACCTTGCGGACGGGTCAGTCAGTCCGCGCGTCCCGTGTTGTGGTTGCGACTGGCATCGGACCGTTCCAACGCAAACCCGACCAATTTAAGAATCTCCCCCAAACGCATGCTTCGCACTGCTATGAAGGCCGTAAATTCGGAGAATTCTCCGGGAGGAAAGTGGCCGTGATTGGGGCGGGGCAGAGCGCACTTGAATCAGCAGCTCTTTTGCACGAGTCAGGAGCCGAAGTGGAGGTCATTGCGCAAATTCCCGAGTTGCGTTGGATTGGGATGCACAGCTGGTTGCATCACATGGGACCGATCTCAAGAATGCTTTATTCGAAGCATGACGTTGGTCCGGCTGGGATTAGCCGCGTTGTGGCTGCTCCGAATCTAGTTCGTCGGTTGCCTTTGCCGCTTAGGGATAAGATCCGAAAACGCGCTGTTCGTGCCGCGGGCTCGCGTTGGCTTCCACCACGACTTCGTGACGTCAAAATCTCAACAGGTCGGGCCGTGAGAGCGGCGTTGCCGGTTGGCGATGAAGTTGCTCTCAAGCTTGATGATGCGAGTGAGCGTCGTGTGCATCATGTTCTGATGGGCACAGGATACGACGTCGACATTTCCCGTTACGATTTTCTACCCAAAGAATTGATTCAAAAGGTTCGTCAACTCGATGGATATCCAGCACTGACTGGCGGATTTTGTTCGTCCGTGCCTGGTTTGCACTTTGTCGGTGCAACGGCCGCTCGCAGCTTTGGTCCGCTGTTGTACTTCGTGGCGGGAACCGAATTTGCATCTGCATCGCTTGCGAAGAACATCTCCCGAAATCTTGCCTATTCCCGTTAGGAACGCTCCCGCTCCCTTCGATTATGGAACAACGCAAAATTGGCGCTCTTGTTGTCGGCGGAGACCACCCTGGACTGGGGATTGCCCGTAGTCTGGGCCGAAGGGGAATTCCAGTTTTCATCCTCGAAGATCAACATTCAATATCATCCTTTTCAAAGTATGCGAGTCGCGTCATTCGAGTGAAGAATCTTCGCGATGAGAAGGAGACCATCGCCTCCGTGCTCGAAGTCGGACAGCGTTTTGGACTGAAGGGTTGGGTACTTTTCCCAACCAGGGATGAGACGGTGGCGGCGTTCTCGCGCCATCGCGCGCGGCTCGCTGGATTCTTCCGTTTGACCACTCCGGATTGGAATACGGTGCAGTGGGCGTGGGATAAGAAAAACACTCACATCCTCGCAAAACAGCTAGGTATTCCGGCTCCGGAAACCTGGAACCCGCGAAGCATGGAGGAGCTTGCCGCTCTTTATCCGCGACTGCCTTTGGCAATCAAGCCTGCGGTCAAAGAGAATTTTTTCTATGCCACCGGAAAGAAAGCTTGGCGCGCGGATACGCCCGAAGAGCTTAATCAATTGTTCATGAAAGCGAACCAGCAAATCAAGCCCGAGGAGGTAATGGTCCAGGAAATTATTCCTGGCGATGGGAAACACCAATTTTCCTATTGTGCTTTCTTTCGAAACGGTAAAGCACATAGCAGTCTAGTTGCCAGACGCAATCGCCAGCACCCTCATGAGTTCGGGCGTGCTGCGACCTATGTAGAAAGCATCGAGCTTCCCGCGGTCGAGGAACTGTCGGAACGCTTCTTGAAAGCGATTGACTACTACGGATTGGTGGAAGTGGAATACAAACAGGATCCTCGCGATGGTCAATACAAACTGCTCGACGTGAATGCCCGGGCATGGGGTTTTCACAGCATCGGTTTGCCGGCTGGGGTCGACTTTCCCTATTTGGTTTATGCAGATCAGATGGGCGAGGAGGTCGAACAACGTCGCGGAGAATCTGGGATCGGCTGGCTTCGTCTAATCACCGACGTGCCGACAGTCCTCACAGGACTCCTACTGGGGCGATTGAAGTTGGGCGCCTATTTTAGTTCGCTTCGCAGAACACGTGTCGAATCGGTCTTCTGCCGAGAGGATCCTTGGCCCTCGTTGGCGGAAGTGGCGCTGCTACCGTACTTTATCGTCAAGAAGTACCTATAGTTGAACATCCCACAACTGGCAAGGAAGTGAATAGCACTCTTGGTCGTTGACCTTGCGCCTGACTTCTTTGATGATTGAAACAATCCCCCGCACCTTGCGTCCGGTAATGTTTTGACTACCTTAGCCACTCTCGACTGCCTCATTCAGGATCTTTTCATCGAGCAGGCCAGACGCACGCCTGAGCGGCCCGCTATTATTTCCTCTACAAGAACGCTGTCGTATGCTGACTTGCTTTCTGTAGTTCGCGGGATTGGGCATCGCCTGCGGGGAGTGGGAGTCAAGCCGAACACTCTGGTTGCGATCGTGATGGACAAGGGATGGGAACAGATCGCCGGTGTGCTTGGGTCGCTAGAGGCGGGTGCGGCTTATCTGCCGATCGACGCGAGTGTTCCCGAGGAGCGGTTACGTTTTCTGCTCGAGGATGGGGAAGTCGAGGTTGTCCTCACGCAGTCATGGCTGGATCAAAAACTCTCCTGGCCACCAGGCGTCACCCGGCTGTGTATCAATCGGGAAGATCCTGGCACGAACCATGCCCAGCCACTTCCTCGCGTGCAGATTCCCGATGACGTTGCGTATGTCCTCTACACGTCGGGATCTACCGGGAAGCCGAAGGGCGTGATGATTGGCCACCGCGGGCTGGTCAATTGCATTCGGGAAACAAATCGCGCTTTTGGGGTGGGACAGAACGACCGCGCGTTAGCTGTGACCGCATTACACCATGATATGTCGGTGTATGACATTTTTGGGCTGCTGGCCGCGGGCGGAGCGATCGTCGTGCCCGATCGTGATGGGACGCGCTCTCCCGATCATTGGGTTGATCTCATCGACCGGCACCGTGTGACCGTGTGGAACTCGGTTCCTGCATTTATGGAAATGCTGCTCGTCCATACTGCGGGACAGAAGGTCAACATGCACGATCGTCTGCGGGTGGCATTCTTGGGTGGCGATTGGATTCCGCTCAGCGCCCCCGAGCGCATCCGGGCACACTTCGGCGATGTGCAGGTTGTGAGCGTTGGTGGTCCGACGGAGACAACAGTCTGGAACATCTGGTACCCCGTGAAGGAAGTGAAGCCAGAGTGGAAGAGCATCCCGTACGGACATCCGATCGCGAACACTCGCTACTATGTGCTCGACGATCAATTGCAGGACTGCGCCAGCGGGGAAGCGGGCGAACTCTGCTGTTCTGGTGTGGGCCTTCTTAAAGGATATTGGCGCAACGATGAGCAGACTCGTGCTCGCACCGCGATTCATTCCCGAACGGGAGAGCGAATCTACCGTACTGGAGACCGAGGGCGCTTTATGCCGGATGGCGAGATCGAATTCCTGGGCAGGATCGATCGCCAGATCAAGATCAACGGACAGAGGATTGAACTCGGCGAAATCGAAGCAACCCTCCTTCGCCAGGCTGGCGTGAAGCAGGCCGTCGTGGATGTGACTGAGCATGACGGCCAGAAGAAACTGGCAGCCTACGTCGTGCCGGAGAGTGATCATCCTCTACAAGCACACGCCTTGCGGGCGGCTCTTGAAAGTTCTCTCCCTGCCCACATGGTCCCGTCCTCGTACTTGATGCTGGAGGCATTGCCTTTGAACGCGAATGGCAAAGTGGATCGCAGCCTTCTGCCTGTGCCAGTGGCGGTGCAGGGCGCCGCCAGCAACGGTTCTCCAGTGAAAGAGGGAACAGAACAGATCATCTCGGCGGTTTGGAAGAAGCTGCTCGGAGTCGACCATCTGACGCCGACCGACAATTTCTTTGACCTCGGCGGCGACTCCATACTTATTGTGGAAGTCCACGCGGAATTGCAGCAAGTTCTCAATCGCAGGTTTTCGGTCACCGACTTGTTTCAGTTTCCATCGATTCGCGCGTTGAGCAACTATCTCGACGGGCAGGGATCAAAGCTGGCAAGTTCCGAGATCGCCGACAGAATTCGTAAGCAGCGGGATGCGATGGTAAAGCAGCGCAACAACAAGGTGGGACAACTTTCATGAGCGATCACGATGCTCAAGATCTCAGTAACGCTCTCGCGATCGTCGGGATGTCGGGCCGTTTCCCGGGAGCTCGCACCGTCGCTGAGTTCTGGCGAAACCAACTCGCGGGCGTCGAGTCCATAGCCCATTTCCGTGTGGAAGAGCTTGAAGTGGCCAACGCGGTCGCGGTTGCTGCTGATCCAACTTACGTGGCGGCGCGGCCCGTGCTCGAAGACGTGGATCTGTTTGATGCGGCATTTTTCGGCGTTTATCCGAAAGAAGCGGAGTTGATGGACCCGCAGCAGCGCATTTTTCTGGAATGCTGCTGGGAAGCGATTGAGGATGCCGGCTATGATCCGCTGAACTGCCCCGCCATGACGGGCGTCTATGCTGGCTGCAGTCCCAGTACCTATTTCTTGCGCCACGTGTGCCGCGACCGTCGATTCATCGAGGACTATGTCAACGGATACCAGATTTCCAATTATCCGGTTACTCTCGGCAGCAACGTTGATTTCCTCGCGACCCGTGTTTCCTACAAACTGAACCTGAAGGGTCCCGCCTTCACAATGGTAGCAGGATGCTCAACCTCGCTGCTTGCTGTCTGCCAGGCGGCGCAAGCACTGCAAACCTACCAGTGCGACATGGCGTTGTCTGGCGGGGTTTCCATTTCGTTCCCACAAAAACGTGGATACCTCTACCAAGAAGGCGGGATGGCTTCGCCCGATGGCCATTGCCGCGCGTTTGATGAGAATGCGAATGGCACAGTGTTCGGCGCCGGCGCCGGAGTCGTTGTCCTGAAGCGCCTCGAAGATGCCGTGGCCGACGGCGACTCGATCTACGCCGTGATTCGCGGCTTTGCGACCAATAACGACGGCTCAGATAAAGTCGGCTACACCGCGCCGAGTGTCGAGGGTCAAGCTAATGTCATCGCGATGGCGCAAGCGCTGGCCGGCGTTTCTCCGGACTCCATCGGGTACGTCGAAGCGCATGGCACCGGCACACCGCTCGGCGATCCGATTGAAATGGCCGCGCTGACCAAGGCGTTTCGCGCCCACACGAATGCGAAACAGTTTTGTGCGGTCGGTACCGCCAAAACTAATGTCGGACATCTCGATATCGCCGCGGGCATCACGGGCTTGATCCACGCTGCACATGTTGTCCGCGATGGCCTATTTCCGCCGACGCTGCATTTCCAGAAACCGAACCCGAAACTCGAACTCGAGAGCAGTCCTTTTTTCCTCAACTCTCAGCGCAAAGAGTGGAAGCAGGAAAACGGTCCTCGGCGCGCAGGCGTAAGCGCTTTTGGTGTTGGCGGGACGAATGCGCACGTGGTTCTTGAGCAGGCGCCAGCCCGCCAGTCTTCTGTTTCGGCGCGCCCGCTGCAAGTGTTGGTGCTGTCCGCGCGTTCAGAGGTGGCGCTGGAAAACGCCACCACGAACCTCGGCCAATTTCTGACATCTCGCCCGGAACTGAATTTAGCCGATGCTGCCTGGACGCTGCAGGTGGGCCGTCGATCCTTCCCATACCGCCGTGCTGTTGTCGCGCGGGACGTGCCTGATGCAATCGCCAGCTTGTCACAGCGCGACCGGAAACGGTTGCCCACTCGCTTGAAACCTCTCGACAACCCTACGGTGTCGTTCTTGTTCCCCGGCCAGGGCGCGCAGCACCCGAATATGGGTCGGGAACTGTATGAGAGCGAGCGCGTCTTCCGCGAGGGTGTTGACCAGTGTGCCGAGATTCTTCGTGCTCCGCTCGGAGTCGATCTTCGACCTTTGCTATATCCCGCAGAATCTGCCTCCGAGGAGGCGAAGAAGCGCTTGACCGATACGGTCATCGCGCAGCCTGCGATCTTTACAATTGAATACGCGCTGGCACAGCTCTGGATTAGCTGGGGAATTCGGCCTGCCGCAATGCTCGGCCACAGTATCGGCGAGTTCGCCGCCGCTTGTTTGGCCGGGGTATTCTCGCTTGCAGATGCCCTGAAGCTGGTCGCTGCGCGCGGTGACATGATGCAGAACCTGCCGCGCGGCGGAATGCTGTCGGTGCGGCTGCCCGAGTCAGAACTTCGGACGCGGCTGAACGGCAAACTTTCGCTCGCCGCCGTCAACTCGCCGTCTCTATGTGTCGTCGCTGGCCCGTTCGACGCACTGGAGGAGTTCGAGAAAAAGCTTGGGGCAGACGGCATTATGTGTCGCCGTCTGGTGACCTCCCACGCTTTCCACTCTGCGATGATGGATCCCATTGTCGAGCCGTTCACGAAGTTGGTTGCCAAAGTGCGTCCTGGCCGGCCGCAGATTCCGTACGTATCCGGCGTAACCGGAACCTGGATCACCGAGAAGGAAACGACCGATCCTACGTATTGGGCGCGTCATTTCCGCCAGCCCGTGCAATTTGCTCCGGCTCTAGCCGAACTTCGCAAGAAGCCCAACAGCATTCTTCTCGAAGTAGGCCCAGGCAACGTCTTGGGCACGCTCGCCCGGCAGCAGGCCGGAGCGTCTCCCGATCAGCCGATCCTATCCTCGCTGTCCGACGGCTTTTCCGGCGAAGGTGACGCCGCCAGCATCATGACTTCGCTCGGCGCGCTCTGGCTAGCCGGAGCGCAGCCCGATTGGCGCGGCCTTCATGGCGAAGAAAAGCGCCAGCGCATCTCGCTCCCAACCTATCCATTTGAACGAAAACGTTTTTGGCTAGATGCTCCCCCACTCGAAGAAACTGCGGCAGCCGCACTAGTCGCAACTCTGTCCATAGCTGAAGCCCCCACTTCCGAGGAAAACATAAAGGTGAACGCGAATTCTCAAACCCTTGCAGCTCCCTTCCCCCTCCCCCTATCCCGATCCACGCGGATTGCGAAGATTCTCAGCGAGATTTTCGAGGACCTTTCCGGTGTGGACGTTTCCAAGGCGGACGGGTCGACGAGCTTCCTCGAGATGGGCTTCGACTCGCTTTTCCTGACTCAAGTGACGCAGTCGTTGCATGGAAAATTCGGGTTAAAGATTACTTTCCGCCAATTGCTGGGCGACCTGTCGACAATGGACGCGCTTTCCGAGTATGTGGACAGTAAATTACCGGCCGATGTTCTGGCCGAAGCAGTGCCACCTGTAGTGCCTGTTGCGGCCGCTCCTCAAATGGCTACGCCAGCGACACGTACGATGCCGGCCGTCGTCGGCGCAACTCCCACGGCCTTCACTAGCGGAAATGGAGATGGTGTCATGTCTGAATCTCCGGTCGAACGCTTGATGCGTGAACAGCTTCAGGCAATGAATCAGCTCTTTGCACAACAGTTGGAGGCGGTGCGCGGTAGTGCCATGACTCAACCTGCCACCGCGTCTAAGCCGGTCCCGGTCGTTTCCCCAGTTGCGTCGCCAGTTGCGGCTCTCAGCGCGCTGGTGTCCTCGGCTGCACCGGTTGTCGTACCCTTTTCGAACGCGCCGGCGAAAGAAGAGTTCAAACCCTTCGGCCCTTACAAACCACCGCAAAAGGGCGTTTCGAGCCACGTCACACCGCAACAGGAAGAAGGGCTTCGGAAGCTGATCGAGATGTACACGCGGCTTACCGCGAAATCGAAAAGTTTCACCCAACAACACCGCGGCGAACTCGCCGATCCACGGGTCGTGTCAGGGTTCCGATCGCAGTGGAAAGAGATCGTTTATCCCATCGTCACCGACCGCTCCCAGGGATCGCGTCTGTGGGACGTGGATGGCAACGAGTACATCGACATCCTGAACGGATTTGGACCGATCATGCTGGGCCACCGTCCAGACTTCGTGGAGCAGGCGATTGCCAAGCAACTCCATGAAGGCTTCGAAATTGGCCCGCAGACGCCGCTGGCTGGCGAGGTTGCGCAGCTCTTCTGCCAGATGACCGGCAACGAGCGCATGACGTTCTGCAACACGGGGTCCGAAGCGGTCATGGCAGCCCTGCGCGTGGCGCGTACTGTCACCGGCCGGAACAAAGTTGTTTTATTCGCGGGCGCATACCACGGCATGTTTGACGAGGTACTGGTCAAGAGCGTGAAGAAGGCCGGTGTTCCGCACTCCGCTCCAGTTGCGCCCGGAATTCCTCGCGAAAATCTCTCGAATGTCGTCGTCCTCGACTATGGCACACCGGAATCGATCGAGTGGATTCGCCAGAACGCCAACGAACTGGCGGCTGTGCTGGTCGAGCCAGTGCAGAGTCGCCATCCGCACCTTCAGCCTCGGGAGTTTCTGCAGGAGATTCGCAAGATCACGCAGGAGTCAGGCGCAGCTTTGATCTTCGATGAAGTTGTGACCGGATTTCGAGCGCACCTCGGTGGCTGCCAGGCACTTTTCGGAGTCCGCGCCGATCTCGCGACCTACGGCAAGGTTGTCGCTGGCGGCATGCCGATTGGCATCCTCGCCGGCAAAGCCGCGTTCATGGACGCTCTTGACGGAGGTCCGTGGCATTTCGGCGACGATTCCTATCCCGAGGTCGGCGTCACTTTCTTTGCGGGAACCTTTATTCGTCATCCACTGACCTTGGCTGCGATGAAGGCGGTGATGCAACACTTCCAACAGCAGGGCTCCGGCCTGCAAGAGCGCTTGACCGAGCGCACGACCAGACTGGTAAAGACCATCAACGACTTCTTCGAAGTCCAGCAAGTTCCTACTCGCATTGAGTATTTTGCGAGCTTCTTCTACTTCGCGCTTCCGGTGGAAGAACACTTTGCCAGCCTCTTCTACTATTTCCTGCGCGCGAAGGGGATCCACATCCTCGAAGGCTTCCCCTGCTTCCTCTCGACGGCCCACACCGACGCTGACTTGGAGAAAATTGTCGCTGCATTTAAGGAAAGCGTATTCGACATGCAGGCGGCTGGCTTTTTCGCGAAACCTTCCGGCACGGAGCAAACCGTCTCGAGTGCGGGAAAGGCAGAAACCGGTGCGGGAGTCGCTCAGGAAGTCCCCGTCACGGAGCCGCAGCTGGAGGTCTGGCTATCGGACCAGTTAAGTGACGATGCATCCTGTGGTTACAATGAATCCTTTACCTTGTACATGCGTGGAAAACTGAACGAGTCGGCGTTCAAAGATGCGGTTCGACAAGTCGTCAATCGCCACGACGCCCTGCGCGCAACCTTCATTCATGAAGGCGAGGTGCAGAAGTTCGCTCCAAAACTCGATCTCAATGTTCCAACTGTCGATCTCACGCCTCTCAGCGTAACGGAACGTGACGCTCGCTGGAAGCAGATCATCCGCGACGATGCCCGCACGCCCTTCCGCTTGGTAGAAGGTCCGATGGTTCGTGCGCAACTGGTCAAACTGGAGCCGGGATACACGGCACTCGTCTTCACCGCGCACCACATTGTGTGCGATGGATGGTCCACCAACGTTCTGCTCGACGAACTACCGAAGATTTATAACGCGCTCAATCGCGGCGAGTCCTGGACCTTGCCTGCGCCAATGAGCTTTGCGACGTACTCGAAATCGCAGAGCGAATTCCTGAGCGGCCCGGAAGGCGCGAACGTCGAAAAATTCTGGCTCGAGCAATTCCAACAGCCCGCGCCGCTGCTCGATCTGCCGACAGATCGGCCACGGCCCGCGTTGAAGGAATTCAAAGGCGCTACCTACCGGACAAGAATCGGAGCGGACGCCTACAACGCCATCAAGAAGCTGGGAGCGAAGCAGAAATGCACTCTCTTCGTCACCCTGCTCGGTGGCTTCCAGATTCTTTTGAGCCGCTTGAGTGGTCAAGATGACATCGTCGTCGGAATTCCCACTGCCGGACAGTCGCTCCTCGAGGACGCGGTTCTGGTTGGCCACTGCGTCAACTTCATTCCTCTGCGGGGAAAGCCGGCCGCCGATTCCACCGCTGCACAGTTCCTGACACAAATGAAGCAGACCGTGCTGGCTGGCTACGAGCACCAGAACTACACCTATGGCCGCCTGGTCAGAAAGCTTCAAATTCCGCGCGATCCCAGCCGATTGCCGTTGACCGAAGTGCAATTCAACCTCGAACGGGTGGGCGGCGACATGCAGTTCGATGGCTTTCAGGCCGAAGCCGATCCCAATCCAAAGAGCTTCGTCAATTTCGATATCTTCCTGAACGTCGTCGAATCGAAAGATGGGCTGATGCTTGACTGCGACTACAATACGGGCCTGTTCGACGAAAGCACCATTGCCCGCTGGTTGAGTCATTACGAAACATTGTTGCTGGGTATCGTCGAGAATGCAGATCAACCTGTATCGCGGTTGCCCCTGCTCAACGAAGCGGAGCGCCGCCAATTGGCCGCCGATTGGAACCAGACGGCAGCCGACTATCCGCGCAACCTCTGTGTCCATCAATTGTTTGCAGCTCAAGCCAAGAAGACGCCGGATGCAATCGCGGCCGCGTTTGAGGGTGACCAACTGACCTACCGCGAGCTCGATCGCCGTACCAACCAACTGGCTAACTACTTGCGGAGCACCGGCGTGAAGCCCGGCGTCATGGTCGGCGTATTCGTCGACCGCTCGTTGGACATGATCGTCGCGCTGCTGGGCGTCATGAAGGCTGGCGGCGCCTATGTCCCCATGGATCCCACATATCCGGCCGAGCGCATTTCGTTTGTGCTGAACGATGCGAGTGTTCCGGTTTTGCTGACGCAGGAAACTTTGTTCAAGACCGTCAATATCGGAGCCGCACGTCACGTTTTCCTGGATACGGAGTGGAAGACAATCGCCAAGCATTCGAGCGATGCACCACCCGCCGCGCCCGCCGCCGACGACCTGGCCTATGTCATCTACACTTCGGGTTCGACCGGCAATCCCAAAGGGGTCGAAATTCCGCATGGGGCCGTCGTCAATCTATTGCTCTCGATGGGCAAGCAGCCCGGCCTGAAGACGAACGATACGCTGCTCGCCGTGACCACCCTCTCGTTCGACATTGCAGGACTGGAACTTTTTCTCCCGCTGGCGGTCGGTGCGAAACTTGTGATCGCAAGTCGCGAGGCCGCCGCGGACGGCAGTCTCCTTCTCAGCCGGATCGTAAGTTCGGGAGCTACCGTCATGCAGGCAACGCCGGTGACTTGGAAGCTCCTGATCGAAGCCGGGTGGGAAGGGAAGCCAGCTCTCAAAGTTCTCTGCGGAGGTGAGGCATTTCCGCGCGATTTGGCGAACGAACTCGTCCGCCGAGCGCAGTCGGTATGGAACATGTATGGACCGACCGAAACGACCATCTGGTCCTCGACGATCGAGGTCAAAGCCGGAGAAGGCCCGGTGCCAGTTGGCCCACCGATCGACAACACGCAGTTCTACATTCTCGATGCCGCCAGCCAGTTGGTGCCCATCGGAGTCGCAGGTGAACTCCATATTGGTGGCGACGGACTCGCCCGCGGATATTTCCATCGGCCGGAGTTAACCGCAGAGAAATTCGTTTCCGATCCCTTCCGACCCAACACTAGCGCCCGAATGTACAAGACGGGCGACTTGGTCCGCCGCGTGCCCGACGGAACTATCGAGTTCTTGGGACGATTGGATCATCAGGTCAAGCTGCGCGGATTCCGCATTGAGCTCGGAGAAATCGAAACCGCGCTGGCACGTTACCCCGGAGTTAAAGAAGCGGTGGTGATCGTGCGTGAGGACATTCCGGGCGATAAGCGTTTGGTGGCCTACGTCACCAGCGATCAGCAGGCGATCACAGTTGCAACCGTGCGAGAGGTGCTTACCGGCAA
>Ga0066789_10000229_pt1 | contig 20751 bp, 16 predicted proteins | sample OrgsoiDNA2013049_FD_70960 | JGI IMG/M metagenome (GOLD analysis project Ga0066789, IMG submission 70960) | Permafrost soil microbial communities from the Arctic, to analyse light accelerated degradation of dissolved organic matter (DOM) -... | ecosystem: Environmental > Terrestrial > Soil >...
GCGCTGTGCCCGCAGGTGTCGTTGACGATCTTGAACTGATCCAAGTCGAGCACGCACAGCGCGTACGAGGTCTCGCGGGCCTTGGCGCTCTTCAACGCCCGCTCCATGCGATTTTCGAATTCGCGGCGGTTGACCAAACCCGTCAGCACGTCGTGGCTGGCGTGATAGCTCAAGCGCCGGTTGAGCTCGCGCGCCTCGCTCACATCGTGGAACACGAGCACTCCACCCGAGACCGCGCCGCTGCCGTCGCGTATCGGTGAGGCCGTGCTCTCGACGTAGATTTCGTTGCCGTCACGCCGGATCAGCAACATCGGCCGCACCGATTTGATCGAACGGGTGCGGCGAATCGCGACCGCCAGCGGATTCTCCAGCGGCTCGCAAGTTTCCTCGTGAAACGCGCGGAAGATCTCTTCGATGGCACGGCCCTGGCCGTCCTCGAGACGCCACCCCGTGAGCGCCTCCGCCACCGGATTCACATAGTCGATGACGCCCTTGGCGTCGGTGGTAATGACGCCGTCACCGATACTTTGCAGAGTGATTTGCGCACTCTCCTTCTCGCGAAACAGCGCCTCCTCGTACAATTTTCGCTCGGTGATATCGAGCTCGACGCCGACCAGGCGCAGCAGGCGGCCCTTGTCGTCGACCTTGGCCTTGGCGCGGCTGATCACCCAGCGCCATTCGCCCGTCGCATGACGCATGCGATGCATGCTCTCGAAAATCGGCGTTTTGCCGGCCACGTGATCGCGAATGGCGGCCTGCACGCGCGACATGTCGTCCGAATGAACCAGGGTTCGCCAGTCCGGTGCCTGGCCCACGTCGGCTTCGTCGTACCCCAACATCGCTTTCCAGCGCGGCGAAAGATAGACGCGATTGTTGAGGGTGTCGAAATCCCACAGCCCGTCGTTCGCGCTGTACAAGGCCAGCTCGTTGCGCTCCTCCAGATCCCGCAAGTGCCGTTGGATCTCGATGCGTTCGAGGCCTGTCGCAAGGCTGCAGCCGACTAGCTTCATCAAGAGGTGCAGCTGCACTTCCCAGTTGTCGCGCGGCAGGGCGCCGGCGATCCCGAGCAGGCCGGCCGCCCGGCCCTGGATGAAATAACCGATGATGAGCACCGAACCGATGCTGAGGTGACTCCATACCGCGGCGTCCACGCTCTGATCATCGCGAGGCTTGGCGGTATCGCGCATTTCCGACACGCGCAACGGCGCCAGGCGCGATTGCAGCCACGGAAGTGCGTCCAGCGTCTGGCCGCGCAGCTGTTCCGGATTGCCGGTGGCCAGCAGGCCGCGCGCCACCTGAATCTCGTTGAGCTGCCCCGACTCGGCGTCCAGGTGAATATGAAACGCAGCGTCCGTGCGCGTCGCCTCGCGCAGCAGCTCCAAATTGCCGCCGATGATCTCGAGCGCCGTCGCCGCGGTCATCGATTGGAAATCAACCGCAATCTTGGTGCAAATCACGTCGAGGCCGGCGGCGGACGGACGCATACCACGCTTCGGCCACGTCTGCGGAGCCAATACGTCCGAGGCGGTCAGATCTGGGTGGCGGGGATCGTCGGGGGCTATTGCCATGTCGCCTGCGGTGGTCCCAGATGAATTGTTGGGGTTATAGATCAATAGTTTGCCACCGTAATCAAGCATAAAACCGAATGCGACACACAGTTTCTTTGAATTCGCATGTGGCACATGCATCTGGATTCTCGCATAAGTTATCAGGAATACAAGCTAAGCGATTGTATTGATGAGGTTTGCCATTTGACTTTAACCCAAAGCAGCCTCGGCTTCCCCGAACAATGTGCGCAGGCGCCGCTCCATGTCCAATTGGACCCGTTCCAATGCGGCGGCATCCAGACCCTTGGGGACGTACACCGGCTCGCCGACCGCGATCGCAATCCTCGACAGGGGAGCAGGGATGACGAAGCGGTCCCACTTGATCTTCCAGGCCCGCGAGGCCGCGTAGCTCAAGGGGATCATGGGCCGCCCCGACAGTTGCGCGAGCAGAACGGCCCCGGGTTTGAACTTCCAGGGCGGACCCCGCGGACCATCCGGCGTGATTGCGGGCGAGACGCCCTCGTGTGCCAGCGCCTGGTAATAATCGCGCAGCGCCCGAGCCCCGGTATGGCTGGACGATCCGCGAATCACCTCGCCGCCCAAATTCCGCACGATCATTGCGCCGATTTCACCGTCAACCGACGGTGAAATCAGGAAGCCCAATTTCAATCCCGCGCGGCGCTGTGCCAGCAGAAGCTTTACGCAGAATAGTTGGTGTTGATGCCAGTAGACCGGGATGAACGAGGGCGCCTCCCTAAGCGCCGCCGCGATGTGTTCGGCGCCGATCACGTGGACGACTCGCGACCAGGCCCACACCAATCGCAGGAGGCACAAGCCGACCGGTACGAGAATTTTGTACAAAAACAGACGCGCGCGCGTGAGGCGCCTACCGGAGCGGGTTTGCTGTTCGTAAATCGTATTGCGAAGGCCGCCACCGCGTTTTTCTTCCACGGCCGGCATTGTCGGGAAGGGCGCAGCGCTCCGCAAGATGCCTACGTTACAATAGGCAGATGCAAACCCTGGCACTGCCCCCTGGCCCCGCCGAAGGCTTCGATCTTGGCGGCAGCGATGAGTCATTGGCTCGCTTGAGGCGCTATTTCGCGGAATTCGGCGACATCTACCGGGTGTTCGCGCCCGCTCGAGGCGTCTATAACTACGTCATCAACCACCCCGACGATATCAAGCGGGTCTTGCTGTCGAACCATCGCAATTACACCAAGGGCGAAGGGATGGATCGGGTCAAGATCCTGCTCGGCAACGGCATCATGACCAGCGAAGGCGATTTTTGGCGCCGCCAGCGGCGCATGATGCAGCCCGCGTTTCATCGCCGCGTCATCGATCAATTCAGCGCGCTGATACGCGAAGTCAACGACAAATTCGCGGCGCGCTGGGCGGAAAAAGCGGCGCGCGCCGAGGCGATCAATTTGGGCGACGATACCAGTGAATTGACCCTGGAGATCGTGCTGCGCTCGATCTTCGGCAGCGATCTGGCGAGGCTGGAAACGCAGTTCGGCGCGAATCCGTTCCAGGTCGTCGCCAAGGAGCAGAACCGCGACCTGAAATTCGCGTTCCGTTTTCGCTCGCTGAGCAAGCTGGTCGCGGAGCTGATCGACCGCCGGCGCCGCCACCCTTCGGAGCATTTCGATTTCTTGAGCATGCTGATGGCGACCCGCGATCGAAACACCGGCGAAGCCATGAGCGACAAGGAACTGATCGACGAGGTATTAACCCTGATCGTGGCGGGCCACGAGACCACCGCGGCGGCGCTCACCTGGACCTGGTATCTCGTGAGTATTCATCCGGACACTGGGGAACGGCTGCATGAAGAAGCCGACCGCACCAGCTCTGAGGGAATGCTGGGGCTCGACGCCGCAGAGTCGCTGCAGTTCACTCACCAAGTGCTGCAGGAGGCGTTGCGGCTCTATCCACCAGGTTGGCTGCTCACGCGGCGCACGCTCGAGGCGGACGAACTCGGCGGCTACACCGTAGCTCCGCGCACCGATGTGTTCATCAGCCCCTATGTGCTGCACCGGCATCCGGCCTTCTGGAGCGAGCCGGAGGAGTTCAAGCCCGAACGCTTTGCCGGCGCCGATGCGGAAGAACGGCATCGATTCTCCTACATCCCGTTCGCCGTCGGACCGCGCCACTGCATCGGGGAGAATATTGCGATGTTCGAGATGCTGGTGCATGTCCACGCCATGTCGCGCCGCTTTCGCCTGACCCGCGCCGGCAACGAACCCATTGAAATCGAGGCGCAGATTAACCTGCGTCCTCGATCCGAGCTCATGATGAACGTAGAAACAAGATGAACGATGCCAGTAAACTGATGACTTTTAAGACTTTATTAGACATCCTCGAAAGCAACCGCAACGTCGATCGAGCCGTCACGTATGTCGACGGCGAGGATTCCGAGCGGCGCGTGCGGTACGCCGATGTCTATGCGCGAGCGCTCGGCATCCTGTACCACCTTCAGGCCATGGGCGCGCAGCGCGGCGATAAGATGATTGTTTTCCTGAGCAGCAACGAGCAATTCCTGGACGGCTTCTGGGCGGCGGTCTGCGGCGGGATCACCCCCGTGCCGCTGGCCGTCGGCATCAGCGACGAGCATCGGCTCAAACTGCTGCGCGTGGCACGCAAATTGGGCAGGCCCCTGCTCTACACCGACACCAAGAATCTCGAGCGCCTGCGGGCCCTCGCCGTGCAGGCAGGCGAGTCGGCCCTGTTCGACGAACTCAAATCACGCACCTTCTTGGTCGAGACCATCACCGATATCTCGCGCGCGGGCAAGCTGTACCGGCCGGCGCCGGACGATCTCGCCTTCATCCAATTTTCCTCCGGCTCCACCGCTGAGCCCAAGGGCGTGATGCTCACCCACGCTAATTTGATCGCCAACACGCAGGGGGCGACGGCGGTCGACAAATTCAACGATCAGGACGTGACTTTGAGCTGGATGCCGCTGACGCATGACATGGGATTGATCGGATTTTACCTGATGCAATTCGCGAATCGCGTGCACATCCACCTGATGCCCACCGAGTTGTTCGTGCGGCGGCCGCTGCTGTGGCTGCAAGTGGCTTCGAAGAAGCGAGTCACCATCACCTGTTCGCCGAACTTCGGCTACCGGCATTTTTTGAAGGTTTTGGGAGGTCGCCGCCTCGAAGGGGTCGATCTGTCGGCGATACGTCTGATCTATAACGGCGCCGAGCCGATCTCAGTGGAATTGTGCAATCAATTCATGAGCACACTGGCCTATACCGGCCTCAAGCGCCAGGCCATGTATCCCGTCTACGGTCTCGCGGAAGGCTCGCTCGCGGTGACCTTGCCGGAACCGGGATCGGACTATCGCTGGGTCCGCGTGGATCGGCACAAGCTTAAGGTAGGCGCGCGCATCGAACTCAATCCCTCGAACGCGCGTGACACGCTGGAACTGATGTGTGTCGGGTGCGTGGTGCCGAACACCGAGGTGCGAATCGCCACTGCCGCCCGCGATGCCCTCCCGGAAGGGTTTGTCGGACACATATTGATTCGCGGCGCCAGCGTGACGAGGGGGTACTTCGCCGATCCGGAGGCCACCGCACTCGCGATCGGCGCGGACGGCTGGGTCGACACGGGCGACCTGGGTTTCATGCACGAGGGCTCGCTGTACATTGCGGGCCGCAGCAAGGAAATCATCTTCGTCAACGGCCAGAATTACTATCCCTACGATTTGGAGAATATCGCGCAGCGGGCACCGGGGCTGGATCTTAACAAGCTGGTGGCCGCAGGCGTCGCCAACCTAAGATCTCAGGGCGAAGAGCTGGTGGTGTTCGTGCTCCATCGCGGCAGCATGCCGGAATTTCTGCCGACCGCGGCAGCGGTCAGCCGCCTCATCAACGAGCATACGGGACTCGAGGTCGCGCAAGTCATTCCGACCAAGCGCATTCCCAAGACCACCAGCGGCAAGGTGCAGCGGCATTTGTTGGAGCAGGCTTATATCGACGGTGAATTCGACGCGGAATTGGCGGAGCTCAGGACGCTGCGCGAAGCGCCGGGAGGAGCGGCGCAGGTGTCCGGCACCGAGCTTGAGAATCGCCTGCGCTCGATTTGCGAGGCGGCGCTGCCGGGCAAGAGAATCGATGTTGACGCCAATCTATTCGACATCGGCGCAAGCTCGCTCAAGCTGATCGAGATTCACGAAAACGTCGATCGCGATTTTCCCGGCCTCATCGATCTGACCGAGCTGTTCGACCATCCGACCATCGCCGAACTCGCGCGGCACCTGGAGAGCAAGCTCAAGGCGCCGACTGCGTGACGTCAATCGGAACCGTACAAGGGCTTCTGCAGCCGCCAGCGGCGATAGGACCAGAGCCAGTCGGAGGGTGACTTCAGCACATCGATTTCGCAGGCTCGCGCGTAGCGCTCGGTCACTGCATTGGGCTCGGCCGCTTCGCGTCCGTCCCACAGCGTCTTGAACTCCACTTGATAGTAGCCGCGCCGGATCCGCCGCACGCCCGCGTACAAGATGGGCAGACGCGTCGCGCGCGCAATTTGCTCGGCACCGATGTAGAACGCTGTGTCCAGGCCCAAGAATCGCGTCCAATAACGCTTGTCGGTCGACACGGGCGCCTGATCGGCGTTCATGGCCAGGGCGCGAACGATCCCGCGCCGGCGCAAAAAATCTGCCAACAGGTCCTTGGCGGGCACCAGACGAGCGCCAAACCTCGAGCGGATCTTGAGCATCAGCCGCTCCGCCCATGGATCTTGCAAGGGCTTGTACGCCGCGTCGACGGGATGGCCCAACTGCAGTGCGACCCCATGCAGCAGCCACTCCCAGTTACCCAGGTGCGAGGTCACGAACATCACCGATTGACCGGCATCCAAGTACCGCAGGGCAACGTCCAAATTCACGATTTCCACCCGCGCGCGCATGTCGGCTTCGGTCATGGAGACCGACTTCAGGATCTCGACCATGACGTCGCAGAAATTCCGTAGAAACTGCTTGTGGATGGCCTCGCGCGCGGCGCCGCTCGAGTCGGGAAAGACCTTTTCCAGTTGTTCCCGAATCACCCGATGCCGGTGCCGCACAACATAGAACGCCAGCAGGTACAGAAAGGTGGAAAATGCGTATAGCGCGCGCATGGGCACGCGCGAGAAGAATTTGATCATGGGCGGGTTAAGTTTACGGTATTCGTTACCAGAACGGACCCTTGAACGGCGTCTCCTTGCAGTGTTCTTTGCGGTGCGGCAAACTTCACTGTCTTTCAAAAAGGCCCCGGTACCAAAGGGGTCAATCGGCTGCGTCGTATGAACTCATATGTGATTAGGTGAACCAAGGGCAGTTGCCCCTGTTCCGTTCGAGCGGCCACCGCGGGTACTCGGGCGAAATCAGCACTGATCCGCGCCGCGTCTTCGCGCGCAAGCTTGAGCGTGAAATCGACGTGAGGTTCACGCCCATTGCTTGCACCGTGCAAACCTCGGAAGGGTTGGTGCATGCGGCGCCCGGCGATGCCATCATCACCGGTACCGCAGGAGAGCACTGGCGGGTTTCCCGCGCGCGGTTTCCCGACAAATACCGGCCCGTGCCGCCGACGGTCGCCGGCGAGGCGGGACGCTATGTCAGCCTGCCCAATCGCATTTTGGCGGTACCGATGACCGAGCCGTTCGAAGTGCTGCTGGCCGATGGCGTCTCACGCTTGACCGGGCGCGCCGGCGAGTGGCTGATCGATTATGGGGACGGCAGTCTCGGCATCGTTTCCGAGTCCATCTTTGCCACAACCTACGAAATCACCGGCTGAAAAGTGGCGCTGCACCAATTCATTCAACGGCTGTTACTGATCGGCGCGGACGTCAAATCGCTGCCGCCGCCGCCCACGCCCCAGCCACCGCCGGCGCTGCTGCCGCTCATTGAGGCGATCGCAGACGCGCACCGGCGTTTCGATGAACGCGCGATCCACTTCGGGCACCGGTACCGCAGCGGCTTCTGGGCGATATATCTGTTGAGCGCGATGGCGGTATTGTTTGCGGTGATGCCCCTGGCGCTCGGCTGGGACAGCGCGAACCGCACGCTGCACCCTTATGCGGGGTTATGGGCCGTCGGTGAAGTCATGGTGATCGGCACCGTCAGCGCGATTTATTGGCGGGGTCACCGGCGCGACTGGCAGGCGCAGTGGCTGCGCGCACGCACCACCGCCGAGTTGAGCTGGTATCTGCCCATGCTTGCGCCCCTGCTCGATTTTTCGGCTGCGGCGCCGGAAGCGAATTGGTATCTGCGCGTATTGAATCCCGGCCAGCACGTGCGCGGCTCAGATGACGTGGCGACGCTGTGCGCGCAAAACGAGCCGCTGGCGCGGGAACTGCTCGCCAACGCCTGGTCCGATCCCACGTTCGTGTCGAGCTACGCGCGGTGGACGATCGACATTCTCGATGAGCAACGGCACTATCACTACCGCATTGCGAGCAAGCACCATGCGCTGCGTCATCGCGTACACATCGTGAACAGCGCTCTGTTCGGACTGACGGCCGTGGGTGCGGTGCTGCACCTCGCCATTCACAAGTTGTTGCTGTCGCTGATAACCTGTTTCTTCCCGGCGCTTGGCGCCTCATTGCACGGCGCGCTCGCCCAATCCGAATCCTACCGTCTCGGTACTACTTCCGAACGCCTGGTGGGCGAGCTGCAGGGCGCGATGGCAAGCATTCGTACCGCGCTCGATGACGCGGTCGCCACGGGCGACGTCACTGCGCTCAAGGCCGCGATCGAGGCGGCGATCGCGCTGATACTGGAGGAGCACCAAGATTGGCATCTGCTGGTCCGGCCGCATAACCTGCCGCTGGCTTGATGGGCCGTGTGTACGCCACCGCACAGACGGCGCCGCTGTAAGAGTTACAATCGGGGGGAGATCTGCGCCTATGGAGGGATCCCAATGGCCGATGCCTACGTCTATTACTTCACGAATTTGGACATATCGACCGGTAAAACTGTCCTCTCGAAACGCCTGGCAACGCTTGAAGCAATCAAGGGCAGAGGCGAGCCCGTCATGGAAACGCAAACTACCGTCGACCAAACCGAACTCGACTCCGATGGTTTCCTCGTCGGCCGGTCCGTGGGCGGATCGGATCCCGGCGATGAGTTGTGGGGTGAAATTAGATCGCTCATCCTGAGGGCAACCTCGCGTGATAGGGAGGCCCTGGAATTGGACGAGAGCACGGAAGGACGCTTGAAATATTTGTTGAGCGTGGAAAGCCGCGAGCTCAGAAACCAGGCCAGGCAACTGCAGAAGGAGCGAGGAGACCTTCTCGCGGCCGAGTTGAACGAGGCCGGCGCCGGCTTCGACCGGTCTGAGATCTGCCAAGACGTTGGATAGTTTTTTGTCGCGATAAGCGCGCCTTTGACGGCTCGAGCCGCGCGGGCGGTAATCAACCGTCTGCATTTTACATGTTGCCGTCATTTTGGCCGCCAGTGTGGAACCGCGCTCGCCGGCAAAGCGTTTTTGGTGTTTCTCATCACAGGCGCCGGGCCCAAGGGTGGCCTAGAGTCAGGACATGACGCACACCGTAATTTGGCTTATCGCCGCGACAGTTGCCGTGTTTCTACTCTGGCTGGCCGCCAATCTCTTTTTCGTAGCCGTCGAAGGCGCGGGCCAAATAGTGCCCTTGTCCTCGCGCCCGAACTGGCGCGCACGCGTCGACACCGCCATGCTGATCCTGCCGGCGCTTGCCGGATTTGGGGCAGCCCTTCTTATTCATTGATTCCCCATTCGGACAAGCGCCGTTTGGGAAAACCGCGTTTTGTGCTGTCTTGGCGACACTGTTAACATATTCTAAAACGCAGTAGGTTCATCTCCTAAGGTGCTGTCACAGGAGCGAATCAAGTGCACAAGTTCCAAGCCGAGATCAAGCATTCTCCGCCGGTCACGATGCTGCACACACTCAAGTGCCGAGATTTCGGGTCAAGTGCTACGTATACGACCGGGACTGTCAGGGTTATCCACGCGCGGGATGTGGCGGATGCCGTACTCGGTCTCATTGAGACATACATGAGCGCCGACGTCAGGCGCAACGTGTCGGTATGCAGCTGCTGCCGCAATGGTGGAAAACCCGCCTTCGATTAACTCTACGGGGCGGCTACGGTTTGGCTACTTGCTGCGCAAAGCTGCGCGCGATGTCGATCCGGCGCATGAAGGTCACGTCGTCGAAGGTCTGGGCGTGCGCGATGAAGCGCGCGAGCGCGTCCGACCGCGCGGGATTGCCGGTGATTCTGGGATGCAGGCCGATGGACATCATCCGCCCGGCATCGTCGCCGTCGTTGCGTAGCCGATTGAGGGTTGCCTTCGCCGTTTCAAAAAAGTGTTCCGGACTGCCATAGCCCGTCCCCATGATGTACCGCGCGTCGTTGACGACGAGTGAGTACGGCACCACCAAGTGGCTTTGCCTAAGGATCGTCGTCCAGTACGGCAGGTCGTCGCTGTAGCAATCGGAATCGTAGAAGAATCCCCCCTCCTCGACGACGAGTTCCCGGGTGTTGACGCTCATTTCCCGGCAATACCACCCCGCCGGCCGCGCCCCCGTGGTCTCTTCGATGGACGCGACCGCCCGCTTGATCGCCTCACGCTCCTCGTCGCGGGTCATTTCATAGTGATTGCTCCAGCGATAACCATGACCGGCCACCTCGTCGCCGCGTCGCACCAATTTTGCGGCAACCTCGGGATTGCGCTCGAGCGCCACCGCCGCGCCGAAGAATGTGACAGGAACAGCCGCCGCGTCGAAAATGCGAAACAGCCGCCAAATCCCGGCGCGCGATCCGTACTCGTACATCGACTCCACGGCGAGGTCCCGCTGATCGTCGACGGCGAAGGGCAGTTCGTACATGCCGTCGTTGACCTTATCGCCCATCGCAAAGGTCTTTTCGGATCCTTCCTCGTAATTCACGACGATCTGCACCGCCACCTTGGCGCCGTTGGCCCAACGAACTCGAGGCAGGTGCTCACCGTAGCCGACCAGCTCGCGGGGCGGGCCCGGTACGTCGGCGATATCCGTTTGCCGAAAGAATTGCGGATTCAAGGTCATGACTTACGTTCTCCAGTTGGTAAGGTTGCGGATTTGGCCGTTCACAGCATCACGTCGCCGCCGTTCGGCCCAAGCGTTTGCCCGACATAGTACGAACCTGCCGCCGACGCCAGAAGAACCGCCGTCGGGGCCACCTCCTCCACCGTGCCGAAGCGGCCGATGGGCAACTCCGCCAGCTTGCTGCTGCGCCACTCTTCGCTCTCACCATGGAGCATGGGTGTGTCGATTGGTCCCGGCGCGATCGCGTTGACCAGCACGCCGCGCCGCGACACCTCGCGCGCCAGAGATTTGGTCAAGCCAATCACCCCGGCCTTGCTCGCGGCGTAGTGACCGACCGATTTGCCGCCAACCTGCCCCAGCTGCGATGCGACGTTGATGATGCGGCCGTCGCCGCGCTCGAGCATCTGTCCGATGAATGCGCGTATGCACAGAAACGTGCCGCGCAGGTTGGTGTTGACGACTCGGTCCCAGTCTTCGATCGCCAGACTCTCGATCAGCGATTCAGTAAAAATGCCGGCGTTGTTGACCAGGATGTCGACCCGCCCGAAGCGCGCGAGCGCCGCCTGCGCGAGCGACTGCACGCTGTGCTGATCGCTGACGTCGGTATGGACGAACAGCGCCTCGGCGCCGTGTTCCCGGATGCCGGCGAGGACCGCGCCGGCGCGCGGCTCATCGACCCTGTCAGCGACCACGACGTTGGCACCTTCCCGCGCGAATGCGATCGCGATGCCTTTGCCTATGCCTGAGGCAGCGCCCGTCACCACAGCGATTCGGCCTTCCAGAACCCTCATGGCGGCGCTCCGGCCGTGCATTTCGCAAGATCATGCCAAATCGCCTGAATGTCCGCGCCGGTGGCGATGTCGAATCGATGACTCATCAGCAGCATCGATGCCTCGTGCTGCGCCGGGTCGTCGCTGGCCACGCAATCGGCGGCGATCACGACATAGTAGTCGTTGAACATCGCGTCCCGTGCCGTGGATTCGACGCAGCCTTCCGTGGTGCAGCCGCCAAACACCACTGTCTTGATGCCGTTGCTGCGCAAGAGCATGTCGAGGTTGGTCCCCCAAAAGCCGCTCGACCGGTACTTGCGCACCACGGGTTCGTCCGGCAGCGGCGCGAACTCGCGGGCGAATTCGTGACCGCGTGTGCCAGGGACCGTGTAGCGCAACGGTGGTCCGTCCCGGCGCGAGGCCTCATGCATGCGCAGATTGAAGCGGATATACGCCGGTGAATCGCTCATTCGCCCCGGCAACGCGGTGTTCTGCAGGTGCAAGACCAGCGTTCCGGTGGCGCGCGCGGCGGCGAGCAACGCCGCAAGGCGCGGCCTCGAGTGGGCGTACATCGACAGGTTGATTCCCTGCGTGCCGAACATGCCGTCGGGTTCGATGAAGTCGCACTGCATGTCGACCAAGATCAACGCGGTGTGCGCGGGATCGACGAGCTCGGTGAATACGTCCTTTCCCTCGATCGTAATCATCTCAAATCATTTCCTGCGTGTTATCCGTGCCCCCGATCGCGGCAATCTTTTCGGGGGATCGAGCGCGGTAGTACAAGTACAGCAAGACACCGGCCAGAATCCAAGCTCCGACCACTATCGGCACCCAATTGTAGGGGAACAGCTGACCGGGAGCGGTCACCGCATAGAGCGGGTAGGCCAGGCTCACGACACCGAGCGCAGGAGCCGCGACGTGCGTCACCACTCCGCGTTTCCCGAGGTGCCGGAAATACCTGATGTGCGCGACGTTGCTCATCATGTAGACGATGATGATGGCCACTGTGCCGATGGCCCCCGTGAAGCCGTACGCGCCGGTTGCGCCGGGGCCGAGCCAGGAGCCCACCGCCAGGCCGACGACGACGGTGAAGGCGGTTTGCACGAGGATCGCGCGGTGCGGCGAGAACCAGCGAGCGTGCACGTTCCCCAGGGAATGCGGCAATACGCGATCCCGCCCCATGGAGAACATCACGCGCACGGTGGTGTTGTGTATCGCCAAGAGGCAACTGAATATGCCGCCGATCGCGGCGAGTTCGATCGGTTGCAGCAGCCAGGGTGCCACGCGTTGACCCAGAGTCACGAAGGGGTTGGCATCGGCGAGAAATGCCTGCATTTGCGACGGATCGTTCAGCCGGTAACCGACGGTCAACCCGTACATCATGAAGACATAGAACACACCGACCGAACCCAACGCACCGATCACGGCCAGCGGGATGCTACGTCGCGGGTTGCGCGTCTCCTCGCCGAGGGTGGCTGCCGCGTCGAAACCGATGAAGGATAAAAGACCAAACACCACCCCGAGACCTACGCCGGAGAATCCATTGCGCGAGGAGGTGACCAGAAACACCGCTCCCGTGTTGCTGCTGGCAGGATTGGTTACGGCCAACACACCAAGGATCAGGAAAATGACGACCTCGATCACCAGCAGCGTCAGATCCAGGTTGACCGAGGCCTTGATGCTGCGCAGGGACAGCCAACACACGACCACCATCGCAGCGAGGCTCAGCAGCCACCACGGGACGAAGACGCGGAACGTGGCGGCCAGGTAGTCGTGAAAGAATGCCCCGAACGCTGAGAACAGGCCCGGCGCCAGGATGGCGTAGCCCATCCAGAACAGCCAACCGGTGTAGAACCCCGCGGCCGGACCGAGCCCCTTGGAATTGAAAGTGTAAAAGGATCCAGCGGTCGAAAACTGCCGCGAAAACTGCACCACGGTATTGCCGACGAAGGCAGCAGCGACGAACGCGATCGCGAACGAGAGCGGCAAGGCCGCGCCGGCGGCGGGAACGGCCGCGGGCGCATTCAGAACGACTGCGAGCACCGGCGCCATCGCCGCGGCGGACAACGCGATGGCGTTCGGGACCGTCAGTACACCCTGTCGAAGTCGCTGGCGCGAGGACATCGTTTGAGGTGACACCGCCCGCTTCACCACATGGTGAAGGGCGCGACGTCCGCATCGGACACCAGACCCTTGCCGACGTCGGTCAGGGCCTCGTCGATGATCGCAAGGCCCTCGGCGACTTCACTCTCGGTGATCGTCAGGGGCGGCGTGAATTCCAGCACGTTGCCGCGCAGCCCGACATAGAAGAACACCGCACCCAGCTGATAGGCTCGGAAGATCACCTTGGCGGTCGTCGTCACCGGTACCGGCTCACGAGTCGCACGGTCTTGAACCAGGTCGATGCCGAGCGCGAGGCCACGGCCGCGCACCTCGCCGATCATCGGCTGCTTTTTCATCAGCTCGCGCAGGCCGCTCTCGAAGATCGCGCCGATCCGCCGGGCCCGCTCGATCAAGCCCTCATCGAATATCGCTTTGATGACGGCCCTGCCGGCCGCGGTGACCACCGGGTTGCCGCCCATGGTCTGAATCGCAAATGCAGTCGCATGGTCCATGATATGGCGCGGTCCGATGATCGCCGACAGGGGCAGGCCGCCGCCGAGCGCCTTGCCGAACACCACCACGTCAGGTTCGAGGCCCTCGTATTCGAAGCAATGCATCTTGCCGCTGCGGGCGAGGCCGACCTTCACTTCGTCGACGATGATCTGGATGCCATGCCGCCGGCAACGCTCCTGCAGCGCGGCGAGGAAGCCGGGGGGCGGGACCACCAAACCGCCGTCGTCCATGATGGGTTCGATGAAGATGCCCGCGACCTGTTTCGGCGGACAGACCGTGGCGAACTGGTAGTCGAGGTACTTGAGGACTTCCTGCGCAGTAAAGGTCGAGCGGTACGGGTCGGGATACGGAATCAACAGCAGACCCGGACGCGGCAGGGTGTGGGTGTGCGCGGAATGACCGCTGATGCTGCCCGATCCGGAAAGACCCCCGTGCCAGGAGCCGATGAAGGAGATGAAGCGCGAGCGGCCGGTGGCCGCCTGTACCACTCGCATCGCCGTGTCGTTCGCATCCGAACCCGAATGGCCGAACCAAACGCGGCGCTCGCCCCGGCCCGGCGTGATGCGTAACAGATCTTCGGCGAGCGCCACGGCATTCTCGTTCGCGTAGGCCGACAGGCTGGCACCCGCCATGTTGGAGACGGCGGCATTGACCGCCGCGATGATCGCCGGATGACTGTGCCCGACTATCGTGGGACCGAACGATGCCCCGAGGTCCAGCAGCTCGCGCCCGCCCTCCTCGATCAGGCGATTGCCGCGTCCGCCGACGAGACTCAACGGCGAGAAGCGCAGGCGCGCGATGTTGGCGATGACCCGGGCGTCGCGCTCCCGCAGTGTCAATCCGCTGGTAGGTAAGGCATTCATGATCGCTTCCAGAATTACAGTGTCAGTTCGGTCCGCCGGCGTCTGCGCAACAGCGCGCCGTATGCCAGCCCAATGCCAAGCCAGGTCAGTCCGAGCATCATCGCCAGTGAACTCATGCCCGACAGCACGGTGAGGACCACGGCGATTCCCGCGAGCGGCACGCCCAAGTGGACCAGCCACCGGCCCGTGCGCCGCCTCACCCAGAACAGCACGATAACCGAAACATGCAGCAGCAGGAATCCGGTGAGCGCACCGAAGTTCACCACGGCGGTGAGGTCGTCCAAGCGGTTGCGCATGGCGAGCGCAACGCCGATCGAGATCGCAGCCGTCACGAGCATGCCGACGTAGGGCGTGCCATACACCGGGTGCACCCTGGCAAGCGCCGCCGGCAGTTGCCGATCGCGCCCCATCGCGTACATCACGCGCGCGACGCCGACTTGCATGGGCAGCGCGCTGGCAAGGCCGACAACGGTCGCCATCGCCCAGGCGATGGTGATCGACAGCCAGGGTCCGACGGCCCATTCGGCGACCTCGTAGACGGCCGCCGCCGGATCCTTGAGCTTAAATCCGCTCATCAAGTCGCCGAGTACCCATGACAGCACCCCGAACAGGCCGGCCGACAGGAACAGCACGCCGATGATGGCGCGGCCGACGGTGCGTTTGTCGTCGCTCGTCACTTCTTCCGAGAGCGTCGAGATGGCATCGAATCCGAGGAAGGACATCACGCAGATCGCGGTCGCCGCGAACAGGCTCTTGGCATCGAACAACTCGGGCGCGTACAACGGGCGAAGCGTGAGCCCGCCGTCGCCCTTGCCCTGATGCAGAGCGATGAGCGAGAAGATCACCAACAGCGCGAGGATGGCGAACTGGATCGCCACCGAGATCAAATTGAAGCGCTGCGACACCTTGATGCCGAACCAGTTCACGCCCAGGGTGATGCCGGCCACCAACAGGATCCACACTGACCGATCCACCTGCGGCATCAACGATCCCAGCGCCACCGCCATGACCACGTACACGTAGGCCGGTATCAACAGGTAGTCGAGCAGAATCATCCAGCCGGCGACGAAGCCCACGAACGGTCCGAGCGCTTGCCGGGCAAATCCGTAGACCGATCCCGCGTTGGTGATCGTCTCGGTCATCATGGCGTAGCTCTTGGCCGTGAAGTACATGCAGACGGTGCCGAGCACATACGCGAGTACCATCAGTCCGCGCGACTCCTGCCAGACGAAGCCTAAGGACTGCAGCACGCCGAACGGCGTGACGTAGGCGACCCCGTAGACCACGAGATCGAAGTACGACAGGGTGCGGCGCAGCGCGTGCGGCGCCGGCGCTGCGCCGACTAGAGTGTTCGAGCTCATCAAATCAGAATCGGTAATTCACTTCGGTACCGAAGGTTCGCGGTTGATTGGTCGAATAGCGCACCAGGCTCGGGATGTTGTACTGGAAGCTGGTGTTGTTCGCCGTGATCGCCGCGATCTTGTTGGTCAAGTTGTCGACGAACAGCGCCGCGGACCAAGCGTCGTGCGCAACCGCCAGCCTCGCGTTCGCGAGCGTGTAGCCGCCCAGCGGCAGGGCGAAGTAGAACGCCTCGTCTGTGGTCGGACCCACGTACGAGGCCGCCACCCGGCCGGTCAGCCTATAGCCGTCGAGCACCTGCGTGGAATAGACCACCGCCAGACTGCCCATGCTCTTCGGGACGTTCAAGATCGGCGCCGTGCAACCCCCCTTGCTCGCACAAAAGAAGCTGTTCGGCGGCACCGGAGCCCCCGAAGTCAAAAAAGTCGCGTAGGCATCGTTCGGGTGGGTGAGCCTGGCATTCGTGTAGGAACCGCTCGCGGCCAGGCTCCATTCGCTGGACAGCTTTGCGTTGATCTCGATTTCAGGCCCGTAGGAGCGGCCATCGCCGGCATTGGTGTCGTACTGAAAACCGCAGGCGAGAATCGGCGCCTGTTGCACGCCGCTCCACTTGATGTAGTAGAAGTCACTGTTGATGGTCAGCCAGTTGTCGAACAGCTTCGCCTTCTCGCCGACCTCGTAATCCCAGACGCTGTCCGCTTTGAACGTGAGTGGCGATGCGCCGCAGAAACTCGGCAGAATCTGGTTGGCGCCGCCCGGCCGGAAGCCCTTGGTGGCCGAAATGTAGGCGGTGAGGTCTTTGTTGGGGCTGTATGACAGGTTGACGCGGGGGTTGTAGCCGTTGTCGGACCCCTTGGTTTCCGGGAACACCGTCGGCGGGAACACCTGGGGACCGTTGGTACCCCACTCGTCCTCGATCTGTTGACTGAGGTAGCGGTACCAGCGCAGGCCCGCCTCGAATTTCAGCGTGTCGGTGATCTTGTACGAGCCGTCGGCAAATACCGCGAACTGCCGTATCTGGTATGGATTGTTGTTGAAGTTAATGATGCCGTTCGGGGAGGGGGTGACGGGATTGAAGTTGCTCTGCCCGTAATCGAACCACACCGAATGCAGATCGCTGAAGAACGCGCCGGCCACCCAGTGCAAGCGATCGTCGCCGCGCGAATTGAGGCGGATCTCCTGGCTGAACTGATGGGTCGTATCGATTTCCGCGAACGGGATCGGGATGTACGGATAATACCCGAGCGTCGAGGAGATCGACTCGGAAGCGTCCTGCGTCTGGCTGTTGGTCCGGTACCAGTACGCCGTGGCGCTGGTCAGATCGGCGAAGCCGAGATTGGCCGTGATGTCGAGGCTGTAGATATGGACGAGATCGCTGATCGGCTCGCGCATCGGAAAGGCCTCGTAATGCGCCATGTAGGAACGGCCCGGCGGGCTGTCGTATAGGTCGTAGCCGCCCATCTCCATGTTCTGGAAGTAGAAGCCGGCGGTGACCGACAGATCGTCGCTGGGCTGGAACAACAGGGCCGCCCGGCCGGTATACAGTCTCTCGGTGTTGACGTTGGTCGTCACCGACTGCACCGGTGCGGCGAGTACGTTGCCACGCACCGGACCGTTATCCTGCGGGAACGGATTGACGACGATCCGGTCGATCCAGCCGCTGCGGTAGGTGTCGCTGCCGACGAGGCGCAGTGCAAGCGTGTTGCCGATGGGGATGTTGACCATGAAACTGCCGCTGCCGTTACCGCTGCCGCCTTCCGTATCGGACAGCGTGCCCTGCACCGAACCTTCCCAGGTGCTGAGTTTCGGTTCATTCGTCACGACCTTGACCGTGCCGCCCATGGAGCCCGAGCCGTACAGCGTGCCTTGCGGACCGCGCAACACTTCGATGCGCGCCACGTCGTACAGGTTGGGATCGATCACCACCTTGCCGGCCTGCGCCAGTGCCGGCGGTGACAAGGGCACCTCGTTCAGATAAAAACCGACGGTCGGCGCCGCGCCACCGTTCGAGGCGAGACCGCGGGCCTCGTACTCTGTTTCGCCGGGTCCGGCCGAGCGCACCGACAAGCCCGGCACTTCGCGCGCCAGCGCTTCGACCGAGGTGATCCCGGCCGCATCCAGCTGCTCGCCCGACATCGCCGACAGACTGATCGGAGTGTCCTGAATGGTCGACTTATACTTCTCGGCGGTGACGGTAATCTCCTCTAATCCGCCCTCGAGCGCCGAATCCGCGACCGCGGCCGCGGCCGCAGCGGGAAGGCTCATGCCGAGGCCAGCGCATGCGAGCAAAGACGCCCAGGATTTCGAGTTGAACGAGATCGCAGTCATCGACAGTCCCCCTTTGTTTATTCGCAAAATCCGGCTGCAAGTCACGTGCCATCGATTTCGCCTTCGGGCGACACGCAGGCGGCGAGCGATCGGACGTCAAGAATCTTGGGTCCATTGCAGCCAAATATCGATTCTCCATGAAAGGCTCCCGGGCGCTGCGGTGCCGCCCATAGGCGCCGGGCCGATACATTACGCGCCAAATTGGTGCGTTGCAACGCTCGCCTCGCACGTTGAGAGTGCAGCGCGAGCCCCGATCGCTGCCGCTACGACCGATGGTAGTAGAACAACCCGACGGCCTAGACTGCATTGACGAAACTTCGCTGGGGTGCTTGCCTTGAATCTTGGATCGGTCTGCGCCCTGGCGGCCACACTGCTCGCGCCCGTAGCGGTCCCGGCCGGAGAGGCCGACACGGTTCTCGATGAAGTGCTCGTAACCGCACAGCGACGCAGCCAGTCCGCGCAGGAGGTCGGTGTCGCGATCACCGCCATCAGCGGCGCAGAACTGCAGACGCTGCGTCTCCAGCAGCCGCTGAGTCTTTCGACCGTCTCCCCGAGCCTGTCCACCATGAATGCGACGACCGACAGCACGCCGCTGTTTCTCATACGCGGTATCGGCCTCGATGACTTCAACATGAACAACAGTAGCGGCGTGGGGACGTATCTCGACGAGGTATTCGCGAGCTTTCCGGGATTTCTGACGGCTGCGATGTACGACGTGGACCGCGTCGAGATCCTGGAGGGTCCGCAGGGCACCCTGTATGGCAAGAACACGGCGGGCGGAGCGATCAACATCATCTCCAAACGACCCACGGACACGTTCGAGGGCTATGTCGACCTCGACTACAGCCGGTGGGACACCACCGACCTCACGGCTGCCGTCAGCGGTCCGCTGACCGATTCCATCAAGGCTCGGCTCGCGGCAATGGCGACGAAGCAGGGTGAGGGATATCAGACGGATATCGACACGGGCGCAAAGTACGGCAAGCTCAATCGCGGCGGCGCCCGAGCGCTGTTTGACTTCCGACTGACCGGCGCGGCCAGCCTGCTGCTCAACCTGCACTACGCGTACGACCGTTCAGTGCCGTCCTCGCCGTCGACCCCGAACGTGGAAAGCCTGGTGCCGCCCAATCTTCCGTTTCCGACCGCTGGGCTGCTGAACAGTCCCCCCGGCGGCACGCTCGTCAGGGTTGGCGGCTTGCCGCTGTATAAGAACGAGCGCGGTGACGGGGCCGCGGCGACGCTGAACGTGCGTTTCGATGGACTCACTCTCACTTCGATCAGCGCTTTCGACGAGTTCTTCGCGCGTAGTCTCGACAACTACGATGGCTACCCGGCTGCTGACAACAACTGGACCAAGAATTTTCAGCAGCAGCAGTTCAGCGAGGAATTGCGCTTGAGCGGAGGCATAGGCGGCCGCGTGGACTGGATCGTGGGTGCCGAGTACGCCCAGAACTGGTTTCACTGCCGCGACTCGCTCGACTGGACGTTCGTCTATGGACTCGCGGACTCCATCACCGATTCGGGCAAGGCCATCACCGCCGCGAACTTCATCCAAACGCAGCAGTCGGCGGGGCTCTACGCCCACGCGGAAACCCATCTCTCGACCCGTTGGTCACTCGTGACCGGACTGCGCTACTCGCATGACGAGGCGGCGTTCAACGGCGTGACTCTCGATCCGACCGGCCTGTTGACCTTCGCCGCCAATAATTTCACGGGGCCGATCGTGCCGAATACAGTGCTCGCCGCGCTCGATCAGTCACGCTCGAGTCAGAACTTCTCCTATCGGCTCGAGCCCGAGTACCATCCCACCGACAAGGTTCTGCTGTACGCGAGTGTCGCGACCGCCTACAAGGCGGGGATCTTCTATGGCCAGCCCGCACAGGTCGGGGTGGATTGGGGCTATGTGAATCCTGAACACGTGCGCACCACGGAACTGGGGTTCAAGGGCCGGTTTTTCGGCGACTCGCTGGAGTTCGACGCCGCGATCTTCGACACCGATATCCATGATCGCCAGTCGAGCCTCTCATTGTGGGCGGGGCCCGTTGGTACGCAGCCCCTGATAGCGGGACTCGGCAACGTGCCGCGCTCGAGAATCGATGGCGTCGAGAGCAACATCGAGTGGCGCCCGCTCGCGGGCCTCGAGGTCCATCTCGCCGCCACTTACCTCCATGCCCGGGTGACGGAGACCTTGACGAACGACAACGGTCTGGCACTGTTCACGCCCGT
>Ga0066789_10000232_pt1 | contig 20715 bp, 12 predicted proteins | sample OrgsoiDNA2013049_FD_70960 | JGI IMG/M metagenome (GOLD analysis project Ga0066789, IMG submission 70960) | Permafrost soil microbial communities from the Arctic, to analyse light accelerated degradation of dissolved organic matter (DOM) -... | ecosystem: Environmental > Terrestrial > Soil >...
TCTCGCGGTGGCCCTCACGGCGATGTCGTTCTGGGTCGCGAACACATCGCTGCTCTGGATCGGCGGTGTCTCTCTCGGCCTGACGGTGCTTGCGATCGCGCAAATGGGCATCCACCTGGTGTTTTTCCTGCATGTCACCACGGGCCCGGACAACACCAACAACGTGATGGCGCTGGCGTTCGGTGTGCTGATCGTCGTCCTGGTCGTGGTCGGATCGCTTTTGATCATGTCAGACCTGAACGACAGCATGATGCCGGGGCCGGAGCTGATGAACATGCAGATGCAGCGCTGAAGGGTGCTCGGTTTCGTACCAACGTCGCGTGCGCACGAACCACCAAAAGGTCACAGGTTCGTCCAAGCGGCGGGAACAACACCAACGCTAGCGTTTCACGTTGAGGTATTGCGCGGCTGATACGCCACTGGCGGTGGGGACGGGAAATGCTGAAAGGATTCACGGCGCCGCGGTCTCCTCTGAGCGCCGCCGCATTGGTCCCGCCGCCTCCCTGGCATTTCGCAGGGGATGTCCTGGCGGTGGAATTCTGGAACGATCCCGATGTATCGGCCCATATCCTTCCAGCCGGTGTCGAGCTTGACAGGAAATATCCAGGTCACTCCGTCGCGCTCTTCACGGACTACCAGTTCACGGCACAAAACGATGAGCATCTGGATCCTGCCAGATATCAGTGTCGCGGGTTCAGCGTCCTGCTCGATGCGATATGGAAGGGGACACGAATCGCGTGGTGTCCCTATTGCTATGTCGACAACGATGCTGCGTTGATGAGGGGCTGGATTCAGGGCTATCCGAGAAAGCTCGGGACGATACACCAGACCCGCACTTTCGCCGCCGCGAGTGCAGCTTCGGCGCCGCTCGTGCATGATGGCAGGTTCTCGGCCTGCATGTCGGCTCACGGCCGTTTGCTGGTGCAGGCCCGCGTTACCTTGCACGAAAAGGCCGAGCGACTGGTTGGCCTGCTTGATCGCCGCATTGTCGGACGGCGATATTTTCCGCGGCTCTCTGCCGGCATGCACGACAAGCCGGCCGTCGATGAACTGGTTCGATGTGTCTCGAACCAGCTCCTGATTACAAATATCTGGATCGGCGTGGGTGAGCTTGATTTTCCGGAGGCCTATGGCGAAGAGCTGGAAGTGCTGGGGCCATTGAAGGTGGGGCGCGGATATCGCTTCTCGTTTTCCTATTCCGTCACCGATATCGAGGTCCTGGCAGACCTCACCGCCTAGCATTGTGCCAGTGCCAACAGGTGGGTTCCGGATTGCGGCAGGAATAAACAAGTCGTCGCACTTCAATCAAATCAATTGTGACTGCTTTCGTTAAATTCGTTGCCGAATGTAATGCATCAGGATGCCGAAATGCTTAGGGGCTTTACAGTTCCGAAATCGCCATTCGGCCAGGCCGCTCTAACGCCACCGCCACCCTGGCACTACGCCGGCGACGTTGTCGGCGTCGAGTTCTGGACCGACGCCGATGCGACGGCAGCAACATTGCCGAATGGTCTTTCCCCGGATCCGAAGTCAAACGGTCACGCCGTCATGATGTTCCTGGATTGGCAATTCACGGCACAGGACGACGAATATCTCGAGCCGGCCCGTTATCAGTATCGCGAGGCGTTTATTCTGGTCGACGCCATGTATCGCGACGTTCCGGTCATGTGGTGCCCGTACATTTATGTCGACAACGACGCTGCGCTGGCGCGCGGCTGGACGCAGGGCTTTCCGAAGAAAATGGGCAGCATTTTTCAGACGCGCTCCTTTGCGGTGTCTGGTCCTGCCGCGGCGCCGGTGGCGTCCGGCAGCCGGTTTGGCGCGAGCCTCTCAGCGCACGGCCAGCGTCTTGCGGAAGCCTGCATCACCTTGCACAGGCCGGTCGAAAATGGACTGTCGCTTCTCAGCCGGCCCACGGTCCTGCTGCGATACTTTCCGAGACTGGCGGCCGGATACCAGGACAAGCCTGCGGTCAACGAGCTGGCGATGTCGATCACCGACAATCTCACAGTGACCGGCGCATGGATCGGGAAGGGCGAACTCAACTTTCCGGAAGCGAACGGCGAAGAACTCAACGCGCTTGCGCCGAAGCGGATCGAGTCCGGGTTTCGCTACTCACTTTCTTACTCGGTTAGCGATCTGAAGATCCTCGAGGATCACGGCTCGTAGATGACTGAAAACACTCTCACCGAAACGGCGAAGCTTGCAGTCCCTCGCTTCGCCGGAGGGTCTTCGCGGCACCCCCCGTCCCGCGGAGACCCTCGGCCGGGGGCGTCTTTGCTGGTCTCGCGTCTCTCATCGCATTCTCGATGTGAGCGCTTGCCAAGGTGTTTCGAATTGCTGCGATCTGTGTTATAAATGCAAGTAACATATTGATATATAATACTAAAATAGCTCAGTGCGGTGCATCAACATTAACCTTCCATAACGCTGATTAACGAGCCAAAAGGCGCCCGCTGCTGCACTCTCCCGCCGATCCGAAGCCTCGGATAGTTTGGCGAGGGAATGATATGGAAGGACTTCAAACCACCGCACGAGAGTCTGTCCTTGCGGAGGATCAACAGTTCCACCTGGTTGCTAACAGCGTGGCCCAGCTGCTTGAAACGGCAAGGCGAGAGTTGGGGCACGATCAGGAGGCGGCCAAGGCGTCGCTGGTCACGGCTTCGCACATCCTGCAAGCGGAAATCGAACGTTGTTCGGGCGCTAACGGCTCCACGAGGGGCGGGCTGGCAGCCTGGCAGATCCTTCGAGTGCGATCTTACATCGACAACAACTTGCACCGCACCATTCACATCCGGGATCTCAGCGCTGTCGCGCGTCGAAGCCCGGCGCACTTCTCCCGTAAATTCAAACTGGCTGTTGGCGATTCGCCACATGCCTTTGTGGTGAGAAGGCGTCTGGAGAGAGCCTGCCACCTGATGATCACCAGTGCGGCATCACTGAGTGAGATAGCCTTGAGCGTGGGCTTTTCGGATCAGGCACATCTATGCAGGCTGTTCAGACAGGCCTTCGGTCAAAGCCCGGCCAATTGGCGCCGCGAGCGTGGAATCCCTGATGAGGTCACCTCAAGAACCGGCATGGACGAGAATGTCCCATGAGCGATCAGCGCGGAAAACTGCTGAGGTTCGGCCCTTTCGAACTCTCGATCGGAACCAGACTTCTGACCAATGGGGCAAAGGTCGTACCGCTCGGCGCCCGCGCCATGGATCTCCTCATCGTCCTGGTGGAGCAGGCAAACAAGGTCGTCGGCAGGAGAACCCTGCTCGAGCGCATTTGGCCAATGAGAGGAGCCGAACAAGTCAGCCTGCGCGTCCACATCTCGGCGCTACGGAAGGCTCTCGATCAGAGTGATCCTGGCAGGCGATATATCACGAACGTGCCTGGAAGGGGGTACAGCTTCATCGTACCGGTTACGTCACTTTCCCCGACAGCGTCGGGGGATCTCAAACCATCCTCGAGGTCCCGACTGCCCGCGCGCTTGATGCGGATGCTCGGACGAAGGGACGCCCTGACTGCGATCCAGATGAAGCTGGCCGAGCAGAGGTTTGTGGCGATCGTCGGGCCCGGCGGCATCGGCAAGACCACGGTTGCGGTGGCAGTTGCCCACGAGATGAGCGCCACTTTCAACGGCCATATTCATTTCGTCGACCTGGGCGCGCTCGGCGCCGCCTCACTCGTCGCGCCGGCCGTAGCCGCCGCACTCGGTATATCAGTGCAAACAAGCAATGTCGTACCAGCCTTGATCGACCGTTTGCAGGAAAGGCCAACGCTCGTCATTATCGATTGTTGCGAACACCTTGTTGATGGGGCATCTGCTCTCGCAGAGGAGCTGATTCGCCGTGTTCCGACCCTGCATTTGCTTGCGACCAGCCGGGAGGCGATGCGTGTTGAAGGCGAACATGTCCATGAACTCCTTGCGCTTGTATGCCCCCCGGAAGACAGCAACTTGTTGGCGGAAGATGCCCTGCAATACCCCGCCGTTCAACTGCTGGTGGACCGCGTACGGGCTGTGCGAAGTGATTTCGAGCTGGTCGATGCGGACGCGTCGGTTGCCGCGGGGATCTGCCGGCGGCTTGATGGAATTCCATTGGCAATTGAGCTCGCCGCCGGCCGGGTTGACATATTTGGCCTCAGCAAGACGGCAAGCTTGCTCGACGATCGGCTAAACCTGTCATGGGTGGGGCGTAGAACGGCGCTGCCGAGGCATCAGACCCTGAACGCGGCGCTTGAGTGGAGCTATGACCTGCTTGGTGAGGCAGAGAAGCGCGTACTGAGCCGGCTTAGTGTTTTTGCCGGCGGATTTACATTCGAAGCGGCGGTCGCCGTCGTCGCGGACGAAACGATCGATGAAACAAATGTCTCGGATTGCCTTTGGGAGCTTCGTTCAAAATCGATGATTGCCGTTCGGGGGCAGGAGGGGCGGCTGCGTCTGCTGGACACCACTCTTGCCTTTGCTTCGCGCCGACTTGCCGAGAGCGATGAAGAGAACCGCTGTCGCCGGCGCCACGCGCTCTATTTCTGCGACTTGTTCAAACAGGGCGCTTCAACGGACGAGCATGAAAGGCTCAAGGCGTTTGGAGATGAGGTCGACAATCTCAGAACTGCCCTGAACTGGGCTTTCTCAGTCGAAGGCGAAGCGAAGATTGGCGTTGAACTTGCTGCCGCCTCGGCAGGTACCTGGATGGCAATGGCTCTGCTTACCGAATGCCGGGAGTGGATGACGAAAGCCATCAGCCGGCTCGACGCGGCCAGTGCCGGCTCACGGCAGGAAATGATCATTCAGTCCGCACTCGCCAGTTGCATGATGTTCACGGACGGTATGACGGAGGAGTCGTATGCTAGCTGGGAAAAAACGCGTTTTCTGGCCGAGTGCCTCAACGACACCGACTGCCAGCTCGATTCTTTGCTTGTTCTCTGGGCTCACCAGATACGGCTTCCAAATTATGCCGAGGCGACAGGGTTGGCTGATCGATGCGGTGAGGTCGCTGACGGGAGCGGCAATCGTGGCGCGATCGCAATGGCCAATTACATGCGCGGCGTAACATACCATCACAGTGGGCGAATATTGCAGGCCGAAGCTCATTTTGAAATGTCGCTGCACCGCGATGACGAAGCGTCCCGGCAATCTCTCATCAGGCGGTTTGGCTACGATCGGAAGGTCGATGCCATGGCCGTACTGGCCAACCTGGCGTGGCTCCGCGGCTCTCCCGATCAGGCGCAGCGCCTCAGCCTGATGTCGATTGCCGAGGCACGCCAACTCGATCTCGCGGTTCCGCTCTGCGTGGCGCTGGCCTGGGCAAGCTTCACCACGTACCTGACAAGTCCCGACGATCCCGAGACGGAAGTGCTTGCCAACGAGCTGGTCGAACACGCCGCAAAATACGCCGTGGACAGCTACCACGGTATTGGCCTCAGCATGCAGGCTCTCTGCACAGTGAGGCGGGACGGGAGCGATACAGCTTCGGCGACGCTCTACCGCGGTCTGGAGAAGTTGTCCGCCGCGCGATATGGGGTGTTCAACTGGATCCTACAGGCAGAGTTTGCAAGGAGTATGGCCGTCGCCGGTCGTGCCCGGCAGGGACTAGCCGTTTTCGAACGAGCGAAGATCAACCTTGGCGAGACCCAGTGGTACGCCCCGGAATTGCATCGGATCAGGGGCGAACTGGCGGTTGGCAATGGCGAGGGACTTACCGCAGGCAGGCAATACTTTCTCACTGCGCTCGAACTCTCGGACAGACAAGCGAGCTTGTCGTGGGCGCTCAGAGCCGCGACCAGCCTTGCCATTGCCGAGAAGTCGCTCGGGCGAAAGGAGACCGCATGGCGGACCCTGCAAGCCATCCACGCGAAATTCCGCGAAGGCCTTGAGACGTCCGATCTACGGTTGGCCAAGCAGGTCTTGAACGGCTCATACCGGCCCGACAGCACCGTCAACGCACTACACTGACGCTTGTTGCTGGAGGAGGTTTCGGCTAACACTTGATGGGCTGGGAGTGTATTTGCACAAGACCGACGACGAGCGGTGAAACGGCCGGATCGTCGAGGGGCTTGGCGGAATAACTCAAGTCGATTCAACAACATGTCGATTCAACAAATTGGCTCACTCAGTGCAATCCGGTTTCGGTTTGGCCCGTTCGAGCTCAATGTCGCCGAGCGCTCGCTCAGAAAGGCGAGCCATGTCATTCCGATTGGTGGCAGGGCCTACGACATCCTGATTGCGCTGCTCGAAAACGCCGGTGAGGTCGTCGGGAAAGCCGAACTGATCGCGCGGGCCTGGCCTGACGTCACGGTCGAGGAAGGCAGCCTTCGCGTCCATCTGTCGGCGCTGCGCAAGGCCTTGGGCGATGGTCAGTTCGGCAACAAGTACATTGCGAGCCTGCAGGGTCAGGGCTACAGCTTCATCGCCCCGGTCACGCACCTTGCGGCCGATCACGACGGGGGGAGCGCATCCGCAGGGTTGTCCAACCTGCCAGTCGCACTGGGCCGCATGGTCGGTCGCAACGATGTTGTCGTTGAGATTCAAGGCTTGCTCCGGACCGGACAGCGCTTGATTACAATTCTGGGTGCTGGCGGTATCGGCAAGACAACGGTTGCCCTGTCAGTCGGACACGGGATGTTGGCCGACTTCTCTGGCGCGGCATTCTTTGTCGATCTTTCGACCGTAACCGACCGAGAAAATCTCATCGGGGCGATTGCGTCCGCGGTCGGGCTCGGCCCGCAGCTGGTCGATCCGAAGGAGGCGCTGCGTAATTTTCTGCGCCCTCGCAGGGCGCTTATCATTCTCGATAGTTGCGAGCATCTCATCGAGAAAACCGCTGACATCGCCGGCTATATTTTTCAGAATGCGCCCGACATCCACATACTTGCGACCAGCAGGGAGGCATTGCACGTCCCTGGTGAACACGTGCTTGGTCTTTGTCCGCTGGATTGTCCGCCGGAGCAGTCGGGGCTGACGGCGTCAGAGGTGATTGCCTATCCGGCCGTTCGGTTGTTCGCCGAGCGTGTCAGTGCTCGCCGCGGCGAGTTTTCGCTTCGCGACGACGAAGCTGCCATGGTTGCCGAGATTTGCCGCAAGCTTGACGGTATTCCACTCGCCATCGAACTCGCCGCCGGAAGGGTGGCTATCTTCGGCGTTGCGAATACATTTGCAAGACTGGCTTCGCGCCTCGATCTCTTGAAGTTCGGCCGGCGAACCGCAAATCCACGGCATCAGACACTGATCGCAACGCTGGACTGGAGCCACGACCATCTTTCGGAGATTGAGCGAGTCCTGTTGCGACGTGTCGCGATTTTTGTGGGCTACTTCACGCTGGAGGCGGCGCTCGCCGTGGCGGAGGAGGCGGGCGTCGACCCGTCCGAGATCGCGGGGGCGTTAGGAAATCTGGTCGATAAATCACTGGTCGTGGTTCGGACCAGTTCGGAGGGGCCCGGCTACCGATTGCTGGATACGACGCGCGCCTACGCGTTGGAGAAATTGGCTAGCAGTGGCGAGCAGGGTGCCATTGCCGGCCGGCACGCGAGTTTTTCGATTCGAATGCTGGAAAGCAACCCGATCAACCTCTTTGATCTGGAGTCCGCGGAAGTCGCAGCCAACGGCGTGCGGGACTATCTTGGAAATATCCGTGCAGCGCTTGCATGGAGCTTTGGTCCCAACGGTGACGACCTCAAAGCCATAAAACTGGCGGCCGCAGCGTCGCAGCTGTTTCTCGCCATGTCGCTTCTCCTGGAATGCCGAACATGGATGGAGAAAGCGATCGATCGGATGGCTGCGGACTGTGACCCGCGGGACCAGATGGAAATCCATGCGTCGCTGGCATTGTCGCTGATGTTCACGGCCGGAAACAGTGAGAGGGTTCGCGAGGCCTTCAATACGGCGTTGACGTTCGCAGAGCGGCTTGAAGATACCTACCAGCAATTGCGTCTGCTCAGCGGGTTGTCGATGTATCTTCATCGTACGATCGACGCGGTTGGCAGCCTCGAAGTTGCGCTGCGCGCCGAAATTGTCGCGAAGAAGACGGGAAACCCGGAAGATGCAGCTCTTGCGGATGCGATGCTGGGAGCCTCGTACTACATGCTCGCCGACCACGTTCGCGCGCCAAAACACCTCGAACGGGCCTTGCACGGGTCGCAGGCTTCGCAACGGTTCAACCCGACACAGTATCTCTTTGATCTGCGCACCACGTCGCTGTTCAATCTTACCCGATCGCATTGGTTCGCCGGCAATCTCGACAGGGCTGCCGTTTATGCCGAAAGAACCATCGAGGAAGCCGGGAGATCGAACCATCCGATCGCGCTGTGTCGAGCTCTTATCCTGACGATACCGTTCCATTTCTGGACCGGCGATTTGGAACAGGTCGAGAGGAACCTCTCCGAACTCGAGCTCACCGCGGAGAAGTATTCGTTGGAGCCATTTCGCGCGGTCGCGATTGGCCTCAGGGGACGGCGTTTGATCCACGTCGGTCAGACGATGGATGGCATATGTCATCTGAAAGATAGCCTGGAGAAGCTGCGGGTTCTGCGATACGAAATGCTCGTAACGGATTTTGTCTCCGAATTGGCGGTTGGTCTGGCAAAGCAAAACCAGCGCACGGAAGCGTTGGCTCTCATCGACGCTTCGATCGCAATCCAGCTTGGATCGAAGAGGCCTCTCCACCTTCCGGCCCTCTTTTTGGCGAAAGGCATGGCGCTTGTGGGCGGGGATGCCCGACAGAGTGATCTGGCTCTGGAGTGCTTCAAGGAAGCGATGACCCTGGCCGGACAACAATCCGCGCTATCGTTCGAGCTGCGGGCAGGGCTGGAACTCGCGCGGGTTTGGATTGATCGGGGTCAAATCCGAAGGGTCCATGATCTCATTGGCCCCATTTACGGTCGATTTATTGAAGGTCTAACGACACCCGATCTCGTTTCGGCCAGGAAAATCCTCGAACAGACGAGCGTTCCGGCGCGACGCTTCACTGCGTAGTAACAAGGCCCAGGGTCTGCGCGCGTGATACCGCTTGCGCCCGCTTCTCCACGCCCAGCTTGGTGAAAACGCTCTTGAGGTGCGACTTTACGGTCTCAGGCCCGATATAAAGGCTGCGCGCAATTTCCTTGTTGGACAATCCTCCCGCGATCAGCGTGAGAATGTCGGTCTCGCGGGGACTCAATGCGTGCAGCGCCCGGACTTTGAAGTCCGGTGTCAGGCGATCCTGCCGTGCCCTTTGGAAATCGGCCACGAGCCGATCAACATAAGACACCAGATGTGCGTCGATGCTGCCGCTCTGCTGGACCATCTGTACGAGGTCGGAAGTAATCGAACTCTCGTCCAAAATAATCCGATAAAGACCCCCGCCTGCGCAGGCAGCAAGAAGACGTCGAAATCGATTGGTTGCCTCCGCGGCTTTGCCGAGGCGCAGCAAAAGGGCCGAGATTCGAATCTCAACCCGGATCAGGAAGTAGCGATGGTGGGCTGCTTCGGTTTCGCGCTGCAGCTCCCGCAGGATTGACATCGCCGCCTCGGGACGGTCCCGTTGTCCCAACAAATGAGCGTGGGCCAGTTTGTAGTCCCATTGAATTTCCGACCAGGCACAAAGTCTGGGCGCAGGGTACTGTCTCGTAAGTTGCTCCAGGCGATCGACGCATGCGGCGCCTTCATCGACGCGGCCTTCGTTGAGGTAAAGCCGCGCTTGTTCTGCTGTCGCGGCTGCCGTCAACCTTCCCCAATCCCGCGAGATGCCGTGGTTTTCAGCCCGCTCCAGCAGCGTGTGCGCACGCTCGAGGTTCATCCGGTTGGCCGCGACTCTGGCCATGACGAAATAGGCGCTGCGAACGCAGTCGAGCATCGTCCCGGAGTTGATCAGCGACGCGCGATCGATCACCAGGGCTTCCGCCTCGTCCAGCTGGCCCTGCTCGTACAGAATCCGGGCAATCAGACTGGTAGGCAAGGCCGCTGCCACCGAGTGCGGGCCAACATACTGCTCCGCAATGCGCAACCCTTCGCGGTAATGACCTTCCGCGGCGGTCAGACGTATCTGCCGGAGCTCTGCGACACCTTGGAGGCAGCGCCGATATACCGACGCGAATACGTTTCTCCGGTCTTCGTCCGGCGAATAGGGCATCCAGGGCGTGGCATAGAACTGCTTGAGGTCACCGGCCTGCAGGTGACCGAAACGAACGACGTTGGAGGCGACATTCGCGGTCCATTGATCGGACGAGCGATTGACGCAATCCTGTGCCAGAGGCAGCGCCCGCTCGCTGTCATCCTTCAGCGCGATGGCAACAGAGCGGATCGCCTGGCATTCGCACAGCAAGTCGCTCTCCGGCAGCTGAGTAGCAGCGATATCCTTCTCTATTTCAGTTGCGAGTTGCAGGGCTTCATCGAAACGTAGCCCGAGCGCCAATCCCCAGGCGATCGCCAGCCTGACCTCGGGCTGACCCCGCATGAGTTCGTCGGGAAACTGGCGTTGCCATTCGAGCAGGGTGAAGAGATCGCCTCGCTTTATCAAAGCCATGGCGCAATTGTTGATCCAGCCGATCGCACGGTCGGAGGCGCCGGCTGCAATTGCGTGCTGAACCGCGTCGGTCCATAACTCGTGGGAGGCATACCAAAGAGCGGCGCGACCGTGCAGCTCGGGAATTTCAATGCCGCGGTCCGCCTCCAGCCGCTGTTTCAAATATTCGGCGAGCAGCGTGTGATAGCGAAACCACGTACCGTCATTGTCGAGTGGGGTGAGCAGCATTTGGCGCTCGGCAAGCGATGCCAGGATGGTGCGGCTCGAGCTCGAACCGGTTACCGCCTCGCACAGCGGACCGGAGAGCCGATCGAGAATGGCCGTTCGCAGCATGAAGTCGACCATTTCGACGGGAAGCGTATCCAGCATTTCCGACAAATAGGCAGCAATTGGACGCTGCGAACCTGAGAGACCTTGTACGTACTCCTTGAAGGCCAATCCGAACTGTGAGGGCATCGACGCAACAATTCGCAGGGCCGCGGGCCACCCTTCGGTCTTGCGTTGCAGCAGCTGGACGTCGGAGAGCTCCAGAACGCCAGGCTTGGCGTGGTCCAGAAACGCCTGAGTCTCCGGCATGTCGAATCGCAGGGCTGCGGAATCAATTTCGATCAGCTGATTCTGGGCTCGCAGGCTAGCGAGTGGCAGGGGAGGTTCGGTACGGGTGGTAAGCACCACATGACAGTGAGACGGTGCGTGCTTCAGAAAATACGCGACCGTCTGATGGATGCGAGAAGAGCTGAGCCAGTGATAGTCTTCGAGAAACAGGTATACGTCGTCGTCTATCTCCGCCAGATCGTTGATTAGGCTCGACAGGATCGCGGTCGGGTCGATCAGGTTGTTCTCGAGGATCAGCCCGATTGCGCCGGCGCCAACGTCCGGACAGGCATGGTGCAGGGCCTGAGACACGTAAAATAGAAACCGCGTGGCCTCGTCGTCGTCTGAATCGATGGTCAGCCACCCGACACAGTTGCCGCCTTGCTCGAGCTCCTCGGCGCAAGCGGCCGCCAGCGAGCTCTTGCCGAAGCCCGCCGGCGCCTTGATGACAGCAAGTCGCTTGGCGGGGAGTTCGGACAAGATCGCGATGAGCCGGAGACGTGCGACCAGCCCGCTGAATCGTGCCGGCAAAATCTTGGTTGCGAGGAATGGCAGCTGTCCCCTGGCAGGCAAGGTAGCCGTTCCAGTAGCCAGATTGCTCGACCGCGGCTGGATCACGGGCTCCCCCTTATCGCCGTGAGTGCTCCCCCCATTCGGGGGGTACCCCCGGTGACCAAAGTGTACGATCTCTGGTAGCGAGAGGGAAGCGCCGGGCATCGTGGGGTAAAGCTAACTGGAGAGGCGAAGCAAGCTCATGTCTACCAGGACCGCACGCTTGGGCTTCGCACGGATAGTTGAACACCCGGACAAGCAAATCAGGTCCAGGCCAAGAGCCATGGTTGACGATGAAGCTCGAGGAAATCTGCAGCTCGGCCCGTTTGAGCTTTCGAGCAAGGAAAGGGTGCTGCGGCGCGAGGGTGAGGTGTTGCCGCTTGGCGGCAGGGCCCTGGACATTCTGATCTACCTTGCCGGGCGTCCCGGTGAGGTAATCTCAAAGCAGGAACTGATCGATCACGTCTGGCCGGACGTGACCGTCGAGGAGGGGAGTATCCGGGTCCACGTCGCCGCGATCCGCAAGGCACTTGGTGACGGCCAAATCGGCAACCGATACATCGCAAACATCAAGGGCCGGGGCTACTCGTTCGTCGGCAACGTTGCCTCTCACGCAGGTGTCGCGGAAAGCGGAAACGTCAGGTTCCGGCAACAACGCAGACTCCCTCTGCGGCCGATCATGATGGTTGGGCGTGAAATGATTGTCAGCGAGGTCCGCGCCAAGCTGCGAGAAGAGCGGTTTGTAACACTGCTCGGCCCCGGCGGCATTGGCAAGACGACGATTGCCCTGGCTGTTGGCCGCGCCGTTGCCGAGGAATTTGGCGGAAAAGTCCATTTTGTCGACCTGGAAAGCCTTACCGATCCGCGGCATGTCGCGGGTGCGGTCGCGACATCTCTGGGACTTGCGCTCAAATCAAAAGATCCCGGCCTGGAGCTGGTGGACCTCGTTCGTTCGCAGAAGCTGCTTATCATTCTCGACAGCTGTGAGCACGTGATCGAGGCGGTCGCACTGGTTGCCGAGCAACTGTACCAGGAAACAGAGCATATCCATCTTCTGACCACGAGCCGCGAATTGCTGAAGGTCGAAGGCGAACACTGCTGCCGGGTTCTTCCCCTCGATGTTCCACCGGACGGGTCAAAGCAGACGGCATCTATCGTGCTTCGGTATCCGGCGGTGCAATTGTTTGTACGTCGCGTGGCGGCGAGGGCCGGGGGCGTCGTTCTCACCGACGAGGAGGCGCCGTTTGTCTCGGAAATGTGCCGGAAGCTGGATGGCATACCCCTGGCAATTGAACTTGCAGCAGGCCAGGTAGCCATACTTGGCATCAAGAACACGGTTGCGCGTCTGGTGTCCCGGCTGGAATTGCTGAGACTAAGCCATCGGACGGCCGTCCCCAGACACCGGACCCTCAAGGCGGCACTGGATTGGAGCTACGATCTGCTGTCCGACGCAGAGCGGATTGTCTTTCGACGCATCGCTCCCTTCGTCGGTCATTTCACGCTTGAGAGCGCGCGGTATGTCGCAGGCGAGCAGAGTTCGGTCGACGCAGAGATTTTCGACGCCATCGCCGGCCTGGTTGAGAAGTCATTGATAGCAACCCGGATCGATGAGGCGCAGGCGCAGTATCGGTTGCTGGACACGACCCGGGCGTACGCGCTCGAAAAACTGGAGGAGCATGGCGAGTTCGATCCCATCTCCTTGCGACATGCGGAATACGTCATCCAACAGCTCGAATCGCAAAAAGAAACGCTGTCGGCTCAGCCCAGGGCCGAAAGAGTTGCAGTCTATTCCCGGCAACTCAGCAATGTTCGGTCGGCACTGGAATGGAGCTTTGGACCGCACGGCAACGACGAAATCGCGACAAGACTTGCGGTCGCGTCAACGCTGCCATTCATGGAGCTGTCGCTATTGACCGAATGGCAGGGCTGGGCAGAACAGGCGATAGTCCGGCTGGAGGGTCGGCATCGGAACTCCCGCCACGAGATCGAAGTTTCCGCTTCGTCGCCCCTGGTCATGCGGCAGGACCTTGTCCACGAGTTCAAGCTGCTGAGCGGATTGTTCCTGCATTCGAGCTGGACCACCGACATTCACCGTGCGCTCGATGTTGCCGCGCGAAGCCAGAAGGTGGCTTTGAAAATACAAGATCCCGACGACATGGCGTTCGCTGAAACGATGTTGGGCGCCGCCAATCATTTGGCGGGAAATCATCTTGCTGCACAGGGGCATTTCGAAGCGTGTCTGCGCCACTCGGCAACGGGCTCGCACTTGCGCGCCGGACACTATTTGTTTCACCACACCACCCTCTCGCTTGCCGGCATGGCGCGTTCTCTGTTGTACAGGGGGGTGCTCGACCAGTCATTGGACTACGCAAGGCTTGCGATAGAGGAAGGGGAAAAATCCGGCTATCCGGCGACATTGTGCCGAGCCCTGATCCTGATTCTCCCTGTCTATCTGGCGCTGGAGGATTGGCCGAGGTCCGAGCAGTGCATCGCGCAATTGAGCGACCTCTCCGCAGCTCATGCCCTCAAGCCGCTCCAGGCAATCGCAACCGGGCTGCGAGGCCGGTGGCTTCTCCTTCAAGGCAACGTTCGCGACGGCGTTCCGTTGCTGCAGAGGGCGTCGGAAGAGCTTGAGGCCCAACGTCATGAAATGCTCAATATGGATTTTGTCAGCGATCTCGGCGCGGGTCTTGCGGCTTCTGGCCTTCACCAGGAGGCATTGACGCTGGTGGCGAATGCCCTTGATGTCCAACAACGTGGGGGGAAATTTCTGTTCGTACCCGCCTTGATGAGAGTCAAAGGCCTCATCCTGGCGTCCCGGTCGACCGAGGATTATCCTGAAGCAGAAGCAAGCATTCTGTCATCGATCGACTGGGCGAAACGGCAGTCCGCCGGCCTGTTTGAATTGATGGCTGCGACGGACCTTGCCGAACTGTTACTGAAACAGGATCGCGGGCCGGAAGCCAGCCAGCATCTCGGCGCGGCTCTTGATCGAGTACCGGCCGGAATCGTATCCCCCGCTCACGAGCGCGCCCGGAAAATCTTCAGCCAACTGCAATCTGGCACCAGGTCCGTCAGTTAAAGCGTCAGCTTCGAGCACCCTGCGCTATCGGCGCAGGCGGGTTCAAGTCCTCGCATTCCCGTACAAGCGTGCCGCCCGCGGTTGGATGCATGCAAGGGGCAGACTGGTCGCGGATATCATTGTTGAAACCCTGCAAAATGCAGGCGTCAGGCATTGTTACGGCATGGTGGGCGACACGCTTAACCTGATCGCCCGCTCGCTCGAAAAAAGCGAAATCGAGTGGGTGTCGATGCGACCGGGATATTCGAGGCCAACCGCAACCGTGCGCCCGTCATCCTGATCGCCAGTCAGATCATTCGCGACGAATTGGGCTTCGATTTCATCCAGGAAGTCGACTTCAAGCAGGTCTACAGGGACTGCAGCGTCTTCTGCGACATGATCCATACGCCGGAGCAGGCGCGCCGCAAGACCGTGATCGCCTGTCAAACGGCCCTGGCGAAACGCGGTGTTGCCGTTCTGATCGTGCCGGCAGACGTCTCGGCCTCGGTCGTGAATGATAGCATCCCTTACGCGGTGCATGTCGCCAGACCGGTCACGCGGCCAAACGACGCCGATCTCGCCGAGATCGCGGAAATTCTCAATAAAAGCGAAAACGTGGTGCTGTACGGCACTGCCAGGGGCGCATCAGGAGATTCTGGCGGTCGCCGACAGACTGAAGGCCCCGATCGCGCATACGTCGCGGGCAAAGGATTTCCTCGAGTTTGACAACCCCTACAACATCGGAATGATCGGGATGCTCGGCAACGAGGCCGGCTACCATGCGATGCTGGATTGCGATGCGTTGTTGATGCTGGGCGCAGACTTTGCCTGGCGGCAATTTTATCCCGACAAGGCAAAGATCGTGCAGGTCGATATTGACCCGACCCACCTCGGACGACGCCATCCGATCACCAAGGGCGTTGTCGGCGACGTGAAGGCGACGATGGCGTCGTTGCTGCCGATGCTGGTCGAGCGCACCGACGCCTCGTTCCGAAGCGCATACGTCAAGCGTTACGCAAAGTATCGGGAGCAGGAACGAGCCAAAGTCGCTGCCGGCCACGATGGCAGCATTCCCGGAAGCTATCTGACAAAAGTGATCAACCGCCACGCGGCAAAGGATGCGTTGTTCACGGCCGACGACGGTACCCCGGCCGCCTGGGCCTATCGCCATATCGACGCGAACGGTCAGCGCCGCATGTTCGCGAGCCTGCTTCACGGCACGATGGCCAACGGCATGCCGTCAGCCATTGGACTCCAGAAGGCAGAACCCGGTCGACAAATCGTGTGCATGGCAGGCGACGGCGGAATTTCGATGCTGTTCGGAGACCTGATGACGGTCGTCGCGGAGGAGTTGCCGATCAAGATTGCCGTCTACGACAACGGCAAGCTTGGCTTTGTGGAGATCGAGCAAAAAGCCGAGGGCATGCTCGACACCTTCACGAAGCTGAAAAATCCGAATTTTGCAGGGGTGGCGCGCGCGTTAGGTCTCTGGAGCGAAACGGTCTCGAACGCGGACCAGCTCGAGACCACGGTCAAGGACTGGCTGGCCCAACCGCGGCCGGCGCTCCTGCACGTGCACGTTAACCCGATGCAGCTCGTCATGCCGCCGTTCACGCAGATAGAGCCGGCGATCGGGATGGCGCTGTATTCGACTCGCGCCATCCTGCACGGCCGGGGAGGCGACGTCTGGGAAATGGTGAAGGAGAATTTCCTCTAAATGAAGATTCTCGCCACGCTCCCGGTGAAAGGCCGAGATCTCCGACTGGATCTCTTCCGAGGGGTGGCCAACTGGGGAATCTTCCTGGACCATATCCCCAACAACATCGTGAACTGGGTGACAACGCGGAACTACGGCTTCAGCGATGCGGCGGATCTCTTCATCTTCATTTCCGGCTACACGGTCGCCTTTGTCTTTGCGCGGATGATGCTCGAACGCGGGTTTATCGTCGGCGCATCGAGGCTGCTGAAGCGTGTCTGGCAGATCTACGTCGCCCACGTCTTCCTGTTCGTGCTCTACCTCGCCGAAATCGGATATCTTGCGCAGCGGTATGGTAACCCGGGTTTCACCGATGAATTCAACATACGGGGTTTCCTGGCAAATCCGGCGCAGTTCCTGTTCGAAGGGCTGATCCTTCGCTTCAAGCCGGTGAACATGGACGTGCTTCCGCTTTACATCGTGCTGATGGGCGTTTTCCCGCCGATACTATGGCTGATGCTGCGCAGACCCAATTTGACCCTGGCCGCTTCGGCGTTGCTCTATTTGATGGCCAGGCACTTCGGCTGGAACGTTCCGGCCTATCCAAGTGGCGACTGGTATTTCAATCCATTCGCATGGCAGTTTCTGTTCACGTTCGGGGCCTGGTTTGCGCTGGGTGGATCGGCACAGGCGATGCCGTTCATTCGATCGCGGACCGCGCTGGTGCTTGGCACCGCCTATCTTGTGTTCGCTCTGATAATGACAATGGCGGCCCGGTTCGACGAGTTGCGGTCGTTGATACCACCGGAGATCTACGGCTTTTTCAATCCGAACGACAAAACCAACCTTGCGCCTTATCGCTTGCTGCACTTTGTCGTGTTCGCGTTCTTTGTCGTTCGCCTGCTGCCGCGCGATCGGCCGGGGTTGGAATGGCGGATCTTTCGGCCCGCAATCAAATGCGGTCAGCAGTCGCTCGAAGTGTTTTGCGCCGGCATATTCCTGTCTTTTGCCGCACATTTCGTACTGGTCGAGATTTCCAGCGCAATCTGGATGCAGATCGTGGCCAGCATTGTCGGTATCTTGATGATGACCGCGCTGGCGTACTACCGGTCCTGGTCGAAGAACGCCGACAAAGCACCGGCGAAGATTAAGCCGATCGTCGCAGCGGCAGGCTGAGAGGCATTATAGAGCCATCGAAGCTATTTCGCCCTGATCTCGCTGGGTGACTTGTTGGTCCAGCGGCGAAACGCGCGGCGGAAATTTGTGGCATCGCTGAACCCGAGCGCCAGCGCGATATCCTCGTTTGCGAGCCTTGTGGTGCGCAGGTATTTCAACGCGATTTGCATCCGGATTTCATCCAGCAGGCCGCGGTAAGAAATGCCTTGCTCTTGTAGCTGACGACGCAGCGAGCGATCGCTCACTTCGAGGAGCTTCGCGATGGCGGCGAGGGTCGAAGGGTTGGCGATATTCCGCAGCAGAAGTGCACGAATCTCGCCGGCTATTCCGATTCGCGCTTTCAGATCGCTGAGCAGGTCGTCGCAGAGGGCCACGATCGCCGGGTAGGTCGTCTTGTTGCCGAGATTTGCAGCCTGGTCCAGCCATTCCGACCGGAACATGATCTGGTTGGTCCTGCTTGCGAAGCGTGGACGACATCCGATCTGGTCCGCGGGCAGGCCAAAGTCATGGGCTTCCGGATAGGCCAGGCTGATCTGATCCGGATTGAACGCAGAACCCATGATATCCCGCATCAGCGAGATGTGAATGCCGATCTGCATCTCGGTGATGAAGCGGTAGATTTGCGGATCGGCCGCGGCGCGCGCATTGGGCTCAATGAGCCAGCTCGCGACGCCGTCCTCCTCGGTGAATTCGATGGTCGCCAGCGGTGCCGCGAGCGCGTGATACAGTTCGGCAAAAGCCATGGCCTTGCGAAAGTCGGGGCAGCAAAGGATAGCGAATCCGTACATGCCGTAAGCGGAGATGTGGATCGATGTTCCGATGCGGTAGGGCAAATGCGGGTCGCTTGAGAGCCGAATGGCGTTCTTGCAGGCCGTCATCAAGTCTGCGAGCGAAATCCTCGACTTCGGAGAGTGTACCTCGTCCACGGTCAGGTTGACGTTTCCAAGTATTTCACCGGCTGGGCAACCCTGGTCGACGAGTACGTCGAACAGCGCGGCAAGTTTGGTCGATTCGTAAATTCGCTCGCTCAGTCCAACGATGGGCCTTTCCCTTGCGTTGTTCGAAACGGAGCGCAAAGCGGAAGACCTGCCGGGCTGCTTGGAATAGCGCAACTGAACCTTCCTTTGAATCCCGCACCGTTCGAAGCTCTGTCACTTGTCGTCCGGACAGAATAACAGCTTTTCCGGTCGCCCATAGGCTTGGGTAGCTGAGGCTTCGGCATCTCTCGACATTTCTTGGGCCGTAGAATGCAGCATTTTTATTCAAGACCTCACCCCTGATGACGGGCAACTTGTCCGGCTAGAACCCGCTTGTCGTCCGTTTCGGACCTTCACAAGTACCAAGCCACGCGCGAGGCTCGGGGTTGGTGTCGTGCGGTGCGAGGCAGACCTAGCGATCCGCTCACTCAGAATGGCGGACGCCGAGACGACCGGAGGAAAGACAAGTCGAGGGAGGCCGTCATGGTGGGAAGGCTGATTCAGACCACCAAATCAGCTTATCAATATCCGCTGATCTTCAAGCAATTGTGGCACACGCCGCGTGTGCAGGCGCCGAATCAGGAGATCGTCTACCGCGATCTGAAGCGCTTCACCTATCTCCAGATCAAGGATCGGATTGGCCGTCTCGCATCGGCCCTGAGCGACGCGGGTGTCGTCCCCGGTGACACCGTGGGCGTCCTCGACTGGGACAGCCATCGGTTTCTCGAGGCGTTTTTCGCGATCCCGATGATGGGCGCCGTGTTGCAGACGGTGAATGTCCGTCTGTCACCCGAACAGATTGCCTACACCATCGACCACGCCGGCGCCTCGACGCTTCTTGTCTACGATGAGTTCGTCGGATTGCTGGAAGGGCTGAAGGCCCAGTTGCCGAAGGTCAAACGGCTGATCGTGATGTCGGACCGGCCTGCGCCCGAGATGGGGAGCCTGTCCTTTGTCGGCGAATATGAGAGCCTGCTTGCTGTGGCTACGCCTGACTACGACTTTCCCGATTTCGACGAGAACACCCAGGCGACCACGTTCTACACAACCGGTACCACCGGACTGCCCAAGGGCGTTTATTACAGCCACCGGCAACTCGTGCTGCACACGATCTGTGGGTTGGCGCTGTTCGGTATGGCGGGCACCCAGGGCCGCTTCTCGCGTGACGACGTCTACATGCCGATTACGCCGATGTTTCACGTCCATGCCTGGGGCTTCCCCTGGTCGGCGACGCTCGCCGGGGTCAAGCAGGTCTATCCCGGGCGCTACGAGCCGGCGATGCTGGTCAAGCTGATCAAGAGCGAAGGCGTTACCTTCACCCATGGCGTGCCGACCATCCTGCAGATGCTGCTCGACGCCGCCGCCAAGGCGAGTGTCGATTTTACGGGCCTCAAGATGGTGATTGGCGGTTCGGCCTTGCCGAAGGCGCTGGCCAAGCGGGCGCTGGCGGCGGGCATCGACATCTTCGCGGGCTATGGGATGTCGGAGACCGGGCCACTTGCCGCGGTGTCCCATGTCCGGTCGAAGGACTTGAGCGGCGATCCGGACGGAGAGGTCGAGTTCCGCGCCAGGGCCGGCATCGCCGGGCCGCTGGTGGATCTGCGCATCGTCGATGCCGACATGAATAACGTGCCGCATGACGGCAAATCCGCCGGCGAGATCGTGCTGCGGGCGCCCTGGCTCACCCAGGGCTATTTCAACAATCCCGAGGGCTCCGAGCAACTCTGGGCCGGGGGTTACCTGCACACCAGCGATATCGCCGTGGTCGACGCCAACGGCTCGGTGCACATCACCGACCGTATCAAGGACGTGATCAAGACTGGCGGCGAGTGGGTCTCGTCGTTGCAGATCGAGGACCTGATCTCGCAATGCGCGGGGGTCGCAGAGGCGGCCGTCATCGGCGTCAAGGACGACAAATGGGGTGAGCGGCCGCTCGCGCTGGTGGTCAAGCGGGCGTCCGATGCGAATGGCGTCAGCGATGCGGTCATCAAGGACCATCTCAAAGTGTTTGCCGACCAGGGCGTCATCTCGAAATACGGAATTCCGGAGAATATCCTGTTCGTCGACAGCATTCCAAAGACCAGCGTCGGCAAGATCAACAAGAAGGAACTGCGCGAACGGTACGGGTAGCTGTCCGAATGCAGCCGCGAATGATTGAGGAGGAAAGCATGA
>Ga0066789_10000233_pt1 | contig 20658 bp, 16 predicted proteins | sample OrgsoiDNA2013049_FD_70960 | JGI IMG/M metagenome (GOLD analysis project Ga0066789, IMG submission 70960) | Permafrost soil microbial communities from the Arctic, to analyse light accelerated degradation of dissolved organic matter (DOM) -... | ecosystem: Environmental > Terrestrial > Soil >...
GAACATCGCCGGGATGATCGCGAAGTACTTGGCGATGTCGTTGGCGATGGAGAACGTGGTCAGCGAGCCGCGGGTGATGAGCAGCTGCTTGCCGATCTTGACGATCTCGATGAGCTTGGTGGGGTTGGAGTCGAGGTCGACCATGTTGCCGGCCTCCTTGGCGGCCGACGTGCCCGTGTTCATGGCCACACCCACGTCGGCCTGGGCCAGGGCCGGTGCGTCGTTGGTGCCGTCGCCGGTCATCGCGACCAGCCGACCGCCTTGCTGTTCGGCCTTGATGAGGGCCATCTTCTCCTCGGGGGTGGCCTCGGCCAGGAAGTCGTCGACGCCGGCCTCGTCGGCGATGGCCTTGGCGGTGAGCGGGTTGTCCCCGGTGATCATCACGGTGCGGATGCCCATGGCTCGCATCTCCTCGAAGCGCTCCCGCATGCCTTCCTTGACCACGTCCTTGAGGTTGATCACCCCCAGGCAGCGCGCGGGCTGACCATCCACGTGCTCCGCGACGACCAGCGGGGTGCCACCCGCGGTGGAGATGGCGTCCACGATGGCGCCCACCTCACCGCTGGGATGCCCGTCATGGTCGCGAACCCACTTCATGACCGCCGCGGCCGCGCCCTTGCGGATCTTGCGCCCGTCGTCGAAGTCGACCCCGCTCATCCGGGTCAGTGCGCTGAAGACCACAAAGCTCGCGGTCTTCAGCTCACCGGGCTGGCGTTCGCGCAGGCCATACGCGCTCTTGGCCAGCACCACGATGGAACGGCCCTCGGGGGTCTCGTCGGCCAGGCTGGACAGCTGTGCGGCGTCCGCGAGCTCGCCGGCCTCCACCCCGCGCACCGAGAGGAACTCAGCGGCCTGCCGGTTGCCCAGCGTGATGGTGCCGGTCTTGTCCAGCAGCAGCGTGTTGACGTCCCCGGCGGCCTCGACGGCCCGCCCGGACATGGCCAGCACGTTGTGCTGGACGAGCCGGTCCATACCGGCGATGCCGATCGCCGACAGCAGCGCCCCGATGGTGGTCGGGATGAGGCACACCAGCAGCGCGACGAGCACGACCAGGGACTGCTGGGCGCCGGAGTACATGGCGAAGGGCTGCAGGGTTGCGGTCGCCATGAGGAAGACGATCGTGAGGCTGGCCAGCAGGATGTTCAGCGCGATCTCGTTGGGCGTCTTCTGCCGGGAAGCCCCCTCCACCAGGGCAATCATCCGGTCGATGAAGCTCTCGCCGGGCTTGGCGGTGATGGCCACCACGATGCGGTCGCTGAGCACCTTGGTGCCACCGGTGACCGAGCTGCGGTCGCCGCCGGACTCCCGGATGACTGGTGCGGACTCGCCGGTGATGGCGGACTCGTCCACGCTGGCCACCCCCTCGACGACGTCGCCGTCACCGGGGATGATCTGGCCGGCTTCGACGACCACCCGATCGCCGAGCCGAAGCTCAGCCGCGGGGACGCTCTGCTCGGCGCCGTCGTCGCCCAGCCGGCGGGCAACGGTCTCGGTCTTGGCGCGGCGCAGGGTTGCGGCCTGCGCCTTGCCGCGCCCCTCGGCCACGGCCTCGGCGAGGTTGGCGAAGATGACGGTCAGCCACAGCCACACCACCACCGACCACGCGAACAGGCTCGGGTGGATGACGGCAAGCACCGAGGACAGCACCGCGCCGACCTCGACGACGAACATGACGGGGCTGCGGACCATGGCGCGCGGGTCGAGCTTGCGGACCGCGTCCGGCAGCGAGGTGAGCATCATCTTCAGGTCGACAGAGCCCGCTTCCACCCGCGAGGGGGCCGTGGGTGAGGCAGCAGACATGAGCTGGGGCCCTTCGGGTGAGGTGTGGGGGTCGCCGGGGCTGGTGGTCGTCGACATCACAGGCCCTCCGCCAGTGGCCCGAGCGCGAGCGCCGGGAAGAACGTCAGGCCGGCCACGATGATGACGACGCCGTAAAGCATCCCGACGAACAGCAGTCGGTGGGTGGGTAGCGTGCCAGCGGTCGCCGGGACCGGCTGCTGGCGGGCCAGTGACCCGGCCAGCGCGAGAACGAACACCATGGGGATGAACCGGCCGGCGAGCATGACCACGCCCAGCGCCGTGTTGTAGAAGCCGGTGTTCACGGACAGGCCGGCAAATGCCGACCCGTTGTTGTTGGCAGAGGACACGAACGCGTAGAGGACCTCGGACAGGCCGTGCGGGCCGGGGTTGAGGATGGAGGTCTTGGGCCCGGCCAGGCTCATCGCCAGTCCGGTCCCGGCCAGCGCGAGCAGCGGGGTCGTCAGGATGTACAGCGAGACGAGCTTGATCTCGCGTGCGGTGATCTTCTTGCGCAGGTACTCCGGGGTGCGCCCGACCATCAGCCCGGCGATGAACACGGTCACGATGGCCACCACGAGGATCCCGTAGATACCGGAACCGGTGCCGCCGGGCGCGATCTCGCCCAGGCCCATGTTGAAGATGGCCAAGCCCCCACCCAGTGCGGTGAACGAGGAGTGGAACGAGTCGACCGCCCCCGTCGACGTGCCGGTGGTCGAGGTGGCGAACAGGGCCGAGGAGGCAACACCGAAGCGGGTCTCCTTGCCTTCCATGGACGCACCGGCCAGCCTCAGCGCCGTCCCGGGGTGCGCGGCCTCCAGCGACCACATGCCCGCCAGGATCGTCGCCCACAGGGCACCCATCGTGGCCAGGATCGCGTAGCCCTGCCGCTTGTCCTTGACCATCAGCCCGAACGTGCGGGTCAGTGCCACCGGGATGAGCAGCAGGAAGAAGATCTCCAGAAAGTTGGAGAACGGGTTGGGGTTCTCGAACGGGTGCGCGGAGTTCGCGTTGTAGAAGCCGCCGCCGTTGGTGCCGATCTCCTTGATGGCCTCCTGGGAGGCGACCGGTCCGCCCGTGATGGTCTGGTGGATGCCGGCCAGGGTGGTGGCGCCGGTGCCGGCCGAGAAGTTCTGTACCGCGCCGAGTGCGACCAGGGCGATGGCTCCCACGACCGCCAGCGGCAGCAGGATGCGCAGACAGCCCCGGACCAGGTCGACCCAGAAGTTGCCCACCCGGTCGGTGCGCGAGCGGGTGAACCCGCGGATCAGCGCCACGGCGACGGCCATGCCCACGGCGGCGGAGCCGAAGTTCTGCACTGCCAGCCCGGCCATCTGGACCAGGTGGCCCATCGTCGACTCGCCGGAGTAGGACTGCCAGTTCGTGTTGGTGATGAACGACGCGGCGGTGTTGAACGCCTGGTCGGGCGCGACACCGCCAAAGCCCAGGCTGAGGGGCAGGTGCGGCTGGAAGCGCAGCATCGCGTACAACCCGAGGACGGACACGGCGGAGAAGGCGAGCAGTGAGCGGGCGTACACGGGCCAGCGCTGGTCGGCCTTGGGGTCCACGCCCATCACGCGGTAGAGCGCCCGTTCGACACCGGTGTCCTTCTCGCGGGTGTAGGCCCGCGCCATGTACGCACCCAGCGGGCGGTAGCAGGCGGCCAGTGCAGCAATCAGCAGGCCGATCTGCAGCAGGCCGGCAGTGGTCTCGGACATCTCAGAAACGCTCCGGGAACAGCAGGGCGAGCACGAGGTAGCCGATGAGCAGGAAGGTCAGGACGAGCCCGGCGGCGTTCTCGACGCTCACAGCCGCTCCACACCCTTGACAATCAGGGCGCTGAGCGCGAAGAACGCGACGGTCAGGATCACGAACACGAGGTCTGCCATGGGGGGACTCCAGTTCTCAGGTGGCCAGATCGAACACCGAAGAGTCTCCACCAGCCGGGGGGGCAGAACAGGCTTCTTAACGACTTCCTAACTCGGACCCGGCGGATCTGTACGCCGACCTAACACAGCCCTAGCACCGGATGACTCGCCCCGCTGGGGGTGGCGCCGCCGAACAGGGCCCACCCGGTCCGGGTCAGCGGGCAAACCAGGGCGGGCGGCGGCCCGCCACGGCCGATCGAAGAGTTGATCGTTGCGGCGTGTCTGCCACCCGGCCCCGACCACCGGGCCCCGACCGGCCTGGCTGGACCGCACCGGGAACTGTCTGCCGGACGCCCGGTAGCCGGCTCTGGTGCTGCTGGTGCTTCTGGCGCTGCTCCGCTGCCGGCGCCCTTTCAGGGGGGCGCTCACAACCCGGCCCCTGACCGGGCGTTGGGCGTGCCAGGCCCCAGCAAGGACGCTCACGAGCCCCCGGCAGACACCTCCACAGCTCCTGTTCGGAATGTGAGCTGGTGATTTCTCGTGCGGGCTCTGCGACGGGGCCGAGGCCCGCGCCCAGGACCGGGGCGCGTCCTGGCCGGTGAGGGCACCGATCGTGGGTCGGCCCGGCGTCACCGGTGAGTGAAGCATTCGCCGCCGCGGCCGTGGGACTTGGCGGTGGCGGCGAGCTTTCACCCGAGGGCGGCGTCGACCTGCCCCCCGGCCGCGGCGTAGTACTCTCGCGGCGTGCCACGATCCGCAGGGGTAATCAAGCGTCTATTGCTTGGTCGTGCCCTCGCCAGCGACCGCCACGCGGAGCACCTGCTGCCAAAGTGGCTCGCGCTGCCCGTCTTCTGCTCTGACCCAATCTCCTCGGTCGCCTACGCCACCGAACAGATCCTGCTGGTTGCCGGGCTGGGGGGCGCAGCGTATCTCTCGCTGGCCTCACCCATCGCGGTGGCGGTCGCGGTCCTTCTCGCCGTGGTGGTTCTGTCCTACCGGCAGACGTGTCACGCCTACCCCAGTGGCGGCGGAGCGTTCGTGGTCAGCCTGGACAACTTCGGGGAGAAGCCGGCCCTGACCGCTGCAGCGGCCCTGCTCGTCGACTACGTGATGACGGTCGCGGTCTCGGTCGTGGCGGGCGTGCTGGCGATCACGTCCAAGTTCCCAAGCCTTCAAACGCACGCGGTGCTGCTGTCCGTCTGCTTCGTGGCGTTTCTGGCGCTGGTGAACCTCCGGGGCCTGCAGGACAGCGGCCGGGCGTTCGCCGTCCCGACCTACGCCTTCATCCTGCTGACATTCCTCCTGCTCGGGACCGCCCTGTACAAGGCGACTCTGGGTGGGGGACTGCCCTTGGCGTCCGGGGCCAGCGAACATCTCATTGCCACCGAGAAGACCGGCGGGTATCTGACCGTTCTGCTGGCCCTTCGCGCGTTCGCCTCCGGCTGTACCGCCCTCACCGGCGTCGAGGCAATCAGCAACGGTGTCCCGGCATTCCGTCCGCCCAAGGCCAAGAACGCCGCCACAACCCTGGTGATGATGGGCGCGCTGGCGATCGTGATGTTCTCCGGAGTCACCGTGCTGGCCCTGCGCATGAAGGCACGGGCATATCACGACGGGTTCCCCTCGGTCATCAGTCAGCTCGGTGCCGGGGTCTGGGGCTCTGGTTCCCCGATCTACCTGCTCTTCCAGCTGGCAACTGCCGGGATCCTGATTCTGGCCGCGAACACCGCCTTCAACGGGTTCCCCGTCCTGGCCTCAATCCTTGCCCAGCACCGGTACCTGCCTCGTCAGCTGCACAACCGCGGGGACCGGCTGATCTACAGCAACGGCGTCCTGTTGCTGGCGGGCTTCGCCATCGTGCTGATCGTCGGCTTCGACGCCAACATCGACAAGCTCATCCAGCTCTACATCGTGGGCGTCTTCACCTCGTTCACGCTGAGCCAGGCAGGGATGGTCCGTCACTGGAACCGGCTCATCAGCGTCGAGCGTGACACCGCCAAACAGCACGCGTACCGCCGCTCCCAGCTCATCAACGCCGTCGGAGCCGCTGTCACCGGCCTGGTGCTCATCATCGTGGTGCGGTACAAGTTCACCGGCGGCGCCTACATCGCCATGTTGGCCATGGCCGTGCTGTTCATGCTGATGATGGGCATCAACCGCTACTACCAACGGGTCTCCGACGAGCTCGTGGTCGACGAAGGCGCTTCACTGTTGCGCCCCAGCCGCATCCACGCCGTCGTGCTGGTGTCGCGGATCCACCTGCCCACGATTCGGGCTCTGGCTTACGCTCAGGCGACCCATCCGAGCGACCTGACCGCGTTGACGGTCTCGGTGGACCCAGACGAGGCCACAGCGTTGCAGGAGGAGTGGTGGCGCCGGGACATCGACGTGCCCCTGACCACGATCGACTCGCCCTACCGGGAGATGACCCAGCCGGTCCTGGATTATGTGCGAAAGCTGCGGCGCGACAACCCACGCGACGTGGTCACGGTGTTCATCCCCGAGTACGTGGTCGGCAGATGGTGGGAGCAGCTCCTTCACAACCACTCCGCCCTGCGACTGAAGAGCAGGCTGCTCTTCCAGCCCGGTGTCATGGTGACCAGCGTGCCCTACCAGCTGCGCTCGACCGAGGGCAAGGAGGGATGGGGCCTGACACCCGACCCACGCGACGAAGCCGCCTCCTCCGGCGCCGACGCCGACCCCGGGGTACGCCCGCTTCCTTGAGCGAGTCGGCCGCGACCACCTCGCCGCCGCTAACGGTCTTTCGAGGTGGCCGCCCTCAGGGCCGCCTCGATCAGATCGACGATCTCGGGGGCGTCCGGCTCGACCTTCGGGCGGAAGCGGTGGACCTCACCGGCGGGTGTCAGGAGGAACTTCTCGAAGTTCCACTTCACCTTGCCGGCCTTGCCTTCGGCATCCGCGGCCTTGGTCAGCTCGGCGTAGAGGGGATGCTGGGAGCGTCCGTTCACCCTGATCTTCTCGAACATCGGGAACGTGACGCCGTAGGTGGTCGAGCAGAACTCCTTGATGGCCTCGGAGCTGCGGAGCTCCTGCAGGAACTGGTTGCTCGGGAAGCCCAGCACGGTGAAGCCGCGGTCGCCGTAGGTCTTCTGTAGCTGCTCGAGCTTCTCGTACTGAGGTGCGAGGCCGCAGCGGGAGGCCACATTGACGATGAGCTTGACCTTGTCGGAGAACTGGGCCAGCGAGGTCGACTCGCCATCGATGGTCACCAGCGGTATGTCGTTGAGGGATTTGCCAGGAGCCATGTCGTTGATGGTCATGCTAAGGGCCAACGCCTCAAGTCGAAGGAGTAGTCCGGCCGCGTCCCGCCAGGCACCTTCGGTCACGCTCTGCGTCGTGGCGGGGCAGCCGGAGGGATCAGCGCGCAGCCCCCGCCGGCTGCCGTAGCCGGCTCAGCCAGTCACGCAGGCCCGACGGACCCGCGCTCAGGCGTGTGACGCCCCAGAGTCGGGCCAATGCACACGGGGGCCAACCAGTCTGGGGGCTTTCGCAACCCGCGGGCCGCTGCGCCCTGGGTGGGCTGCCCGGCCGGGGACGGCCACGAGCTTGCTTGAAGGTCAGCCTCGCCCCAGATCTGTGGTGATGCTGTGGTGGTCGATCGTGGGGGAGTGCACCCCGCCCACCAGTCGATGTCTGGTCGAAGGCCGCACGGGCCTGGCTACGTTCGGGCAGTTGTCGACCAGACCGTATGAGCCCATGGCCTAACGACACAGGTTGTGCTGGAGCTGGACGGTCACGGTGTGGGTGGTGGCGGAAAGGGTGAGCGTCCCGCTGGCCTGGTCGATGACGCCGGCACTGGAGTGGGCCAGATTGTTGACGAAGACCGGCAGCTGGAAGAGCAGCGCTCCAGCCGGTCGGTGCCCGCTCAGCCTCAGGGTGACCTGCCTGCCGCGGGTGGTGATGCTGACGCCGACGTGGCGACCGCCGGTAATGGGCATGTTGGCCACATCGATGCTCTGGCGGGTACAGATCCAGCTGTTGGGCACGCCGCGGCCGACGATGAGGGTGCCGTCACCGCGTTCGGCCACAAGTGAGTCCAGCAAGACGAGGTTGGCATCTGCTGACCCCCACGCATGGGGGGAGGCCCCGGCACCCGCAGTCGGGTGGTTTCCGATCCACGGCGAGCTGGGGTTGGGGCTCGTTTCGCTTTCCCACCAGGAGTACGGGCCGCCCTGGCCGTTCGTGATCATGAACTGGTAGTCCAGGATCCCCTGATCGCGGTGGTGGACACTGGCCAGACCCCATTGACCGTAGCCGGCGTTGTAGCCGGTGCTGTAGTCGGTGGTGCCATAGCCACCAAGTGTGTTGGGCGGCAGGAGGCCCACGAGCCGTCCGAAGCCATAGTCATAGGTGGCGTCGATGAGCTCAGAGCCGGGGCCGTTGATCGAGGCGCCGAACAGGTACCCGTCCCAGGCCCAGCGTCCGAACAGGAACGGCGCGCCCCAGTTGGCGTCCTGGGGATTGGAGCACCGGTTGGCGTCGTTGGGCTGGACCATGGAACAGGGCAGGTAGTTCAGGCGGTAGGTCGCAATGGTCGTGCTCAGAGTCTGGTTCACCGCGGCGAGCAGGCCGTTGTATTCATTCGTCGCCCACCTCAGCTCGGCTGCGTCGCCGACCTGCTGCGCCAGCCACTTGTAGGAGGCCAGGCCCATCAGGGCTGAGTAGTCATCGATCACCCAGTAGCCGTTGGCGTCGATGTCGCCGGTGGCCATGATGATTCCACCGGGTCCGGTACGCGCAGCCGCGATCGCGTGGGCGCTGTCCTTGATGCTCGGCTGCGCCGCGTCACCGTTTGGGCCGGGGGTGGCGAAGTTAGCCTTCACTGCCGCGATGTCTGCGGTCTTCTGCAGGTAGATCGCCCACGGCCAGGAGTACTTCCAGATGCCGTCGTCGTACTGGGCCTGGGTGCCGACCACATCACGGGCTCGCAGGAGCAGGTCAAGCGCCGTGGTGGTCCCGTCGGTTCTGTAGCCCTGGGTCAGCATGTTTGCCAGGATGCCGATGACGTCGTGGCTGTACTCCTTGTCGTAGCCGTTGACCCCGGTCTTCAGGTGCGTCCCGGCGCGGCTGATCTGGGTGTAGATGAATCCAGTCTTGTAGGCGTCGATGAGGCTTCGATCGGGCAGTTGGCGGATCTGTGCGAGGCCGCTGAGCTGGGTGTTCCAGAACGAGCGCATGTGTGCGTAGTGCTGACCGTAGCCACCGGCGGCGGCCAGCTGTGCATCCGAAGGGTAGGGGTAGCTGCCGGCGAACTTATCGGACAGCGCCACGTAGTCGTGGCTGACACTGGTGTGTGGGGCCACGGCCATGGGAGCGGAGTTCAAGGCGACGAGGTTGGGCGTGGGCTGCGGATCGATCGTGATCGCTGCCGATGTCGGGTTGGTCAGCTTCACCCGGCTGTAGATGGCCACGAAGGCCCGACGGTCGATGCTGATCTTGTCACCGAAGTTGGTGATGCTGATGGCGGCGCCACCGCGGTGAAAGCTGGTGACCAGCGCAGGCAGGTAAGCCTCGGCGTTAACCCAGGTGGTCGGGCTGGCGTCGTAGATGCCGTAGCCGTAGGTCCGGCCGTTGTTCTTCACCACGAAGCTGCCGCCCAGGCAGGCGACCACACCCTGGTAGTTGCCGGCCCACCCGATCGCTGAAGCTGAACCGCCCTGGGCATATTCAGTGCTCGTGGAGGTGTCACACCGATACGCGGCGGCTTTGGTCGTTGCGGCCGTCGAGAGGGCGTCGGGCAGCACACTGAGCGTGGCCAGGACCAGCACGACAGCGACCAGGAAGGCAGTGGTGTACAACGAAGCCCGTCGGCGTGCGAGGGGGTCGACTCGTTGGTGGCTCATCATGGCACTCCCTCAACTCGGGTAGCCGCACTGGCAAGCACGCACACTGTCAGAAAGAACACCCAAGAGCTGGCCGGCATCCGCCGTAGGCGTCGATGCGACTCGTTGGTCGCTGATGCATCGATGCGTCGACGGCACCGCTTCAACCACTAGATTCCTCAAATACAGACATGTCAATACCGGCCGACTTGCGCTTCGAGGCAGCTGCCCGCGCCATGTCCGTTCAACGATCAGCCGGTGTTGGCACGTGTCTGCAGCCGATCCGCGAGCGGGCGGCGGGAGCCACCGGTGGCAGGACCGGGCCATTGCCTGGGTTGCCGGGCCGGTGTTGCTCGTCGAGGTCTTCATGCGCGCGCGTCGCCGAGTTGCCACCGATGGCGTCCGTGACATGTGGCGTGCCCGCCCAATGTTGCTTGCCGGCACGGTCATGGGGGAAGTCAGGTGCGTGGTCTTTACCGGAAGCGGCGCCCCTGGTCGCGTCGGTAAGCCCGCATTGCCAGTGACCCGGTGAGTAGGGTCCAGCCGGCCAGCATCAGCAGGGCAGTGCCCGGCAGGTGGGCGCCAGTGGTCGCTGCGACGACCAGGTCGCGCCCGGCACGGGTGGGCAGCCATGTCGATATCGCGTCGAGCCAGCCGGGGAACGTGTTTGGAGGAAGGAACAGGCCGCCACCGAAGGCCAGCGGTAGGAGCAGCGACTGGGCTACCGCCAGCGCGGCCTTGGTGGACAGCGAGTAGCCGATGCTGATGCCGAGGGCGAACAGGGGCACCCCGGCCGCGAGCAGGGCGACCGCGGTCAGGGCGAGCCGGGTGGGCGGCAGTGTCGCGGCGGTCAGCAGCCAGGCGATGAGTACCAGCGGCACCAGCCCGATGACGACGAAGGCCAGGCCCGTCAGGAGCCGACCGGTGAGCCTGGGGGAGGGGCCCACCGGGAGGGTGCGCAGGTAGCCGTCCCAGGGCAGCGCGCGGTCCTCGGCGACGCCCACACCGTAGGTGAACAGGCACACGCTCATCACCGCCAAGACAGCGAGCTGGGCGGCGGCGGCGGTTGCCTCTGCCGGGTTCTGGGCGAACGGCTGGGGGACGACGAAGAACAGAAGGGAAAGGGATGGCATGAGCGTCGTGCCGATCACCGCGATCGGAACCCGAATGGTCTCGGTGAACTGGTAGCGGGCGTGCAGGCGGGTCAGCCTGAAGACCGCGGGGGTGCTCATCGGGCCATCTCCTTCAGGGTGGGCACCGTTGTCCGGAGGCTGGGCGAGGTCAGGGCCAGGAAGGCCTCCTCCAGTGAGGCCGTCGATACCTCCAGGTCCCGGAAGGGGGCCCCGGAGGTGACGAGATCGCGCACCAAGGCATCTGAGTCGGCGGTCCACAGCTCGTACCGGTCGTCGACCCGGCTGCTGCGCTCGATCCCGGACAGGTCGGGCAGGCTGGGCGAGCGCAGTCGCACGCGCCGGGCGGGGACCAGTGAGCGCACGTCGGCAATGGTGCCGTCCACGCATACCCGGCCCTGGTCGACGACGACGACCCGTTCGGCAAGGGCCTCGACCTCCTGCAGGTAGTGGCTGGTGAGAACCACGGTGCCGCCGCCTTCGTGATAGTGGCGGACCGCGTCCCACAGGCCGTGACGGGCCTCGACGTCCAGGCCCGTGGTCGGCTCGTCGAGCAGGACCAGGTCAGGTCGGCCGACGAAGGCGACGGCCACCGTGAGACGACGTTTCTGCCCGCCGGACAGCCCGCCGGTCTGGCGCCGCTCGAGCCCGGTCAGGGCGAACTGCTCCAGCAGCTCGGCGGTCGGCACGGGGTCGGCGAAGTGGCCCGCGACGAAGTCGACCACCTCGTGGACCCGCAGCGTCGGGGGCAGCCCGGTCTCCTGCGGGGTGCACCCGAGTCGGCGGCGGCGAGTGGCGTCCCGGGGGTCGCCACCGAAGAGCTCGACGGTACCGGATGTGGGCCGGCGCAACCCGGCGAGCAGCTGCAGCAGCGTGGTCTTTCCGGCGCCGTTGGGGCCGAGCAGGCCGAGCAGCTGCCCTGCCGGGACGTCGAGCGAGACGCCGTCCAGGGCGGTCACCGGGCCATAGCACCGGGTTGCCTGCACGGTGCGGGCGAGGATCTCCATGTCAATCTCCTGGCTGGTCGGTCGGGGGAATCAGCAGGGCGCGCAGGGCAGCGGTGTAGTCCGTGAAGGCGCGCCGGCCTCGCTCGGTGAGCGCGACGTAGGTGACCGGGGTGCGCCGCCGATGGGTCTTGGCGATCTGCACGTAGCCGGCGTCCTCGAGCTTGCGCAGGTGGGTCGAAAGGTTGCCGGCGGTCATGTCCAGCAGCTGCTGCAGCCGTGGAAAGGTGATCCGGTCTCCGGTCGCCAGCGCCGCGAGCGCCACCGTCACCCTTAACCGGGCCTGGGCATGGATCACCGGGTCGAGCCCGGGCAACGACCCGATCGCGCTCATGGCCGGGGGCGGGGCGGACGCAGCGTGAAGTAGCCGGCCGTCAGCAGCAGACCGCCGCCCCCGGCCAGCGAGAGCACCGCGAAGTTACCCGGTACGCCGGCCAGGACGCTACCGGCACCGGTTACCAGCATCCATACCCCCAGGCCGTACTGGAACCGGTCCTGCCACAGTGCGCCACCGGCCAGGTAGAGCACCCCGACCAGCAGCAGGGAGCTTCCCGACCACAACAGTGTCGCCGCATCGTTGGGTACCGCCAGCCTGGTTACGCCGATGTTGACCGCGGCCAGGCCGCAGAAACCCAGAGTCCAGGCCCAGCCATACATGGCCGCGACCATTCGGGACGGGCCGCGGACCCCGCGTCCGGCCCGCGTCCCGTTCACCACGGACACCACGACGGCGGCGGCGAACAGCACGCCGGTGATCGCCGCGGCCACACCGCCCGGCAGCCGCAACGGAAGAGCGGAGGGGTAGGTCAGGAACACCGACCCGAACCCGAGCAGGTACGCCGCACCCCAGGGCCCGTAGAACAGCGCCACGTTCACCCCGAGCCGGCGGGTTACCTCCCGCTGTTGGCGCTCGATCAGCGCCAACGTCTCCTCAGCCGACAGTGGGCTGTCCTCATCGAGCCTGGCACCGGTCTCGTCGCCTGCCATCCTGGTTACCTCCGTCGTCAACCCTTGGTCACAAACCCAACTAGTTTGTATCACAAAGTAGTGTGCCGTGCCAAGACCAAAGATGCAAGGGGGACAGGCACGAGCCGGCCGTGACCTTCAGCGACAGACGCCCTGGTTCTCGCAGGGATCCTGATGCGCCGATCGTGTGACGGCCCGACTGTCGTTTCGTGGGCGCAGCGGGCCACGAACGGGTTCGGAGCCCCGGCGACCTGCTGAGCTCGCCGATCGCCGGGTGGAAAGTCCGCGCCGCCCTCAACGGCCAGAGCACGTCAACCACGGACTAGATGGAGACGGACTACATGGAGGAGAACGTCTGCCGGTAGTCCTGGGGAGTCACCCCGACGACCCGCCGGAAGTGGTGACGCAGCAGCGCCGCCGTGCCGAATCCGCTGCTCGTTGCTACGGATTCAATGCCCAGGTCAGTCTCTTCCAGTAGATTTCGGGCATGCAGCACCCGCTGCATGGACAACCATTTGTGCGGCGTGGTCCCTGTCTCGGCCACAAATCTGCGAGCGAACGTGCGATCCGAGACGGCAGCGCGCCGGGCCAACGACGAGACGGGGTGCTCGACGGTGATGTTCTCCAGCATCCAGGTCAACACCGGCGACAGGCTTTCCGCCGAGCATCCCGGCACCGGCAGCTCGACATACTGCCGCTGCCCACCATCACGCTGGGGCGGCACCACCATCCGGCGCGCGATACTTGTCGCCGCCGCGCTGCCCAGCTCGCGGCGCACCAGGTGAAGACAAGCGTCGATACCGGCCGCCGTGCCAGCGCTGGTGATCAGGTCTCCGTCGTCGACGAACAGCACGTCAGGGTCGATCTTGGCGTTCGGATAGAGCTGGGCCAGCTCCTTGGCGTACCGCCAGTGCGTCGTGCACGGTCGTCCATCCAGCAGCCCCGCCGCACCCAGGACGAAGGCTCCAGAGCAGACCGACAGCATCGTCGCCCCACGAGCGGCTGCCTGACGCAGAGCGTCCAGTACCTCGGGCGGATAGTCCTGCCGGATGCGGGTCGCCGGGATCGCCACGAGGTCGGCCCCCAGCAACCCTTCGAGGCCATGTGGCGCAATCACCTTGGTGCCATTGCGCGCCGACAGCGGCTGGCCCGCCTGCAGCGCGCACACCCGGAAGTCAAGCTTCGGCACCCCGTCGTCGCTCCTGTCGATGCCGAACACTTCTGCGAGCACCCCAAACTCGAACAACGCCACATCCTCGAACAGCACCGCTGCGACAGTTTTCAGCATGCAGAGCAGTATGGCAGAAATTAGTCGAACCTAGTCAGTTATGCCACTCGTGGCATGAACTAGTAGGACGCATAATTACTGCCATGAACACTTTCCTACTCATCCTCATGGTCATGTTGCTCATCGCGGCTCTGGAGCCCGCCAACCGCCGTCAGCCACCGCGAGCGCCCGGCCTGCACGGGTCCCTTGAGCACGACGACCGTGACTGGGCCCGCATCAAGGTCGACCTGCTCGTGCTCGGCGACCAGGCTCAGCCCACCCACGAGCCCGTAGCCCCCCCGGGCCCCGCACAGATGCCCTCTCCTGGCTTACCGCGCATCCCCAAGCCAGCCCAGCGGCGTTGGAACACCAACCACCGCAACGCCCCTCCCGCGGCCTGAACCTTTGACCGGCAGGGGCTGCTTCGGCCAGGCATCGCCGCGATCATCAACAACAGACCTGCGTGCACCGCAGAGGTGTGGTCAGGACGCGTCGCGATGTATGCCGTGCGCGAGGCCCGGTGCCGTGAGAGCATTCGCGGGTGAGCAGCGTCCGCTGGCGTTCGGCGCTGGTCGGGTCCACCAGCGAAAGGAACCTGTGATGGCGGGGCCAACCTTCGACACCTCTGCGGTCATCCAGGTGAGGGGCCTGACCAAGTCCTACGGCGATATCCGTGCGGTCGCGGGAATCGATCTACGGATCGGCGCCGGCGAGGTCTTCGCGATGCTCGGGCCGAACGGTGCCGGCAAGACCACCACCGTGGAGATTCTCGAAGGATACCGGCGTCGCGACGGTGGTGAGGTCACGGTCCTGGGTCTGGATCCGGGAAGGCAACAGCGGCTGCTGAAGGCACAGATCGGGATAGTCCTGCAGTCCACCGGGGTCGATAGGTACCTGACCGTGGCCGAGACGATCGCCATGTACTCCGGCTACTACCCGCACCCGCGCCCGGTCGACGACGTCATCGACGTGGTCGGCCTGGCTAGCAAGCGCAACTCTCGGGTGGTCAAGCTCTCCGGCGGGCAGCAACGCCGCCTGGACGTCGCGATCGCCCTGGCGGGCGACCCGGAACTTCTGTTCCTGGACGAACCGACCACCGGTTTCGACCCCTCTGCCCGACACGAGGCCTGGGAAGTGGTCAAGAACCTCGCCGCCCTGGGCAAGACCGTGCTGCTCACGACGCACTACATGGACGAGGCACAGCACCTGGCGGACCGCGTCGCTGTGATAGCCGACGGCCGGATCGTCGCCGAGGGTGCCCCAGCAACCCTCGCCGGACGCGAAGCCACCCGCGCGCGGGTGAGCTACCACCTGGGCGACGGCGCCACGCCCCCACCCGACCTGGGCGGCCCGCCCTCGCCGGAGGGTTTCGTGGAGTTCGCCCCCGAGGACCTGACCCTGGGGCTGCACCGGCTGACGGGCTGGGCGCTGGAGAACTCTGTGAGCCTGAGCACCCTTCAGATCCTGCGGCCCACCCTGGAAGACGTCTACCTCCAGCTGACCAGCTCGGCCAGCCCGCCGCCGCCCGCCGCCGGGCCCGCCACCGGCGGGGCTGCCCGATGAACACTGCGGCACTGACCCTGGCCCAGATGCGCTACGTCAACAAGGCGTTCTGGCGCAATCCGGCCTCCGCGTTCTTCACGTTCGCGTTCCCCTTGATGTTCCTCGTCATCTTCACCGCACTCCTGGGGGGTGGCCAGGTACTTCTCGGCGGCCACCTGGTACACCAGTCCACGTACTACGTCGCCGCGATGGGTGCGTTCGCCGTGATCACCGCCTGCTACAACAACACCGCGATCGGCCTGACCTTTCAGCGCGACGCGGGCGTGCTCAAGCGTACGAACGGCACTCCACTGCCCAGCGCGGTTTTCTTCACCGCCAAGGTGCTCCATGCCCTGCTCGTCTCGCTGCTGCTGGTCGCGATCACCGTGACGTTCGGCAAGGTTGCCTACCAGGCGGAGATGCCGACGGGCGCGCCCCTCTTGCAGTTCCTGGTCATCCTCATGGTGGGAGCGGCAAGCTTCTGTGCCCTCGGGTTCGCCGTCACCGCGGTGATCCCCAACGCCGACGCGGCCGCGCCGATCGTCAACGCGACGATTCTGCCACTGCTGTTCCTGTCGGGCGTCTTCATCCCGATCGGTGACAACGCACCGGCGTGGATCACCTGGGTTGCCCGCATCTTCCCGGTCAAGCACTTCGCGGATGGTATCCAGGCGGGCTTTCTGGGCACGGCGTTCCACTGGAGCGACGTACTCATCGTCGGTCTATGGGGCATCGCCGCCCTGCTGGTCTCGATGCGGTACTTCAGCTGGGAGCCGCGCATCTGAGCCACCTCGTGACGGGGTCAGGACCGCGGCGGCGGCGGTGCGACTGGTCGGCCCAGACGGTGAGCAAGCACCAATTGGGCGTCGCCGACGGTCCGCTGCCGTTTGAGCGGTTCCTGCACACTCCTTAGCTCGGCTGTGTCAGGTCCGCCAGGATGCACCTATGGCTTTCGGAGAGGTTCACCTTGTGATCGAGCGCGAGCTGGCGCTGCTGTCCCTTCCAAGTACGCCGGTCAGCCCGCCAGGTCGAGGAGCTGCTCGATCCAGAATTCCGCGAGATCGGGGCGTCGGGGCCGGTGCTGGACGCGCTGGGAGATCGTGGCTGCTCCTGCCGGCGACCCCTCTGGTGGTGAGGGCGCGATCCAGACGCAGATGGCAGGTGCCCTCGTGGGCCCCGACCTCGTCTTGCTGACCTACGTGCCGGACCGGCAAGGCCGGCGGGCTCGGCGCAGCCCGCCGTGGCGACGCTCAGCCGGCGTGTGGCGGCTCCTGCACCACCAGGGCAATTTGGTCGACGACGCCTGAGTGAGGCTGCGCCTCGACCGTCCGCAGTGAGGCCTTGCCTGGCTGCGGCTCGAGTCACGCCTGTCGAGCTGGTGCGCCTACCGCCGGGGCCCAGGTCCGCGAAGGCAGGTTTGGCGCCCTGGTCTTGGATCCCGCGATCGTCCACGCGTACATGATCGGTGTGCGATCCGCCGGGCCTGTCCACTACGCGGCGGACATCATGACTGAGCCCTTGTGCCTGTATCCGATCTGAGACCCAACGACCCACGCTGTCCGCAGCTGTCGTGGCCGTTCTTCCCCGACGCCTCGTTGGACGGCACAGTGGTCGAGCTGTGCCGTGTCGACCCGGGTCGCGGCGCAGATGAGTTGTTTGCCGCCTTGGACCATGACGCGCCGTGGACGCATGTGGGCGGCCGACGTCGTCGGGCACAGCGATGGGGCATTCGTGGCCAGGCACCGCCCCGATCTGGTGAAACCGCTGGTGAGGTCAGTGGCAGGTCCGAGTAAGAACGCCGATGCGATCTCGGACGTGAGTGCGATATCGGCCAGATGACCCGGTTGGTCGGGCCCGCCTGCGGGCGAGGTCTCTGCGGCTGGTGGGGGAGACATCCCCGTGGCCGCCGCAAGGATCGGCGAACTGGCCGCGCTCGAAACGGACCTGGATGTATCTGGGCCAGCCGAGGTGGCGGCGCGGGTGGCTGGTGATGTCCCGCAACGACGACCTGATTCACTCTTGGGCATGCGGTACCTTGGCCGCGATCCGCGGCGCCCCACCGTCTTACACACGGTTACCCTGGTGATCCATGGTGGCTGGGGCTCGCGGACTTCCCAACCGGGCTGGACCATGACCCCAGGGGGAGCGTCACCAGAGACTCACCGTTCCCCGGTGGTAGCTGCTCACTACAGCAGGCCGCTGGCACGTTGACCTACTGTCCACATTGACCACGAGCCAGAACACCGGCTTGGCCGGGAAGAACAATCCTTTGCCTTGCCTGTGCCCTGAGCTTGTTGTACGCCGAACACGAGGAGTAGGAAGCAGCAATGACCGAATCGTTGGCCAACCAACCATCCATCGTGGTCGCCTTGCCGGTTGCCGACAGGCGAACGACTTTCGCCTTCTACGCCGAGGGTCTTGGTTTTCGTCCTCTCGGCGATCCTGGCGAGGACGGAGTCCCTGAACCGTTGCAGTTCGCGCTCAATGACGGGGTCTGCGTGATGTTCATCCCTACCGGTGGTTTCGGGTGGGTGACTGGCAACCGCCCAACAGCATCCTCAGATCACAGTGAGTGCCTCCTGGTCATGACCCTGGCCGACCGCCGCCACGTTCAAAGCATGGTTGATCGCGCGCGAGGAGCCGGTGCCCAGATCGTTATGGAACCGGCCGAACAGCCATGGGGGTTCACCGCCGTGTTCGCCGATCCAGACGGCCATCTCTGGCAGTTGCGATCGGCAACCTCTGAGGGTCCGGTCGCCGACAAGAAGTGACGCGCAGCCGGCAGAGGCAACAAAGACGTTGCCCACCAGCGGAAAGGTCGACGGGAGGTTGGCCCGTTCTCGTAGTGGAACCACTTCCGGCACGGTCTACCTGCAGACGGAGGTATCGATGGACGGGGTATCGATGGCCGGGGTATCGATGGACGGGGTATCGATGGACGGGGTATCGATGGACGGGGTATCGATGGACGAGGTACCAATGGACGAGGTATCGATGGACACGGTGCAGCTGGTCGAGTTCGTGCGGCAACGCGCACTAGCGGTCGTCGCGACGCGAGACGATGAAGGTCATCCCAGGCCGCACTGGTCGGCCTAGCCGCAACGGCCGGGGGAAAGGTCGTCTTCGATACCTCGACCTCGTCGCGCAATACCGCAACATCAACTCCCACCCGCGGGTCGCGCTCGTGATCGGCTGGGACGACGAGGTCACCTCAGTACGAGGGTCTGGCCGACCTGCCGCTGGGCGAGGATCTGGTCCGCTGCACAACCGCCTACTTCGAGCAGTAGCCTGACGGCCGCCAGCGCGCGGCCAGCGCGTACCTCAAGCACGTGCGCGTGCGACCTGGCTGGTTGCGCTACAGCGACTACCGCCCCGACTCGTTCACTATTGACGAGTTCGAGCTTGGCTGACGAGGTGCCAGCACCGCGACGCAACTGCGGGCAGGCGAGGGTGGCCGTGCAGTTGCCGGGGGTGTGGGCCGTTGACGACGGCAGTGTCGTACGGGTCGAGTGCCGCACGGGCAAGTCACCGGTGATCTCAGCAGACGGCAGCCGTCGAGGATCGGGCATGTTCCTTGGCCATATGTGTGGTTTCCCGCCGACTTGCGGACCGTGTTCGTGGCCTGGCCGGGTCTGGGGGACGTGGTGAGGTTAGATACTTCGACGATGGCGGCCATGGCTCGAACGAAGGCCAGCGGTCAACCCTGGTGGAAGCTCTTCTACCGAGCGGGCGCATGGGTGCCCGTGACTCGAAGACGGACGCGATCCTCTTCGGTGTCCGAGGCGAGAACGAGCACCGCTCCGGTGAGCAGGCCGCCGACGAGCCCGACCAGATCACACCGAGGCGGGCTTTGAACCATGCGCCGGCCCCGATGCCGATCGCCCCGGAGCACAGGGCACACGGCACAGTGAGCGAGGCGATCGCGTCGAGGCCTACGAACCCTCGCCGCCAGTCCCGCTGCATCGCTGAGCCAGTACGTGCCCACTGACTCATGATTGGGTGTTCATGACAACGGCGACGGGTGCTCCCGGGGGCCCGATGCTTCAGGCGAGGATTCGTATCTCCACCCGCTAAGGACTTTTGGGTTGATGGCAGCGTGACTCTTCGGCGGCCAGTCCGCTCGTGTTGTCCCGGCCGGTAGGGGTGAGGCTCAGATATATGACAAAGGCTGTGATGAGCAGGGCCAGGGCCAGGCTAACCCGACCCGCGCCCAGGTTGAGACCGCCTCTGGCATGGGACACGCCCATCCAGTCCGCGAAAGAGGCACCCAGTGGCCGAGTCGCGATGTAGGCGAACCAGAAGGCCAGGATCGCGTTCATTCCGAAGCGCCAGTGGGCCAGGGCGGGAATGGCGATGACGACGGCGAACATCACGCCCGACGAGAGATAACCCAGGTGCAGAGTGATGGCGGTCAGGTCGCCGGTCGCCGTGCCGAGCGCGAAGGTCGTCATCACCGCGGCCCAGTAGAAGGCCTCGCGACGACGGGTGCGGATGCTGTGGATTGACAGTGTCCGCTCGGTTCCATACCAGAGGGCAAAGATGACGGCCAACGCAACGGCGAAGAATGTGGTCGACACGACGTAGGGGACGCCCAGCCCGACGTGCAGGACGTCTGCGGCCATGGTGCCGAAGACACCGACCATGGCAACAGCGAGCCAGTAGATCCAGGGCACATAGCGGCGCGCCGCGAACTGGAGTGCGAGCGCGGCCGCCAGGGCGATGCCGCCGAGGGCGACTGCCACCACTGGAGGCAGCCGGTGCACCAGGTAGTCCGAGCTGGACTCACCCATCCCGGTGGTCAGCGCCTTGGTGATCCAGAAGGCGACGCTCACCTCGGGAACTCTGGAGGCTGCGTGCCGAGGGCCATCTCGTGGGTGGTCTTGCCTCAGTTCGTCGGTGGACACGGGACAAAGTGTCCCAGAAGGTTTCGACCCCTCAGTACGCCATGATCTCCCACATCCCGTTTCACGCATCCCTTAGGCGTCAACCCCATACCGGAATCGTGCCCACGGGTCGGCTAACCGCGAACCGAGCACTGGCGCGCGTCTCATGTGCGGATCCTTCGTCGGGCACCGGCCGCGCCCGCCTTTGTCAGCTCGGTGGAGGTGACGTCGGGCTCGGCTGAGATGCCGGTCGCCCGGGGTAGGTTTCCCCCTCGTTTCGCGGGGTACCCGCGCTGGGCCCACCACTGATCGGTTGGCCCAAACTCGGGCGCGAAGGTGGTCGTCCAGCCCTGGGGGG
>Ga0066789_10000235_pt1 | contig 20608 bp, 20 predicted proteins | sample OrgsoiDNA2013049_FD_70960 | JGI IMG/M metagenome (GOLD analysis project Ga0066789, IMG submission 70960) | Permafrost soil microbial communities from the Arctic, to analyse light accelerated degradation of dissolved organic matter (DOM) -... | ecosystem: Environmental > Terrestrial > Soil >...
AAGGTCCATTCGGACGCCGTCGGTGAAATTCAGCGTGGCATGGAAGTCGTGGAATTCGCGACCGCCGCCCCGCAGCTGTTGAAGGGCGAGCTGACCGAGAACGTCGGCACCCGTGTCGATAGCTATTCCATGCGCCAGCCTCTCGGCGTGGTCGCCGGCATTACTCCTTTCAATTTCCCCGCGATGGTGCCGATGTGGATGTTTCCCGTCGCGCTTGCCTGTGGAAATGCCTTTATCCTGAAGCCCTCCGAAAGAGATCCATCGGCGTCACTGTTGGTCGCGGAGTGGCTCAGGGAGGCGGGCCTCCCCGATGGTGTCTTCAGCGTCGTCCATGGCGACAAGGAAACGGTCGACGCTCTGCTGCATCATCCCGACATCTCGGCGATCAGCTTCGTGGGATCGACCCCGATCGCGCGGTACATCTATGAGACGGCCGCGACAACGGGAAAGCGTTGCCAGGCGCTGGGCGGCGCCAAAAACCACATGATCATTATGCCCGATGCCGACATGGACCAGGCCGTCGACGCCCTGATGGGCGCCGCTTATGGTTCCGCGGGCGAACGTTGCATGGCGATCTCCGTCGCGGTCCCGGTGGGCGAAACGACCGCGAACAGACTGATCTCCGCGTTGGCACCGAAGATTCGTAGTCTCAAAATCGGACCTGGCACCGATCCGGAAGCCGAAATGGGACCGCTCGTGACGAAGCAGCATCTGGACAAGGTGCGCGGCTACATCGACGCAGGCGTCGCGGAGGGTGCAAAACTGCTCGTCGACGGTCGTGGCTTCACAATGCAGGGCTACCAGGACGGCTACTTCATCGGCGGGTCGCTGTTTGATTATGTCACTCCGAACATGAAGATCTACAAGGAAGAGATTTTTGGGCCGGTCCTGTCTGTCGTCCGTGCACCCGACTACGACACCGCCGCACGGATGATCAACGAGCACGAATTCGGCAACGGCACATCGATCTTCACGCGCGATGGCGATGCAGCTCGGGAATTTGCGCACCAGATCAAGATCGGTATGGTTGGAATCAACGTCCCGATCCCGGTGCCGATGGCATTCCATTCCTTCGGCGGATGGAAAGCGTCGATCTTCGGCGATCACTACATGCACGGCCCCGAAGGCGTTCGCTTCTATACACGGTTGAAAACAATCACGAGCCGCTGGCCGACCGGCATCCGAGCCGGTGCCGAATTCGTAATGCCTACCATGTCTTGATCCCGACGACCGGCCCGCTGCGCATCCGGGCAGCGGGCACGGTTCGCGGCGAAAACTCCGTCGATTCTGAACGAATCGACTTCCGGCCTCGGTGTCGCCCCAGCCTGGCGAACGCAACAGGCGATCCTTTGGATTACACGGAGAATGACGATGCCACTTTTGTGCTTCGATCTAATTCAGGGTCGTTCGGAAAACCAGATCAAAAAGATATTGGACGCGACCCATGAGGTCTTGATCCAATCATTTGCCGTGCCCGAGCGCGACCGCTATCAAATCGTCAGAGAACACGCGCCATCCAGAATGATCATCGAGGATACCGGTCTCGGTATCGTGCGAACGCCGAACATGCTGGTCCTTCAAGTCACGACCCGCCCTCGGAGCCGAGCTATGAAGCAAGCATTTTATAGTTCGCTGGTGAAGAAGTTGGAGGCTGCATGCGGTATTGCACCAAGCGACGTCATCATTACTTTCGTGACGAACACGGACGAAGATTGGTCGTTCGGACTCGGACGCGCTCAATTCCTCACTGGTGAGCTTAGCTCATCGACACCCAACGCTTAGATCTAAAGGAACTCGGGATAGATTTCTTGGTGTGGCAGCGGCTGACGCCGCCGCAATGCTGGCCGCGACCACGTGCGGCGGCGGTACGATCCGGCTGCGCGAAGGCGACTATATCGCGCGCCCGGTAGCGAGCAAAGCTGGTAACTTTTCGAACTCAGCGGCGGCGTGCTGCGGAGCCGTCGCGGGTGCTGCACCGCTCATCACTACCGAACGTGTAATGGCGGAAGCCACGAAGGCTGCGTCCACGCCGGCCACAAGGGCCGGCGACCTGCGCGATGCTGCGATTTGGACTAGCGAAGCTGTGTGCTGCGTGACAATCCCCTCGGTTGACACAGCCCCGCTTTAGCCGGGAGTCTCCCGAGGAGATTTGACACTTGTCACACAAGAGGCGAAGGCTTGAACAGCCCGCCGGTCAGGCCTTCAACTGCGCCAGGACTCCGGCGATATCGCCCATGCCCCAATGCTCGACAATCAGGCCATCTTGAAACCTGAAAATATCGCAGGAAGTGAATCGGATCGCGCGACCGGTGGGCGCAACTCCCGAGAGCGGGCCGTTATGGGTGCCGCTATAGACGAAGCTTGCGGCCGCACGATTGCCGGACGCGACCGTGGCCTCGATCTCCACCTTGAGATCCGGTATTCCCGCCAGTCGTGCAGTAAAAACTGCCACCGTCCCCTGCTTCGGCGACTTGCCCTGTGGCGGCGGCGGTGCGGCCGCGCTGACCTGGTGGTTGACGTAATTATCCGAGAACAGCGCCGCGAATGCCGTGAGGTCGTGCGCGCTCAAGGTCGCCGCGAACTTTTCGATCAACGGTGCGGCTACGTTCTTGTCATCCGCCAGGGCCGGCGCGACAAGGGCCGGCACGGCAAGAGTCGATCCCGCCAACGTAACCGCCTTCAAAAGATTCCTTCTATCCATAAGGTTCCCCAATCTGATCATCACATTACGCCGCCATCGAATGAATAGGCGGAACGGTAAGCTGATTAGCAACTATATCGCTTGGTGGCCAAACCACGTTATGTTGTAGCTGACGACTTTTACAGAGAGCTGGTATCGGCCACAACGATCGCTGGAATCTCACTGCTTACGCTCTGCTGACAAACTCAGACGGTAATCATGGCTTTCGCAGCTTTCGTCCAATTGCGCTGTGTCTCGGCTTCGAATTGTGTCTCGGCTTCGACTCTCGTATTGCCTAGTGAATGTCACCCTGACGCCGATTGGCGGGGCAAACAGGTTGACTCAACTCGCCGCGCTGCCGAAATGGGCAATCAGAGCTGGCGTCGGTTGCTGTCAGTCACGATAAACTGGCAGGTCAAATGGTTGAAAGACACCGCGGCAACCTGATCAAGAACACCGGTGACGGCATTCTCGCCACCTTCAACGGACCCGGTCGCGCCGTACGTTGCGCGCCGGCATTTTCGGCCGCAGCCAGACGCATTGGCTTGCCCCTGCGTTCGGGTCTGCATACTGGAGAAATCGAGGTCAGGGGCCACGAGATCGGCGGCATCGCAGTCCACGCAGCGGCCCGGGTCATGGCAAATTCCGATAGCACGAGGTGACGTTCCTTTTCCAAAAGGCCCTACCGTAACTTTCGGCGATTGCCGTGCGTCTCCGCTACGGTTACGTCTGAAAAGGGCCCATATACGTCGTCACCGCGTGCTCCAAAGTCTCCAGGTGGCATTTATTGTTGATCGTTGATTGAGCGAGCAGTGACCTAGGCCGTCGCTCTATTCCAGCAATGACCGACTGGCCATCGTCGACGTGCCAGATCTCGCTCAGTGATAAAAGAGGCGTTGTCCGAAAACAGGACCGCACTGACGATATCTTGAACTTCCTTCATTGCGTCCGACTCGATGCAAAGCCGCAAGGAACTAATGCGTTTGACGAGCTCAGATCGTATCAAGCCGCTTGAGTTTGGCTTCGTCCCACGCGATTCCGCTGCCGGGTTTCTCGGACGTGAGAGCCATTCCGTCGCGAATTTTGAGCGGCTCCTCGACAATGGCATCCGCCCAATCAACGTATTCAAGCCAATGAGCGGTGGGCGTCGCGCAAAGGAGATGCGCGCTCACCTCAGGCATTAGATGCGAGGACATTTCGATGCCGTGAGCTGCGGCAATGCCGGCGGCCTGCAGCCAGCCGGTTACGCCGCCTATCCGTGCAACATCGGGCATCACGTAATCGCTCGCCCGGGCAACAATGGCGCGGAGCAAGCCTTCCGGGCCGTTAAAGTTCTCGCCAATCTGGACCGGGACTTTCAGTTCGCGCGCTAAGGCGGCGCTGGCCTCATAGTCCTCGTGAGCAATCGGCTCTTCGAGCCAATAAATTCCTTCCTTCTCCAGCGCCCTTCCCCGAAGAGTGGCTTCCGTGCTCGTCAGCGCCTGATTGTAGTCCACCATAATGGCAACATCGCCGCCGGAAATGCTCTTACGAACTGCCCGCAAAGCGGCCAGGTCCTCGGAAAGAGACGGATATCCAAGCCGGAGCTTGATGGCCCTTAAACCGCTCTCCAGAAGAGTTTGAACTTCTTTCGCGAGGCAATCCGGTTCCATCAGCCCGAGCCCACGACTGTCATATGCACGGACCGGTTTCGGGCTGGACCCAAGTAGCGAGGACAGAGGAACACGCTGTTTCTGCGCCATCGCGTCCCACATCGCCATGTCCAACAGCGACAGTGCCATCCGCACGGCGCCGGTCACTCCAAGCAGGGCAAACCGGCGCGAAAGAATCTGCATCGCATCAAAGGGCGTTATATCCTTACCCTTTAAGAGATCGACTGCCTCGGCGAGATGCGACGACATGGCAACCGCACCCGAAGGCCGGTAGCAAAACGCATAAGCTTTGCCCGTTACGCCGTCTTCGTTGAGCAAATCGACAAGCAGCAGCGGCACAGCCTTGATGACCGCCGCACTCGTTCCTAGCGTAAACTTCAGTGGAACCATCATACCGCGGGTAGTCAACGAGCGAATTCGCTGCCCTCCCGCACTCCGATCATCGGTCATTTTGACCTTTCAATACCCTTCGGAAAACCAGCGGATGCACGTGCCGTAGCACAAATCCAGCGATGCCGCTCGCGCTGTGCATCACCTGACAGATCGATTCTATCCGCAGCCTATCTGGTTCAGGCTGCCTACGCCGAGCGCCCATAATGCCAAAGGCTCAGGCTCACGCCTTCTCCACGACCTGCTTCGCAGCTTCTTCACCGTGAATTCGACCGGAAATGCTCATGTTGTCGGCCGGATGCTCAAACAGGAGAACATTGATGATCTTCGGATCTGATCCGATGGACTCGTGTGTGACCTGGACGATGTCACGGATCAGCTGCGTCTTGCGGGCCTTCGTGAGGCCGGCTGCGATGTGACACTCGATATAGGGCATGGTTATCTCCGATATTACTTCAAGCGGGCGATCAAATCTTTGTCGTTGGCGTTGCCTTCGACGAATTCGGGCAAATGTTGCCCGTGCTCCACGAAGTTGATGCCTCGTCCTTCTCTGATGACAAAAAAGACATTGTCGGCAGTTTCGCCGGTCGCCTCGCTGACGACGCGCAGCAGTCCGGCTGAAAGCGCGCGCTTCTGCTCATCCGAGCGGCCGTACCGCATGTCGCAAGAAATCATTGACATCGGGATCCTCCTGAGTTGACGGAATGACTATTGAATTCCGGAATGAAATGCCGGATAGACAGCCTTGGGATTAACCTTCCCAAGGAGATCCATCAATTCAGCGATGGGTCGCTCGTCGATTTTCACGACTGCTTCGACGATGTTGTGGCGCAGCTCCGCATCCGCAAAGGGTTCGCTGAGCCAGTTGAACTTCTCGACCGCGCGTTCCCACGATAATGGATTACCGAGACCACCTTCGTACCCGACTTGCTCACGATTGAAAGTGCGACCGTCTTTGGTCTTGATGACGATACGCGTGTTGAGTTCGTGCGGATATTTTGCGGTGAAGGCATCGTCCGGACGAATCTCCACCCTGCCCAGCAGGGCCTGAGCATCGGCGGCCTGCACCCGCGACTGCTCGAGCTGAGCCGGTCCGACCTCGTCGTCCAGAAGCGCCGCGGCAATCAGGTATTTCAGATTGTAATCCGCTTGTTCCTTCGTCTGTGGTCTGTCCTTTGGGCCAAAGGCGCCGCCGCCCGCGATGTCAAAACCCGATTGGAAGATGTCGCAACGAACAGCCTCGATGTCCTCGGCTGCCAAACCATTGTCGCGTTTTAGCTTGAGCACGGCCTCCAGAACCGGCTGGCCGTGAATCAGCGAGCAAAACTTCTTCATGATCGTACTCTTGACGATCTCAAGCGAGTCGTTTGACCAATCAATATCGATCTTCTGGTCGAACATCCGTAGCAAGCCGTTTGGTCCCTCGAAAAGTCCTGACGGGCCGGTGAACCCGCGCTTGGCGAGCGATGCGGAGTAGACCGCCCGCATGCCGGTCATTCCCGGAGAAAAACCCTTCCACTGCGATACTGGCTCGACGTGAACGCAAGTAAGGGAAATGTTGTCGACGGTTGCGATTGAGATCGCATGCGCGATCTGCTCATCGGTCAATCCGAACAGCTTTCCTGCCCCTGCGGCCGCAGAGATTGCAAGCTGAATGGCATGGTTGAATCCCTTTGCCATCACCGGCACGACCGCCGTGAACCGGCACTGGATCTCATAGGCGACAGCAAGGGCAAGCATGAAATCCTCGCCGGACGCCTTTGCGTGTTCCGCAGCAGCCAGGATCGCACCGAAATTGTCGCTGGGGTGACACAGTCCGCCTGGCGACATGTAGCTGTCGAGCAGGTCGACATATCTGACCAGCCCGGAGTTGAACAATGCGGCCTGATCCGGCGCGGTCTTGCCGCCGCCAATCAACGTGCACGATCCGCCGGACCGATACTCCGCAAACTGTTCGCGCAACGCCGCGAACGGCGCCCCCGGAAGCGCAGATATCGCGCACCCCAGGCTATCCAGAATGTTTCGCTTGTAGAGCTTGCGCGCGTCGGGCTTCAGCGAAGTCGCAACAGCCCGGTCGGCAAAGCCAGCGATCGCATTTACCGTGGAGAGGGATGTCGAATTTTTCATCAGCATGTGAGCGTCCCTGGCCGAGTCCAGCGCGGTTGATCTGGTGTTTTGTCGCGCGAAGAACCGTGCCTCCGTCGATTGCGATCAACAAACGAATAGATTCGAGAGGGCAATCTGTGCTGCAGATTGCTCGACTTACGTTGGAAATCGCTTGATGAGAGAGCCGACATCACGTGGCGAAATCGGGTGAGGTGTAGTCACCCCCGAGCCGACGCGATCAATTCTGGCGATTGACCGATCAAATATCGTTGCCACTCAAGCAGGGCTGCGTCCCAGATCGGCATACCAAAGCGCGGCGTTTGCGTCTGCTGAAAAGGAAGAGGTTGGGCCTGGCGAGCGAGCGGCACAGGAAAATCGTTCGGAGAACCAACCCGCTTGCACCGCGTACCGGTGGAGAAGGCTATTCGGCGGCTATATGTAATTCCGCGTCCGGTCGTACAATCTGAAGGAAGGCCGAGAGCGCACTGGACACGTAAGCGTCCGTGCGCCGAATGAACATGGTCTGCACTTCGGCAAACTCGGGGGCCAGTTCATGCACCGCGACCTGGCCGTCCCGCCAGGCCGCTGCGACTATACCCTTGGGCAACAGCGTGATCCCGACACCGGCGGCCACACAGCCCAGAATCGCGTCGATCGAGCCGAATTCCAGAGGCTGTGCAACGAGTATTCCCGCTTTGCTCAACAAATTGTCCAGCCTTATTCGATATGAGCAACCAATGCGGAAAACGATCGTTTTCAGTTCGGTTATCGAGGAAAGATCTTCAATGCCGCGAATTGAGCGAGGGGTTACCAGGACAAGCTCCTCGCGAAAGACGCTCTCCTGTTGCAAATCCTGGTGGTCGACCGGCCCCGCTACAAACGCGCCCTCAAGTCTGCATTCGACAACGTCCTCGATGAGACTACAGGTCGTTCCCGTCGTGACCACGGGACGGACCTTCGGGTAGGCTTTTGTAAAGCTGGCGAGTACTGACGGGAGCCGAAGCGCAGCCGTCGTTTCCAGGGTGCCGATTTCCAGCACACCGCCCGGAACGCCGTCATCCCTTGCAGCGGCCTTGGCGTCGCTCAGCAGCCTGGATATGCGTGCCGAAAAGGGGAGCATCCGCCGCCCAGCGGGTGTGACCTTCACGCCGCGTGCATGCCGCTGGAATAGAAGAACACCAAGCTCGAGCTCCAACGCCCTCACTCGCGCAGTGACGTTTGATTGCACAGTGTTCAGCTCAGCCGCCGCCCGATTCATGCTGCCGTGCCGGGCAACTGCTTCAAAGACTTTCAGATCGGTTGCGTCCATAACATGCCCTATCTTCAAAAATGAGGGGTTCGGCATTCACGCGCTTGAGTAAGTGATTATCATGATCCAACCTCTTTGTTTTACAAGACTGAATCCCAGTCACTTCTGTTCAATTTCGAGGGGTGAGCAGGGTAAGCGATGACAAGGTATCTCCAGAAATAATACCCTTATCTCCAAGGCAGATATCGGCGCGATGGTCAGGGGTGACCCAGAACCGAGAAATCTGGCTTTCGGCCATCAACAGATGAAATTGGCCAATGAAGCGATGTCATTCGTTGGTAAGTTGTCGCGCTATCACCCATTGTGGGGCGGCCCCAAATAAGGGAACTCGCTAAGCAGATCGATGTGGGGCCCGACCTTGTCCCCGATCACCTTCCCGTTTGTGAGGACTGCCAGGAAGGCGTCGGCGGCATCCTCTGTGAGCGTACGGCCATTGCTCGGAAACGACGGGGGACGCGTCGGGTCGTAGGACAGCACGTCCGGCAGCAGTGTTCCCGCCACCCGCCTTGCTTCCTCCGGCGCATAGCCACCGGTGTGCTGCAGCGCATGCGCGAAGACGGCGACGAAACGGGAATCGTTTGCCGGCTCGCCCGCGTGGTAGTTATCGCGCTCGGAGCCGACAAGAAAGACCGCTTGCGCGGGTAGCGCGCCCCGGTCCGCCTGAATCCAAACTCCGCCCGCGCCGTCTAGCGTGCGCGCCCATAGACCAACTCGTTTGGGTCCGAGGGCAGAGTTGGGCAGTTCCAGCACTATGCTGCACACGTCCTTGTCGATGAAGAAATCGTCGCCGGTGAACTGCAGATCGTTCAACGCCCCCCGGGTGTCGAAGAAGAAGGGATCGCTGCGCCAGCCCGCGAAGAAGCGGTAGCGGCCGGCCTCCGTCACACGCGCGTCCCGACCCATCGACACAGGTGCTGCTTCGAATATCACCTGGCCACTGTCACCCGTTTCGGCGGCCTGCGCACCCTCGACGCGCCGCACGGTCGCGGTTTGCGACCCGTCCGCGGAGGACGAGAAGCGCATCCGATATGCGATGTCGGCGACGGCATCACCGTTCGTATCGATTTTGAGTTCGTACAACGCCTCGGGCGCGAACGGCTCGCGCGTGGTGGGCCCCAGCGGGTTCACGACGGCGGAAGGATGGACGTTCATGATGAGGATCGACTTGTCCGCCTCGCCTGGCTTGGAGAAGGCATACAAATCCGTGAGGTCCAAGCGCGCGTCTGCGTGCGGGAAACCGAAATCGGGACCAGAATAATGGTGCGACATGGATCATTCACTCCTCGGTCCTGCCGTCGGCGCATGAAAGCGGCGTGAAGCGGCTCCCGTGGCAAGCGTCCGCGGACTCGTCAACGAGGCGGCAAACTTTGTCAACCGCTGCACGTCTGCCAGACGGAGTTTCAAAGCAGCGTCGCCTCCAGCGTAATCTTGGTATTGAACAATTTCGAGACCGGACAGCTCACCTTGGCCATGCCTGCCAACTTGGCGAACATTGCGTTGTCCGCACCCGGAATCTTCGCCAGTAGCGTCAGATGGACGGACGTAATGGCAAAGCCGTCACCCTGCTTTTCAAGAGTCACTTCAGCCTTGGTCTCCGTATGCTCAACAATGAGTTCGGCCTCGCCGAGGATCCGCGACAGCGTCATGGTGAAACAGGCAGCATGCGCTGCACCGATCAGCTCTTCGGGGTTCGAACCTGGCTTGTCTTCGAAGCGACTGCCGACCCATAGGGATAATCCGTTAGTGCGCCGCTCTTGGTCGAGATTGCGCCCTCTCCGTCCCAAATGCGCCCCTGCCATTTGGCCGAGCCGAATGTCGTCGTCATGGCTACTCCTTTTCGACTGTGGGTGCCTGTCAGGCGCGTGACGTAGTCCAACTAACTGACGTCGCCAATATCCGCTAGTCGGAAGACACTTTTTCGCGAAGCGGTTGAATGCCGCGCTGATACCTCGCGGCATTGCATACAAGGCTAGAAAAATGTGTCTTGAGGCGAGGCACGGCGAAATCCACGAATGCGCGGACCTTTGGAACGGCAAGCCGACCTTGTGGGGAAATGAGGTGCACGGGCACCGCGGCGGGTTCGTCTTGCGCTAGAAGAATTTGCAGCGCGCCTTGCGAAAGTTGCTCGGCAATGTGATAGGAAAACAGTCGGGTGATGCCACGCCCTTCGACGGTTGGGGCAACGGCGCCACGAACGCTATTCACCACCCAACGTGGCGAGAATTGAACCGACCGAGGGATCGATGATCCCTTCGCTGGCGGAAAGCTCCAGGAGTCGATCCCGAAGTGAGTCATCGCAATGATCTTGTGTTTTGCGAGATCCGCGGGCTGTTCGATTTTCGGATGCGTGGACAAATAGCGGGGCGATGCCGCTACGACACGCCGAACCTCGCCCAACCGGATCGCAATGTGTGTGGAATCCGTCAAATGGGCAATTCGCAAAGCAATATCGATGCCCTCATCAATAAGGCTAACCGGCCTATCCAGCAAAAGTAACCTGACCGAAACGGTCGGATAGGCGTCCATGAAGGCGTCTAAAACCGAACGCAAGACGTCTTCGCCTGCCGCAACCGGAGCCGTTATGGTCAGCGTGCCGCGCGGAGCCGATCGCTCACCCGCCGCAACAAGATCAGCTTCTTCGAGATCTGAAATGACGCGGCGACACACGGCCGCATACCGATCGCCCGCTTCGCTCAATTTAAACGAACGCGTCGTGCGATGAAGGAGGGTAACCCCAACATGAGCTTCAAGAAAAGCAAGCGCACGGCTTATCGCAGCAGGAGATCGCCCCAACTTGCGCCCTGCTTTCCGCAAGCCACCCTCGTCGAGGGCGGCGAGGAAGACCTTCATCGCGTCGATTCGGTCCACTTCACTACCGCTTCAAATTGGCCTCAAAGCAAACGTAGGCGATCGCCCGGAACGCGACAATGGGGCGAAGGCACGATCGATTCTGATAGGGGTATCTGCATCGATGGCTGCTCGTCGAAAGGCTCGTCACGAAAGAGCCGGGACCAAGATCCCGGCTATCGCAGTGAACACAGTGAGGCGACCGCGACCGGGATAGCCGGTCACGCGCCTCCATGCCTTCAGATCGGTGGCACCACACCATCTTTTTCTACGAGAAGCACATGCGCCTCAAAGACACCCTGCTTCGTCGGAGTCGTGAGAACGAATACCTTCCTTCCCGCCGTCAGGTCGGCTCGCGTTGCCGGAGCAAAGGTTACGACTGGTGCGCTTTCCGGTACCGTTACCACCTTGCTGCCGCCCTTATAGGAAAGCTTGAGCTCTCGGCCGTTGTTAGCTGTGACAACAGTTTCGACGTTCGCGTTTGTCATTGTACTGTTGGCACCAAAGTCATACGGGAAGTGCCCTTCGTTTGCACCTCGTGCTGCGTCCGGAAAAACCAGCAGCGAGCCAGCTGTCATCTTTCCATCACTGCCCGAAATTGCTTCTGCCCCTACATAGGACCCCGGTTTTACCTCAGAGAGACTGATCGCTTTGAGAGCGGACACCCCTACATCAGGCTTCACTTCGATTGAGACGGTGTCGCCGCTGCGACGGTGCACCGTCAGAATATCGCCCTGAAGCGATACGATATCGCCCCGAATACGCACGGGCTTGGCATCGGGTGTCTGCGCAAGCGCGGCGCCGGCGATCAGGAGGGTAGCCAGCATCACACCGGCTTGCTTACGAATTGACATCGGATTCTCCATTATGGTCAGGCTGGTTGAAGATGGTGCTTCGAATCCCAACGGCACGAGGTAGTTAGTCGGGACTGTCCGCCATGAGCGAAGCATGGTGGATCTCGGTCGTCTCGTCCGCCGGAAACATGCATTCGATGCGAAGTTCCTGGGCGGCGACCGTTTGCGGGGTTCCGACGGTCGTGACCATCGAAAAGTAGTTCAACACCTGACCGTCCTTCATGAAGCCAATCGGAATGACCGGCATAAAGCTCAGGGCCACAGGATTTTTCCATTCGCTTTTGACGTCAGGGTAGGCGAGCAACGCCGCGACTAACGCCTTGGTTTTTTCATCGACCACACGCCCGACGGACTCACGATAAACGCGCTCGAATAGGCTCTTGGCGACGTCCTCCCAATTGGCGACGAACGGGCGCATTCCTTTCGGGTCGAACAGGAGATGAAGCATGTTTTGTGGGCCCTCGCGCGCAGCGACATCGATGAAGCGGTTGAAGAAACGTGGGGCACATTCGTTCATCATGAGCACGTTCCAGTAACGGTCCATCACCATGGCTGGAAACGGCTCCTGCTGGCGCAGAATGCGCTTCAGGGCGTCCGTTACACTTTTCATTTCCATCGAGTCCCAATCGCTCTCGGAATAGATCGGGGCATAGCCACCCGCGAGCAGCAACGTGTTACGGTCCCGCAGGGGGATGTCGAGCGCCTGCGCAATGACCATCAGGGTCTGACGATTGGGGACGCTCCGTCCACTTTCGACGAAACTGATCTGCTTTTGGGACACACCGGTGTCAAGTGAGAGGTCGAACTGGCTTTTGCCGCGCAGATCGCGCCAATGCCGTAGCAAAGCGCCAAGTTCATTTGCCGCTCTTATCTTCAGATTTTCCGACTTCATACGATTCGATCTTTATTGCGTCGGGCACGTATTCAGTTAAGGGGCCCGCGGCTGTCATTTTTCAACATCGATCCGACGCCGCAGACCCCCAATGATCTAGCAGCATGGACATCTTGCGTGCCTCGTCCGCTCTTCCTTGCCAGTGTTGCGCACGACTACTTCTAATAAGCTTAAACGACGCACCAACTCAATTACATACGATGTAATAACCGCAACTGCCGTGACCACGACGTTGGCCGGAGAAAGATCCGTCCAGAGTGAAGCCGAGACTGGAACGCTACTCAGGTGACGAAGGATAAATCGTTCCACTTGCACAATCCTTGTTCGTTGCTGGGTTCTTGTCAGCGTCTGGTTTTTCCGGGCAGGTTCTACGCCAAGCAAAAGCAGTTTTTCAATTACATGAGGTGTAATAACGCGCGCCCGTCGACTGATAGAAACAAGCAACAGGCCGTGATCGCGGCAAAGACAGGTTTATCGACGCCACTCTAAGATTGCGACCCCGGCACGGTGTACGTTTTTCAACTAACCTTGAGCAGTCGCCTTTGAAATGCAGCGGCGTTCAACAAATTGTCCGCGCACCCGTTGTCATATGATCAATCCGGCATTATGCGCAGGTTGGCCGTTCGTTCTTCCTTTATCCCGCTGCGTTATGGATATTCGAATTTAAGAAATCCGTCGCGCAATCAACACGCTACAGTCAGAGGTGCCGCGCATCCGCGCTTGCCCCTAGATCAGATCAATCACGAGAGCTGCACGCAGCAATCGCCTTCGCAGATGGCTCCGCGCTGGGCGTCGATTTCCGCACTCAACCACGTATCGTCGCAGGCCGCGCGGTCTCCGTTAAGGTGTTCCAGGAGAGGGCTCGCGGGCCCAGAACCGAACGGCGTCGAAACTCGCACAACGGTTGGGCAGTTTGTGAGAACCGCTAGGCCACGGGCTTCTGAACTATTGGGTCCAATAAGGAGCACTCGTTGGCTACATATCGCCGCTTGTGATCGGAGTTATCACTAAACTTCAATTACCCGTGGGTGAGCCAGGGCCTATGCTCGACTTCTGTCGAAGGAAAGCGAAAAGCTCAACATGTTCATCCGTGCCATTTCCGTCGTAGCCGTAGTATCTATGATAATTACGTCTAGCGCTTTCGGCGCGGAACTGGTCGTCATGAGCTCAGTTGGAGCGCGATCCGTGATGGACGAACTCGGACCTCAATTTGAGCGCGCCAGCGGCGTCGTCCTCAGTTTTAGATACGATACAGCCGCCGCGTTGCGGCGTGCGATTGAGAATGGTGCGCGCTTCGATGTCGCCGTGTTAACGTCACCCGTGATGTCAGTGCTGACTGCCGCAAATAAGATAGCAGGGGCTGACCAGTCAACGTTCGCGAGCGCTCTGATTGCAGTAGCGGTCAAACACGGAGCCGCGAAACCCGACATTTCGACGCGGGAGATGTTCGTTCAGACGTTGCTTAGCGCGGACAAGATCTCATACGCCAAGGAAGGGGCCAGCGGCCAGCATTTTCAACGAGTAGTGAAGCAGTTAAATCTTGATGAGGCGCTGAGTGACAAGCTGTTGCCTATGTCGGGGGCAAAGGAGATCGAGGCGGTGGCCGACGGATTGGCGACGCTGGGGGTGCAGTTGACCAGCGAGATTCTTCCCGTCAAAGGCGTCGACCTGGTTGGACCGCTCCCCGGCGATCTTCAAAATCGCACCGAACTGAAGATCGCCGTCAGCGCGGAATCCAAGTCAGCTGACCTGGCGAGACGATTTATCACCTACGCCACCTCAAGCGCTGCCGCGGATGTGATCCGCGCGAAGGGTATGATACCGCCGTAGCGCAAGGGGGACGCAATGGCTCGAGGCGCGCTACGGCACTTCGATATCGTCGCTTGGCCGACTAGATTCCTGCGTTCACCTCTGCAGCAGCACGATAGCCCTACCTGACCGCGCCCTCGATCCACGCTGCGTATTCGAGTGAGGTATGCTCGCCGGCAAAGTGGATGCGGCCCTCAGGTCGGGCGAGATGCTCCTTCCAAGCGCGGAGCTGCCCTGATGCTGCGATGCCGTATGCACCGCGAGCCCATGGGTCGCGCTGCCACGAATACTCGAAGACCTCATCGATGATCTGTGTGGTACCGGGAAACACGCGCTCGATCATACCGGACGCAAAAGCATGGCGATCGGTTGCGCCCATCGAGTCCATGGCGGTTGCGAGTTCACCCTGCTGATAGAATTGCAGGACACCCGATTCCCCATGATCATCGCAGCGCGGACTCCAGATTTCGGCCATCGTGTCGAGCTGGGCGAAGCCGCTCAGACCTTCACGCTCCCACGATCGCTTTCGTGTCCTGAAGGCGATCTTGGTGGCTGTCGTGTAGCGCATCTGCGCGAGAATCGACTGCTTGGCGGGGCTCAAAGCCGGGACGATTTCAATCTTCGCCAGCACCGAGAATGGGATCGTGCAAACGACGGCGTCTGCTGCGATCTGGTGCTGTCCCGTCGCACTTTCGACACTCACCTCAATCTGTTTAGGTTGCAGGCGAATGCTTTGGACAATGCATCCATAGGCAATCGGTGACCTTAGTCGTACTGCCATTGCCCTCGGCAGGAGATCGTTACCGCCACGAATTTTGCGCAGGCGTGTTCGATCGTAGGTCGCGAGAACGCGAAACAGCGTCAAAGCCGAAATCGTCTGCGGAAATGCGCCCAGCGTAAGAAGATTGACCGCGGCGTCCGAAAGTCCCCTGCTCGCCAGGTAATCACGCGCCGTTAGTTCATCGAACCTCATGAGGTCCGTGGCCGGCCAATCGGGCCCGTTCATCGTCCCGCTGGCCTTGACCAGTTCAACGCCCGAGAGGATGTGGGTCCCGGCAAGCCCGTCAAGGCCGAGCGCCTTCTCCGCGTCAGTCAGATCGAAATGTTGCGCAGGATCAGCGCCCGGGCCAAGAACGAAGCGCCTACCTTGGGCGTATATCACCGCGCTCAGACCGTCGGGATAGAGCGGGTCTGTCTCCAAGCCCATGCGGTTAACATAGTCCATGGCCCATGTGTGCGTTTGGGGAATGCGCCCGGCACCAGCTTCCGCAATCGGCGATCCGCGTTCGTCGCGCATCGTGAGCACCCGCCCGCCTGGTCGCGCCTGTGCCTCAACGACGATGACGGCGTGACCAGCCCGCTCAAGTTCAAGAGCCGCCGTCAGGCCGCTCATCCCTGCCCCCAAGACCAGAATGCGCCTTGGGTGTCGTTTCGGCGTCGGCAAGGAAATCACGGTTCATTGACGGCTATAGGGGCCCAGTCGGTCGAATCGTCAGCGCGTAACCAAATTTTGCAGGTCGTGAGAAGCTCCCCGGTGTGCTTGTACGGATCAGGCCTTGACTATTCCGCGTACTGAGCGACGGAAGGTTGCGTCAGCCGCCGATCCTGCTCGGCTTCAGCCGTTGCGATCGATACCAGCCAGCAGACGAGCAGCGTGAGGGGCACGGTGAAAAGTGCCGGGGAGTCATACGGAAAGATCGCGGGACCAAGACCCAGCACTTTTGACCAGATAGTTGGGCCCATTGCCGTCAAAACAACCGACGAGACAAGGCCGAAGGTACCGCCAACGACCGCGCCACGGGTCGTCAAACCGTCCCAGTATATTGCCAGCAGCAGCAACGGGAAGTTGGCGCTGGCCGCGATTGCGGTGGCAAGCGCAAGAAGGTAGGCGACGTTCTGACCTTCACACGCCAGCCCAAGCAGTATCCCGAGTACTCCCAGTGTCATCGCAGCGATCCGTGATATCCGAAGCCGCATGCGCTCACCGAGATGCCGGCCGGACAGGCCAACAACGAGATCGTTGGCCGCCGAGGAAGCCCCTGCTATCAGCAATCCCGATACAACGGCCAGGATCGTCGCGAACGCAACCGCCGAGATGAAACCCGCCAGGATGCTTCCACCAACGGCCCGCGCCAAATGGATGGGAGCCAGATTATTTCCGCCAAACAGCGCGCCGCTGGCGTTGGCATAGGTGGCATCGCCACGGAGGATTGCGATGCTGCCATATCCGATGACAAACAGCATCGCAAAGAACAGGCCAATGAGACACGTCGCGTAGAAGACTGATACACGCGCCGCTCGCTCGTCGCTAACCGTGAAAAAGCGCATCAGGATGTGAGGCAGCCCCGCGGTACCAAACAGGATACCGACGCCGAGAGAAAGGGTTGCAACTGCGTCTTGGGCAAAGCCGCGAATATCCATGATCTTGTTGCCGTTCGGATGATTGGTCACCGCCGTCTTGAAGAGGTCGGACACATTGAAACCGAACCTGGCCAGTACCAACGCCGCGATCATGACGCTTCCGCTAATCATTAGGATAGCCTTGATGATCTGTACCCATGTGGCAGCGCGCATGCCGCCGAGCGTCGAAAACACGATCATAAGCAGCCCGACCATGATGACGGACGGCGCGTAACCTATTCCGAACAGCAATGAAATGAGCTCTCCGGCGCCGACCATTTGCGCGACCAGATAGAAGCTGACGATGACCAGGGTGGAAGCCCCCGCCAGGATGCGAATCGGCCGCTCTCTCAATTTGTGAATCAGCACGTCGGCGAATGAGTACTTTCCCAGGCGACGGAGCGGTTCTGCGACGAGAAACAGGACGATAGGCCAACTGGCAAGATAGCTTGCAGCTAGGAACATTCCATCCAAACCGGATGCATAGATCGCCCCCGACAGCCCAAGGAAGGCGCCGGCTGACATATAGTCGCCGGCAATAGCCAGGCCATTCTGGCCTGCCGAGATCGAGCTTCCCGCCGTAAGATATTCCGACGAACTTGTTGCACGCCGGGCCGCCCAAAAGCTGATGAGCAGCGTAAGCACCGCGAAGACCACGAAGAACACGATGGTGGAAGATTCAGCCTGGCAAATTTGTGAATCGGATTGCGCAGAGTACGCCGTGTCGCCGACACCGAAAGTGGATACAGTTGCGAAAAGGAACGGCATGCAGTTCCGTGGAATGCGCATCATTCAATCCTCATTCCGTACGAACACAAACAGGCCGGTCAAAACCACACTGAATGCCATGCAACTCGCCAACGCGACCATCGCTGGACTGAAGTCAGACGCAACAACGGCGGTTTGCGTCGTATGCCGCGCGCTGTAGATCAAAAAGGCCATCATCGCCAAGTATGGAACGATCATCACGAGCACCAGCCGGAAACGAAGCGCTCCCGATCTGTTCGCGGTAACGCGCGATGGAACGTATTCGGTGGCTTCATGCACGGTCGTCCCCCTGACGCTTCTGCGTCGCATATCTTGCGATCGGCGGCTTTACGCTAGGCAGCGACTGGTATCGCCATCAAACGATTTTTCGAGATAGCCGTATCTTCCCCGGAGATTGACAGGCTGTTTGCTCGGCACACTCGGGCTTGCTGACGCATAGCATGCCCATAGCGGATCGATTCTGCGCCCCTGATTGAAGGTGACGAAGCTCCGGCTCCCGGTCTTATCGTCGCGACAGATACGCCGTTCAGTTCAAATCGCTTCGATGTCGAAGATCGGCTCGGATACGATGTCAGCCACCTTGGCGGCTGAGAAAAACCTGCCGATCGCCGCCCAACAAACGCCGCACGTCACGCGTTCGCGCCATACTTCGAAACAGGAAGAAATCATGACTGAAAGACTCGGGAAAGAACGCGACCGGCCGTCGACGCTACGGCCAGGCATTTCCAGGCGCGAGGCCTTTCGCTTGCCACAGCGACGCATGCTGCACCGCTGCTGCCAGCCTCCGCAAATGCCGCTCAAGGGGCAGAGACTTCAAGCATCCATCACGCCAATAGGAGTAAGCTCATGAGTTTCATCAAGGTTGGAGAGGAAAATTCCACGCCCGTCGAGATCTATTACGAGGATCATGGTTCGGGTCCGCCGGTCGCCCTCATTCACGGTTGGCCCTTAAACGGCGACGCGTGGGAGAAGCAGGTCAGCGCGCTGTTGGCAGTCGGCCATCGGGTCATCACCTACGATCGACGTGGCTTTGGCCGGTCAAGCAAGCCGGGCATCGGATACAACTACGATACCTTCGCGTCCGACCTCAACGTCTTGCTGAACACATTGAATCTCACCAAGGTCTCGCTGGTCGGGCACTCCATGGGGACGGGCGAGATTACCCGATACATCGGCAAGTATGGCACGAAGCGGCTGCGCAAGACCGTGCTGATCGGCACGCTTGGGCCCTACCTGCTAAAGGCGGCGGACAATCCGGATGGCGTGCCAGCAAGTGTGTTCGACGGCGTCCGGGCCGGGATCAAAGCCGACCGGCCCGCCGCAATCATGGAGTTCCTGAAGAATTTCTACAGCGTTGGCGGGGCGGACGGAAAGCTCGTCAGCGAACGCGTGATTGAGGCGAATTGGACGGTCGCAATGGGGGCGTCACCGATAGGCACGTTGGCGTGCGTCGACGGTTGGATCGAAGACTTTCGCCAGGACATCGAACGCAACGACGCGCCGACAATGATCGTACACGGCGACGACGATCGTATTCTACCGGCCGATGCAACGTCGCGGCGGCAAGCGAAACTCATCAAGAACGTCAAGTACATGGAAATCAAGGGCGGATCCCACGGCATAACATGGACACGCGCGGAGGAAATCAATGCCGCGCTCGTTGAATTCCTCGCGTAGCGAGAGGCTCTTTACATCGTTCGGGAGTGAACATGAGTTTTACAATTGAAGTCAACGGCAATCCCCACCTCGTCGATGTCGACGGCGATACGCCGCTGCTTTGGGTGCTGCGAGACGTGCTCGGTATGACTGGCACCAAATTCGGGTGCGGCATCGCGCAGTGCGGGGCGTGCACCGTGCATATCGATGGCATCGCGACACGGTCCTGCATCACCAGCATCGATAGCCTACGCAAATCCAAGATCACGACAATCGAGGCGATCAGTAACACGCCGGCAGGCGCCAAGATCCAAAAAGCCTGGCTTGACCATGAGGTCGTCCAGTGCGGTTACTGCCAATCCGGACAGATCATGTCGGCTTCGGCGCTTCTAGCCAGCAATCCACATCCCAGCAGTGCCGACATCGATGATGCCATGAGCGGCAACATCTGCCGCTGTGGAACCTATGTACGCATCCGCGAAGCGATCAACCTCGCTGCGCAGACGAACGAGAAACGAGGCTGAACATGATCCGCGATCGCATAGCTTCTTGCGCTTCCGACACCCACCTGTCGCGGCGCAGTTTTCTGGGCACCAGCGCCGCCATCGGCGGCGGTCTGATGTTGAGCCTGAGCCTGCCCTACGGCCGAAGCGAAGCTGCCAGTACCGATGGTTTTGCACCGAACGCCTTTATTCGTATCGACGGTGACGGCCAGGTCGTCCTGACCATGCCTTATGTCGAAATGGGACAGGGCACCTATACCTCGATCCCGATGCTGATCGCCGAAGAGCTCGAAGTGAGCCTGAGCCAGGTGCGTCTCGAGCATGCGCCACCGAACGAGAAGCTCTATGCCAACCCGCTGCTCGGCGTTCAGGCGACCGGCAATTCGAACGCGATGCGCGGCGCGTGGAAGCCGCTGCGCGAAGCTGGCGCCACCGCGCGGATGATGCTGGTCGCGGCGGCTGCCAAGCGTTGGGGCGTCGATGCAAACTCATGCCGCGCGCAAGACGGCGAGGTGATCCACCAGTCAACCGGCCGGCGCCTGAAATACGGCGAGCTTGTCTCTGAGGCAGCAAAAATACCCGTTCCTCAAGAAGTCCCGTTGAAATCCCCCAACGATTTCAAGCTGATCAGTGAGTTTTTCCAACTAGTCCTGCCCCCGGTCGTTCGTCATAGCGACGGTACCGGCGTGGCATCACCTGAATTGCCTAACTTTCTAGACCCAAAGCCGGGCAGGACAGCCGG
>Ga0066789_10000238_pt1 | contig 20497 bp, 16 predicted proteins | sample OrgsoiDNA2013049_FD_70960 | JGI IMG/M metagenome (GOLD analysis project Ga0066789, IMG submission 70960) | Permafrost soil microbial communities from the Arctic, to analyse light accelerated degradation of dissolved organic matter (DOM) -... | ecosystem: Environmental > Terrestrial > Soil >...
AGCCCTGCATGACGAAGATGGAGCCGAGATCACCAATCGAATAGTCGCCGAACATCGATCTTCTCCGTCTGAGGGAAGTCCCGCGTCGCGAGCGGGTTCGCGACGCGGGGGTCTTGAGCGCGGATCGACGATCCACGCCAGGGAGCGGTTTGCTTGAGGGAAAAACGCGACAGACGCCCGCGCGTTTTACTGTCTTACTGGTAGCCTTTGGGGAACGGATCCGGTTCGACCAGATCGGCGGTTTCATAGATCAGCTCGAACTGGCCATCGAGCTTGGCGCGCCCGACCCGGCTCTTCGACCAAAGGTGATGGTTTTCATGAATGCGCACGTAACCTTCCGGCGCGCCCTTGAATTCAACCCCCGGCGAAGCCGCCGCGATCTTGTCGATATCGAAGCTTCCGGCCTTTTCAGCGGTTAACTTCCACAGCCATGGACCGAGATAGGCCGCCTGCGTCACGTCGCCGATCACGGTCTTCTCGCCCCACATCTTCTTAAACGCCGGCACGAAGGTCTTGTTGTTGGGATTGTCGAGCGACTGGAAGTACTTCATGCAGGCATAGGCGCCGGCGATGTTCTCGCCGCCGATGCCGTCGATTTCGTCTTCGGTCACCGAGATCGTCAGCAGCGCCTGTTTCGACAGGTCGATACCGGCCGCCTTGAGCTGCTTGTAGAACGCGACGTTCGATCCGCCGACGACGTCGGTGAAGATCACGTCCGGCTTGGTCAGCTTGATCTTGTTGATCACCGAGTTGAACTGGGTGTTGCCGAGCGGGTAATATTCCTCGCCGACGACTTTGCCCTTCAGCACGTTCTCGACATGCTTGCGCGCGATCTTGTTCGAGGTGCGCGGCCAGATGTAGTCCGAACCGACAAAGAAGAACGACTTGGCGCCCTTCTCCTTGGCGATCCAGTTCAGACCGGCGAGGATCTGCTGGGTCGCCTCCTGGCCGGTGTAGATGACGTTCTTGGATTGCTCGAGACCTTCATAGAAGGTCGGGTAGTAGAGCATGCCGTTATATTGCTCCATGACCGGAAGCACCGCCTTGCGGGAGGCCGAGGTCCAGCAGCCCATGATCGCCGCGACCTTGTCGTTGACGAGCAATTTCTTGGCCTTTTCCGCGAAGGTCGGCCAGTCGCTGGCGCCGTCCTCCTGGATGAACTTGATCTTGCGGCCGAGAATACCGCCGGCGGCGTTGATCTGTTCGATGGCGAGCTTCTCGGCTTCGATCGAACCGGTTTCCGAGATCGCCATCGTGCCGGTGGCCGAATGCAGGATGCCGACCGTCACTTCAGTATCGGTAACCGCGAGACCCGTGGTGTTGATCGCGGAGGTTGCCGGAGCTTCTGCAAAAGACGGGCGAGGCAGCATGGTCAAGGCGGGAATCGCCGCCATTCCCATCAGCAGCTTGCGGCGAAATGCCGACTGCAGCCCCTGTTTGTTGTCGTCTGACATGTTCACCCCATTGTTCGAGTACGCGTTATTGGCGGGGTTAAGGATTGCTGAAATTGTGCAGTGCACAGATACGCAAGATCGCGTATATTGCACCGCAAAATAGCGACGTAGGTTTTCGGTCGGGTTTTCCGGCGGGGTCAGGAGTGCAGACGTGGCAGGGCGGCAGCGGATAGACCGCGTCAGGCGCCAATATAATCAATGGGTTGCCAACCAGACGCTGGAAGACTACGCGCTGCGTTTCACGGCCAAGAGCGCGCGGCGCTGGTCCGCCGCCCGGGTCGCCAACACCGCTCTGGGCGCGATCTCTTTCCTGGCGCTGGAGGCGATCGGCGGCACCATTACCCTTAACTATGGCGTGACCAACGCCGCCGCGGCCATCCTGGTCGTCAGCGTCATTATATTCTGCTGCGGCTTGCCGATCGCCTATCACGCCGCCAAATGCGGCATCGACATCGACCTGTTAACGCGCGGGGCCGGCTTCGGCTACATCGGCTCGACCATCACGTCGCTGATCTACGCGTCCTTTACGTTCATCTTCTTTGCGATCGAGGCGGTCATTCTCGCAACCGCGCTGGAGATGTGCTTCGGAATCCCGCGTCCCCTCGGCTATCTCATCAGCGCCGTCGTGATCATCCCGCTGGTGACGCACGGCATCACCCTGATCAGCCGCTTCCAATTGTGGACGCAACCGGTCTGGATCATCCTGCATATCCTCCCCTTTGCGGCGATTGCCTATGCCAATCCCCACTCCTTTGCGGAGTGGACCAAATTTCCCGGCGACCATGGCGACCCCGCGGGTCATCTCGATCTCCTGCTGTTCGGCACCGCCGCGTCGGTGGTGTTCTCGCTGGTGGCGCAGATCGGCGAACAGGTCGACTTCCTGCGCTTCCTGCCGCGCGACCGGCGAACCTCGAAGAGATCGTGGTGGATTGCGCTGCTCAGCGCCGGTCCGGGCTGGATCATTCTCGGCGCGCTCAAGCTTCTGGCCGGATCGTTCCTCGCCTACTTCGCGCTAAGCCACGGCGTCTCCGCCGAGCATGCGGCCGAACCCGCGCATATGTATCTCGAAGCCTTTCGCTACGTGCTGTCGCAACCGGATCTCGCATTGGCGTTGACCGGCACTTTCGTGATCCTCTCGCAGCTGAAGATCAACGTCACCAACGCCTATGCCGGCTCGATCGCATGGTCGAACTTCTTTTCCCGCCTGACCCACAGCCATCCCGGCCGTGTGGTCTGGCTGGTCTTCAACGTGATCGTCGCGCTGCTCCTGATGGAGATCGGCGTCTACAAGGCGCTCGAGCAGACACTGGCGCTTTACTCCAACGTCGCCATCGCCTGGGTCGGAGCGCTGGTCTCCGATCTCGTCGTCAACAAGCCGCTCGGCTTGCGCCCGCCCCACATGGAGTTCAAGCGCGCACATCTCTATGACATCAACCCGGTTGGCGTCGGCGCGATGACGATCGCCACCGTCGTCTCCATCAGCGCGTTCTATGGGATGTTCGGGCCGACTGCGAAGGCGCTGGCGCCGTTCGTGGCGCTGATCGTTGCTTTCGTCACCGCACCCCTGATCGCATATGCGACCGACGGCAAATATTACATCGCGCGCAGGCCAAAGCGCAGCTGGCAGAACCTCGAAGCGATCCCGTGCTGTATTTGCGAGCATTCGTTCGAGCCCGAGGACATGGCGTCGTGTCCCGCCTATGCCGGTCCGATCTGCTCGCTGTGCTGTTCGCTCGACGCCCGCTGCCACGATCTCTGCAAGCCGCATGCGCGGATCCAGACGCAGGTCGCCGACGCCCTTGGCAAACTCCTGCCGCAGCCGATCTACGCTCGCATCAATTCGCAACTCGGGCACTATCTCGGCGTCTTTGCCGTTTCCGCCGGGCTGGTCGGACTGACGCTCGGCCTGATCTATCTGCAGACATCGGCGACGGTACACGCCGACAATTTGCAGCTCTCCGACGTGCTCTGGAAGGTATTCTTCGCGCTGACAATCATCATTGGCGTCGTCGCCTGGTTGTTCGTGCTGGCACAGCAGAGCCGGCGCGCGGCGGAAGAAGAAACCCGGCGGCAGACCGCGCTGCTGATCCAGGAAATCGACGCCCACAAGCGTACCGACGCCGAGTTGCAGCGCGCCAAGGAAGTCGCCGAATCGGCCAATCTCGCCAAGAGCCGGTATGTCGTCGGGCTAAGCCATGAACTGCGGTCGCCGCTGAACGCCATCTCCGGCTACGCCCAGTTGCTGGAGCAGGATTCCAGCCTGCTGCCCAAGCCGCGCGATCAGGTGCGCGTGGTACGCCGCAGCGCCGATCATCTGTCCGGCCTGATCGATGGTATTCTCGACATTTCGAAAATCGAGGCGGGCCGACTGTATCTGTCGCGGGACGAGGTTCGCCTGAGCGAATTCCTCGACCAACTCGTCGGAATGTTTCGTCTCCAGGCCGCCGCGAAGGGCATCGATTTCATTTTCAAGCGGCCGACCGTCCTGCCCGTCGTGGTGTTCGCCGACGAAAAGCGGCTGCGCCAGATCCTGATCAACCTGCTGTCGAACGCCTTCAAATTCACCCAGCGCGGCAGCGTGCAATTCGCCGTTCATTATCGCAGTCCGGTTGCCGAATTCGAAGTGATCGACACCGGTCCGGGGATTCAGGCGGCTGACCTCGAGCGGATCTTTGCACCGTTCGAGCGTGGCGCTTTGGGCGTCTCGCAGCCGCAGACCGGAACCGGTCTCGGCCTGACCATAAGCCGGCTGCTTGCCGGCGTGATGGGCGGCGATATCCAGGTGAGCAGCGCCGTCGGGACCGGCAGCACCTTCCAGGTGAAAATGCTGCTGTCGGAAGTTACCCATCCGACACGCATTGCGCCATTGGATGCCCCGTTCTTCGGTTACCACGGCCCCCGCAAGACGATCCTGATCACCGACGACGATCCCGTGCAGCGCGATCTGCTCCGCGAAGTGCTAACGCCGTTGGGCTTCATCCTGCTGAGCGCGCCGGACGGCGCCGGCTGTCTCGCGCTCGCGCAGCATTGCCGGCCCGATCTGTTCCTGCTCGACATCTCGATGTCGGGCATGGACGGCTGGACCGTCGCGGAGACGCTGCGTTCGACCGGCCATCACCAGGCCCGCATCCTGATGGTTTCGGCAAGCGCGCTGGAGGCACACGGCACGCAGGTGGCGCAGCCGTTCCACGACGGCTATCTGATGAAACCCATAGATATCCCGCGGCTGCTGGAATTGATCCGCCAGCTGCTGCGGATCGAATGGCATTATGAAACCGATCAAATTGCTGTCCCGCATTGGAGCCCGGGCAGCGGCTCGCGGCCGCCGGTGAAGCATGTCGAAGAACTGATCGGCCTCGGACAAATGGGTTACATTCGCGCGATTCAGGTGAAGCTCGATGAGATCGGAACCGATTATCCTGAGCATACCGGCTTCGTCTCGCAAATGCGTATCCTGATCGACCGCTTCGACCTCGATCAGTACATGGCAACCCTGAAGACGCTGCACAGCTATGATCACTGAAACCAGGAAGCGCGACATCGCGCTCGTCATCGACGATTCGCCGGAAACGCTGCGCCTGCTGACCGACGCGCTCGACGGCGCGGGAATGACGGTCATGGTCGCGATGGACGGCGCCGCGGCGATGCGGATCGTCGACCAGATCACGCCGGACATCGTTCTGCTCGACGCTGTCATGCCCGGCATGGACGGCTTTGAGACCTGCCGGCGTCTCAAGCGCGACGCAGGCTTGAGCAATGTGCCCGTCATCTTCATGACCGGCCTGGCGGAGACCGAACACATCGTGGCCGGCCTTGAAGCCGGCGGCGTAGACTATGTGACCAAGCCGATCGTCATCGAGGAAATGCTGGCGCGGATCAGGGTTCACCTCGCCAATGCCAGGCTGACCCAGAGCGCCCGCGCGGCGCTCGACGTCTCCGGCCGCTATCTTCTCGCCGTCAGCCGGCAAGGCAAGATCATGTGGGCGACCCCGCAGGCGCAAAAATTATTGTCGGATAAGCTCGCCGCCGGGACCGACGAAGAACTGGCGCTGCCGCAGCCGATGCTGGAGTGGCTCGAACAGGCTCAAAAAGGCAAAGCCGGATCGAAAACCACGGGCATGGCGTCGTTTCCGAACGACGAGCAGCTGCGGCTGCAATACATGGGCAAACTTGGTCCGAATGAGTTCCTGCTGCGACTGGCGAGAGATACCAGCACCAATCTGCCCGCGGAATTCAGCAGTGAACTTGGATTGACCACCCGTGAGGGCGAAGTGCTGTCGTGGTTGTCGAAGGGGAAAACCAATCGGGACATCGCGCAGATCCTCGGCCTTAGCCCGAGAACGGTGGATAAGCATCTCGAGCAGATCTATGCCAAACTCGGCGTCGAGAACCGCACGGCCGCCGCCGCCATCGCGACCAGCACGAGCCGACGCAATTCATAAATCAGGGATTGCGCTCCGAGGCTCGGGAACAGTTTTGCGCCCCGAACGCCACCCTCCAATCCCAGCACAAGATCACTTGTGCAAGATCGCGATTGGCGGTCTAATGCCGATCGAGGCGTTTGACGAACGCCTGCTCGCGCGCTCCGAGGCTGTGGCGCGCCCATAAGGCGATGCTTGCCGAACCCATTGCTTGCCGAACTCGTTGCGGTGGGAAGGAGGTCTTCGCGCTGGCGGGCGGCCTTCCCCACGCACCATCCGTGGAGATGCGCGTGAACCTCGATGCCTATCGTATAGTATCGGAACCCTTCTATCAGCCCGTGGGCGACGAGATCGCGGTGTTCGAGGCCGCCTTCAGCGAGCGTCTGCCCGTCATGCTGAAGGGACCGACCGGGTGCGGCAAAACCCGATTTGTCGAGCACATGGCCTGGCGTCTGAATAAGCCGCTGGTGACCGTCGCCGCGCATGAAGACATGACCGCCTCCGACCTTGCCGGCCGCTATTTGCTGGAACCGGACGGCACCGTCTGGCACGATGGCCCGCTGACCATGGCGGTGAGATACGGCGCGATCTGCTACCTCGATGAAATCGTCGAAGCCCGGCAGGACACCACGGTCGTGATCCATCCGCTGACCGACGCGCGGCGGATTTTGCCGCTGGAAAAGCACAATGAGATCGTGCCGGCGCACGCCGATTTCCAGCTTACGATCTCCTACAACCCCGGCTATCAGAGCGCGGTGAAGGATCTGAAGGAATCAACCAAGCAGCGCTTCCTGGCGATCGATTTCGGCTATCCGCCGCCGGCCGTCGAAGCCGCCATCGTGGCGCGCGAGGCCGGAACCAATGTCGAACTTGCCGGGACCCTCGTCGCCATCGCGGAGCGGTCCCGCAATCTTCAGGGCCACGGCCTCGACGAAGGCGCCTCGACCCGGATGCTGATCCATGCGGGGCGGTTGGTGCGCGCCGGCCTGCCGCTTGAAGCCGCGGTCCGATCGAGCATCGTGCTGCCGATCACCGACAACCACGATATCCGCGAAGCTCTCAGCGCGGCCATCGAGGCCTGCATCCCGTGAGCGCCGCCCTTCGATCGGCGTCGCTGCGGCTGATTTCCGCGCAACCGGAGGGCGCCGTCCGCCGTCTCCATTTGCTGATGCGGCAGCGCGATGCGCTGCGGCCGCTGTTTCGCATCGCGTGGGACAATCTCGCCGCTCGCTTTGATGCCGACGAGCTTGAGGGCTGGGCAGCTGGCGTGCTGGCGCTGGCCGATGTCAACGCCGGCCCATCCTGCCTGGTCGCGTTCTGGGAGATCAGCCGAAACCAGCCGACCGAAGAAGGCATCGCGCCACTGATCGTGGCCGCGCACACGGCTGCGAATGTTTGCCGCTACGCCGGCGCGCAGGCGGCTGCCGCCACGATCGTCTCGGCCGCGGTCGCGCGCCGAAGCCTGGGGGCCGGCCCGAGCCTCTCGCGCTGGTGGCGCACCATGGACGATCTTGCGCAGCGTGCGCCGGAATCGATCGAGCCGGCAGCGTCGCGAATGGGCGAAATCCTGTCGGCAGGCAACATCCATGCCTTCGAGAGCTTCGTTGCAGCCGGTTTGAAACTGGCAGGCGGCGACAGGCGCAAGCGGCTGGCCTTCTTCTCGCTGCTGGATGAACTCGCGCGGCGACTGGTGGAGCGAGCCGTAGCCGGCGTCGGATTTGCCGAAGCCGAACGCCAGACCAAGGCGTTCGTGACTTCATTGTGGGGGCGGCCGCCGCTGTTGCGCAGTTTTCCGGCCGGCACCGGCCAGGCCCCGCAACGCCGTGCTGGAATCGCGGGCCCCCTGATCCGCTTGCCCGAGATCTATCGCGGCGTGCAGGGCGATGCCGCCTACACTTTATATAGGGCGGCGGCGGCGCACGCCCAGGCGCATCTCGTACTTGGCGGGCCCCGCTTCCCCGTTGGGACCTTGAAGCCGCTGCAGATCGCGCTCGTTACCTTGATCGAGGATGCCCGCATCGAGTTGCTGGCGATGCACCAATTGCCGGGATTGCGTAAATTATGGTCGCCCTACCACGTCGCCGTGGCGGCCGGCGTCGCCACGGCCCCGACCCTGCTCGCGCGGCTGGCCCGCGCCTTGTTCGACAGTGCTTACGAAGACGACGACAGTTTTGTCGCCAAGGGACGCCAGATGTTCGAGGCCCGGCTTCCCTGTCTGGAAGACCCGGCCATCAGCCGCGAGATCGGCATGCTGCTGGGCAACGATCTCGGCCAGATGCGCGTGCAGTTCAACGCCAAGACCTACGTCGTCGAACCGGTCTATCGCGACGACGGTCTCGGCCTGTGGGATTTTGGCGAGGAGGCGCCCTCCTCCGGCGAAGCTCTCGATCTTGCAGTCGACGCCGCACGCATTGAGCAGCGCGACGAGCCGGATCAGACCTCGGTCGATTCGGACGTCCTTGAGGACGAAAGCACGCTCGGCCGCGCACGGCCTGTGGCTCCGGACCAGCGCGGCATCGTGATCGCAAAATATCCCGAATGGGATCGCGCGCACGGCGTCGAACGCCCCGAATGGACCACGGTGCGCGAGGTTCTCGCCAAACCCGGCGATCCACGCCTCGTGGAAGAGGCGCTCGACCGCGCCGACGTTCTGCGCAACCGGATCAGGCGGCTGGTCCGCGGCGTGCGTGTCGGCCGCACCATCCGGCTGAAGCGGCAGCTCGACGGCCATGACCTCGATGTCGATGCTATGCTCGAGGCCGGGATCGCCTTGAGGATGCGCCAGGAGCCCGACCCGCGGGTATTCCGCACGACTAGCTCCAAGCATCGCGATCTCGCGGTTTTGCTGCTGCTCGACATCTCGGCGTCGACGCGCGATCGCCTGGCGTCCGGCGTCTCAGTTCTCGAGGTCGAGCGCCTGGCGGTCGCGGTTCTCGCCGAAGCCATGAGTGCGCTCGGCGATCCCTTCAGCATGCTGGCGTTCGCCTCGAACGGACGCGACGATGTCGAGATGACGACCGTCAAGGCCTTCAATGAACCCTATGACCGGATGTGCGTCGGGCGGCTGGCGGCGTTGTCATCCGGCCTGTCGACGCGGCTCGGCACAGCACTTCGCCACGCCGGCGAGTTGATCAGCCACGCCCGCAGTTTTCGAAAACTTGTCATCGTCCTGACTGACGGCGAGCCGTCCGATATCGATGTCGCCGATCCGCTCGATCTCGTGGAAGATGCCCGCCGCGCCGCGGTTGGATTGCGGGCGCGCGGCATCGACGGATTCGGGGTTGTACTGGGATCAGACGCCATGAACTCCGCTGTGCGCATTTTCGGACGCGGCAATACCATGCTGGTGCCTCGCGTCGAGGATTTGCCGAGCCGGTTGTCCGAGCTCTATTTCCGGCTGGCGCGACGCTAGGTCCCGACCTCGTTCGATCGCTGTTTCATTTGCGACGCGGCGCCAGCTCGACGCCGAGCGCGGCGCGCGCAGCCATATGAAATGCGGCTTCGATGCCACGGATCAGTGTGCCGCTGTCCGGCGCCAGCAGGCGCAGGGCAAGCCCCGCATGGTTCGGCGCCGCGGTTACGCCGGCAAGACATCCGCAAGCATCCACCGCCGCCTCGATCTCCGCAATATCGGCCAATCGATCGGCCGGCGCGATCATGAGAACCGACCCGGCCGCAGTCATGCCACCGAGCGCGCCGCAGCCTGCCGCAAGCTCTTTGCCGCCCACGCTGCCACGGTCGGAAACCAGCGGCGTCCCATCCGGTCTGATGACACGGGTATGGGTAGAAAATCGTGTAAACGTTCCGCCGCGACCACGCGGATCGTGGGCCGCAAAGCCCTCGGCCATGATCAGCGTTGCGCCGGCGGCAACGGTTGCTGTCGTTGCGATGTGAAGATCGGCACCGGGAAAAAGCACGTAAGGATCAGAAACAATCGCGCAAAAAGCGCCGTCCTTCACCGTCACCGATTGGCGCATCATCGAACCATGACCTCGCGCATCATGCACCACTGTCGCGGCTTGCGTGGTCAGATGGAGCGCTGCGCCCGCGCCGACAACAAGATCGAGCGTCAGCCGGTCCGCAGCATAGAGCCCGCCGGACGCCGACTGAAGATAAAGCGTCGCCAGATCGGGCCGCATCCGATCGAGTTGAAAGGCGCGCGTGACGTGAAACGGGTACCCGACATGCTGGCGGCGGAACACGGTTCGTCCGCCGGCGAGTTCGGCAACCAGCAGAACTTCCACCTTGCGGCCGGCCTCAAACCTTGAAAAGGACTGCGGCAAGAATTGCATCGGCAACCGTCTCTATACCAACACCGGATCGCGCGTTGGTGGCGATCACCGGCCGGCCGGCGCGGACGCGCCCGGCCTCGGCGAGCATCGGCGCAAGTTCGACGCCGACATAGGGCGCCAGATCTATCTTGTTGACGACCAGCAGGTCGCAGCGCAACAACCCTGGTCCCCTCTTGCGCGGAATGTCGTCGCCGCCGGCAACGTCGATCACGAACATCCACCAGTCGACCAGATCGAGCGAGAAGGTCGAGGCGAGATTATCGCCGCCCGATTCGAACAGGATCAGCTCGACGCCGGGGAACCTGGCCTCGAGATCATCGCCGGCTGCGATATTCAACGTCGGATCCTCGCGGATCACGGTGTGCGGACAAGCCCCCGCCTCGACCGCAGACACGCGCGCGGGATCGATGAGGCCGGAGCGGCGCAGCCGTTCCGCATCCTCCCTGGTGACGAGGTCGTTGGTCACGACAGCAAGGTCGACGCCGCGGCGCTGCAGCACCGGGATCAGCGCCTCGATCAACGCCGTCTTGCCGGACCCGACCGGTCCTCCAATGCCGACCCGGGCCGCCGGCGATACCACCGGGGACGTCGTGTTCTTCTCATCCACGGCGTGCAGCATCTGTCACCTCAGCATATAGCGACGCGCGAGCGGCACTTCCCGGGCCGGCTCGCAGGTGGCGAGCACACCGTCAACGAAGACGTCGAAGGTTTCGGGATCGACGGAGATATTTGGGCAGGCATCATTCCACAGCATGTCGCGCTTCGACAGGCCTCGCGTACCGCCGACCGGAAGCATCTTCTTGGAAAGGCCGAGTGTGCCCGACAGATCGCGCGCGATCGCCAGCGGGTGCACGAAGCACGCCGACAACGCCGCCGGCGCTCTGCCGAACGCGCCCCATTGCGGACGCATCAAAATGGGTTCGCAGGTCATCAGCGAGGCCGCGCTGTCGCCCATCGCCCCCCAGGCAATGAAGCCGCCCTTAATTACGAGCTCGGGCTTGATCCCGAAAAAGGCTGGACGCCAGACCACGATATCGGCCAGCTTGCCGTCTTCGAGCGAGCCGACATGGCCCGCAATCCCGAACGTGCGCGCCGCGTTGATGGTGTATTTGGCGATATAGCGCAGGATGCGGGCGTTGTCGCCAAAGCCCGGGCGATCCTCAGGCAATGCGCCGCGCTGCTCCTTCATTTTCGACGCCAGCTGCCAGGTCCGGCAGATCACCTCGTGGATACGGCCCATGCCCTGGCTGTCGGAGCCGAGCATCGAGATGGCGCCGATATCATGGAGCACATCCTCGGCCGCGATGGTCTGGGTGCGAATGCGGCTTTCCGCGAATGCCACGTCTTCAGGGATCGCCGGATTGAGGTGATGGCACACCATGGTCATGTCGAGGTGTTCGTCGAAGGTGTTGACCGTGAAGGGATTGGTCGGATTGGTCGACGACGGCAGACAATGCATCTCGCCGGCGACGCGGATGATATCAGGCGCGTGGCCGCCGCCGGCGCCCTCGGTATGGTACATATGAATGGTGCGGCCGCCGATCGCCTCCAGCGTGTCCTCGACGAAGCCGGATTCATTCAGCGTGTCGGTATGAATCTGAACCTGGAAGTCGTGCTCGTCGGCCACTCGCAGACAGGTGTCGATCGCCGCCGGCATCGAGCCCCAATCCTCGTGCAGCTTCAGACCCATTACCCCGGTCTCAAGCTGCTCGACCAACGGCGGCACGCGGTGCGAATTGCCGCGCCCCAAAAATCCAAAGTTCATAGGCCACGCTTCCGCGGCCTGCAGCATTTTCCCGGTGTTGAAGGGCCCGCCGGAATCGATCCCGACCGTGATCGGTCCAAGCGAACCGCCGATCATGGTGGTGATGCCGCTCGCCAGCGCATGTTCGACCAGGCCGGCGCTGTCAAAATGAACGTGAACGTCGATCGCGCCGGGCGTCGCGATCAGCCCCTCGCAGTCGCGCACCGTGGTGCCGCTGGACACGATCAGGCGCGGATCGACGCCGTCCATGATGGCGGGATTGCCGGCCTTGCCGATACCGACGATGCGGCCATGGCGAATGCCGAGATCGCCCTTGACGATCCCGATGACGGGATCGATGACGACCACGTTGCACAACAGGAAATCCAGCGCCCCCTCCGCGCTGGTGATGCCGGCCATGCCAATTCCGTCGCGAAGGGTTTTGCCGCCGCCATGCAGGCATTCGTCGCCATAGACGGCGTGGTCCTTCTCCACGACAGCCGTCAGCGCCGTATCGCCAAGCCGAACGGCGTCACCCGTGGTCGGACCGTAGAGTGCCGCGTAATCCCGGCGATCGATGCTTGCCATGTTACGACCCTTTGAAGCCGCGCTTCTTGGCCCGTTCAAGCGCCGCCTCGCGTATAGCGGGATCCGAGCTCAATCCGTTGGTGAGGTTATTCAGGCCGGTCAATTCGCTGCGACCGCCGAATGTCACGAGCGATACTTCCTTCCAGGCGCCGGGCTCGAACCGCACCGCAGTGCCGGCGGGAATATCCAGCCGCATGCCGAACGCGGCGGCCCGATCGAACTCCATGGCCTTGTTGACCTCGAAGAAATGGAAGTGCGAACCAATCTGGATCGGCCGGTCGCCGGTGTTACGCGCCTTCAATCTGACCGAGCGGCGGCCCGCGTTGAGCTCGATGCTGCCATCGACGGCGGTGACGAGACCCGGATGTTCCGGATCGGCCTGCGAACCGGACGCCGGGCGGATCGGTTCGTGGACTGTCACCAGCTTGGTGCCATCGGGAAACACGCACTCGATCTGAATGATGTTCATCATCGCGGCGGTGCCGGACAGCACGTCATCGGTCGACAGAATGGTCGATCCATGTCCGATCAGATCGGCGACCGATCGCCCCTCCCGCGCGCCCTCGAGGATTTCGTCGGTGATGATCGCAACGGCCTCGGGATAATTCAACTTCAGCCCCTTGGCCCGCCGCCGGCGCGCCAGCTCGGCCGCGGTGAAGATCGTCAGGCGCTCGAGTTCGGTGGGCGTCAGCAGCATCGTTCACAGCCTCTCAATTGACGAAAAGACGCAGGTCGGCGCGCGCGTGCCGCGCGGCGGCGATCTCAAGAAACGGAACGAAACTCGAAAGTTCGGCATCGTCCGGAACCGGCTGGCTGACCAGCGTCTCGATCAGGGGAAGGCATCCCCGCAAAACCTTCTGGCCCTCCAGGGCGCCGATCGCGCCAAGGCGCACCGCCGCGGCCGTGACGCCGGAGGCGACGCCGTAGCCGGAAGCGAGCTGCGCCAGTTTTTCGTCGAGACCCATCGCCTGCCAGACCGCTCCCTGCATCACGGCAACGTGGCCAAGGCAGACGCCCGCGCGGACCGCCTCGCGCAGCCGCAGCGCGGTGCCGTCGCCAAGCCTTGCATGCGACGCCAGGAAGGATCCGCCGTTACGCCGTGAGCCGTCGCGAATGGTGCTGCCGAACGTCGAGGCCTCCACGTCGCGGTCGATCGCCGCCATGGCGTGAAGATCGCCGGCGGCGCGAAACGCCTGTACCAGTGCGATCCGGTCGCAGGTCGCCCAGCGCTGGTGAATGACCGTAGCCGTCAATTCGGCAAGTGCTGTTCCATCCAGCTTGGAGCGCAGGGCGACGACGCCCTCGACACCATAGGAGAAAGCGAACGATCCGCTCGGAAACGTTCCATCGGCTTGCCAGATCGCCTGCAGGATCGACAACATCATCAATGGCCATCGTGGTGAAAATGATCTTTCGTGGCGACCTCGCCGTCACCAGTCTGCGTGGCTTTTTCGCCGACCCGGTCGCGCACCTCTTCGTCCAGAATGCTGACACCGACGCGGCGCGCGGCAATCATCTCGCCGAGACGCGCGGTGTAATCCTCGGGCCGGCCTTCCAGAGCAACGAACAAGGCCTCGCCCTGAAAACGCACGCGCCAATGAAGATTTCCGGCGTGATAACCCAGTTCGATCGCATCGCTGATCGAGCGCGGTTCGAGGCGCATCCATCGCTCCGTTGCCGCGCGAACGACGATCGCGCGCGCGTCGTCGATCAACAGGACCGCGCCGTCGAACAGCTTCTGGTTACGCGGCAACGCGATCGCCAGTTCTTCGCCCGCCCGCGTCGTCGCCAGCAACCGGCGGCGATCGAGGTCGGCCACCGGGATATTGACCACATCCACCGCGCCGCGATGTTCGAGGCGGTGAATATCCTGCGAGAACGCGGTTTCCAGGCGGCTGCCCAAGACACGGTCGATGCGCAGCATCGCGTGAGGCCCTTTCAGTGGTTGGACTTACGAAGGATGACTGATGCTCAGCATGCTCGGACATCCTTCCCGGGAAAATACCGCACCGGAAGATTGATTCCGGCGCCGGCGCTTACGATGCAAGAAGCTCTTTCAGCTTCGCATCGATGAATTCGACATCCTTTGGATTGGTGCCAGGCCCCCCGGCGAAGTGGCCCCAGACCGAGGGAACGGGGACAAATTTGGCGTTCGGCATATGCGCGACCTCGAATTCGCTGTCTTCAGGAGGGAAATACAGATCGGTCTGGCCGGGCATGACATAGGCCCTGGCCTTGATTGCGCCGAGCGCCGCCTTGAAGTCGCCGTGGTAAAGCTCGTTGTCGCCGATGTCGCCGTTCTGCCAAGTCCAGAGCATGGTCAGCAGATTGTTTGGATCCTTCGGCAGGAAGAACCCTTCCCAGAACGCCACCAGAAAATCCTCAAGCGAGGAGTAGCCCAGCGCCTCGATATCCAGTTTCTGGCGATAGAACGCCTGCGAAAATCCCCAGCCGGCATAGACCCGTGCCGCCGCGCGCAACCCCCGTTGCGGTTTCTCGCTGTACCAGCCTTCCTTCCAGGCCGCGTCAGCGGTAAGCGCGGCCTTGACACCCTCCAGGAAAACGAAGTTGTGACGCGAGCATTTCGCCGAACCGCAGAATGGCGCGATCAGATCCATCATGCCGGGATAGAGCGCGCCCCAGTGGAACGTCTGCAGCGCGCCCATCGACCAGCCGGTCACAAGCCGGATATGCTCGATGCCAAACTTCTCGGTGACGAGACGGTGCTGCACGCGCACGTTGTCGCAGGCCGTCACCAGCGGAAAGCGCGGGCCGTTGTAGGGCTCCGGCGTATTGCTCGGCGACGACGACAGGCCGTTGCCGAGCATGTTCGGGATAATGATGAAGTATTTCTTGGGATCGAGCGCACGGCCATCGCCGATCAGCCACTCATTGTCGTAGTGCTGACCCGAATACCAGGTGGGGTAGACGATGACGTTGTCCTTGTTCGGACTGAGCGTGCCGAACGTTTTGTAAGCCAGCTTGCAGTCGCGCAGCATCGCGCCGCGCTGCAGCCTGGCGTCGCCCAGATTGTAGATTTCGTAGTCGAGGCTCATGGCGAATGTCCTTGGTTCTGGTTGATGCCGGAAAAGCGGACCGGCCTCCGTGAAGGCCGACCGACGATCATAAAGGCTTTGTCACCACCACGTTGACGCTGCGCGATCTGGCAATGGCGTAGTATGCGATGCTCGCAACCAGTGCCGCGGATATCGCGGTCGAGAGATATGGCATCCACTCCTCCACGATGAAGGCGCAGACCGAACCGATCGCCCAGGCCATGAACGCCTCCGGCCGCCAGTCGGCCTCGATCTGCGCATTCGGCCTGATGAGGTATTGGTCGACGAGGATAACCGCACCGATGGGGGGCACGAGAATGCCAAGCAGCGACAGCCACTGGATGAAGAACGCCCACACATTGCCGGCAGCGACGACAATGCCGATGGCGCCAAGGACGACCGCCATCACGCGCATGTGGTTGCCGAGGATGCGCGACCAGCCCGTTGCCGCATTATAGAGGCAGTGCGAGCAGACCGAACCGAGGTTGACATAAAGAAACACGAACGCCAGCGCGCTCAACCACGCCATCTGCTTGCCGTTCATGTAGCCGAACATATTGTCGGCGCCGAACGGGTTCGCGTTCGGCACCGCCAGTGCCGCCGCCATCACGCCGCCGACCAGCATCGCAATCAGGTTGGCGAATGGGAACGCGCTGAAGGTCGACGCCAGCGAGGCGGCCGGTGTCCTGGCCCATCGATTGAAATCCGCGGTCACCGTGCCGGCGTCGATGAACAGCGCAAGCACCACCGTGAGGCCTACACCCATGGACATGGTGGCAACACCGTTGTTGCCGGCATAGTTGAATATTGCCGACGGCGTGCTGGTGGACGCGGCATCGAAAGCAACTGACAAACCGAGGACGACGAACAACGGGACGGACACCAACCCGATATAGTGCAGTCCCTTCACACCAACGAAAGTGATGCAGATATAGAGAAGTCCGGCGATCACCGTCATGGCCACATAATTCAACCCATAGGTGGAGCTGACGAGAGCACCGGTGATTCCCGTCTGCACCGCGTACCAGCCGAGCAGCAGGGTTGACAGCAGGCCGGATGCGAAGACGTAGCCTTTCTTGCCAAACACGATGCTAGCAATTAGGGCGAAGTTCATGCCGCGCTTGGTGCCGATCAGGCCGAGAAGCCCAACGTAGGCAAACATCATGAGATTGCCGATGATCATCGCCGCGAGAGCCCTCGAGAAACCCATGCCAAGCACCAGGATCGAGCCTGTCATGGCGCCAGTGATGATCATGGGAAAGCCGAGCCAGACCATCGTCACGGAGAACGCACTACGGCGCGCGCTCATCGGCACGGATTCGTGCTCGTACTCGTCTCCGAGAAGATGGTCGACCTGATCTTCGGCGACGTGGAGGTTATCGACCACGGAGCCTTGCTTCGTCACACTGCCAGTCATCACACAAGATCCTTCAATGAGTGGGTTGCGGGGTCACGCCTCTAGATCTCGTTCGCCGTCGCAACGGCGAAGCCGCCGATGATTTTTGTTATGAATCGCGCGTCACTCACGCGGATCGGCACCGAAAGCCGGTACACCAATCCGGATAAGCGAACTCCTCCCCTACTCTTGCGTACACTTGCGCGCCGGCGCACGGACGCCGGCGCGCTGCTTCAAGCCCGGGCTCAGCGATGAGCCGCAACCTTGTTTGGAATTCCCTCAATCGGCGCTTCGTCGGTTCCTACCGTGGTCCGGGTAAAGGATTCCACCATTTCGCGCGTGCCTTCGGGATCGGCGATCCACTTGTTGTAGAACTCATAAGGGCACGCCGCGACGCCGCGGTCGCCTTCGCCGGAATTGATCATTCCGGTATAGCCGCGGTGCACCAGCTTAAAGAGATGGTTTTCGGATTGTCCGTTCTTGCGTGCGTCGCGGATCAGCATCTTCGAAAGCTGGGCGTACTGAATGCCGTAATCCTCCTCGCCACACTCGCCAAGCGTGCGGCCGTCAAAGCCGATGATCGCCGAGTGTCCGAAATAGGAATAGACGCCGTCGAAGCCTGCGGCGTTGGCGACCGCCACATAGACGTTGTTGGCCCACGCCATCGCCTTGGCCATCACAACCTGCTGATCCTTTGCCGGATACATGTAGCCCTGGCATCGCACGATCAATTCGGCGCCCTTCATCGCGCAGTCGCGCCAGATCTCCGGATAGTTGCCGTCATCGCAGATGATCAGCGAAACCTTGAGGCCCTTGGGTCCCTCGGAGACATAGGTGCAGTTGCCGGGATACCAGCCCTCGATCGGCACCCACGGCATGATCTTGCGATATTTCTGCACCACCTCGCCCTTGTCGTTCATCAGGATAAGCGTGTTGTAGGGCGCCTTTTTCGGATGCTCCTCGTGACGTTCGCCGGTGAGCGAAAACACCCCCCAGACCTTGGCCTTGCGGCAGGCTTCCGCGAAAATCTCGGTCTCCTCTCCGGGCACGACCGACGCGGTTTCGTACATCTCCTTGGAGTCGTACATGATGCCGTGGGTGGAATATTCCGGAAAGATCACCAGATCCATTCCCGGCAGGCCGGTCTTCATCCCGACCACCATGTCGGCGATCTTTTTGGCGTTGGCCAGAACCTCCGCCTTGGTGTGGAGGCGAGGCATTTTATAGTTCACGACGGCGACGCCGACCGTGTCATTGCTTGATGAAATATCGCCGTGTAGCATCTTGCTCTCCTTGCGGTTGGTTGACAGTCAGACTTTTCTCTTCGTCCGCGCTCAGACAGGGCTGCCTCTCTGCATCACACCGCCATGTGCCGGTGGACCATTTCATCGCTCAGTTCGGCAATCGCGCCGGCCACGACAATCCGGCCCTTCTCCATCATGGCGAAGCGGTGCGACGCCTGGCGCGCAAACGAGACGTTCTGCTCGACCAGCACCACGGTCAGGCCGGCCTCTTTGTTGAGGCGAATGATGATGGCTTCAATTTCCTCGACGATGGACGGCTGGATGCCTTCGTTCGGCTCGTCGAGCAGGATAATCTTCGGATCGGCGGCCAGCGCCCGCGCGATCGCGAGTTGCTGCTGCTGCCCGCCGGAAAGCACGCCGCCGGCGCGTTCGAGGTTATCCATCAGATATGGAAACAGCTCCGGTACCAGTTCCGGAATTTGCCGCTTGCCGTCGGCGCGGGCAAAAGCGCCCAGCAGGATATTTTCCCGGATGGTGAAATCGGGAATGATCTCGCGGCCCTGGGGAACATAGGCGATGCCGGCGCGGGCCCGCCGGAAGGTCGGATCTTTTCCGATCTCGGTTCCGTCGAGGCTGATTTGACCTTCCATCCGGTCGGTGAGGCCCATCAGCGTCTTGAGAAGAGTGGTCTTCCCGGTGCCGTTGCGGCCGAGCACGGCGGTCACCTCCCCGATCGGAATATCCAGGCACACCGCATGCAGAATATGGCTGCGGTCATAATAACTGTCGACGTTCGTCAGCTTGAGCATCAGCCGATCCCCTTCGATCCAAGGTAGGCTGCGCGCACTTTGGGATCGTTTTCGATCTGCTCGACATTGCCCTCCGCGAGAACCGAACCGAGATGCAGCACGGTGATGCGTTCGGCGATCTCCCGCACGAACGCCATATCGTGTTCGACGACGATGAGGGTATGCTTGCCCTTCAGGCTATTGACGATCTCCGAGGTCTTGTGGGTTTCCGCCTGCGTCATGCCGGCGGTCGGTTCGTCGAGCAAGATCACTTTCGGATTTTGCGTGATCAAAAGGCCCAGTTCGAGCCACTGCGTCTGGCCGTGGCTGAGATAGGCGGCCAACCGACCGGACTCTTCGGTCAGGCCGATCAGATCGAGCACATGGTCGACATCCTGTTTGGCCTGCTTGCTGAAGCCGAAGCGCAGATTGGCCAGTATTGCCGGATTCCGGCAACTCGCGACTTCGAGATTGCGGCGTACGGTCAGATCCTTGAAGATGCTCGGAATCTGGAACTTTCGCCCCACACCGGCGCGCGCGATCTTGTGCTCTTCCCAGTTGGTGATGTCGGTGTCGTGCAGGAAGACCCGGCCCTCCGTGCATTTGGTCTTGCCGGACACGAGATCCATCAAGGTGGTCTTGCCGGCACCATTGGCGCCGAGCACGACCCGCAGTTCGCCATCCTCGACCGTCAGCGACACGCCGTTGACGGCCTTGAACCCGCCGAAGTCGACACCAAGGCCATCGATGGTAAGCGCGATCTGAGCCATCCCACTCACTCCGCCAGTTGCGAGGCGTCGGAAGCCTCGATTGCGCGTTGCGATGGGGCCGCCTTGCCGCGGGCGAGGAAACGATCGACCAGATCGTGCGCAAGCCCCGCGAACCCGCGCGGCAGATACAGCACGACAAGGACGAAGATCAGTCCGATGATGACCTTCCACGCTTCGGCAAAACCTTCGGTCTCGCTCACGGTGGCCGAAATCATGTTGATCACGATGGCGCCGATACAGGCGCCGAGGATCGACGACCGGCCGCCGACCGCGGCCCAGACCACCATTGTGATGGAAAAGGTGAGGTCCATGAAGGTCGGCGAGGCGAATTCCGACACCACGACGTAAAACATGCCGGCCAGACCGGCGATTCCCGCCGACACCGCGAAGAAGAAGGTCTGGTAGAGCGGCACGTCGAAGCCGAGGTAACGGGCGCGATTCTGGTCGTCGCGGATCGCCTGCAGGATGAGGCCGGCGCGGGTCTCGATCAGCAATCGCGCGCCTGCGAGAACCAGGCACAGCGCGATGGCGACGAAATAATAGGTCGGAACGATGTAGGGGTCGAACTCGAATCCTCCGACCTTGAACCACGCCAGATCAGTGAGGCCGTTGAAGCCGTTGGTGACCGGCTGGGCATCGATGACCACCAGGCGCACCAGCAGCACAAGCGCAAGAGTAATAATCGAAACGAATACGCCTGAGATGCGCTTGCGAAACACGATGATTCCGATGATCGTGGCGATC
>Ga0066789_10000239_pt1 | contig 20492 bp, 16 predicted proteins | sample OrgsoiDNA2013049_FD_70960 | JGI IMG/M metagenome (GOLD analysis project Ga0066789, IMG submission 70960) | Permafrost soil microbial communities from the Arctic, to analyse light accelerated degradation of dissolved organic matter (DOM) -... | ecosystem: Environmental > Terrestrial > Soil >...
TAGCCTGGGCTCCGCCACGGGGAAACTGCTGCCGCACCAGGCGCTCGGCCTGCTGCCGTACTTCGGTGGTGGTGATTGATTCCCCAGAAACGGTGGCCAGAATCCCGGCGCCGGGCGCACCGAGTCCCAAGGTTGAGGTGTTGGGGACCAGATACCAGACCATGGAAACGCAGATCACCAAAAGAATGCCGCTGAGGACATACTTCTTCAGCCGGCCGGGGGTTTGCAGAAATCGAATCATGTTGTTGGAAGCTCCAAGAGTGCGATACGGAAACTTTGATTATAAAGCAGTCGTCAGATTCGCGGCCACGGATTCGCACGCATAGACCGTTCTTAACGTTCTTGCTCCGCGTAATCCGTGGTTAATCCGTGGCCACGTTTTGTTTAGCTTCTTGCAGCAGCTCAACCGCGTACAGAGCGCCTTGCGGGGTTTCTTCGTGCTTGAAATAAGCGTAGGTGTCGCGGCCTGCGGCGACGTGTTCCCGCATGCGGCCAACCATAGCCTGACGCTCTTCGGGGCTGTACTCTGGCTTGCGATAGCGGTAGTAGCAGAAGTCGGCGGTGACCACGTCGGGGGTAACGCGGTCTTCGGTCTCAGCAATGCACAGCGCGCGATTGTGCTGCTTCAGCAGAGAGAAGATGTTGTCCGCAAACCAAGATAGGTTACGAAATTCGAATGCCGTCGGGATGACTTTCGGAATCGCCGCCATGAAGTCTTCCAGCAACTTGGGCTCGGCCTTCATGTTCGGCGGCAATTGAAAGAGGACGGGCCCGAGTTTCCCGGCACGCGCGAGCGGCTCAATAGTCCCGAGAAACCGCTGCAGAAATTCTTCCGTACCCTTCAGGCGCTTGATGTGGGTGAGGACCTGATGCGCCTTAATTCCCAGGCGAAAGTTTTCTGGGGTTTGGGCGATCCATTTCTGCGCGGTGGTTTCCTTCAGCAGTTGCCGGAAGGTCAGGTTTACTTCGACCGTGTTCAACTGGCTGGAGTAATAGGTCAGGAATTTCGCCTGCGCGAGTTTTTCGGGATAGAATCCGGGCTTCCAGCTCGGGTAAGCCCATCCGGAAGTGCCGACGTAGAGTTGCGCCATAAACCTTTACCCCAGAGGACACAGAAACACAGGGGATTTTATCAGGCCCTCTTGTTCGGCCTAGTCCGGCGCTTTGAACTCGCGCTCGCCGCGATATCAATTCCTTTCGCAACCGCCGGTACCTGGACTTCGCTGATTCCCGCCAGCTTCGGAAGCTTCTGTTTCAGCTTTAGCAGAGGCGCGAACAGGTCGCCCATTTTTTTCACGCGCTGCAAAACTTGCGGCGCTTCGAAAACTAGCAGACCGGCATCTTTCTTTTTCAGCGCACGTTCCACTTCATCCCACGTGACCGGAGTTGATACCGTGGGCCGCTCGCGCGCCCGCAGCGAATAGACGCTGATCGTGGTCTTGTGTTCGTCATTCTGGCTCCAATCCACAAGCACCTTGCCGGTGCGGATGGCTTTCTTCATATCCGAAACCACCAGCTCGCGATGTTCGTTCTCGAGCAGGCGCGCAAGAGCATGCGCGAAGGGCTTGGTCTCGTCGTAGCTGGTCTTCGTGTTGAGAGGAACATAAATCTGCAGGCCCTTCGAACCGGAAGTCTTGGGAAAACTCTCGAGTTTGAAATGCTCGAAAATGTCGCGCAACCACAGTCCGACCTGGCAGCACTGAACAATATTCGCCGGCGGGCCAGGATCAAGATCGAAGACCATCGTCCGCGGACAATCTATGTCATCCGCCAGCGAAAGTGCCGGATGCAACTCAATTGCCGCCAGATTCGCCAGCCAGACAATCGTCGCTAGATCGTTCGCCAGGATATAATTAGTCTCGCGCTGATTGCCTTCGCTCCAGATAGGCGCAGTCTTCACCCAGTCCGGCCGGTGCTTAGTGGCGTTTTTCTCGAAGAAGAATTCCTGATCAACCCCACTGGGATAGCGTTTGAGCGTCAGCGGCTTCCCTGCCAGATGCGGAACGAGCACGGGCGCAATGCGCGCGTAGTAGTCAATCACCTGACCCTTCGTGAATCCGGTCGCCGGATAGAGAACCTTCTCCAGGTTCGTCAGCTTGAGACGCCTGCCGCCAATTTCGACGATTTGGTCTGCGCTCGGCAAGGTGGTCGGGGACCGGGAATCTGCTCGACTTCTACGCGTTCGCTTTCAGCATCTGCTCGGCATGTTTCAGCGACGTCTCGCTGACCTTCGCGCCGCTGAGCATGCGGGCGATTTCTTCGGTGCGCTCAGCACCGGTAATCTCGCGGACGGTGGTACGCGTGCGGTCGCCCGCTTTCTTTTTCTCGATCAGATAATGATGGTCGGCAAAGGTCGCGATCTGCGGCAGATGGGTCACGCACAGGACTTGGGTCGAGCGGGAGAGTGATTTTAGTTTTTTCCCGACTGCCTCGGCAGCGCGCCCGCCGATTCCAGTATCGATTTCGTCGAAGATCAGCGTACGCTGGGCGCCGGTTTTCCTATGCGCAGTGCCGGCTTCGATGCTGGCCTTGAGAGCCAGCATCACACGAGAAAGCTCGCCGCCGGACGCGATCTGGTCCAGAGGATGCATCGGCTCTCCGGGGTTGGTGGAAATCATGTACTCGACTTGATCGAATCCGGACTCCGTCCAGTTCTCTTCCGCATCCGTTCCGCTCAGCTCGGTGCGGAATTGCGACTTCATGGCCAGCCCATTAATTTCAGCTTCAACAATCTTCTCCAGCTTCTTGGCCACCTCGTAACGTTTCTTGGAAATCGCACGCGCGGTGACCAGATAGCTCTGCGCGGCAACCGCAAGCTCGGCATGAAGCTGCCGCAGAATTTCATCTTTGTTTTCGATTTCCGAAAGCTTGCGCGCTACTTCCACACCCAGGTTGATGACATCTTCCAAAGCCGGGCCGTACTTTCGTTTCAGGCGATCGAGCAGCGCCAGCCGGTCTTCAATCTCCGCCAAGCGCTCCGGAGAGGCTTCGATTCCCCCGGCGTAGTCGCGCAATCCTGCGCCCACGTCCTCTACGCTGATGCGTGCGGTATCGAGCGAGGCCAGCGCTTCCTGAAACTTTGGCTCATAGCGGATGAGTTCTTCTAAATGCTTTTGCGCGGCGCGCAGCGAAGCCGATGTGGAACCCGTGCCTTCATAGAGAAGATCGAATGCGTGCATGGCCGAGGTATAGATCTTTTCGGCGTTGGCCAGCACTCGTTTTTGAGTTTCGAGGCGTTGATCTTCTCCCGGCTGGAGTTTCGCGTCTTCAATTTCGCGCTTTTGAAATAGCCATAAATCCACCAGCTTCAGGCGATCTTGTTCTCCCTGCTCCAGTTCCGCAATGCGGGCCTTCACCTGCTTCCATTGGTCAAAAGCCTCGTTCACTGGCCCGAGCTGGGTGTTGGCGTAGCTGTCGAGAAGCTCCAGACGGACTCCTGCGCCGAACGAAACCAGAGACTCGTTCTGCGCATGGATTCCGGCCAGATGCGGCGCAAGCTGCTTGAGTACGGCGACGGTCGCCGGCTGATTATTGACGAACACTCGTCCCTTGGCGGCGATTTCGCGCCGCAAAATCAGATTCGCTTCGTCCGAGTCGATGCCGTTATTTTCGAGAATCTTGGCGACCAGCTTCTCCGCCGCACCGTCAACTTCGAAAACCGCGGCAATCACAGCGCGATCGCTGCCGAAACGAATGACCTCTGGGGACGCTTTCTCGCCCATCAACAAAGCCAGAGCGTCAATCAGAATGGATTTTCCAGCGCCCGTCTCGCCGGTAAGAAGATTCAAGCCGGGCGCGAACTCGACGGCCAGATGATCGATGACGGCGTAATTTTCCAGACGCAGTTCGAGGAGCATGCACGATCCCGGAAAGCAGAGTTGAGCGCAGGATAGCAGAAAGTCAGCGGTCAGTGGCTAGGGGCTAGTTGTCAGTGCGGCTTCGCCGCGGCCAGACTGCATCTGCCGAATGCACAGCGCCAGGCACGCCGTGATCGGGATGGGGATCACGATGCTCGTCCACAGCGGAATTTCCCAGAATCGCTGCACCGCCGGGGTGAAGAACGAGAAAAATGTGAGTCCGGTGGCAGTGATCAGGGGCCACGCCAGGCATCCTGCGGCAACCCAGCCGAGCACGCGGCCCGTACGGTTCAGCCGTCCCCCCTTATTCCAAGTCTGCAGTAGGAGAAAGATTCCCGGCAACAGAAGAAGCTGGTTGTAAGGCGCAATCGTGGGAATGACCAGCAGATTAGCCGCCAAAACGAAAGCCGTAGTCCAGCAAAAAAGGTCGTCCGTGGCGGAACTTCTTCGTGCCCGCCAGCACATCAGGGCTACCGCTGCGACAACGGCGATGGCCAGCGGAATTCCCAGCGTCGGCGTGACCAACTCGTCGAGCGGAGAAAGATGCCGGGTATAACCGCGATACGCAAAAAGGGCAGTGTAGAACTGGGAGATCCATCCCGGCAGCAGAATTTCTCCCGCGGCAGCCAGGGTGAACAGGGTGACCGCAAATGCGGCGACCAGTTTCCACCTGACGCGAATCTCGCAGCAAGCCCACAACATGAGCCACGCGGCGAGCGGAACAGCGATCTGCGGCTTAACCGTGGCCAGGCCTAGCAGAACGCCAGACGCCATCTGGCGATTCTTAATCAGCAAGTAAACAGAGGCTGCGATCGCCGGGGCGACCAGCAGAGTCAATTGCTGCAAACGAATCCCCTGTACCACCCAAAAGGTCCCCATCGTCAACACCAACAGAGACGCTTCCGCAATCCTTCCCGGCTTCCAGTTCACGACTCGGAGCCAAAGCACGACGCCGAGCAAAGTTAATCCAGCCAGAGTCCAGCGCAGAATTACCTGCACTTCGGGAAACGGCAGTGTGACGGTGGGCGCGAGCAAAAAGGCGACGTATACGGGATAAGCAAAAGCCTCCTGATCGCCCGGATCATTGGGCTTCGCCGGATCAAGCGGGCGGCCGTAGTATCCAATCTGGATCTCCCGCGTGATTTCAGAACTGTATGGGTCGCGATGATTGAGCAAGAGTTCGCGCGATCCCAGCCAGCGCGGATACAAGTCGGAGAGATTCCCCCTGGGATTCCCGTGGATTGCCGCATACGCTTTCTGCTGCGGCACGATCACGCGGCTCACATAGAGCCACATGCCGGCATAGAATAGGGCCGACAAAGCCAACAGGATTAGCCATGATCGTTTCATGTCTGCGGTACCGACGAAGCCGCACCTGGATACGATTCGAGCCCATGCTCCCCTTGCCCGTGCAAAATTTCTCGTGCCATACCCCACAACCAGAGAAACAGAATTGGCGTCAGCAGATTCAGTCGGCTGAGCCGTAGAAAAAGAAACATCAGCAACGGAGTAAAAAAGAGCGTGGCAACAGACACCACCGATTGCCAGCGCGCTCGACTCGCCTTGGCGTTATCAACCAACAAAAGCGCGGGCAGGAACAATAGCGCCAGATCGTACATGAAGGCGTGGTAGCTGACGAGAATTGTGACCAGAACTGCAACCGAAAATCCCAGTTCCAGATTCCTTGCCTGCTCGGCTCGGCGGAAAAGCCAGATTCCCAGGACCAACAGGAGCACAGATGTAGCCGCAATGAGCGCCAAAGCCGCGGAGTGGCCATCGCGGAAGAACATGGCGAAGAGACCGCGCAGGTTCGGCATGTCGTTGGGGACGATGGCGCCGCGGCCCATCACTTGTTCCTCTCTCCACACCGCTCCTGGGTATTCGAGAAAGCCACCCCAGCCGACTAGTGCGATTGAAGCTGCCGCCAGGGCGAGCGCCGAGCAGGCAATTCCGGCAACCGCTTTTCGCCTTCTGCTGAACAACAGAATGATCGCCAAAGACAGTACAAGGTGTGGACGGAAGCATCCCATTCCCAGCCAGCATCCGGCCAGAAAATCCGCACCCTTGCGTAGATAGACATAGGCCGCCGCCAGCAAGAAAAAGAACAGGACCATGTCCTGGCCCTGAAGCAGGCAGACAAAAATCGGGAAGAACGCGACCGCGCACAAAACCCAAAGCGCCAACGATGCGTTGCGCAATAGCGGAACGTACCGGCGCAAGAGCCGAAGCGCCACACACAAGAGAGCTAGACTCACGGCATCCCATAGAAGGTAAGCGGGGAAATAAGGAAGGAATGTCAACGGGACAAAAAGAAGAGCTTCAAACGGAGGGTGAATGTAGGGTAACGCGCCATGGCGAGTGCTCACCTCGGGTGCAAACTGGCGCTGGGTCTGGAATTCGACGCGCACATCGTACAAGCCAGCGGCCAACCCGGCTCGCACCAGCTTACCGGCAGAGTAGAGAACGGTGAAATCGGGATAGCCCTTGCGCACCAGGTCGCGGTCCTGCCAGGCCATAAATCCGTTCAGCGACATCCCGGTGGCCAGCAGGATTCCAACCAAAAGCGTGTATCTTGAACTAAGCACGGGAGAACCTTATCAAGAGCAGTACTGTAACAGGCCGGGAATACCCGGATGGCCTAAGACGATAAATAATCGTCCAATTCTGGCGTCCGGCGCGGTATGATTGTCAGCACTTCAAAGTACCTCCCCTTTGCTCGAATGAGCGGATTTATACTGAAACGAAGGCAGTTGCTGGACTGGCAGGGTTGCTGCGTTAAGGCCAGGGGCGCCGCATTCGGGCGCACGCCAAATCTGTGGAGCGGTAGATGAATCGCACCCGACTGATGTTAATTGGAGTACTGGCGCTTGTCCTGGGAGGCTTGGCTAGCCTGTTGGCCTACCGGGCCTTGCAGAAGCACGCCGGTGCCACCCAAGGGGACCTTCAGGACGTGGTCGTCGCAACCACCGATTTGGCCGTAGGAGCCCGAATTCAGGATAGCGACGTCCGCATTGTTCGCTTCCCAGCCGATGCGGTCCCGCAGGGAATTTTCCATCGCACGAAAAGCGTTGTGAACCGCGGCGTGGTACTGCCGATTGCACGGGGAGAATTCGTGCTGCCAATCAAGCTGGCGGGAGAGAACTCCGGCTCGGGTCTGCAGTCCACGATTCCACAGGGCATGCGGGCAGTCTCGGTGCGAGTCAGTGATATCAGTTCAGTCGGCGGCTTCGTGCAACCGGGTACCCGTGTGGATGTGTTAATGACCGGAAATCCCGGCGGCTCCGCCGAACCGCAAACCATCACCGTGCTGAAAAATGTTGCCGTGCTGGCGAACGGGATGAATATGGATCGCAGCATTGTGCGCGGCGACTCGCAGCAGAACGCGCCCATCATTACACTGGCGGTTTCTCCCGACGACGCGCAAAGGTTGGCCCTGGCGACGGCGCAAGGCCGCATCCAATTGGCATTGCGGAATCCCATGGATACCGGCCAGGCCGATGTCGCCGCCATTGGCATGCACTCTCTTTATCAGAACACGGGAATACCAATGCCGGCTCCGGTTCATACCCGGGTGAGACCCGTGACTGTAGCCCCGGTGCCTGCGCCTGCTCCTACGGTTGAGGTGATCAAGGGCGACAAACACGAAGAGGTTAAGGTCGATCAATAACCGTAGATCGGTAACCCAGGTAGCGAAACTGTTCAACTCAGGTCAAGAATGAGCAAGCGATTCCAGAATCTGCAGAAGCTTCAAACCCTGGCGGCAGCTTTGCTGCTGCTCTCCGCGATCTGCTCTGGCCAGCAGCCAGCAGCGACCCCGCCGTCGCAGGCGGCCGACTCTTCCGGGAGTCCGGCCCCGCTGCGCGTGATGGTGGGAAAATCTCTGCTGATCAACACTACTGACCACATAATCCGGGTTTCAGTTACCGACCCGGAAATTGCCGATGTGCTGGTCGTCACCGGCACCCAGATTCTGGTGCACGGCCGTGCTCCGGGCGAGGTTTCCCTGCTCATCTGGGATCAGTCCGAGCGCTCGCGCAGCTTCGACCTGCGAGTTGACGTGGACATCACCGCAGCGGCGGAAGAGATGAAGCAGATATTCCCCGACGAGCAGATTGATGTCTCTGCCTCTCGCTCGGCGATCGTTCTCTCCGGCCACGTCACCACCGAGGACGTGGAAAAACATGCAGGGATGGTGGCGGCGGCCTATTCGAAGAACGTAATCAATGTGTTGAGTTTTGGCCCGGTGGGTGCGCAGGAAGTTCTCTTGGAAGTGAAATTTGCCGAGGTGGACCGCTCCGCCGTGACCCAACTGGGAATCAACCTATTCGCACCCGGCGTTGGTAACACGATCGCCCTGAGCCAGACCGGTCAATTCGGCGGCCTGAACGTGAATAGAACCGCGCAAACCACCACCACCACTGGCCCCACCTCAACCACTACCACGACAGCGGCACCGCCGACGCTCAATGTCAACGATTTTCTCAACCTCTTTGTTGCCCGCACTGACATCAATGTCGGTGCGGTGGTAAGGGCCCTGCAACAGAAAAACCTGCTGCAGATTTTGGCGGAACCGAATCTGATTGCCGTCAATGGCAAGGAAGCAAGCTTCCTGGCCGGGGGGGAATTTCCGTATCCCATCGTGCAACCCGGACAGGGCTTCAATGCAGTGACCATTCAATTCCGCGAATTTGGCGTGAAGTTGAAGTTCACCCCGGTGATCATGCCGAACAATAACATTCACCTTCAGGTGGTGCCGGAAGTGAGTCAGCTTGACTTCACCAATGCCTTGACCATTTCCGGATTTACCATACCCGCATTGAGTACACGCCGTGCCCAGACCGAGTTTGAGTTGCAGGACGGGCAAAGCTTCGTCATCGCAGGCCTCATGGACAACCGGGTCACCAACATAGCCAACAAAATCCCCGGCCTGGGCGACATTCCGATTCTGGGTAATTTTTTCAAGAGCAAGAACCTGCAGAAGAGCAATTCCGAGTTGATGGTCCTGTGTACGGTACACCGGATTTCTCCGAGCACCCAGGCACCTGCGGGTCCAAAGAACCCTCAGCCATTTATGGACCAGGATAAGTTTGATGGGCCCGCAAAGCCCGGCAGCGGAAAATAATGCGCCTTCGGGCGGGTGATGGGACAGTCGTACATGCCGAATCTTCAAGCCTTTGAGCGTAGTGAGTACCAGCAGGTAAAAGCCGATCTGCATCGCAAGATCCTGGATCGGCTGGACCTCGAAAAGCTGGGACGCACCCCGACCGCTGCCGCGCGCGAAGAAGTGCTGCAAGTCATTCGCAGCACCGTCAACAGCGAGGCGGTGCCGCTGAGCTTTGCCGAACGCGAACGCCTTTCCCGCGAAATCCTCGATGAAATCTTCGGCTTGGGCCCGCTTGAGCAACTATTAAAAGACCCGACCATCTCCGACATTCTGGTCAATCGCTATAACAAGGTTTACGTCGAGCGCGCCGGCAAGCTGGAAATTACCGGCCTCAGTTTTAAGGACGATCAGCACCTGATGCAGATCATTGACCGCATTGTCTCGCGCGTGGGCCGTCGCGTGGATGAAAGCTCGCCCATGGTCGATGCGCGCCTGGCCGATGGCTCGCGCGTGAATGCGATCATTCCGCCGCTGGCGCTGGATGGGCCGGTGCTTTCCATTCGGCGTTTCGGGCGCGATCCCATCACCGCCCGCAACATGGTCGAGAATCGTACCCTCACCGATCCTATGCTGGAAGTGCTGGCGGCCATGGTGAAAGGCCGCCTGAACATTCTGATTTCCGGCGGCACCGGCGCCGGCAAAACCACGCTGTTAAACGTTCTGTCTGGATTCATCCCGCACTACGAGCGCGTGGTCACCATTGAGGACGCTGCCGAATTGCAGCTCAAGCAGGAACACATCGTACGCCTCGAAACCCGGCCGCCGAACATCGAAGGCAAGGGCGCGGTGCGCCAGCGGCAGCTGGTCATCAACAGCCTGCGTATGCGTCCCGACCGCATCATCGTCGGCGAGGTGCGTGGCGAGGAAGCCTTCGACATGCTACAGGCCATGAACACCGGCCACGAGGGATCGCTGACCACGGTGCACGCGAATTCCCCTCGTGACGCTCTGTCCCGTTTAGAGAGCATGTTCTCGATGGCCAATCTCAACGTTCCCGAACGCGCCATCCGGCAGCAGATCGCCGCGGCGATCCACCTGGTGGTGCAGATTGCCCGCCTGCCCGACGGATCGCGCAAAGTGATCTCCATCTCAGAAGTCACCGGCATGGAAGAGGACAGTATCGGAATGCAGGAAACTTTCACCTTTGATCGCGTGGGCATGGATCCGGATGGCAGAGTGCGCGGCGTGTTCCGGGCCACCGGGATCAAGTCACGTTACTGCGACCGGTTAGCGAGTGCGGGCTACGGATTGCGGGCCGAGTTGTTCGCGTCGCGGATGGAAGTTTAGTACGCGGTTTCGCACACGGAGTTTAGTAGAACAAACATGCATTTAGTCGTCCCCATCCTGATTTTTCTCGCGGTCTCCGGCATCGCCTTCGCGGTGGGAGTGGTGCTGGACCAGCGCCGGGAGCGCGCGCGCCTCATCCGCGACCGCCTTAACGCCGCGCAGTCGCAAGCCACTCGAGGCGAAAGACTGGCGCTGTTGCGGGACGAAATGCTCAGCCGGATTCCGGCCTTCGACACTCTCCTGCGCCGGTCCGAAAGAATTTCCCGCCTGCAAACCTTGCTGGAGCAGGCTGGCCTGACCATACGCGCCGGCAACGTTCTGATTTTTTCGGTCATCAGCGCCGCCATGGTGGCAATCGCCGCTTTTGCAATATCGGGCCCGCTACCGCACAATGAAACTGTACCGTTTGTCTGCGCCGCTGGCGCCTTGGGAGCGATTCTTCCCTATTCTTACGCCGCGCGCCGGCGCACTCGCCGTTTTCAGAAATTTGAAGAGCTGTTTCCCGAGGCCATTGACACTCTGGGGCGCGCCGTCCGCGCCGGTCACGCTTTCACTATGGCCCTCGAAATTGTTTGCAACGAATTCAGCGAGCCCCTGGCGACTGAGTTTCGCAAGCTCTACGAAGAGCAGAAATACGGCATGCCGGTGCGCGATGCGCTGGTAAACCTTACCGAGCGCGTACCGCTCGTGGACGTGAAATTCTTCGCCACCGCCGTCATGCTGCAGCGCGAAACCGGTGGCAATCTGGCCGAGATTCTCGACAACCTTTCCTACATGATTCGGGAGCGTTTCAAGATCCTGCGCCAGGTCAGGGTTTACACCGCGCAAGGACGCTTGACCATGATGCTGCTGATGGGATTGCCCCCGGTCATTGTGGTCACCATGTTGATCGTGAACCCAGGCTTTATTCAGCCGCTCTTTAATGACCCGATCGGTCACATGCTGATTGCGGCGGGAGTTACGTTGCAGACCATCGGATACTTTGTGATTCGAAGAATTATTCAGATTCAGGTTTGAGAAATTTAGCGGCAGAGATTCCGTTGGAAAGCAGCAGGCTGAAGACATGTATTTGTTGGTGACCATAATTTTCCTGGCGGTAGTGGTGGCGGTGGTTTCCTTCGGGGCCGCGGCTTACGCGCCTTCCTCCGCGCTGGGCGCGCGGTTAGAGTCGCTGGGCTTTGACCGGCCGACGGTTCCGCGCAAGACGTCGGTTCGCGAGCGCCTGGATAGGGTCCTCGACCCTCTCAGCCGGGCGCTGCCGCTCTCTTCAGGCGACCGTTCCAGGGCCTGGCTGGTTCAGGCGGGATACCGCGAGCGCCGCCATCTTGTCATCTACGCCGCCAGCAAAGTGTTCGGCGCGGCGGCTTTATTTGGAATTGCGGTGGCGCTCGGAGGCTTCCATTCCACGCTTCTGCTGGTAGGCGCTGCGCTTCTAGGCTTGTTCCTTCCCCGCTTTGTGCTCAAGCGCCTCATCAAGAAACGGCAGCGTCAAATCACCATCGGGTTGCCGGACGCCCTCGATTTGACCGTGGTCTGCGTGGAAGCCGGGCTCCCGCTCGACCAGGCACTAATGCGCGTAGGCGAAGACCTGAAGTACGCCCATCCCGAACTGCGGGAGGAATTCTATCTCGCCAACCTGGAAATGCGCGCCGGCAAGCCTCGCGCCGAGGCGTTGCGGAATCTGGCCACCCGCACGGGTGTAGACGACGTCCGCTTGCTGGTTGCTGCCCTGGTGCAGACAGACCGGTTCGGCACCAGCATCTCGCAAGCCCTGCGCATGTACTCCGATGCGCTGCGGACCGAACGCCGCCGCCGCGCCGAGGAACAGGCCGCGAAAACCGCGACCAAAATGGTCGTCCCCCTGGTTGTGTTCGCGCTACTTCCTCTGCTCTTCGTGACCCTTGGACCCGCGCTCATTGAGTTGTTCCACACCCTTGCGCCAGCGGTGAAACGGTAACGGACGAACAAAACTCAAGGAAGACAGTTTGGCCAGCCCATGTCAGGTTCTGCTCCCATCGCCGCCGTTAATCGTACTCGGGGCGTTTGTCTCGCCGAAAACGTGCGCGTCGCCCGCACTCACTGGACGCGGTTGCGCGGACTGATCGGAACCGACAAATCCGCCTTCCAGCCGGGGCAGGCCCTGTGGATTGTCCCCTGCCGTGGGGTACATACCCTGGCCATGGATTTCCCTTTGGACGTGATCTACCTTGACCAGTCGGGCTGCGCGGTCGATGTTCAGGCTGGGGTCAAGCCCTGGAGGTTTGCTCCGGTCCGTCTGCGGGCAGCTTCGGTACTGGAATTGCCCTCAGGAGTAATCCAGAGGAGCGGCACCGTGATCGGCGACCACATCGAAATTGTGCAGTCCAACCAGCCCGAGGAAACGGCGGCATGAACGACGCCCCCCAACTGCTGATCCAGTGGTCGTCGCCATGGGAGGAATTCATTGCCGCCATCGGCCCGGCGCTCGGGAAGTCGCCGCCTCGCCTCGGACTCGAAACCCGCGCCGGGCTTTTCCCCTGGCGTGGTATGACATTGGTGTTGTTGCTGGAAATCGCCTTACTGATCGGTGCGATTGTAATGCCGTTCACGGGGATTCAGCCGACAACATCCCAGACACCCCCTCCCGCCCCTGACGTGATTTACTTCTCTGCCGACGAATTGCCGCGCACCGAAGATGTGGGCGGCGCCGCCGGAGGCAAGGCTGGAAGAAGCGGGGGCGCGTCCATGCGGCATACCCAGACCATCCGAGTTGCCCGCGATGAGGTTGTACGAGAGCGGGTCGTGGACGCTCCGCAATTAAACCTGCCGAAATCCGATTCACAAATTAGAAACTTACTTGCATTCCGAGCTGACGCAGGCCCGGCCCCGGCGGAGGCTCTCCGAATGAACCGGCAAGTGCCGCAGATGGCGATGGCGGTGGCGCCTCCGCCGCCGGAGATGCAGGCTGCAATGCAGCGCCCCCAACCTCAACTGGCAAATCCCGCAGTCGTTCCTCCGCCAGTGGAGATTTCGCAGCATGATCTCACCCGGCGCAATCCTTTGGCTCCGAGCATTGTGGCGCCACCGCCGGTGGAAATCTCACAGCATGACCTGACGCGCCGCAGTCTTCTGGCGGCAACCGCTGTCGTGCCCCCGCCGGTTTCGGCCCCCGGCGAAATTACAAGCCGGACCGCGCGCCTCACGTTGCCGGCGGAGACCGTGGTCGCCCCGCGCCCCGAGATCAGCAACACGGTCCAGTCACGCCATGTGAACAGTGACTTCAATCCGCGAGTTGCGCCTCCGCCGGTAGATTTGTCGGCTGTCCGAACTACAACTTCAGCCGCGGCCTTCAGCGGCAGACAAACCGTTGCGCCGCCGCCCGTGCAACTTCAGAATGTACAGCCGCACGCGGTCCAAGGCTTGGGCAGCGCGGCGGTCGCAGCGCCTCCGGCTGAGATCGCGTCACTGCACCCAGGGCGCGGACTGAACACCGCGAATGTTTCCGTGCTTCCTCCTCCGGATTCCACCTCCGCCAGCAACCACAGTTCATCCGGCGGCGTGGGAACCGGAAAAGGCCCGCTTTCCTCGAGCGCGGGAGTGGTGGTGTCGCCACAACCCGGTAATAAGCCCGGACTGCCGGCAAATTCCGAGAAAGCAACTTTGGCGATGTCTCCTTCCGGTTCATCGACTCCGGGCGCAGGTGGAAGCGGAAACGGCGGTAGTATTGGCCACGGAAGCAGTTCCGGAAGCGCCCCGGCGGGAGTGGGTTCCGGATCGACCGCGGTTGGGGCTGGAAGAGGCGCGAGCGCCTACGACCGCCCCGGTAACTCGCCGACTCCGGGCCCCGGCGGCGCCGGCAATTTAAGCAGCGGTACTTCGCGAGTGCCGGGAGTTTCCGTTTCCGGCGGCAGCAATGTGGTCACTCTGCCCAGCTTCGGCCCCGCGCCCGATCCCGCCACCCCCGGACACTCCGGCGCCCAAGGCGTGAAGAACGGCATCACCATCGTCGCCAGCCCGCGTTCCGGCGGCGCGTTGAATTTGTATGGCGCGCTCAAAGGTGATCGGGTGTACACCATCTACCTCACTACCGCGGCCGGTGCTGCGATCATGCAATTTGCCGATCCCGATTCCGCGGCCCATCCCTACGACGCCGACCTCACCGCGCCGCAAGCTATACGGGTTAACGTTCCGTCCGATGCGCCGCCCAGCCGGCTACTCATCGCGTGTGTACTCGACCAAAACGGCACCCTTCGCCATTGGCACGTTCTTCAGTCCGACTCGAGCGATTTCTCCGCCAAGATTCTTGCCGCTCTTCCCGATTGGAAATTTACCCCCGCGTTCCGCGGAAGCCATGCGGTCGAGGTCAACGCCATTCTGGGATTTGGCGTGGATACGAAATAACGCATCGGGTGATCTGACGATCGGGTCATCGGGTGAAGTGAAAGGCTCGTGTGGGTCGGACGTTCCTGCCCGACGCTTTTGACTTGGGTCTTGGATCACCCAATGACCCGATCATCAGATCACCCGATTCCTTTCGCCCGATTCTTTTCCGCCTTCCGGGGAATCTATATATGCAGAGGATCCATGCCCAGCGAAAAACCGCACATCGTGATCATCGGCGCCGGGTTCGGCGGACTGGAGGCGGCGCGCGTATTGGCAAGCTTGCCGGTTCGGATCACGGTAATCGACCGCAAGAACCATCACACCTTTCAGCCTCTTCTCTATCAAGTCGCAACCGCGGGCATTTCTCCGGCGGAGATTGCCGCTCCGGTGCGCTGGATTCTACGCGGCCGCGCGAACGTTGAAGTCCTGATGGGCGAAGTCGTGGATTTCGATCTGCAACGACGAGTGGTAAAGCTTTCCGACTTGGAACTTCCCTACGATTACCTCATCGTCGCAACCGGCGCGCGGCATGCATATTTTGGCCACGAGGAATGGGAACCGCTGGCTCCCGGCCTGAAGACCATCGAGGACGCACTCGAAATCCGACGCCGCGTCTTCTTGGCGTTCGAACTGGCGGAGCGGCAGGCGATCGCCAAAGAACCGCAGATCCCTTTGAACTTCGTAATCATCGGAGCTGGGCCCACCGGCGTCGAACTCGCGGGAACCCTGGCCGAGATCGCGCGCCAGGCGCTGCGCAAAGAATTCATTTCCATCGATCCCAAGCGAACCAGAATTATTTTGCTCGAAGGCGGCCCGCGCATCCTTCCTGCCTACGCGCCCGATCTTTCGGCAAGCGCAGAACGGCAACTGGAGAAGCTCGGCGTCGAAGTTCGCGCCTCGGCGCTGGTGACCAGAATTACTCCCGGCGAAGTCTGGGTCGGCGATGAACGCATTCCCGCGGCCGTCGTCTTATGGGCGGCAGGAGTTGCCGCGTCTCCGCTGGGGAAGAAGCTGGGCGCTCCAATCGATCGCGCCGGTCGCGTACTGGTCAATGGCGACTTAAGTCTTCCGCAGCATTCCGAGGTATTCGTCATCGGCGATCTGGCGTCATTGAAAGATGAACACGGAAATCCGCTGCCCGGGGTCGCGCCAGTGGCGTTGCAGGAAGGCCACACCGTCGCAAAAACCATTGCCGGGGATTTACGGAACGCGCCGCGAAAAGCTTTTCATTACGTGGACAAAGGCAGTCTGGCAACTATCGGACGCGCCGCTGCGATCGCCCAGTTTGGAAAGCTGCACATCTCCGGATACTTCGCCTGGCTGGCCTGGCTGTTCGTCCACATTTTCTTTTTGATCGGCTTCCGCAATCGCCTGATCGTAATGATCCAGTGGGCGTGGTCGTATCTCACATACGAACGCGGGGCAAGGCTGATCACGGGAGACGCGACGCTTCCTGGGTGGACGGAATCAGAAAAGAAAAACGACGTGGAGCTCGTGTAGGGGCGGGTGCGTGCTTCTACCGCCAACATGCGAGACAATAGTAGCAGCTCCGCCAAGGAGTTCATCATGCGCCTCAGAACATCGCTCGTTAAGACTCTGTTCGTTATTCTCGTCTCGATCCTCCTGCTTTCCGCTTTCTCGTCGGCACAGATTTTGAAGATCGTCGTGGACGACACTATCCAGGCAGCAACCCAGGAACGCATCGAACGCGCCATCGACCAGGCCGCCGCGGAAAAAGACGACGCCGTGCTGATCGAACTCAGTACCCCCGGCGGACTGATGGACTCGATGCGGGAAATCATGAGCAAGATTCTCGCCTCGCCAGTTCCGGTGATCATTTACGTCACCCCGAGCGGAAGCCGCGCGGCATCCGCTGGCTTTTTCATTCTCGAGAGCGCGGATATTTCAGCGATGGCGCCGGGCACCAACACCGGAGCCGCCCATCCAGTCGGCCTTTTCGGCGGGGACATCAAAGGCACATTGGGACAAAAAATCGAGGATGACGCCGCCGCACTGATGCGCTCCGTTGTTTCCAAGCGCGGCCGGAATGTGGAAGTCGCACAGAGCGCCGTGCTGGAATCCAAGTCGTTCACCGACAGTGAAGCGCTTTCGCAAAATCTCATTAACTACGTCGCGCCCAACGAGCAAGACCTGTTCCGCCAGATCTCATCAAAACCGGTAAAGCGCTTTGACGGCCAGACTGTCGCTCTAAACCTGGCCGGCAAACCCGTGCGTCTACTCGATGAGACTGTTAAAGAGGAGATCATGGGCTTCATCATGAACCCGGATATTGCGTTCATCCTCCTCGTGGTCGGAGCATTCGCACTCTACGCCGAATTCAACCATCCCGGCGCAGTCTGGCCAGGAACGGTTGGAGTGGTTTTTATTTTGCTGGCGATTTTCGCGCTGCACCTTCTGCCGATTCGCTTTGCCGCGGTGGTGCTGATCTTTGCTTCGTTCGTTCTTTTCGCGCTGGACGCAAAATTTGGCGCCCACGGCGCACTGGCCATCGGCGGAATCGTAACTCTCGTGATCGGCGCCCTGCTGCTGGTGGATTCCCCCATCCCAGAAATGCGGGTGAAGTTGCTAACCGCGCTGGCAGTGAGTATCCCGCTGGGAGTGATAACCGTCTTTCTGATGACGGTTGCGCTTCGCGCCCGCGCCAACAAGGTGGTCACCGGCGCCGAAGGTCTGATCGGCGAGGTCGGGATTGCGCAAACCGCTCTCGCGCCGGCCGGTAAAATCGTCGTTCACGGTGAACTCTGGGATGCCGTCGCCTCCTCCAACGTCTCTGCGGGCGAGAAAGTCGTGGTGCAGAAGGTGATTGGATTGGAACTCAAAGTCGACCCCACGCACGAGAACGAAAAAATCACACTGTCATCTTGAGCGGAGTAGCTGCTTTGCGAAGGAAAGCAGCCGCGGAGTCGAAGGACTTCTATCTTGAATGCGCCGAAAGTGACGCGTCCAGGTATTCTCCCTCGTCTCTGGCCATTCGTGAGAATACCTGGGCGCACTAATGCGCCCCTTCACCGTTAGGGGTCCTTCGACTGGGTTGGCGTTCGCTTCGCAAACCCCAACTTCGCTCAGGATGACAGTTCGTCGGATGTATCCCGCATCTTTTCTGCTACCTGCTTACAGCCCGAAACCCGCAACCACCCCGCTGGATTGCAGTACAATCAGCTACACCTAAGAAGAGCGGAGAGTACCATGGATCCATTTTGGGGCGCGATTGCGGTTGCGGTCGTTATCGGTTTTATTTACCTGCTGAGCTCAATCAAAATTCTTGCCGAGTACGAACGCGGCGTCATCTTTCGCTTGGGGCGGCTTCGCCATGAGGCCAAAGGCCCCGGCGTCATCTTCGTATTTGCGCCCATCGATCGGATCGTGCGGGTCTCCCTTCGCCAGGAAGCATTGGAAGTACCCCCACAAGACATCATCACCCGCGATAACGTCACCCTGAAAGTCAACGCCGTAATTTTCCTACGCGTGATTGATTCGAACAAAGCGGTGGTGGAAGTTTCGAACTACGTTTATCAGACTTCGCAATTCGCTCAAACGACTCTGCGCTCAGTACTGGGCGAACAGGATTTGGACGAACTTCTTGCGCATCGCGAGAAAATCAATCTCCGCCTGCAGAGCATTCTCGATACTCACACCGCGCCCTGGGGCGTGAAGGTGGTGAACGTCGAGGTCAAGCAAGTGGATATGCCCGAGTCCATGCTGCGCGCCATGGCCAAGCAGGCCGAAGCCGAACGCGAGAAGCGGTCCAAGATTATTCACGCAGAGGGCGAATTTGCCGCCGCCCAGCGTCTGGTGGATGCCGCCCATTTGCTGTCCACCGAGCCGGTCAGCGTGCAGTTGCGCTACTTGCAGACGCTGACAGAAATCGGCGTGGAAAAAAATACGACGGTTATTTTCCCCGTCCCGGTGGATTTCTACTCCGGACTCCAGTCCATGCTGGCGAAGGCTGCTCAGAAATGAGGTTTTGAGTTCGGATAGACTGCCGTTAATCCGAGACTATGACTCGAGCCGCAAATCAAATGAGCAATAACGAAGATACAGAAATCACGCTCGGCACCGGCAAAATGCTGGGATTATTTTTTGGACTGGTAATCCTGTGCGCGGTGTTTTTCGGCATGGGCTACAGCATGGGCAAGAGCGCGGTGAAGTCCGCGCCGGAACTTCTTCCCTCTCCCAGCGCTTCAATCGGCGCCCACCCGGCGGCGGGCAAGCCCTCAGGAACGCCCACTCCGGCGCCTGACGCGCAAGAGGTAGTGCAGCAAACGTCAGTGCCGCCGGCGTACACCGGCGCGACTTCCACGCCGAACGGCTCGAGTAATCCCTCGCAATCTGCAACAGCGCAGTCGGCTGCTCCCGACGCCGGATACTTCGTTCAAGTCGCTGCCGTGAGCAAGCAGGAAGATGCCGAGGCGCTAGTGGAATCGCTCAAGGGACACCAGTATTCCGCGATCATCGCCAATTCCGCTGCGGACAAGTTGTACCACGTGCAGGTGGGCCCGTTCACTGACATCAAAGACGCCGAAGCCACTCGCACCAAGCTGGTCAGCGACGGCTACACCCCCATCCTGAAAAAGTAACGCGAGTCCTCGTTACTTCTTCAACCCCGCCGTAAAGTTTGCAATGACTGTGACCGATTGGTTGACCTGCTGCGAAACCACATTCAGCAGAATCTTCTTGCCATCGGGCGCAACGTCGTAGATGAACTGCTGGGTCGCGGGAGTCGTGACCAGAGCTTGCGCGGCGCCGAATTGTAATGCGCCGTTGGTTTCCGTAACCGAGACGGCCGACAAAACCCGGCTGATGTCGTTGGCGAAGTAGAGCTCCTTGCCGTCTCGCCTCCATTTCGGCTTCGAGCCCTCGTTGGTAGAAACCTGCCATTTGCCCTGCCCGCCACGAAAAGACACAACATACACTTCGGCCGTACCCGATTCGGTCGAGGTGTAGGCGAGCCACCGGCCATCCGGCGAGAGACGCCCGTGGGCGCTGAACGAGTTCGCGAGATGCGGAACCACCAGCCAGGGTTTGTGTTCACCCTCCAGCGGCAAGGCCCAGATCTCCGAGTTATTGCCGACCGCGCCACGCGTGTAGATCAGGTACTTGCCATCCTGAGACCAATCGGTGGGTGCGATCACCTCCTGATCAGTCATCATGAGCTCCTCCGCGCCGCTTCCGTCGGCGGCCTTACGGTAGAGTTCGGACTGCCCGTTGCGGGCGGAATTGTATGCGACCCACTTGCCATCCGGCGACCACACCGGCAAAGCGTTCGAAACCGGCCCGAAGGTAAGTCGGGTGCGAATCCCGCGAGCCAGATCGTACACCCACAGGTCCGTGATGCCGTTGTCAATCTGGAGCACGACGCGGTCTCCTTGCGGGGAGATCCGCACGCCTTGCAGGTTGTTGATGTTGTCGACTACGGTCCCAAGCTGTTTTCCGTTACGGTCCGTCCAGACCAGTTGCCAATCGGCGCTCCCGCCGCTGCCCAAAACCAGCAACCCGTTGTTGGAAGCGGAGGCGTCCATGTGCCAGGTGCTGACGTCGTCCACCACTCCGCCGGCCAGAGTCTGGGGTTCTCCGTAGATCTTTCCAGAGTCGGGATCGAAGGGCTGCGCCATCAGCTGACCCGAGCGAGCGAACAAAATGAAACCGCTGCCGTAAACCGCATTGGATTGAGAACGAAACAGCTCACGATTCTCGCGGCCATCCAAGGAAGCGTAGTACACCGCATTGTTGGCAGCGTGAGCAGGATCGTGGTTGATGGCGAGATAGAGAAAATGTTTGCCATCAGGAAGCAAGAACGGCCA
>Ga0066789_10000240_pt1 | contig 20476 bp, 15 predicted proteins | sample OrgsoiDNA2013049_FD_70960 | JGI IMG/M metagenome (GOLD analysis project Ga0066789, IMG submission 70960) | Permafrost soil microbial communities from the Arctic, to analyse light accelerated degradation of dissolved organic matter (DOM) -... | ecosystem: Environmental > Terrestrial > Soil >...
AAAATCAATGGTCGGGGTGACAGGATTTGAACCTGCGACTCCTACGTCCCGAACGTAGTGCTCTACCAGGCTGAGCTACACCCCGAATCGACTGCGGATCAGTTCTTGCGTGCCACGGCGAACTTCGCCAGTTCGCTTAAGCCCTCTTTGAAAGCCGTCTCAGGAAGGGGTGCCAGCGCATCAAGCGCCTGATCTGCCTCGCATTGAGCGAGGCGCGCAGTGTACGCAAGCCCTCCCAGGCTTGCAACGGCACCGGTGATTTCGGCCAATTGCCCGACGCCGCCATTCATGATGGCTTGCCGGATCATGCGGCGCTGCTCCTCGCTACCGTGCTGCATTGCATAAATCACCGGGAGTGTGGGTTTACCCTCCGCCAGGTCGTCCCCCAGGTGTTTACCGAGGCTGGCTTCGTCGGCTTGGTAGTCGAGCGCGTCGTCGACCAGCTGAAAAGCCGTCCCGATGTGTCGCCCGTAGCGCGCCAGCGATTCCTCGATCACGGGCGACGCGTCGCTCAAGACCGCGGCGATTTGCGCGCCGGCCTCGAACAACCGCGCGGTCTTGCGCCGAATTACGTCGATGTACCGCGCTTCAGTCGTGTTCGGATCGCGTGCGTTCATGAGCTGTAAAACCTCGCCCTCGGCGATCGCATTGGTGGCGTCCGCGAGAATCTGCATGACGCGCATGCGGTCGAGCGCGACCATCATTTGAAAGGCCCGCGAATACAGAAAATCCCCGACCAAAACGCTGGTGGCATTGCCGAAGACTTCGTTGGCCGTATCGCGCCCGCGGCGCAGGGAGGAACTGTCGACCACGTCATCGTGCAGCAGGGTGGCGGTATGGATAAACTCGATGATCGCGGCGGCATCGATATGCCGACCGCCGGTATGGCCACAGGCGCGCGCCGCCAAAAGCACCAAAAGGGGGCGCAGGCGCTTGCCGCCGGCGTATATAAGGTAAGTGGCTACCTGGTCAACCAGCGCTACTTGGCTGTGCAAGCGCTGTTTGACGACCTTGTCGACAGCATCAAAATCAGTGGTTACCAACGCACGAATCTGTTCTAGGGTCATGAGGCACTCAAGCGAATGCGCCATGGTACCTAAGAATTCCCTGACTAGGGCGGCGCGCGGAGAGTCCCAGCCGAGGGTCGGAGCCCTGCCGCCGCGACGCCCGGGAGGCCCCCGGTTTGACCTCAGGTCGGTCAACCCGTACAATTCCCGGCTCTTTTGCGGCCCCATTAAGCCGTTCTCGGAGTTCCAAAAATGTATGCCGTGATTGCCACGGGCGGTAAACAGTACCGCGTTCAAGAAGGTGCCGTGGTGCGTATCGAGAAGCTCGACGCAGACCAAGGCGCCAGCGTCGAATTCAATCAGGTGCTGCTGGTCGGCGCCGGATCTTCCGTGACGATTGGCGCCCCCTACGTGGGTTCGGCCAAGGTGGTCGCTACGGTGGAAAGTCACGGCAAGGGCGACAAGGTTCGCATTGTCAAATTCCGCCGCCGCAAGCATTACAAGCGAGAGAAAACTCATCGGCAGCCCTACACCGATGTGAAAATCACGCAGATCGTTGCTTAAGTTTTAGGAGATACCTCATGGCACACAAAAAAGCCGGCGGCAGTACTCGTAACGGTCGCGATTCGCATTCGAAGCGCCTCGGCGTCAAGAAATTCGGCGGCGAGAACGTACTTGCCGGCAACATCTTGATTCGTCAGCGCGGGACCGTGTATCGCCCCGGCGTCAACGTCGGTATCGGCACCGATCACACCTTGTTCGCAAAGGCTCATGGCGTGGTCGAGTTTCGGGTCAAGGGTGCCGAGCGGCACACCTTCGTCAACGTCGTTACGAAGTAGCGATGCGTGCGAGCCTTCGGCTCGCCGACGTACACCTTAAGGGGTAGGGCGACCTGCCCCTTTTTCATTTGGTGCGCCGCACGGCGGCTCCTGTGGATTAACGCGCGATGAAATTCGTTGACGAGGCCAAGCTCAAGGTTCAAGCCGGCAACGGCGGCCGCGGCTGCGTGAGTTTTCGTCGCGAGAAATTCGTTCCCTTCGGCGGTCCCGACGGCGGCGACGGCGGGCTCGGCGGCAGCGTGTACCTGCGGGCCGTCGAAGGAATGAACACGCTGGCGGACTTTCGCATCTCGCGGACCTATCGGGGACAGAATGGCGAAAGCGGCAGCGGCAACGACTGCACCGGCCATGGCGGCGACGATATGTATGTGCCCGTTCCTGTCGGGACCGTCGTCACCGATCAGGATACCGGTGAACAGTTGGGCGATCTCGCTGCCGAGGGCCAGACATTGTTGGTCGCTAAAGGCGGCAAGGGTGGCTGGGGCAACACGCGCTTCAAATCCAGCACCAATCGCACTCCGCGTAAATCGGGCTTAGGGTTACTGGGCGAAAAGCGCGAACTCGCGCTCGAGTTGAAACTGATCGCCGATGTGGGATTGCTCGGGTTGCCCAATGCCGGCAAATCCACATTGATTCGCGCGGTTTCGTCGGCACGTCCCAAAGTTGCGGATTATCCCTTCACCACCTTATATCCCAACCTTGGGGTAGTCACCGCGGGCCCCGGGCGCAGCTTCGTGATGGCGGACATCCCTGGCTTGATCGAGGGTGCGGCCGATGGCGCGGGCCTCGGTATTCGCTTCCTGAAACATCTGCAGCGCACCCGCGTGTTGCTGCACCTCGTCGACATCGCGCCGCCGGACCCCGGCGCGGATCCGGTCAAGGATGCGCGCACGATCGTTGCCGAGCTCAAAAAGTTTGCAGCCGATCTGGGTGCCAAGGAACGCTGGCTGCTCATCAACAAGACCGATCTTCTGGAGCCTGCGGAGGTGGAGCGCCGCGCCAAAGACATCGTCAGGCGCTTACGCTGGAAGGGTCCCGTATTGCGAATTTCAGGAGCCACCGGCGCCGGCACTGACGACCTCAAGCAGGCGGTGATGCGCTATCTTGAAAAGCATCCTCGGGCCGCCGCGTCCCAGACCGGCGCTCGAGGCACCGACTAAGGCTTCGCCAGCGCGCGAACCTGCTTCGTGAGGCGGCTCTTATGGCGCGCGGCTTTGTTGCGGTGAATGATGCCTTTGTTCACCATGCTGTCGATCACGGGAGTCGCGGCGGCGAGAGCGGAGGCCGCCTCGTCCTGCTTGCCGGCCTTCAGCGCCAGGGTCGCCTTGCGGATGGCGCTGCGCAGCTGCGAGGTGAGCGCGTCGTTACGAGCTCGATGCACCGTCGACTGCCGGGCAGCTTTTTCAGCAGATTTCGTATTCGCCAAGCGCAGACTCCTTGAAAGGCAAGGATCCAAATAGGACCCCAAAACAGCCGCGTAGCTTGCCGACTGCCTCTGCGCTTGTCAATCGAAAACCCGGGCAGCGACCCTGCGCTTGCTATAGTCAAAGGCCCTGAATCGCTGGAAACCTGAGTATAATCACGGCCTTTCGCCATGGAACTAGTTCGCGGTCTACATAACATCTCGCAGCGCCACCGAGGCTGTGTTCTGACCGTGGGCAACTACGACGGCGTGCATCTAGGTCACCAGCAAATGATCGGCGCACTCAAGGCGCGCGCCTCCCAATTGCGTTCCGCGGCAACGGTGTTGGCATTTGAGCCGAGTTCGAAGGAGTTCATCGATCCCGATGGCGCTCCGCCGCGCTTGACCCGGTGGCGGGAGAAATTTCTCGCGCTGGCGGCGCTCGGAGTGGAGCGCTTGGTGACCCTGCGTTTCGATGAATGCATGCGCGGCATGACGCCGCGGTCCTTTGTCGATGAATTGATTGTCGAGAAATTGGGTGCGCGGCATATGGTCGTCGGTGACGATTTTCGCTATGGCAGCAACGCCGGCGGCACGATCGAAAGTCTGCGAGCCGCGGGTCAGGCGCATGGGTTTGGCGTCGAGCAGATCGCGCCGTTCGTTGTCGACGGGGTGCGCGTGAGCAGCACGGCGGTGCGCGAACGGCTGGAACTCGCGGATTACACCGGCGCTGCGCGCTTGCTCGGCCGCCCCTATCAGATGCTGGGCCGCGTGGTGGAGGGTCGGCGGTTGGGACGCACGCTCGGATTTCCGACGGCGAACATGCGATTGATGCGTCGCAAGCCGCCCCTTTGGGGCATATTGGCGGTATGGGTCCATGGGATCGACGCGCGCCCGCTGCCGGGCGTCGCCAGTCTCGGCACGCGGCCCACGGTCAACGGAATTGAGCCGTTGCTCGAAGCGCATGTGTTCGATTTTTCCGGCGACCTCTATGGCCGGCAGCTCGAGATCGAGTTTGTCGCCAAGCTGCGTGATGAGGTCAAGTTCGATTCCTTGGATGCGATGATTGTGCAAATGAAGATCGATGCCGCGCGCGCGCGCGATCTCTTGTCGAAGGTGCAGTGTGGCTGATTACAAAAACACGATTAACCTGCCGAACACGGATTTTCCGATGAAGGCGGATCTTGCGCACCGCGAGGCGGGAATGCTGGCGGCGTGGGAGCGCGGCGGCTTGTACGAAAAGATTCGCAACATCGCCAAGGGCCGGCCCTCGTTCGTGCTCACCGATGGTCCGCCGTATGCGAACGGTGCAATTCACTTGGGTCATGCGGTCAATAAAATCCTCAAGGACATCATCGTCAAGTCGCGCACCTTGGACGGCTACGACGCGCCCTACGTCCCCGGCTGGGACTGCCACGGGCTGCCCATCGAGATGCAGGTCGAGAAGACCCACGGCCGCGTCGGCCAGAAAATCGACGCGAAGTCCTTTCGTGCGGCGTGCCGGGAATATGCGGCCAAGCAGGTCGACGCGCAGCGCACCGATTTCAAACGCCTCGGGGTGCTCGGCGATTGGGATCACCCCTACCTCACGATGACGCCGCGCTTCGAGGCCGAACAGTTGCGCGCCTTTGCCCTCATCATCAAGAACGGCCATCTGTACAAGGGATACAAGCCCGTGCATTGGTGCTTGAACTGCCGCTCGGCGCTGGCGGAGGCGGAAGTCGAGTACGAGGACAAAACCTCGCCGAGCATTTATGTGCGCTTCCCCGTGATCGACTCCGCGGATTTGGCGCCGCGTTTCGCGATCGAGGTGTCCGAGCCGAATGGCGCCGACGCAGACGACGAGGACGTGCCCACATCGCTCGCCATTTGGACCACGACTCCGTGGACCTTGCCGGCGAATCGCGCGGTGGCGGTGCATCCGCAATTCGATTACGCGCTGGTCGAATTCGATCTGGGGGGCGCCTACCAGCGCCTGGTGGTGGCGAACGAGCTGGTCGACCCCGTCATGAAGGCCCTGGGCATTGCCGATTGGACCTTGATCTCCGCCGTCAAGGGCGCGGCTCTCGAGCACTTGCTGCTGCGCCATCCCTTCTACGATCGGCAAGTGCCCGTGGTCCTCGGCGAGCACGTCACCCTCGATGCCGGTACCGGCGCCGTGCATACCGCCCCGGGGCACGGGCTGGATGACTATATCGTGGGACGGCGCTATGGACTCGAAATTGAGAATCCGGTGGGCGGCGACGGTCGGTTCCTTCCGTCGACACCGCTGTTTGCAGGCGAACAGGTATTTGACGCCAATGCGCACATTATCAAGGTTCTTCATGACAACGGCCGCTTGTTGAAGGACGAGCCGTACCATCACTCCTATCCGCACTGCTGGCGCCACAAGACGCCGGTGATTTTTCGCGCGACGCCGCAATGGTTCATCAGCATGGAACAGGCGGGCTTGCGTAAGGGGGCGCTCGAGGCCATCTCGCACGTCGATTGGATGCCTGCGTGGGGCGAGCAGCGCATCAGCAGCATGATCGCGGTCCGTCCCGATTGGTGCGTGTCGCGGCAACGCACTTGGGGAGTGCCGATCCCGTTGTTCGTCGACAAGGTATCGGGCGAGCTGCACCCGCGCACCGACGCCTTGCTCGAAGAAGTCGCCAAGCGCGTCGAGCAGGGCGGCATCGATGCGTGGTTCGACTTGGATGCGGCGGTGTTGTTGGGACCCGACGCGAGTCAGTACGACAAGGCAACCGACGTGATGGACGTCTGGTTCGATTCAGGGGTGGTGCATCACTGCGTCTCGCAGATGCGCCCGGAGATCACCTCACCGTCGGATCTCTATTTGGAGGGCTCGGATCAGCACCGTGGATGGTTCCACAGCTCGCTGCTCACGTCGGTGGCCATGCACGGTCGCGCTCCGTATCGCGGCGTGCTGACGCACGGCTTCACCGTCGATGAGAAGGGCCGCAAGATGTCGAAATCGATCGGCAACACGTTGGTGCCGCAGAAATTGACGAACACCCTGGGCGCGGACGTGGTGCGCCTGTGGGTGGCGGCGACCGACTACGCCAACGAGATGAGCGTGTCGGATGAAATATTGAGGCGCATGGCGGACTCCTATCGCCGTATGCGCAATACGCTGCGATTTCTCCTCGGCAATCTGCACGGCTTCGATCCTGCGCAGCATGCAGTGGCGTTCGATGACCTGGTGGCGATCGATCAATGGGCGATCGGCAAGGCATTTGCCCTGCAAAACGATGTGGTCACCGCCTACCGCAACTACGAATTTCACGACATCTACCAGAAAATTCACAATTTTTGCGTAGTCGAACTCGGCGGCTTCTATTTGGATATCATCAAGGATCGGCTCTACACCACGGGCACGATCAGCTCACCGCGCCGATCGGCGCAAACGGCCATGCATCACGTGGCGCAGGCGATGGTGCGCTGGCTGGCGCCGATCTTAAGTTTTACGGCCGAAGAGGTTTGGGGCTTCCTGCCGGGGGTTCGTAACGAATCGGTGTTCCTAAATACCTGGCATCAGTTCCCCGCAGGCGCTGAGCGCGTCCCCGCGATCGATTGGCCCGCGTTGATCGCGCTCAAAGCGGATGTCGCGCGTGATCTCGAGCGATTGCGAGCGGCGGGTGCGATTGGTTCCTCGCTGGAGGCAGAGGTGCGGGTCTACGCGCCGGCGGCGATAGCGGCGCGCTTGGAGGCCCTGCGCGACGAATTGCGATTTTTATTGATTACCAGCCAGGCGCGCGTCGTCGAGACCGACACGCCGGCTGCCTCAACGATTCCGGGCAGTGAACCCGGCGTGTGGATCGAGGTCAAACCCAGCACCCAGCCCAAGTGTGTGCGTTGCTATCATTTGCGCAGCGATGTCGGCAGTGACCCGCGGCACCCGGAAATTTGCGCGCGCTGTGTCATCAACGTCGAGGGACCTGGTGAGGAGCGCCTGTTCGCATGACCATTGGAGAAAATCGCCCCCGAGCTGCGTCGTGGCTGCTGTTATCGGCCTTCGTGGTTCTGGCGGACCAACTCTCAAAGGCGTATATCACCCGGCATTTCCTCGAGTTCGAATTCACGCGAATCCTGGCCGTCCTCGACATCACTCGCATGCACAACGTCGGCGCCGCGTTCAGCTTTCTCGCCTCGGCATCCGGCTGGCAGCGCTGGGTGTTCATCGGCCTCGCCGTGGTGGTCAGCATCGGCATCACGATCTGGCTCATCAAGCTGCCGCGCGACGTGCATGTTTTGCTTGCGGCCGGCCTTGCGCTGGTGCTGGGCGGCGCGCTCGGCAACGTCATCGATCGTATCCGCTTGGGATACGTAATCGATTTCATACACTTTCACTGGGATCGGGCGTATTTTCCTGCATTCAACGTGGCGGATTCGGCAATTACCGTCGGAGCCGCGTGCCTGTTGTTGGATGCCTTACTTGATGCAAAGCGGAAAACCTAATGCAAATCTATTTGGCAAATCCACGCGGATTCTGCGCCGGCGTCGACCGCGCGATCGACATCGTCGAGCGAGCGGTTGTCCTGTTCGGCGCGCCCATCTATGTGCGGCACGAAGTAGTCCACAACAAGTATGTGGTGGACCGCCTGCGAAACATCGGCGCGGTGTTCGTCGATGAATTGCACGAGGTGCCCGACGGGGCCACCGTGATTTTCAGTGCCCATGGCGTGCCTCGGGTGGTTCAGCAAGAAGCGAAGCGCCGCTTGCTGAATGTGTTCGACGCCACCTGCCCGCTGGTGACCAAGGTGCATATGGAAATCACGCGCTATGCCCGTGAGACGCGTGAGGTGTTCCTGATAGGGCACGCCGGACATCCAGAAGTGGAGGGCACCATAGGGCAATTCGACGCGACGCTGGGCGGGGCGATCTATCTTATTCAGACGGTGGAGGATGTCGGGCGTGTGACGGTTCGCAACGCCGCGCATCTGGCGTTCGTCACACAGACCACGCTGTCCGTCGACGATACCGCGTCGATAGTGGCTGCTCTCCGGGCCCGCTTTCCGGGGCTCAAAGCGCCGGTGAAAGAAGACATTTGCTATGCCACGCAAAACCGCCAGGACGCGGTCAAGGATTTGATCGTACGGTGCGAGGTGCTGGTGGTGGTGGGTTCGAAATCCAGTTCCAATTCGAACCGTCTGCGTGAAATGGCGGGCAAAAACGCCAAACCGGGGTACCTGGTCGACGGGCCGGAGGATTTGCATCGCGAGTGGTTCGACGGCGTCAAGACCGTCGGGGTCACGGCCGGCGCCTCGGCGCCCGAGATTCTGGTCCAGGGCGTCATCGCGAAGCTTCGCGAGTGGGGCGGCGAAGTGGCGGAAGAGCTGCAGGGGCGGAAGGAACACGTGATTTTCGCCCTGCCCAAAACCTTGCGGCAGGTGGTAAAGGACGGCGGCAGCCTTTCGTCGGTGGGCCCCACGGGTTAGAATGCGCCCCCTTCTAAGGTTGCACGCCGCAATAGCTCAGTTGGTAGAGCAACGCATTCGTAATGCGTGGGTCAGGGGTTCGAATCCTCTTTGCGGCACCGATTTTTACCTGTAATTTCAGGTACATACGTGCCGCTAATGTTCTGGCACGATGGTTTCACTGTGGCCAATTTTGTACCCTTGATTCATCGCAACCTCGCTCCCGATACATGGCCGGTCGACTTCCGCAAGACGTGCCGCGCCCGATCCGGTAGACCTGCTCGAAGAAATTGCTCTCGATCCAAGGATATCGTATAGTAAGGAATCATTACTTTGACGGTTTCGCCTGCAATGCTTGCCAAGATGACTTCAAAGAACCAACTGACTCTGCCCAAGGCAATAACAAATGCCGTTGGGCCCGCCCAGTATTTTGATGTCAAAGCCAAGGACGGCCAAATTGTGCTCACCCCGGTGCGTATTCAACGGGCCGATGCAGTTCGGGCCAAGCTTGCGGAATTGAACCTCAAGGATGCAGACGTCGAAGACGCAGTAAATTGGGCGCGCAGATCAGGTGGAAAAGGCAAAAGGTAAGGCGCACGCAGTGCGTGCGGTGTTGGATACCAACATCGCCGTCTCGGCGCTCCTTTTCGCACACGGTCGTCTCGCGCCTATTAGGCTCGCCTGGCAGGCGGACATGTTTGCTCCACTGGTATCCGCACCGACGACCGAGGAACTGATTCGCGTCCTGGGTTACGCGAAATTTAAACTCTCTTCCGCAGATCGTGATGAGCTGTTAGCAGACTATCTTCCGTATTGCACGACAGTGATAATTCCGCGCAAGGCGCCGAAGATCCCGTCGTGCCGTGATCCATGGGATTTGCCGTTCCTGCAATTGGCGGCGCACGCCAGGGCCGACTTCTTGGTTACAGGGGATAGAGATCTGCTGGATATCCGCGACAAGATGCGTTTTGCAATCGTCACCGCCGAGGCATTCATGTCCAAGCTGGAGAAACCCAAGCAGCCTGAACGAACGCGGACCGAGTAGGCGAGTTTTCGCACGACATACTCGGATATTGCCTCTGTCAGGGAGCTGAAGCGCAACTGAGGCCGCCGCGCGAATTGCGATAGACATCAAATCGGAGTTGTTCTGCCGAAAGTTGCAGACCGACATCCTCGTAAAGCTTCTCGCTTACGTCGGAGAATGCGCGCTGCAGGAAATCCGCGTCCAGGTGTGCCACATCACCTAAAGTGAAGTGCAAATCTTCCGAGAAACGGTACGTCTCGAAATAACATTTCTTAAGGCAAGTTCCGTCCTTGAACGTCCAGGCCAGCGCTAGTGCTGCGTGACTGTAGATGTGACCTGCTGGTCGAACATTATCTCGGATTTTCGCAGCCGTCGGTGTAGGACACAAATTGGGGATCGTTCTCGTTCGGACATGTGCGTCGACGGCGCGGCTGCTCGAAAAAGGATCGAATGGCCGATGGCACTCGCATAGGAGCAAGGCGCGAGGCACGAAAGGTTTCAGTACGGCCTGGATGCACCGAATGGGGTTCAATCTGATACAGTTTCGTCTAGGATTGGGTCAGGGAGATAGAATTGGGAGATCGAAGGAGAGCCTTGATCGGTGTGCTTTTACCGAAGTAGGCAACGATTGCAATTGCACAACAAACCGAAGAATGCCTTGACGAGATCCTTCAATACGATCCTGCGCTTCGACAATTTCCCCGTCCGGAACGCACGGTCGCGACCGCCTTGGCTTACTACGAGCGCCGTACGCTCGGCTGGGCCGTCGACTTGAGCGACGAGCTTCACCTCGGCTGGGGACGCGACCGCCGCGATCCCGCTGCAATCGTAAAGCATTCGATTACCAGAGGCTCCAAGGACGCTGCGGGCTTCGCATGCGCCCGAGCATTCTAACCGCCGGAGACACAGGCCATGCCGCAACATCACCGCTACCGATCCGCCCTGAGCCTCGCGCTCGGCGCCGCCGGCCTCGTCGGCACCGCCGTGGCAGCCGACAAGGAGTCGAGCGGCGAGCTCGAGGAGGTGGTCGTGACGGCCACGCGGCACGAGGAAAGCCTCAGCAAGGTGCCGATCAGCGTCACGGCGTACACCCAGGATATGATGGACCAGAAGGGTATCAAGGACTTCCAGGACATCGTGCGGTTCACGCCGGGCGTCAACATCGACCAGACCGGCACGAACGCGATCTCGATCCGGGGCATCTCGTCCTCGGCCGGCTCCGGCACCACCGGCATCTACATCGACGACACACCGATCCAGATGCGCGCCCTGGGCTTCAATCCGGACGACACGCTGCCGAAGACCTTTGACCTCGACCGCGTCGAGGTGCTGCGCGGTCCGCAGGGCACGCTGTTCGGCTCCGGCTCCGAGGGCGGCACGGTGCGCTACATCATGACGCAGCCGAGCCTGACCAAGGAGTCGACCTACGTGCGCGCGGAAACCGCGAGCACCAGGTACGGTCAAGAGAGCTACGAACTAGGCGTTGCCCACGGCGGACCCCTCATCCCCGACGTGCTCGGCTTCCGCGCCAGCGTCTGGTATCGCTACGACGGCGGCTGGATCAACCGCGTCGACCCCACGAGCGGCGCGACCGTGGACGCCAATGCGAACCGTGCCAACACCATGGCGGCGCGCCTCGCCTTCGTCTACCAGCCGGCGCAGGGCGTCACGATCACCCCGGCGATCATGTACCAGAACTCGCGCAAGCACGACGAGTCGACCTACTGGCCGGCGTACTCGAATCCCGACGGCGGCGTGTTCAACAACGCCTCCCCCGAGCGCAATCCGGTGCCCGACGAGTTCTACCTGCCCTCCCTCAAGATCGAGGCGGACCTGGGCAGCACGCGGATCGTGTCGAACACTTCTTACTACCATCGGAACGAACTGACGGCTTACATGGGGAGCGTTTACGACCTGGCGTACTTCCAGGGCCTGAGCTGGGCCGACCCGTCAGGCAATGGACTCACGATCAATCAGTGCGGCCCCTCAGGGACGCCGCCGCCATGCTCCTGGTACCCGCTGATCGACGGGCGCGGCATACACTTGCCGCCTGGTTTCACCAACTTCTCGACGCCGAACACGATCGCCAACCAGCAGCGCACCTACACGCAGGAGATCCGCTGGCAGTCGAACGACGCTACGAGCCGCTGGAGCTGGACGGTCGGCGCGTTCTGGTCCCTGTCGCAGGAGACCAGCATCGAGGAACTCAAGGATCCGAACGGGCTGGTGCCCGCGTTGTTCATGCGTCTGTTCGACATTGATGCCGCGAATGGCTGGTTCGGCAACTACTACAATTGCCCGGCCAACACGGCGGTCCCCGGCGACAACACGCCCGGTCTGCCCATCCCGAATTGCGACATCTACTACAACCGCAACAAGACCCATGACCGTCAGCTCGCCGGCTTCGGCGAGTTCACCTACGCGCTGACGGACCGCCTGAAGCTCACCGCCGGCGGCCGCTGGGCGAAGATGGGCTTCGACCTCAACCACTACGCGAATGGGTTCGAGAACTTCGGGCCGCCCGCGGGCGGCGGCAGCGTCACCGCGAACCACACCGAAACAGCCTTCACGCCGAAGCTCGGCCTCTCCTTCCAAGCCGATCCGCAGGACCTCTATTACATCTCCTACGCCAAAGGGACCCGTCCCGGCGGCGGCAACGCGCCGCTGATTCCGTCCTGCCAAACTGCCTTGCAGGCCGAAGGTTACGCCAGCGGCCAGGCGCCGCTGACCTACAACTCGGACTCGACCCAGAGCTTCGAGATCGGCTCGAAAAACAACTTCTCGAGCAGGGTACGCATTGCGGCCAGCGTCTACTACATTAAATGGAACAACATCCAGCAGAACGTCTACACCGGCGGCGCATGCGGCCTGCAGTTCACAGACAACCTCGGCACCGCAGTAGCCAAGGGCTTCGACGTGCAGGCGGAGATGGTGCTGGGCGCCGGCTTCAGCATCGATGCTTCGGTCGGCTACACGAGCGCGCGCTACTCCGAGAATTCGCCGCGTGCCAATCTCGCCATTTCCGGCGACGCGATTTCCGGCGAGGCCGCGGTCAACTATAGCCCGGGTACCAATCCGCCGTGGACGCTGGCCCTCGGCCCGCAGTACGCTTTCACCCTCGCCGACCACGACGGGTTCGTTCGTCTGGACTGGGAGTACTCGGCGCGCAACCATTGGCCTGCGGCTGTGCAGGACCCGGCCTCGGCGCAGTTCAACCCGAATGCGTTTACGCTGCCGGGGACGCAATTCTCCTCGCTGCGAGCCGGCATGACCTTCGGCCGGACGCAAGTCGCGCTGTTCGTCGACAACCTGACGAACACGCATACGATTACGAACTACGCGCAGGTGCAACTCGACGCCTACAATCCCGCGTATCTCGCCAACCCGAACGTGCCGACGTCGGTGCAGCAGAATAATTATACGTTCCGGCCGCGCACCATCGGTCTCACCGCGATCCTCAAGATGTGAGAAGAGCCAGCGACACGTCTGAGTAGTGGGGCTCGCTATGGTGCCCGGTACTCAGACACGCTCCCAGCGGACGGACCGCACGAAATCATTCAGGCGGCTCGACATACGGCGGCTTTGGTCGACAGGGCTGCATCACCAGTATGCCGCAGGGCGGCGGCGGCGCGGCCACGATCTCGTCCGGCACGATCGGCAGCACCAGCGCCGATGGGGAGGCCGCATCATGATAGACCGTGTTGAGCGCCGGTAGCGCCACCGTGATCGGACCCATCTCGGGCTGGGGAACGGGGTTTGGCGCCAGGATGGAGAGCTCCAGTCGGTGCCCCCGGCGCACCACATGACCAATGTTCCCCAGAGATAACTTGATCTCGTAAACCCGGCCCGGCTCGAGCATCTCCGCCGCGCGGAAGGATTGAACGGCGACCTCAGGGGTGGAGCGGGCCGGGTCGAGGGCGCGCAGCGATGCCCGCAAGTACGCGCGCTGCAGGAACAGGGTATTTTCCTCGGCGTCGATATCCTTCAGGGTGACCAGAAAGTCCGTATCCTTCTGATCGGAGCTCACGTAGAAGGTCAACTGAGGCACGCCGAGAATCGTCAGGTCCGAAACCATCGGCTCGGTTCGATAGTTCAGCGTTCCGATTGGATTGGGCACGAGGGCGAACTGCGTATTGTCCCCGAAAAGCTCTGTGCCCGCGGGATAGATGTAGGTTGCCGGCCCAAGATCGGCCGCGCTTTCCGGCCGCTCGGTGTTCAAGACCCCGCGCGCGGTCAAGAAGAATGTCGACGGCCGCGCCTTCGGAGGCGGCCAGCGATCGTACGTCGTGGTCCAGCCGGGAGTCGCATGAGTACCCTCGGCCGTCGCCGGTGCATCGACGACCTCGTGGAACACGGTGACCGGAGGCTCCAACTCGATGCCGTTCTTCTCACCCTTCACCCACCGGTCCAGCCAGCGCCGCATTTGCAAATGGTTGACGTCGCGGTGGTACACGTAGTGTCCGCCGTTCTGAAGAATGATCTTCTTGTGATCGGCCTTGAGCAAGCCGAACAAGCGGATCGCACCGGTGGAAAATTCCCATTGGTCCTGCCAGCCGCCGACGATCAACGTGGGAACTCTGACCTCACCGATGAATCCTTCCATGCTGCGCGTCTCCCAGTACTCGTCCTGAAGCGGATGTTCCAGCATTTGCCAGTAAGCACTGGCCCGGACCGTTGGCTGCTTCGCGCGAATTGCGGCACACAGGCCGTCGCCCCACTTGATGCGCGTCTCGGCGCTGGACTGTGCAGAGTCCGGCTCGACGTGCAGAGACCAGCCGCTGATCAGCGCCTGATGCGTCATGCCGCCCACCATCCACACCTCGCGATAGTCGCTGGCGGCAACGCCGGTCGGAACGATGGCCTTGAGATGCGGCGGATGCTGCGCCGCCGTCTCGAACTGCGTGTAGCCCGGCGATGAGTTCCCAACCATCCCGATATTGCCCGTGCTCCAAGGCTGTCGCGCAACCCACTCCACCGCCTGAGCACCATCGACACCCTCGCCGACGAACGAGTAATCATTCAAGCCTTCCGAGCAACCCGTTCCGCGCGTATTGATGCCGACCAGGGCGTAGCCCGCCTCAAGATAGGGACGTATGAAGTAAGTTCCAACATAGTTGTCGAGATCCGCTCCGCTCTCATCGTAGGGCCCATAAAGGATCAAGGTCGGATAGCGTCCTGTTTTTTTCGGCAGCCAAGCGACATACGCCAGCCGCACACCGTCCTTTAAGGGCAAATAGCCGAACTGCCGTTGGTATTGCACCGAGGCCGCTGACGACAGCGATTCCGACGGCGACGCGCGCGACTGTGCCGCGCCGAGCAAGGTGTAGGCAAACGCGAACAAACAGAACACGAATCGCGCAGTCCCGAACCTGCGTGCTACATAACTCATGAATAGAGCCTCACGTTGGGGAGAAAACAATTCCATTTTCCATGCGAAGGGGAACTTGTCGAAGCACCGTGATTCGCCAGATCAATTGATGCCTGTAGGATGATTTTAAGCAACGCGGTCATGCGTCGATAATGTCACATCCGTTATGCGCGTCCGTCAACTGCACCCAATCGATCAATTGCGGAGTACAGGCCCAAAGGTCCGTGAGGTTGGGGGAGTTTGGCGTGAGTCGGTCGTACTCTGTGATGCTTCGCCGCGCTCCGGGGTCGACTTGCAACGGACATCCCGCGAGGAAATTTGGTCAAATACATTGCGGCCGTGGATATTTGTCTCGCGGTGTAACGATCGATGAAATTGTGACTCATGCGGAGCGACTGGAAGTTGATCGAATCGTGGTGGCCCACTACCCCCGCGCATCGGGTGGCCACTGGTGGTCCGGCCCGGGGCGTGCCGATCGGGAGTTGTCACAGCTCTTATGCCGCTCCATCTGCTGTGGCCACTTTTGTGCCAGCACAGATAGGTTTTCAACGCTTTTTACGGACATCAACGTCATTCGGCGTTCGCAAGTCATTGATTGATATGGGCCGTGCCGACGACCTACGAATTCGTAATGCGTGGGTCAGGGGTTCGAATCCTCTTTGCGCACCAATTTTCACGGGGGTCCGTTCCGGGCACATAGGTGCCGGTGATGTTCTGGCACGAAGGTTTCACTGTAGCCACATTTGTGCTCTTCAGTCATCCAAACTCCGCCTTTGGTCACTGCCAGTTGCCGCACGCCAGTGCTCTTGCCCGCAATCGGCGTGGCTGTCTTGACGGATCGACGAAATCGAGACGGTTGCCACGCGAACGCCGATGGGTCGGGTGCCTCAGTCTGAAAATTTGAGCGGCCTTTCGCGCCGAATCATTGGCTTGATGACACCCTCGCGGTGATCCTGGCGGCTTTTGGATTACGCCTGACGGTACAGCCGGCGCAGAAGTCTCGTGCGCGCCGTAGTGAAGCGGGCCGCAACGTCGTGTCGCGGCCCGCATTTCCCCGTGATTCCCTATTCATCCTTGGGTCGGAATTGAGTCCTGAGCATGTAGTCGGCGACGCGACGACCGAGCCTATTGCCTTCCTTCACAGAATGATGGAAGTGCATGCCGCCGTAGATGCGCGCGTTGTCCACCTCGGCCACGACATCCTCTAGATTGTTAAAAGCATGCGTGCTGCCAGTGACCGTGCTGGTAACGATGTACGGCATCTCCTCCGTGTCGAAAAACGCAGTCAGCGTATCCATGAGCGCAGAAGTGATGCAGCCGTGGGCGGCCGGATACTCGGGGTGCCCCGGCGTCACCGCGAGCGGCACCCAATTCGGATCCGCCACGGTGTCCGGATTGCCGTCGGTGTCCGCATCATGGATCGCGGTGTACGGGCGCCAGAACGCATAGTGATATTTTGCGTTGAAGCACGCGGTGGCGGCATCGGCCAGCGCCACGAAAGACATGGCGCCGAGCCTTGCCGCGCTTGCCGTGTCCAAGCTCTCGCTCGCGATCAGGGCGCGAAGCGCTCGGCTGTACTGCGCGGCCGGATTGTCCGTCCAGAACCGCCCGATCTCGGTCTGTTCCGGCGTGCGCACGCTGCTGTTGAGGGCGCCATAGTCCTTCGTCCGGTTGAAATCCCGAGTAAACACTGCGCTGGTCAGGGACGGCGGCGGGGGGACATCAGCCAGAAACTGATCCGCGCTGAGCAGTGCAAACGGCTTGAACTTCGCCTGCCACGGCGCCGCGGGCGGCGGCGGTGTATTGGGCGGAGGCGCAGGATACGTCGGAACCGGCTCCCAGATTCCCGGACCATGTCCCCAGACATAGGCCACGGGTGCCTCGAGGCCGTCACCGGTGCGCAGCGCAAGCCATTGTGCCGCCACGGCTTTGCCGACGCTTATGCCGTCGGTCTTCGCCTGACCGTCTACGATGGCGGCCATCGAAGCCGCCAAATCGGCGTTCAAGGTCGACGCCTGGGTCGGAAAGAAATGAACCAATACATCATGGGCCGCTGTGGCGGCGGCGGCATCCCGCGATGCGCCCGATGGCGCATGCACTTCGACCGCGAACGGCTTGAAACGGCCGCCAATCGAATTGACCGCATCGTACATAGCCACATCGACATAGGCGAAGTACACAAGGGCAACGCTCGGGGTTTTCTTGGCGGTGGCCACCACGGTGGATTCCGTGATGGCGTGCCAATTGGCGACGGCGTTCTGTGCGGGGGATGCTGAGCTGAACGCCAAGCCCAGCGTAAGTCCCATGATCGTGAGAATTTGACGTGTACCAGTCATATTATGTTGCTCCTGTTGTCTGTTTGTTACCGAATCGTCACCTCACCCATAAAGACACCGTTCGAGAGCCGAATACGACATGCGGTTTGGTCCAAATCAAGCGGAAGCGCTATCCTTGCCTTATCGAACCAGTGCAGGACGCCGAGGCATTCGATGGGTCAACTCACCGTTCTCCTGGAACAAATTCAACGCGGAGACACTGAGGCCCGCGATGCGCTGTTTGCAGCGGCCTACACGGAACTTCACCGCCTGGCGAAATCGCGCTTGCGGGACGGAGGACGCGGTGTCCTGCTGGACACTACCGGATTGGTGCACGAGTCATACTTGCGGTTCGTAAGCGTCGGAGAGCTTCGCGTCGAGGACCGACGGGCGTTCTTCGGCTATGCCTCGCAAGTGATGCGCTCAGTCATCGTCAACAATGTGCGAGAGCGGATGGCACAGAAGCGGGGTGGCAACGGGCTGCCGTTGAGCCTATCAACCGGCCTGGCGAGCCATGTCGCGGATAGCGAGGACATGGTTCTCGAGGTGCACGAGGCGCTGGAAGATTTGGAAAAAGCCGATCCTCGTTTGGCACAGGTCGCGCAGATGCGCTACTTTGGAGGTTACAGCGAGCGCGAAATTGCAGAGGCGCTCGATATTACGGAACGCACGGTGCAACGCGACTGGGAGAAAGCGCGTCTGATTCTCGCGGCGGCGCTGCGGTGATCTAATGATCGGTAAGTGCTAAGCCTCCATGCGGCTATCGATCCCTCAGATGGCGCTGATGAGCCGCCTGCTCGATGAGGCACTGCCACTCGATGCCGATGGGCGCCGCGCCTGGCTCGAGGCGGTGTCGCCGGAGCACCAGGATCTAGCCCGAGCCCTGCACGACGCGCTACTGCCAGACGATGTCCAGGTGGCGGAAGCCGAAGCGCTCGGGACCCTACCGAAATTCGGGGCTGCCGACGTGCCGAGTGCCGTTGTCGCGAGCGGCCTAAAGCCCGGGGCACGCGTTGGCCCTTACCAATTGATTCGAGTGTTAGGGATGGGGGGCATGGCCGAGGTTTGGTTGGCTCGCCGTGCCGACGGCGCCTTCAAACGCGAAGCAGCCTTGAAGCTGCCGCTGCTGAGCTGCCTGCGCGCCGATCTCGAGGACCGCTTCGCCCGGGAGTGCGACATCCTGGCGAGCCTGGAGCATCCGCATATCGCGCGTCTATACGATGCGGGAGTCGATCCCAACGGGTTGCCGTACCTGTCGATGGAGTACGTTCCCGGCCGCCCATTGACCGACTGGTGCGATGCGCATTGCCTCGGGATCTCGGCGCGTCTGGAGTTATTCCTGCAGGTACTTGGGGCGGTGCAATATGCGCACGAGAGGGGGGTCGTCCACCGAGACATCAAGCCCTCTAACGTTCTGGTGACCGAGTCCGGACAGGTGCGGCTGCTCGATTTCGGCGTTGCGAAATTGATGGAAGCGGACGCGCAGCTGACCCAGCTCACGAATGTCCACGGCCGGGCAGTGACGCCGGACTATGCCAGCCCCGAGTTGCTGCGCGGCGATCCGATCGATACCCGCAGCGACGTCTATTCCCTGGGTGTGCTGCTGTACGAGGTGCTGACCGGCGTTCGCCCCTACCGACTGAAGAGTGCCGCGTCGATCGGAATGCTTGAGCAAGCCGTGACCACGGTGGAGGTGAAGAAGCCCAGCACGCAATGTGACCCCAAAGCGACGGCGGCCCGCGGCACGACACCGGAAAAGTTCACCCGGCAACTGCACGGCGATTTGGATGCCATTGCGCTCAAGGCGCTCGCCAAGGAACCGGCGAAGCGCTACCCGAGTGCTGCCTCCCTGGCGCAGGATCTGCGACGCTACCTCGACTGCAAACCGGTCGGGGCATTGCCGGTTCGATTCACCGATCGTCTGCGCAAGCTCGTGCAGCGTAATAAAACCATGGTGGGAATCACCTTGACCGCTGCCGTCGCCATGTTGGTCACCATCGCATTCCTTCTCTGGGGTCCGCTACACCAGACTTCTGATCTCTGGCGCGACCCGTTGGCGGAGACCAAATTCACACGCCTCACGGATTTCGCGGGGACGGAACAGGCAGCCGCCATATCGCGTGACGGCCGATACGTGGCGTTTCTCGCGGACCGCGACGGACACCTGGACGCGTGGTTGACGGAGATCGGCAGCGACCGCTACCGGAACCTGACCAACGGGCAGTTTCACGATATGAGCAATTCGGCTCTGCGGACCGTCGCTTTCTCTCCCGACGATAGGCTCGTTACGCTGTGGACGCGCAAGGGCGATGGCTCCCGGGCCGACGACGTCAACGTGGTGGGTGCACCCACGGCCGGCGGTCCCTTGCAATCGTATTTGCCGGATATCGCAGAGTTCGACTGGTCCCCCGACGGGACACGTCTCGTGTTTCATACAACGGCACCGGGAGATCCGTTATTCGTACGTGCAAAGGAGGAGGCGACGGCGCACCGGATCTACGTCGCGCCGCCGGGCTTTCACTGCCACTTCCCGACGTGGTCGCCCGACGGCGAGTACGTTTATTTCGTACGCGGCGTGCCCTCGACGGCGGTATGGGACCTCTGGCGGTTGCGGCCCTCCGGAGAGGGACTCGAGCGTCTGTCGTTTCACGATTCGCGGGTCAGCTATCCCGTCTTGCTCGATGCGCGAACGCTCATCTATTTGGCCACCGATGCCGACGGTTCGGGGCCGTGGTTGTATGCCATGGATGTGCCGCGGAGGCGCACACACCGGGTGAGCTTCGGCTTGGAACGGTACACATCGCTCGCCGCGAGCGCGAACCGCCGGCGCCTCGTCGCCACTGTCGCCAATTCTCGCTCCGATCTCTGGCGCGTGACTGTTGGCGGCGACGGACCGCCGCCAAGTACGGCCGTACGCATTGCGCCCGCGATCCAGGGCGCCTTTGCACCGCGCTTCGGTCCCGATTACATCGCGTTCGCGTCGACCGGTGGCGCCCGGCGCGGGATCTGGAAGCTCGCGAACGGCGCCGCAACCGAGCTTTGGAGCGACACGGAGGTTGATCGCGTTGGGGCTCCGGCCATCGCGCCGGATGGTCGGCGCATTG
>Ga0066789_10000241_pt1 | contig 20456 bp, 15 predicted proteins | sample OrgsoiDNA2013049_FD_70960 | JGI IMG/M metagenome (GOLD analysis project Ga0066789, IMG submission 70960) | Permafrost soil microbial communities from the Arctic, to analyse light accelerated degradation of dissolved organic matter (DOM) -... | ecosystem: Environmental > Terrestrial > Soil >...
ATCGGTTTTCCGAAATTCTAGCCTCTTGTGAACGCTTCGGGGGTTTCCTTGTGACTTGAATACCTCTTGCTGGCCAAATGCAGGCACTAGGTGCCAAATCCCGCTGCTGAATGCTGCTCTTGCTATCCTAGGAACACATGCCTTCGCTCTACGCCCGCTGGATGTACGACTGGGAGACGCGGCTCACCTCGGTGGACAACAACCGGGTGGTACGTCCGCTGGAGTGGGGAATCGAGTGGACGCGCGACTGGCCTTGCCGCAATGGGTTCCTTCCGCATCAGACTCAGGCGGAGTGCGAACGCTATCTTCTGGACTACAACGCCCGAGCGATGGCCGCGAGCGATGAGTTTTTCGCCCACAAAACTCCTTCTGATTTCCGGCTGGAGAAACGCGAAGTGCAGGTGTTCAGCACGCGGGAGATTCCCGATCCCGTGCTGGAGAAAAAAGTCGCCGGAACCTACGCCGAGTTTCTTCGCTTCACCTCTCCGGTGCACACGCCGTATCCGGAAAATAATTTCGCCAACGCGCGCTGGTTTCCGGCGAAGGGAAAGCCAAAGAGCGCGGTGGTGCTGCTGCCGCACTGGAATTCGGATGCGCTTAACTACAACGCGCTGTGCCGCATTCTGAACCGGCTGGGGATTTCGGTGCTGCGGCTGAGCATGCCGTACCACGACATTCGCCGTCCGGCGGAAATCCGTCGCGCCGATTACGCCGTCTCCGCCAACATCGGCCGCACCATGGACGCTTGCCGCCAGGCCGTCCTCGATATTCGCTGCTGCCTCGACTGGCTGCAGCAGCAGGGCTACGAGCGCCTCGGCATCGCCGGTACCAGCCTGGGTTCGTGCTACGCATTTCTCGCCGCCGCGCACGACTCGCGAATTCAGGTCGCCGCATTCAATCACGCGTCCACTTACGTCGCCGACGTGGTCTGGCACGGGCAGTCCACGCGGCACATAAGGCAAGGCCTCGAGCGGCAGTTAAATATCGACCGACTGCGCGCTCTCTGGACCGCGGTCAGCCCGATGTCCTACTTTAACCAATTCGCGCGCTGGAAACGGAAATCGCTGATCGTGTATGCGAAGTATGATTTGACCTTCCTGCCGGAATTCTCGCGTCAGGTGGTCGCTGAATTCGAGCGCCACAATCTCGACCACAAAGTCGGAGTCCTCCCCTGCGGCCACTATTCGATGGGAGAGACGCCGTACAAATATATGGACGGCTGGTATCTGGCATCGTTCCTGGGGAGGGCGTTGAAGGAGCGCACTTAGCATTTGGCACTTAGCCTTTGGCCAGTCCGCGGCAGTGAGGCCAAACGCTAAGTTGCTAAATGCCAAATGCGATTTCTGCCTTACAATAACGGCAACGAAGATCACGCCCGAAGTGAGAGAATCAGAAACCTATGAAACCAGACCCCATGTCGCGTCCGCTGTATGAAGCTGATCCACAAATCGCTGCGGCGATTGATGACGAAACCCGCCGCCAGCATGAAGGCCTGGAGCTGATCGCCTCGGAGAATTTTGTGAGCGAGGCCGTGCTTGAGGCTATGGGCTCGGTGTTCACGAATAAATATGCCGAGGGCTATCCCGGCAAGCGCTATTACGGCGGTTGCGAGTTTGCGGACATCGTCGAAAACCTGGCGCGCGATCGTGCCAAACAGCTTTTCGGCGCGGAACATGCCAACGTTCAGCCCCATGCGGGATCGCAGGCCAACATGGCTGCGTACTCGGCGGTGCTGCAACCGGGAGACACGATTTTAGGCTTGAACCTGGCGCATGGCGGACACCTCACCCACGGCCATCACCTGAATTTTTCCGGCAAGACCTACCGCATCGTTCCCTACGGCGTGACCAAAGAGACGGAGACGATTGACTACGATGATCTGGAAAAGCTGGCGGAGAAAGAAAGCCCGAAGCTGATCATCGGCGGCGGCAGCGCGTATCCCAGAATTATTGATTTCGCCCGCATGCGGCAGATTGCGGACAAAGTTGGCGCGCTCTATGTTGTGGACATGGCCCACTTTGCCGGACTGGTCGCCGGGGGCGTGCATCCGTCGCCGGTTCCTCACGCGCACATTGTAACTTCGACGACCCATAAAACTCTTCGTGGCCCGCGCGCCGGGATGATTCTTTCGAAACAAGAATTCGCCGCCGCCATCGACAAAGTTGTCTTCCCGGGAATGCAAGGCGGACCGCTGGTGCACATCATCGCCGCGAAAGCCGTTTGCTTCCGCGAAGCATTGCAGCCGGAATTTCGCGACTACGCAAAGCAAGTTGTCGCCAATGCCAAGGTGTTGGCGGAAACGCTGGCTGCGGCAGGCTTCCGCATTATTTCGGGCGGTACCGACACCCATCTGATGCTGGTGGATGTGTTTTCCAAAGGCATGTTCGGCAGTGAGGCAGAAAAGGCGCTGGGCGAAGCGGGAATTACGGTGAACAAGAACGCTATCCCGTTCGACGTTAACCCGCCGATGAAGCCGAGCGGGATTCGTATCGGCACTCCGGCGCTGACCACGCGCGGGATGAAGGAAGGCGAGATGCGGCAAGTTGGGCGCTGGATTGCAGAGGCACTGAACGGGCTCGCAGATGCGGCGGTGCTCAATAGGGTTCGGCGCGAGGTGCTGGAATTGGCCGACGCGTTCCCGTTGTACGCGGAGCGGAGGGCAAGGGCACATGCGGAGGTATCAGGCTAAACTTTTTCACCCTAGGTTTTTTTCTTTGGCCGTGCCCAACGCGGAATCAATTCTGGAGTAAAGTCTCCCGCAACCAGGACCCGAAACACACCGTCACCCTTGTTGTCGATGAAGGTCGCGGTGAAAATGCAAGCGGCTTCGGCGTCCATAACCCACTTTCCGTTCACTCGGTGCGCCGCGACTGGAATCATCGTGTAGGAGTATGCGGCAACCCGGCCACGCATCCTCCGGGGGAGGATGGTCGCCTTCACCAGCATGGGCCGCATTCTCTTCCGCGCACCATTTAAGACAAACTCCTGGGCCGGAAACTCAACGATGTAGGGAGGCTGATCCGCGACTCCCGGCAGTACCCACCCATCCTGACGATAATATTGCGGACTCGAAGCCGGATCGTATTCAAACTCGCACGCCATTGCCCCCGAACTGGCGAGTAGGAGGAAAACAGCAATCTTTAAGTTTCGCACGGCGCCATTATAGGCCGATTGAGTTTCATGTGTGCCTGCATGCGTTGAATGTGATTAAATTCTCCCGTGAAGATTGCCATCGATATTCGCCGGATGAACGAGTTCGGAGTGGGCACATACACGCGGAACATTATCCGTGCGCTGGCCCGGCTCGATCGCGAGAACACATATTTCCTGCTGGGCCCTGCGGAGAAAGTCAACGAAATCGGCGATCTTCCGGAAAATTTTAAATCCATCGCAGTGCTGGGCACCGACACGCTCCGCGGATACATGCAGTTTCACGCCACTGTCGGCCGACTGGGCTGCGACCTGGTCCATGTCCCACACTTATTCTGGCTGCCGCGACACCTGCCGTGCCCGTACGTGCTGACCGTGCATGACATGCTCGATCACATGTACCGGGCCCGCAGCGTCTCGGGTCTGAAAAGCTCGGTGCATTTTTACCTGACCCGCCGAGTCGTGCGAAAAGCCGCGCGGATTTTTGCGGTGTCACGCTTCACCAAGACTGAAGTGGAAAAACTGTTTGGGATCGGGCCCGGACGCATTGAAGTCATCTACAACGCGATTGACCCGCGCTTCCTCACCGGGCACGCCTCCGACGCCGACAGGCTGTTTCTCGCCGAGCGTTATCAGGTTACATACCCTTTCTTGCTTTATGCCGGACGAATCAGTCCACACAAGAACCTGGTGCGGATCATCGAAGCCTTCTCCGCGTTGAAGGCGGAACTGACGAAGCATAATCTTTATCCTGACCTGAAGCTGATCATCATTGGCGACGAACTGTCGAAACATCCCGACCTGCGCCGTACCGTGGTGCGCGGCGGAGTGCAGAACGATGTGCGCTTCCTGGGATTCGTGCCGATCGAAGTCCTGCGGATCTTTTACGATGCCGCGAAGGTATTCGTCTTCCCGTCGCTGTACGAGGGCTTCGGGCTGCCTCCGCTGGAGGCTATGGCGCACGGCACGCCGGTGCTGACCTCGAACACGTCGTCCATTCCCGAGGTTGTGGGCAACGCCGCAGTGATGGTCAATCCGGAGAATGTTTTTGAGATGATGCGGGCGCTGCAGCGCGTCCTGCTCGACCAGTCGCTGAGAGAAAGACTCCGCCAGCGCGGATACGAGCAGGTGACGAAATTCTCCTGGGACGGGTCGGCCGCGAAAGTCCTGGCTGGCTACGAAGAGGTTGTAGGCAAGTCTGGAGTGGATGCGCGCATGGGGAGCATGGTCAATTCGTGAAAGTGGTTATCGCGGCGCGCGAAACCTTTTGACCGCGGAGATCGCAGAGGACGCTGAGCAAGACTGAAGAGCCAAGAGCCTACAGCCAAGAGCCGCGTCCTAGGCCTTCAACAACGGCTGTCCGGGAGACGTCCGCGCCAGCTTCGACAGCTTGGCGGCCAGCCGGGACCGATCGGTTTCCGATCCTGCTGCGGCATGGCGTTTAAGTAGCTTCACGATTTTTTCCTTGCGAGTACGGCGGCGGCGAATCTCGGGGCGACGGCTTGGTGCGGACATTGATTCTCTCCAGAGCGCGAATTTAAGAAAGCAGCCGGACCTGTAAGCCGAATTCTGTCCGCCGGATCGCTCCGGCAGGACGGCCATTCCTCTGGGCCGCGCATTACTGCGCGGCTCAAGCGACCTACCCGAAGGTTTGGCGCACCGAGCCGGCACGCGTCCGGCCGAAGCCGGGCTTCCTCCCTATTTGGTCTTGCTCCGTGTGGGGTTTGCCCTGCCCGACGCATTGCTGCGGCGGCGGTGCGCTCTTACCGCACCTTTTCACCCTTACCCCGACGTTGCCGCCGGGGCGGTATGTTTTCTGTGGCACTTGCCGTCAGACGGTTTTGAAACCGCCTTCCCGGACGTTATCCGGCACACTGCTCTGTGGAGTTCGGACTTTCCTCCCGCCGCCTCCCGAAGGATGCCACGAGCGGCCGTCCGGTCCAGCTGCCTACATTGGCATTATAGATCAGCTGTCAGCTCTCAGCTGTCAGCCATCAGAAAAGGCGCTTTGTCGGCAGCGAAGGAGCAATGAGCAAGCACGGGCGGGGACGCCCGTGCGTCCAAGACCCAGGATTGTGGGGACATGGGCGTCCTCGCCCGTGCTATAAACTTTGGAGCATTCGGACGTCATGGCCACCCAGTTAGAAGTTATTTCAGTCGTGCAGTCAGGGGACATCGAGAAGCTGCGCGGACTGTTGCGGGATGATCCATCGCTCGCATCTGTGCGTGATGCCAGCGGCGTGTCGGCGCTGATGCACGCCTATTATTGCCGTCAATCGGGCGCTGCGGACTTGCTCTTGAGCGCAAATACCAGTCTCGATATTTTCGAGGCCACGGCTGCGGGCAAGGGCGACAAGGTTTCCACGATCCTCGGAACTGATTCCGGCGCAGCCAAGAGTTGGTCAGCTGACGGATTCACAGCATTGCATTTCGCAGCATTTTTCAATCGTCCCGAGATCGCGCGAGATTTGATTCGTCACCGAGCCGACGTAGCCGCAGTTGCGAGAAATTCGATGAAAGTCATGCCGCTACACAGCGCGGCGGCGGCGCACAGCGGCGAAATCGTGCGGCTTCTGGTCGAAAATGGCGCTCCGCCGAATGTTCCTCAAGAGGGTGGATGGGTTCCGCTCCATCAGGCGGCGCAGATTGGCGATCAGGCAATGGTAAAGGTCCTGCTGGAATACGGCGCTGATCCTCAGCTGCGAAATAACGACGGAAAGACCGCCGCGGAGATGGCGCGCGCGAAGGGGCACGAAGAGATTGTGAAATTGCTGTCTTGAGCTGTCGATGTCAGCCGCCGCTATGAGTCGTCATGAAAAGCACGGCTTTGTTATCATCAATTCAGAATTTCTTTTTACGGAGATAGTTTCATGGATGAAGCATCTGGCACCACAGCAGGATCGCGGCGCAACGAAGACATTGCGCTGGATTTGATGAAATTTGTTGCCATGACCACCGGGTACGGCCGGACCAGTTCTACTGGAGTCGGATTCCAGGGGAGCGGCGCTGCGTCCAAGCCCGAGGAGTATGCCGGGCATCTGCTGGAGCTCTACGGGAAGTGCCTGCAGGCGGTCGCGAGGAAATAAAACCCAATCATTCGCAGAGACGTAGCTCCGCTCCGTCTCCTCTGGGGACGCAAGCGAGGTTTGCGGCGGGGCAGAGCAGACGTTGCAAGCAACGTCTCTACGGAACAATGAGGCCGAAAGAATAAAGCCGCAGCGCCAGGGCTACGGCTCACAAAATCTCTCCGGGTTAGTTGACGGCCAGCTTACTTCTTTTTTTTCTTCTTCGCCGTTTTCTTCACAGGTTTCTTTTTCGCAGCTTTCTTCTTGGCTGGTTTTGTCTTTGCCGCTTTCTTGGCGGGCTTTTTGGCTGCTTTTTTCTTGGCAGCCTTTTTCTTCGCCTTCTTGGGCGCTTTCTTCTTCGCGGGAGATTTTTTCTTGGGCGCCGGCTTCGATCCGCCACCACCGCCGGCTGGTACTGGACGCGGCGCCGGAACCGCAACCACCAGATCGGCTTCCAGGTCGACGACCGAGACTACTTCGGCTTCTTCTTCCTCTTCTTCTTCCTCTTCGTAATCCTGGTCGAGCGTGTCGCCGTAAGCGCCAGAGTCACCGAACTCGTCGGCTTCGTCGTCACGCAGATAGAGGGTTTCCTCGAACATCATGATGCGTTCCTCCTCGTTACGTCGCGCAGAAAGAATTTAGAAAGACAAAACTTCAACGGCGCCGGATTATAACGGGTCGCGCGCAGCTTAAGCAACCCATTTCGCGACAGTCAAAAATTTGAGGTGCAGATTCTTATTGCGCAGGAATTACCAGCACCATTCCGGGGCGCAGGGTTGCGAGGTGGGCATTCGTCTGTTTGATGGCGGTGACGCTAGTGTTGAAGTTGTTGGCGATGGAGTAAAGCGTCTCGCCGGGCTTAACGGTGTGGTGCACCGTCGTCCCGGGCTTGGAATTCGCTAAATGTTTGGGGTGTTTGGACTTAGAGGCGGTCACATGGTCAGAATTGACAGCCCCGGGGCTGACTGGAAGGTGAACATAAAGTACTCGACGCCCACCCAGACTGTCGCCCTTAATGCGATTCCAGCGACGCAGCGTTGCCGGCGGGACGCCGAGATTATCCGACACGGTTTGAATCGTGTCACCCTTCCGTACTCGATAAACCGTAAGGTGCTTTGAGTACGTCTCGACATCGCCGCTGGGGTGCTTGCCCGGCGCGACTGGAATGATCAGCTGCGCACCGGTATCCAGGTCAGCCGCAGCGTCGAGTTGGTTGGCGTCTGCGATTGCCTTGACCGTGGTGTGGTTGGTGCGCGCAACCGACATCAAAGTGTCGCCCGGGCCAACCTGGTGATAGCGCCACCATAAGCGCATGTCGGTCGGGATGGGAGTGATTGCCGCCTGGTATTTCTCGCTGGAACCCACGGGCAGATGTAAATCAAAACGGCCCTTGGGAGTCGTCATCCGCAAAAGGCTGGGATTCAGGTCCTGCAGTTCATCCGGAGAGACGTCCACGCACTCTGCCACCAGCCGCAAGTCCACGGGATAGTTGATGGTCACCGTGTCGTACACCATCTTCGGGTCCGGAACAATCGTATCCAGACCATACTGCGACGGATTCTTGGCCATGATGGTTACTGCGAGAATGATGGGAACGTAATTGCGTGTTTCCTTCGGAAGAACGTTGCGGCGGTAGAGTTCCCAGAAGTCGGCATAGCCGGTACGCTTTACCGCGCTCTGCACCGTGCCCGGACCAGAATTGTAGGCGGCCATGGCCAGATACCAATCGCCGAACTGGTTATACAAATCTCTCAAGTGGTGAGCGGCGGCGCGAGTCGATTTCTCCGGATCCTGACGCTCATCCACCCAATAGTCGCGGTGCAGGTCGTAGGCCCGGGCACGGCTACCCATGAATTGCCAGATTCCGCGCGCGCCAGCCCTTGAAACAGCGTAGGGATGAAACCCCGACTCCGCCTGAGCCAGATAAATCAGGTCCTGGGGAACTCCCTCTTCCCTGAGAATGCTCTCGATCATCGTCCGGTAGCGACCGCTGCGGGTCAGAGCATGTTCCAGGGTGCCGCGGCCGCGATTGGAGAAATAGTTGATGTACCCGGCGACCTGGTCGGTCATCATCAACGGAAGATCGGAATGCGTGGCCTTAATTTCGGCGGCGGCTTTGGCCTTCAGGCTGGGGTCCACTGGATAGTTGGTGACTTCATTGGCCTCGTCGATGGGCGCGGGTTCTGTTTTCAGCGGCTCGGAGCCACTGTCGGCGGGCTGTAATGCGGTCGCTTCCAGCTTTTTCAAACCTTCCGCAACGCGGTCATGCTCATGCTGAAAGCGCGGGTCGGCCTGGAGCTCTGGAGCGGCTGCGGTAAGCAGCGCGGACGCACGATCATAGTGCTCTTTGGCCGCGTCCTTGTCCCCGGCGCTGTATTCTTCTTCCGCTGCCTGGTATTCCTTTTCAACCTTGGCAATCAGTTCGACGACCGGATCTGGTTTCACCTCAGCCGGTTTGACGTCTGGCTTAGGGGTCGGAGCCGGTGCAGGTGTGGCGGCAGGCGGAGCCTGGGGCTGGCTGGTCTTTGCTGGGGACGCCTGGATCGGCGGGGCTCCCTGGAAAGCAGGAAGCACCGCTGCCGGCTTCTGGGCGGTGGCGCAGCCGAGGCTCGCCAACAACACCGCCAGCAGGGCGGCAATCGGCATGTGGAAAAGCTTGATCCTCATCTCCATCTATGACTTACCGCCAAGCCGACTCTCTGTTCCGGCGAGGATAGGGAATCGTACTACCCCAGTTTAGACGCGGTCAACGCCTATCGGCTTCGCCTAAGTTACTTCTGGATTGGGACTAAAGGCCCATGGCCCCCGGACGCTGCAGCACGGGCGGGGACGCTCGTGCCTCCAAGTCCAGGTCTTGTGGAGACGCGGGCGTCCCTCCCGTGTCCTACCAGGCGATTTTCATTCCGAACTGGAACTGGCGCGGGTCATAAGCTGAGGTTGCCTGTCCCGCGTTGATGAACAGCGGACTGACCGCCGCCACGTTATAGCGGTTCGCAATGTTGAAGATGTCGGTGATCAAGTCCAGGTTGAAACGCTCGCCGATAGGGATTCGCTTTGCGATTCGCAGGTCGTTAAAGACGGTCCACGGTGTGACCCCGCCGTTCCGGCCCAGGTTGCCATCGAGCGACAGCAGCGTGCCGGTGAAGGCCTGAAGGCAAGGCTCCTGGAAAACTCCGCTGGGTGAGTACTTGGAGTTTACGGGTGCATTTCCGGCCGCAGTACATACGGGGTTCGCATAGCTGTTGGGACGACCGGTGAGTGAAGACAACTGCAGGTTGTCGTCATTCCCGGTGATTATGTTGAAGGGCCGGCCGGAGGCAAACTCTACCACCGGGGCGAAGGTCCAATTGCTCAAGAAGCTGCTTTTGAAACCACTGCCCGCGACCTTGCCAGTCTGGTAAACGCCGCTGAACACGAAGCGATTGCGCTGGTCAAAGGTAGAGGAACTGCGGTCGAGTGACGGGTAGTAGCTGTCCTGCGGCGTCAGGGTTGACTGCAAGTCGGTCGAGTCGTCAATGGCATGCGACCAGGTGTAAGAAGCCAGGAACTGATAGTGGGTGCTCAGCCTCTTGCGTAGGTTGGCGCTGAAGCCATGGTAAACCGAACTGCCGTTGGAGTAGTTGGCATCCATGTCGCCGAAGGGAATGCAGTTCGCGAAAGTCGCTGGGTCGCAGTTGACGTTGAAACCTTGACCTTTCAGGCCCTGGAGGATTGATTGCCCGTAGCCCACGCAAGCGGCACCGCCTGGCCCGCTGGCCAGCATCGCACCCGCTATCGAAGGATTCAAACCGGAGGGACGAAAAAAATTCATCAGGGAAGAGTCCACCGCTACGGGCACGTTAGATGGAGTGAATGTGCAACCGACGGTAAACGGACTGGAGGGGGGAGTTATATTGTTCGCAACATCGTACTGATATGCCGCTAGAAAATTCTCCATCATCAAATCGCCGCGAACGGTGTTGGCATTGATCGGTCGATTCAGGTGACGTCCGCCGTTGAAGTTGTAAGCCAGGTTCAGAGTGTAGCCGCGACCAAGATCACGCTCGACGCTGAAATTTGCTTGTTCGGAGTAGGCGTAGACGAAGTTGCTGCTCTGCGGATAGCCGAAAGGTTGGAATCCGAGCGGGAGGAAAGTCGAAGGGTTTAGATAATTCTGGTTCAGGAAGACAGACTGCGGAAAATTCTGGGCCTGGAACTGTTGCCGGTTCGGCAGATATCCCATGGCGGTGGTAGTGGCGGGATTTAGGGACGCCGCGCACGGGTTGGCGGCGCTCGGAACGTTAATTGGCAGTCCTTGAAAGATCGGTATCGCGTTCAGGTTGCTGGGTTGGCCGGGGCCGCTGCAGCCTCCGGTGCCGCCAAAGGCCAACTGACCGCTGGTAGATCCATCCGAAGCGTTGCCGAGGAAGTAGAGGCCCAGCAGCGGGTGATCGTAGAACATGCCGTAGGACGCGCGCACTACGGTCTTGCCGTCGCCTTTCGGGTCCCAGGCAATTCCAATTCGCGGCTGGACGTTATTCGTGTCGGTCTGAATGCCCTTTTGCAGTCCGAGAAAGCTGTAGCCGTAGGCTGCCAGTCCGGTGGGGGCATTGAATTTAGGCGGAATCTCTACGTCATAGCGTAAGCCATAGTTGAGCGTGATATTGGGCCGGACACGCCACGAATCCTGCCAGTAAACGCCGATTGGAATGTTGGTGAAAGAATCGCTCGGGCTACCGAAGCCCTGGACAAAGCTTCCGGGAATGCCCAAGCCATACGACTGTACCGGAGAGAAGCCAGGAATGGACTGCGCAAAAGCGGGTGGCAGCGCGTTATAGATCGCTCCAGGAATCACGTTGCTGGCGGTCAGGCCTCCAAAATCATATACCCCGCCGTAGTTGACCGTGAAAGTTGCCGTCAGAGGAATGTAGTTGAGGTCGCCGCCCAGCTTGGTAGTATGCCGGCCCAGGGTCCAGGAAAAATTGTCGCTGAACTGGTAGCGCTGCTCAACGCGTTGAATGTAGGAGTAAGGCTCACGTCCGAAATTCGCGAAGCCGGGAATGTTCACCGCCGGATCAGATCCCCCGGGGATGGCGGTGTTGTAGTAGTAAGACAGCCCGCGGCGGGCATACTGGAAGCGGAAATCGTTGACCTTGTTGCTTCCGATGATCGAGGTCCACTGGGCCACCCCGGCGATGTCGCGGTAGGTCTGCTCCGAAGTGCGCGAGTACGCGTTCTGACCGTAGGGTTGGTCCTCGCCACTGACTTCAATTCCGGTAACCGTACTGGGGCTGACGTTGGCGCGCAGCGTTAAGCGGTTGTTGTTGTTGATGTTGTGGTCAATGCGCAGCGAGTAGAGGCTGGTTCCTTCAAATACCGGGAAGTTTCCCTCTTGGGATTGAAGGGTCTGAAACGATCCGGGCACAAAACAGGAACCCGGGGTCTGACAGGTTGAGAAAAATCCGGGCGTTCCTCCCATGAAAGTTGGCCACGCCCCCTTTACCGCCATGCCCGACGACGCCCCGACGATTTCCGAGTAAGCCTGAAAAAACGGAGTCAGAGGCGTTGGCCCGGCGTTGACATACTGTCCCAGGAAAGCCGCCTGGGGGCCAGTTGCCTGAATCACAGCGAAACCGGCGGGTGCGCCAAAAAAGTTAGAGGCGTCAAAAGGCTGTAGCGCGAATCCTCCCTGGCCGATGCTCGAAAACCCCGTCTCATGCCGCCTCGTGACCTCGTAAGAGAAGAAGTAGAACGTCTTGTCCTTCTTGATTGCCCCGCCGGCTGCGATTCCGCCTTGCACCCGCGTGTAGGCAGGCTTGGAGCAGGGTGGGTTGAGGCAGACTGCAAAGGGATTCACTGCCTGAAAATCGCGGTCGCGCAGAAATCCGAAAACATCGCCGTGGAAATCATTGGTTCCCGACTTGGTGACAATATTCACCACCCCGCCGGAGGCGCGGCCATATTCGGCCGCGTAGCTGTTGGTGATGATCTGGAATTCCTGTACCGCTTCCTGCGAAACCGTCGAGCGCACGCCATTGGTGGAATTGTCGGTGTAGTCGGCGCCATCGACGTTGACCAGGTTGGAGCGGGCCCGCTGGCCGCTGAAGTTCAGGCCCGAGGTGGGCGCGGCGCCGGTGTTGGGGGCGTTATCGCGGACCACCACGGAATCGGTCTGCGCGAATTTGATGTAGTCGCGGCCGTTGATCGGAAGATTCTCGATGCTGTGCTGGTTCACTGTGTCCACCGCGCCGGTGCGCGTGGTTTCGATCAATTCGGCGCCCGAGCTGACGGTCACTGTTTCTTTTCCTCCCGCCACGCCCAGAGTGATTGGGAGGTCCTCCACTCCGCCGACCGTGACCACAACACCAGACACGGTGGCAGTCGCGAATCCCGCAGCGGTCACGGTCACGGTGTAGGAAGCCGGAGGCAGCGCCTGACCGGTGTATTCGCCGGCGCCACTGCTGGCGGCAGGACGCTCGAATCCCTTGGCCTCATCGCGCAGCGTGACCGTCGCATTGGTCACCAGGTTCCCTTGGGGGTCTTTGACGGTGACGCGCAAGTCGCCCGTGGCGACGCCTTGTCCGTAAACCAGGGAAGCAAGAAGGAGGACAAACGCTGCAGGCAGGAAAATTCTTGGGATACGCATTGGTCTCTGACCTCTCCGGACTTGCAAGCGGTCTGTTTAAAAGCCTCAAAGTCTCAGTATTTCAACTTCCAACAGACCCGGCCGAATATTCCTATTTCGCGAAGTGCCACATCGTTATTTCGAAACCGACTGGTTGTACATCAGTTCGTAGGAGGAAAGCAAGCAGGATCGGGAAGGGAGCTTTGACCGTTGGATACGGAGACGGCCTCGAAGCGCTAAGTGCGTTCTATCCCCGACTGAACCCCGTCCGCCGTCCGCAGCGCCCAGGCCATGCGCGGGGTGTTGTGAGCGATCCCAACACGTCCCTGAGAGTCCAGCAGGATGATGCCGCCGTGCCCGTTGACGCGGTCTTTCAGGTAATTCATGGCTTCCGCCGCCACCCACTGCGGCATGCTGCCGGAGGCAACCCGGTCCGCCGCCCATTTCGCCAGCACCAGTTTCATGATGGGTTCGCCCCAGCCGGTGGTGGAGGCGGCGGCGCTCTGGTTATCTGCATAGCAGCCACAGCCGATCAGCGAGGAGTCTCCTAGCCGGCCGGGAGCTTTGTTCAATGTGCCGCCGGTCGAAGTCGCAGCCGCAATGTTGCCTTCGCGATCGAGCGTAACCGCGCCGACAGTATCGTGGGAAATCGTGGGCGCGAATAATTCCTGCGTCGCGCCGGGCGCTGTGGCTTGGAAAGCCCGAAGCCTTTCGATTTCTCTGGGGATGATCAGGTCTTCATTCTTGCAAAGCGCAATGCCGTGTTCCTCGGCAAAGCGCTCCGCGCCCTCGGCAACAAAGTACACATGCGGACTCTCGCTCAGCACCTTACGCGCGGCGCGAATCGGATTAGCAATGTGCTCGACGCATCCCACGCCGCCGGCGCGGAGGGTGGCGCCGTCCATGATGAGAGCGTCGAGCTGCACCTTGCCGTCACGATTCAAAAAGCTGCCGCGCCCGGCATCGAAAGCCTCGTCGTCTTCCATGACGACTACGGCTTCTTCGGCTGCGTCCAGCGCCGAGCCGCCTTTTTCCAACACCCGCCACCCTGCGGCAATAGCCTGGCGCGTGCCGTTCAAATGCACTTCGACCATGTCGTCGGGAATAGCCCACGCGCCACCGTGCACGACCAGGATTGGGTGATTGCTCAACGGGGATTCTTCTCCAGGAAGATTTGCCAGTCTAGCATCGGAGCGCCTACCCGACCTTACGGTTCATCATCTCCGGGATGGTTGCGAACTCGCGTCCTTCAGACTTGAAGCGAACAATCATCCGATCCACGGCCTCGACCGTCTTCGAGCGATCGGCGCCGAAGGCTGCGTGCCCACCGTCGTGCAGCAAAACCAGATCCCCGCCGTGGATTTTTCTGCTGACTTTCTGCTCGATGTATTCCACCGACGGCGCGTTCCAGTCATAGCCCGTCACATTCCACATGATGGGTTCAAGTCCAAGCTGCCGCGCCAGACCAAATGTCCCCGGCCGCCGCCCGCCCCACGGAGGACGAAAAAGGTTCGAGTGCTCGCCCACGGCCTCGCTGATGGCCTCGCGGCACTGCTCGATTTCCTGGCGAACGCGCCCGGCAGGAAGAAAAATCAGCTGCGGATGGGTGAAGGTATGATTGCCGATCACGTGTCCCCGGCGCGCAATTTCCCGCGCGATATCCGGCCGCTGCTTCACGAAGCGCCCGATCAGAAAAAAAGTGGCCCGGACGTCGTGTTTGCCCAGCACATCCAGCAACCTCAGCGTGTGCGGATCATTCGGTCCATCGTCAAAACTGAGGGCAAGGTCTTTTCCTGCTCTCGGCGATCCGCAGAATGCCCGCCCAAACCACTGCCCGGTCGGGGACATGGACTGGTATCCCAACGAAGCGGCGCCGGCAGCGGCGGCTCCGACGATGGCAAAGGCAAGCATGGGGGGATTGTAAATGCATTAGAAGTCAGAAATCAGAAGTCAGAATGCAGAGGTAAGAAACTCGAACTCCATGCCAAGTGCCAAACCGGGTTCCTTTTGCATTCTGATTTCTTACTTCTGCCTTGCCTGTTAACTTCTTCCTCAATTGCGCGCCGCCTTCTCTCGGGATATTCTCGAATGCGACCCGTTCTTAATCCATGGCCAATCTTTTTGATCTCCCCCGGTACATTGCGGTAGAAGGTCCCATCCGCGTCGGTAAGAGCACGCTTTCGACCATCCTCGCCGAGCGCCTCAATGCCCAGCGCGTCACCGACCCTGAACAGAATTCCTTTCTTCGCGCCTTCTACGAAGGCGAAGTGGGCGCGGCGTTCCAGGCACAATTTACTTTTCTCGTCCGCCGCTTCGAACAGCTTCGAGGATTAGACACGGGAGCGAAGTCGCAGAAAATCGTCATCTCCGATTTCATTTTCGAGAAGGACAAGATTTTCGCCTGCCTCAATCTCAACGACCAGGAACTCGACACCTACAACCGCTTCTACAATTATTTTCGCGAGCAGTTGCCCACTCCCGACCTGGTGATTTATCTGCAAGCCACGCCCGAAGTCCTGAAAAAGCGCCTGAAAAAGAAGAACGCGCCGGGAGAAAAGGCGATCAGCGAGGAGTATCTGGAAGAAGTCGTCAAGGCCTACGAGCACTTCTTCTTTCATTACACCTCGTCCGACCTGCTGATCGTGAATACCTCAGAGATAGATTTCGTCGAACGCAACGAAGATTTGCAGGAACTGCTGCGCAAAGTCTCCGCCCCGATCAAAGGGACGCAGTATTTCTTGCCGCTGGGCAGCCAGGAAGCGGCCAGCGCGTAAGGCGGGTATCGGGCTCAGAGTCACTTGTGCCGAATAACCTCGACCTTTTCCCTCGCCCGTATATAATGAGGCGCCTTAAACGCAGCTCCTTTGCTGCGCCTGCAAAAACGTTTATTTTGCTGGGTTCCTAGCCATGAGTCCGGACAAGAAAACAACCGAGTCGAACGGAAGCGTTGTCACCCTCAAATCGGTGGCGGCGCATGTGGGGTTGTCCGCGGGGACGGTTTCGGCCGTATTGAACGACGCTCCGTCGGCCAAGCACATTCCCAAGCCGACTCGTGAACGGATCATCGCCGCAGCCCGCAAGTTGGACTATCGTCCCAATTTCTTTGCCCGCTCGCTTCGCAAGCGGCGTACTTTTACTCTCGGCGTCATCGCCTACGAGATTGGCGATGGATACAGTTCAAGCATCATTGCCGGAATTGAAAACAGCGCGCGGCAGAGGGACTATTTTTTTGTCACCGGCGTCCATCGCCACGATCGCGAACTGTTCGAACGTTATTCGCGGCTTCTGCTGCAGCGCGGCGCAGAAGGAATCATCACCGTTGACTTCAACCTTGCGCATTCCCTTTCCGTCCCCGCGGTTTCTATTCCCGGACACATCGACAATGAAGGCGTGACCAACATTGTGCTCGACCACCACCACGCGGCCGAGCTGGCGCTCAAGCATCTGGTTGGATTGGGGCACCAGAAGATTGCGATCCTAAAAGGCCATCCGGAGAGCGCCGATTCGCACCACCGCTGGAATGCGGTCCAGGAAGTGGCGCGGGAGATGGGCCTACCGCTTGACCCGGAGCTGGTCATGCAGATCGACTCGACCGATTCCAGCCCCAGCCTGGGCTATCCGCTGGGCAAGCGGCTGGTGGAGAGTAAGCGGCCGTTCACGGCTCTGTTTGCCTACAACGACATTTCCGCGATTGGAGCCATCCGCGCTTTCCAGGAATCTGGATTGCAGGTTCCGCGCGACGTTTCCGTTGTCGGCTTCGACGACATTCCTGGTGCCGCCTACCATTATCCGAGTCTCACCACGGTGCGGCAGCCGTTGCGCCGCATGGGCGAGATCGCGGTGGAAGTCCTGGTCGCACGAATCGACGGGGAAAAGGAATGGCAGCGCGAGATCGCCGTCCAGCCCGAGATTGTGGTGCGCGAATCCACCGGCCCCGTCCGCTCGTAGCGCATCATTTCCCTGGAAATTCATAGCGAAGCCCAACCCGCGCCAGAATCGGCGGCCCCTGATTAATGATCGGCGGCACGTCCGCGACCGCATATCGCTGATTGAGCAGATTTTCGGCCGCGACGTAAACCGTCAGGCCGTTTCGGAGCTGGCGCCCCGCGAAAAAATCCATCACGTAATACTGGCCGAGCGGCAGCGTGTTCAGGTCGTCGTCGTACTGCAGGCTTGAGTAACGGCCCTCAACGCTGAGCATGATCTGCTCTGGCCGCCAGTAGCGGACTGCCCATGTGAACTGATGGGTCGGGACTTCGGGCACGCTTTTTCCAATCAGAGCCGCGGACGAATCCTCGACGTAGGCGTGCACATACTGATATCCGCCTGAGATCTCGATGAAGCTGTTGAGATGCAACACCTCATCCAGTTCGCCGCCCAGCGATCGGGTGCGGCCCAGGTTTTGACGCTGGCGGGTGATCAGCGTCGGCGTGACGCTGAGGGTGACGTTGGTGACGGGATCAACGATGTCGGCCCAGAAAACCGTTCCGCGCGATTCGAGTTTGCCTCCGAGGGAAGTTGCTTTCAGGCTTGTCTCGGCCCCGCTAAGTCTTTCCGCGCGGAGCAGCGGATTACTCTCGGTAAGCGTGATCCCCTGACGGAAGCTCCGATACAGCTCGTTCAAAGTTGGCGCACGAAACGCTCGATAGCCAGACACCGACAGGGACAAATCGCTGGTCAGCGCCCGCATGATCGAAAGGCGCGGACTGAACACGGATTCGCTCGGGTCCGCAAAGGTCTTAACCGTGGTCGGCCCGGACGGGAGCGCAGTCCGCACGGTGCTGCCGTTGTAGTTGCTCCAATCGTCCCAGCGCACCCCGCCAATGAATGTCCATTTGTTGCCAATATGAAAAATGTCCTGGCCAAAAATTCCGGTGGAACGCTGCCGCCCTCCGGCGATGTTGTAAGCGGGAACCAGGACCAGTTGCTCGTCACTTGCGCCCATGACGTGCTGCCAGTCAAGCCCCGCGATCAGCGTATGCCCACGAAACACGTGTTCCCACTGCTCGGCGGTTCCTACCTGTTGCGAGGGAACGTGCTGGATGTCAGTCAGCGTTTCCTTATTACGACTCGGGGAGACAGAAGAAAACGTCTGATCGTAGCCTTGCGCCAGCCCGAACACGCGAGCCGAGATCGAGTCGTTAGGGCCCAAGTTTTTGTTGATCCCGGCAACGCCAGAGCCAGTTCCAGTGCTGTTGTAAGTGAGCGGGGTGCCGTTGTTTCTAGATTCGTCGAAGAAACTGCCACGCAGGAATGCCCGCCCGCCGTCGGATATTTTGTATCCCACCCCGGCGTCAACCGTGGCATGCTCAGAATTCGCCGGCGTGTCCACTGCCCCGCGCTCGGATGGCGGTACCAGAATGTATCCGTCGGTGCGCGCCATGTCCGCAGCAGCCTCCATATCCCAGCGGGAAATCGCGGTTCCGGCCCAGACGGAAAGATCGGGTGTATTTTCCGTGCCGTAGGAAGTGTCAACTGAAACCGATGGGCCGGTGGGAACGCGGCTCAGAAACTGGACAACTCCGCCCAGCGCGTCGCTGCCGTATAGGCTCGACGCGCCACCGCGCACCACTTCCACACTGGAAAGTTCAGCTCGCGGAATGCGGTCCCAATAAACCCATCCGCCAAACGGATCCACCATTGGAATGCCGTCCTCGAGGACCAGGGCGCGGCTGGGGCCGCTTGCGCCCAATCCGCGAAGAGAAACGCCCTGTGTAGTCGGATTTGACACGCGGCTGGTGTTTCGCCGGAACAGGTTGAATCCGGGCACCTGGCGCAACATGTCGTCGGTGGTCAACGCCGGATTCGCGTCCAAATCCTCGGGCGAGAGCAGCACCGCACTGCCCGGGATTTCTGACAATTTCATCTCCGTACGCGTCGCGGAGACCACAACTTGCTCGCTCTGCTCTGGCGCCTGTAGGACAAAGGTGATCTGAACCGTCAAAGATGTCGCAGTCCAAGATTGTTCGGCGGGAGCGAACGAGTTTGCCGTGACCCGCACGCTTCCCGAGGTTCCGGTGACCGAAGAGAACACAAACGTGCCGTCCGGCCCGGTTTTGGTGGATAGAGTTGATTGCGGCGAGCGAAGCGTGACTTCGGCACCGACGACGACGGCCCCCGTCGTATCTCGGACCGTTCCGGCTACTGTGAACTGCTCTGCCGCTGCCGATGCGCACAATGCAGCAATCACCAGAAACCAAGCTCCGGCTTTGCCGTGAAGATTTCTGGCTGCTAGCAAGCGCCTGCTCCTTACGATTAGATGCACCTATCGTTCCCGCTCGAAACGATATCGTCCGCCGAGAGTATGCGCGACCGACTCCGCGACTTTCAGAAACGCGCGGCCAGCATGGGAAAGCGTCGCCGACTTCCGATAAATCAGCCGCAGTTTTCGATGCACATTCAACTCCTGCACCGGAATCCGTATCAGCTCTCCGCGCGCAATCTCGTCCTCCACGCTGATCTCCGGCAGAAACGCGACCCCGTTGCCCATCGCCACAAAACGTTTGATGGCTTGCAGCGTGGGCAGCTCCAGTCCCATGTGCAGCGGAGTCTTATATTTCTTGAACGCCTGAATCACCTTCTCGCGATACGGCGACGAAACGATATGCGCGACAAACGTTTCCGCGCCCAGTTGCCGGATGCTGACTCGCGACTCGCGCGCCAGCGGATGCTTCGGCGGCACCACGAAAATCAGCTCGTCCGAATACACCTCCACCGACGTCAATTCCGGGTCCTGCGGATCGTAAGTCAGCACGCCGAATTCGCATTTGTGACGCAGTACGTCGTCTGGAATTTCGCTGCCCAACGACCGCTGTACCATGATCCGAATCACCGGATGCAGCCGCTGAAAATCCGCCAGCACTCGCAGAAGATAAAGCGCGGTAAATTCATTCGCGCCGACCACCAGTTTTCCGGTCTGCAGCTCCCGCAGTTCGACCAGCGCCTCTTTCGCATTCTCCCGCAGGTTAATCAGTCGCTCGGCGTACTCCTGCAGGACCCGGCCGGCGTCGGTAAGTTGGCCGTCGCGCGCCGAGCGGTCGAATAGCGGCTCGCCAATCTCGGTCTCCAGTTTCCGGATTGCCTGACTCACCGCCGACTGAGTACGATAGAGCTTGTCGGCAGCCCGCGAGAACCCGCCCTCCCGCGCCACCGCCAGAAACACTTCCATCTGCGAAATGTCCATCTACGCCACCATTAGATAAACTACATAAGTCATAAGTAGAAATGATTATATTAGACTAAGTTAATAGATTGAGAAAAATTATAAGCTTCTCTTTGGGCCACCTCGCGCGATACCATCACAAGAATCTAGCTAAACGGGGTGGCTTCTAGGGAGTGGGCAATATGAGCAACGCTAACGACAACGCTAGAATTACAATTTTCGATACCACCCTGCGCGACGGGGAGCAATCCCCCGGCTGCAGCATGAACGTGCAGGAGAAGGCCCGCCTGGCGCGGCAGCTCGACCGCCTGGGCGTGGACGTGATTGAGGCCGGATTCCCCATTGCCTCGGATGGCGACTTCGCCGCCGTGCAAGCCGTGGCCGCCGCCGTGCCGCGTCCGGTGATTGCCGCGCTTGCCCGCGCCGCCCGGCATGACATTGAGCGCGCCGCTCAGGCCCTGCACTCCGCCGTGCG
>Ga0066789_10000242_pt1 | contig 20451 bp, 14 predicted proteins | sample OrgsoiDNA2013049_FD_70960 | JGI IMG/M metagenome (GOLD analysis project Ga0066789, IMG submission 70960) | Permafrost soil microbial communities from the Arctic, to analyse light accelerated degradation of dissolved organic matter (DOM) -... | ecosystem: Environmental > Terrestrial > Soil >...
CGCCCGAAGTGCGCCAGCTTCTCGGTAGCTTCGCTTCGCACGGGGTGGAGCTCTTGGAAGCCGGGCTCGAATACGACACGCGCGACAACGAGACGGTCACGCAACGTGGGCAATACCATGCCTTGCTCGTGCGCATAAGCCCGTCTCTTGGGTCCTATCTGCCCTACGAGTACGTCCAGCTGAACTTTACCGGTCGCTTCTACAGCAATCCGATTCCGCGCTGGCTTTCCATCTCCTTTCGGGTTGTGGGCGACGTCTTCCTGGGAACGCCGCCGTTTTATGAACTAGCTCGTTTCGACGATACGCCTGCCATCGGAGGCGGTAAAGCCATCCGAGGCGTGCCGGCCCAGCGGTACCACGGCAAAGTCAAGCTCTTCGAAAACCTGGAAGCCCGCAGTGAGCTCTTCCACTTCACATTCCGAAACAAGCCGCTGATATTAGGAGTAGCGCTCTTCTTCGACAGTGGCCGTACCTGGACAGAGCCCTTTCACCAGCACCCGGAATTGGACGGCACCGGCATTGGGCTGAAATACGGCATTGGCGGTGGATTGCGCTTCCAAGAGGGAAAGACATTCGTGGTTCGCGCCGACCTCGCGTGGTCGCCGGATGCACAGCCGATAGGTGGCTACTTTGCGGCCGGCGAAATCTTCTAGTGTCTCCGCTGCTGTGCTAACGGATCTTGGCGGGGGACTCGCGCTTTACCTCGGAAGCGGGTTTGTCTTCGCGCAGCCCTTGGAAAATCGCGTGTCGGGCGCGGCCGTCGTCGGTGAACCCGGTGAACGAGATTTGTGCAACCAGCGTCGGGCGCAGCCAGTGCACACCCCGCGCGTCGGCGCCGCGCGGGGGATCGCGAAAGGCCGTCTGCGGTTGTTCGAGGGGCCGTAGCTTGCGGTAAAGCTCGCGCAGTGATGCCTCCGAGAACCCACTGCCGCACTTGCCGGCGTAGAGGAGCTCGCCGTGGTCGACGGGGTCGAAGAGACCGAGCAGTAGCGCTCCGAAGTGCTCGCGCGAGCCGGCGGGATCTGTAAAGCCGCCGAGCACGAACTCCTGGCGCGCGGCGCACTTTGCTTTCAGCCACGTTGTGGTCCTGCCACTGCGGTAGACAGCATCGCGGCGTTTGCACACAATCCCTTCAAGGCCCATGCGGCACGCTTGCTCGCGTGAAGCGGGACCCTGACCAATTATATGGTCGCTGAAGCGAAGCGCTGCGATGCTTGGCCCATCCGTGGGAATCAGTCGGCGTAGCAGAGCTTTGCGCTGTTCGAGCGGAACGTCCCGCAGATCCCACCCGTCGAGGTAGGGCAGGTCGAAGGAATAGTAGACCATTTCGGCGCGTTTGCTCGGCAAGGTCTGAAGCGCATTCTGCAACGCCTGAAAACTGCTGATGCCCTGTTTGTCCAAGACCACGACTTCGCCGTCGAGGATGGCCTGTTTGATGGATGCACGTTCGAGGGCACGCGCGAGGGCGTGAAAGCGTCGGGTCCAGTCGAGGCCATGCCGCGTGACCAGCTTGATGTGGCCGCTGTCGAAGTGGGCTAGCAGTCGATAGCCGTCGAGCTTGATCTCGTGCAGCCAATCATCGCCGGCGGGCACGACGGTGGCGACCGAGGCAAGTTGCGGCTCGATGGCACGGAACATCGGTGCACGGCGTGCGCCTGGGTTTGCGGCAATGTCGACGGCTTTCACTCGGGGACCATTTTGACCCGGTGGCGCCGCCTCGGCAATCATCGTTCCAAAGAGGCTGTCTCAAGACACCTAAGGATGCTTGGCCCGTCACTTCGAAGTCACCTTTACGCTGGAGGTATTTCATGGCCGCGACTATTCCTCCACGTTGCTGGTTTCGCTTCGGCCGCGCCCGGGCCCTCTCATCCTCTGAACAGCAATTGTCGTGCCGAGGGGCGCGCATGGGCTTTGGTTTGGTCAGTTTGCATGAGCGTAACTCGAAGCCGCATGGAGCACATCAGGACTGCCGGTCTCGTTCTGGCGCCCGTGCTGCTCACCCTTTGCGCGGCGCCCGCAAGTGCTGACGTCGCCGACACGCCGGAGCCGATCGCGGTCGCAGCAACGCGTGCGGATCCGTTGCTTGCGATAAAGCGGCATTGGATCCTCTCAGCGGAATGGGTGACCCATGCTCCGCTCGACATCGGGCTCCAAGGCGGGCTCGAAACGCCGATCGGATTGCGTTTGGGCGCCGGCTATGGCTGGGTGCCTTCTGCGTTCAGCTCGGTCATTACCCGCGTGGCGGCTTCCGAAACGGGTGATGCGCAAGCACAAGCTATCCTTCAGCATTCGAACTATCGGGGCCGAACCTTCTGGTTTCAGATGGGGATGCGTCCGTTTCGTTCGTTCGGTCTTTACGGGGACGTGGACTATGCGCGCGCGACGGTCGACGGCGGGCTAGTGTTGGCGGGAAGCGGTGTCGCGGCCTTGCAGGACTTGTCCGGCAGCTACTATTCGCGGGGAGTAATTGACCTGTGGCGGGTCGAAATCGGCATTCAAGAGGAATTTGCCGACCGTGTGGTCGTCGGGTTGGCGTTGGGTCTCATGGGCATCATCGACTCGCATACCAGCATCACCCCGTCCGGCGGAGCGCCGGCAAATCCGGCACTGGGGCAAGCGGCCGAGCGGACGGATGCGGCGCTCAAGAACTACGGCAAAATACCATCGTTGACGTTGCGGCTCGGCGTCGACCTGATTTGAGCGCACCGATCGGTTAGCGAGCACACCCCGTCGTGGCGACGCCGCGATTTCCGGCGACGACCACGTCGCCCGCCGTTCGGTCTTTGGGCTGATAATTGCATGGCCGAGTTACGATCTACCATGGCAGTAAACACGAAGCAGGTCCTGAGCGTAATCCTCGGGGGAGGCGCAGGCGCTCGCCTGTTTCCTCTAACAAAAGACAGAGCCAAACCGGCCGTTCCTTTAGCTGGCAAGTACCGTTTGGTAGACATCCCCATCTCGAATTGTATCAATTCGGAGCTGAGGAGGATCTACGTACTGACTCAGTTTCAATCCGCATCGATGCACCGCCACATCTCCCAGTCGTACTCCTTCGATCCCTTCACCGGTGGCTTTGTCGAGATTCTAGCCGCCCAGCAAACCTTCTCGGATACATCCTGGTGGGAAGGCACCGCGGACGCGGTCCGCAAGAATATGGTTCACTTCCTGCCCTACGAGCCCGAGTACATCATCATCCTAAGTGGCGACCAGCTGTACCGCATGGACTTTCGCGAGATCCTGGAACAGCACGTCGAGTCAGGCGCGGAGATCACGTTGGCGACTCTGCCCGTTGGACGCAGCGACGCGAAGTCCCTGGGCATCATGCAGATCGACGATCAAAAGCGTATCCATCGGTTCGTAGAAAAGCCGACTGACGAGAAGGTACTGGACAGTCTGGTGCTTCCGCACAGTTGGTACGAGAATATGAAGATCTCCAACGGCCGTGAGCTATTGCTCGCATCGATGGGTATCTACGTGTTCAGTCGCGATGTTCTCATCGAGGTGCTCAAGAACGACTGCACGGATTTCGGCAAACACATCATTCCGAGCGCTATCGGTACGCACAAGGTTCATTCCTACATTTTCCAGGGGTATTGGGAGGACATCGGAACTATTCGCGCCTTCTTCGAAGCCCACCTCGACCTGACCGCAGAATTGCCGCGGTTCAGCTTCTTCGACATGAGCGCGCCGATCTTCAGTAGGCCCCGTTGGCTGCCGGGTTCGAAAATCAACGGTGGAACGATTGACCACGCCATGTTGTGCGACGGTTGTATCATCAACGGCGCGGACATCGAGCGCTCGGTGATCGGCATTCGCAGCATCATCGGCAGCGGTAGCAAGATTCTTCGCACCATCATGATGGGATGCGATGATTACGAGCCGCTATCCTCGATTCAATCCGACGCGTCCGCTTCCTTCCCGCGCCTTGGAATCGGTAAGGACGCACGCATCGAAGACGCCATCATCGACAAGAATGCGCGCATCGGCAACAACGTGGCGATCAGCCCCAAAGGCAAGCCCGACAAGGTGGACCATCCGCTGTACTACATTCGTGACGGCATCGTTATCATTCCAAAGAACGCCGTCATCCCCGATGGAACTGTGATCTGACATGAGTTGATCGCTATTTGCGGTTGCATCGTCGCCTGTGCCACCTCTGGCAGCCACGCTTTGAAGTGCGCTCATGCTTTGAAGTGCGCTCCAATGCAATACGTAAGGGCGTGATTACCAGAGTGTAACCGTCGGGACCCCGGCGTTACCAAAGCACGGGCTCGAAGCAGCAACGAGGCCCAAGGGATGAGTTCGAGGACTTGGCATGCACCTTGATGTGTATCCCCGATGTACGAGGCTTCCAAACGACAATCGCTGCGTTGGCAGCGCGTACGTAGGAGAGAACACATCGTGAGTATCATAGAAAAGAAGAGGTCCTACTCCGTAGTCGACGTCATGCAGACAGACGTGTACTCGCTGACTCCTGACACATCGGTAGGCTCGGCGCTGAGCGTCTTGATGGGCGAAGCTATCGACCACGTCCTAGTCGTCGATCATGGAATGCTGGCCGGCATTCTCTCGAAAGACGACTTGTGCTGGACTGACCGTGCCGCCCCTGTGGGCGAATGCGTAATGCCGCCCGTCCAGTGCGTCGGCCCCGAAACTTCAATCTCCGAGGCGGCGGGTCTCATGGTCGAAAAGAGGCTTTCGTGTCTCGCGGTTACCGTAGATGCCTTGCTAGTCGGCATTGTTTCCAAGGCCGAGCTCGACGAGGTGCAAATGGTCGCGGAGGACGAGGATGGGGGCGCGCTCGGCCTAGAATGCGCGAGCTGCGCCGAAGTGCCGGGCATCGTCAATCGCTTCGTCCTTCCGGGAGTGCCCCTTTGTGAGCGCTGTGCCGGGAACGTCGGCGCTATGGATTTGATACGGAGACCGCAGGCCTAGGGACAAGGATCTCTACCGTCTCGTGCCGTCGGATTTTGGCAGTCCCGTCCGTCCGCCGGAGGCTCGCCTTCAATTAACTTAATACCCAAAAACAGGAGCAACGATTATGCTTATTCGAAGACTTAGGGCGTAGGAAGATGTGCTTCGACCGTTTCAACGGATTGTCGACCTGATTCTGATTGTCTTGATCCACCGCATAGCGATAGCCGCTTACGGCCAGCCGTGGCTTCCCCACGTCAGCGGGGCCACCCTGTTCGTCGTCGTCACCTTCACGATTGTGGCGGAGACGGTGGGGGGGTACCGGCCGAGGCAGGCGGAGGATCTGCTAACGGAGAACAAGCCGTTGCTGCTAGCGTGGGCAGGAACCGCTGCCGTTTGTTCAGTCATTCTGTTTCTGACGAAGACCTCAGAAAGCTTCTCCCGCGTGACGTGCTTGGGATGGTTGCTTGGGGCGGCCGGTGCCCAGTTGGCATGGCGCGTCAGCGAACGGTCTGCCCTGCGATCGATCGGCTCGCGCGAAGGCAACCAGCGTGTCGCTGCGTTTGCGGGCGCCACCGCCAATGCAGAACGTTTGTGCGGGGAAATTCGCTCGCGGCCCTGGCTCGGCCTGAAAATCGCCGGTATCTACGACGACCGCGGGCCAGGACGCCAGCATGCGTTTGAAGGAAATCCCTGCAAGCACGTCGGCAGCTTCCGCGATTTGATTCGAGCCTGCCAGGATAGTGCGATCGACGTCGTGTACGTTGCGCTGCCCCTGCATGCTGAAGAACGCATCAAGAAGCTTGTCGAGGCGCTGAGCAACAGCACGGCAACCGTGCACTTGGTCGCGGACCTGCCTTTCTACCAATTGCTCAGTGCCCGCTGGACAGCCATTGGAAGCTCGCCCCTCATCACCATTCACGGTACCCCGTTTCAGGGTATGCGGCAGGCTCTCAAGCGCGTTGAAGATATCGTGGGCGGCACGATTGCCTCCATGCTCATTGCGATTCCCGTTCTCATCATTGCCTCTCTGGTCAAGCTGACATCGCCGGGTCCCGTCTTTTTCAAGCAGCGGCGCTATGGCCTAAACGGCAAGGAGATCCGCGTTCTAAAGTTCCGAACCATGTACGTTTGCGAGGACGGCACGACCATCAAACAAGCGCAGCGGAACGATTCTCGTGTTACGCCCTTTGGACGATTCTTGCGGCGAACCTCGCTCGACGAGCTGCCACCGTTTTTCCAGGTGCTGACCGGTGCCATGTCGGTGGTTGGACCGCGCCCCCATGCAGTGGCACACAACGAACAGCACCGAGGCCTAATCCCGCGCTACATGTTGCGCCACAAGGTCAAGCCGGGCCATCACCGGTTGGGCGCAAGTCAATGGCTGGCGAGGCGAAACGGCGACGCTGGACTGCATGGAAAAGCGGATTCAGCACGACCTGGACTACATCGACAATTGGAGTCTCCTGTGGGACTTGAAGATCGTGCTGCGCACTATTTTCGGACCGGGTGGTAGCGGCCGGGCATACTGACGCGCTTCGATTTCGTGCGCCCGAAGGGCCTCAGGTTGCTTTCCCCTGATTCGTCTCGCGTGCGAGAACCGCGACCGCAAGATTGCAGACGTGCTCGGGCGTAAAGCCGTATTCCTTGAGCACGACCGAGCCTGGCGCAGAAGCTCCGAACTTTTCGATGCCAAGGATGGCGCCCTTGTCCCCGACGTAGCGCCGCCACCCTTGCGAAACGCCTGCTTCGACTGCGAGGCGGGCTCGAACGGCAGGCAGAAGAACGCTCGCGCGGTAGTCCTCGGGTTGCGCTTCAAACAGTTCCCAGCTTGGCATGGACACGACACGCGCGAAGATGCCCTTTTGTCGCAAAAGCTTTTCCGCGTCCATGACGAGCTGAACTTCGGAACCGCTGGCGAGAAGGATGAGCTGCGCTACTACGGGCGTAGGATCGTAAAGAACGTACGCTCCTCGTCGCAGACCTTGGGCGCTCGCGTACTGTGAGCGGTCGATAGTTGGAACATCCTGGCGACTGAGCACGAGCACCACGGGCCGGTCGCGGCTTTCCATTGCCACGCACCAAGCGACGGCAGACTCATTGGCGTCGGCAGGTCGAATGACCGTGAGGTGCGGAATCGCCCGCAGACTGGCCAGGTGGCCGATGGGTTGGTGCGTGGGGCCATCCTCTCCCATGGCAACGCTATCGTGGGTGAACACGAACACGACGTGCAGTCCAGTCAATGCTGCCAAGCGAATGGGTGGCCGCATATAGTCCGAAAATGTCAAGAAGGTCGCCGTGTAGGGCAAAATGGCGCCGTGGGCGGCCAAGCCGTTCGCAATGGCCCCCATGGCGTGCTCCCGAACTCCGAAATGGAGGTTCCTGCCAGCGTAACTGCGTCCGCCGCCAGACTCGCCCTCGAACACGTGGTCGTCCCCAGTTGGACGGGCGAAATCGCCGGCGTTCTTGAGCTGAGTGTGCGTCGATGGATCCAGATCCGCCGAGCCGCCCATCAGCGCAGTCACTCGAGAGGCGAGTGCAGCGAGTGCTTTACCACCGGCCACGCGTGTGGCCATACCTTTCGTTTCGGGGGGGAAGCTCGGTAGATCCTTGCTCCAATCGAGAGGCAAATCACCCCTGATTCGCTGCCGCAACTCATCTGCGAGCTCGGGGTAGGCCAAGGCGTATTCATTGAAGAGAGCATTCCATTCGGCGTCGAGGCCAGAACCCCTCGGAATCGCTTGGCGAAAATGCTCGGCAACGTTTGCGGGAATGTGAAAGGCCGGCTCGGTGGGCCAGCCTAAGTTTAGCTTGGTCAGCCGAACTTCCTCTTCACCCAGCGGTGAGCCGTGGGCCTCGAAACTGTCCTGTTTGTGGGGCGAGCCAAAGCCCAGGTGCGTGTCCACAATGATGAGAGAAGGCCGCGCCGTTTCGCCTTGCGCGCGCTTGATGGCTTGCTCGATAGCGGGCAGGTCGTTGCCGTCGGCAACTTTCTGAACGTGCCAGCCGTACGCAGCAAAGCGCCCGGCACAGTCTTCCGTGAAAGTCAGGCGCGTGGAGGCTGCCAACGTGACGTGGTTGTTGTCATAGAGGTAGATCAGTTTGCCGAGTCCCAATTGTCCGGCCAGAGAGGCTGCCTCGGATGCGACGCCCTCCATGAGGTCGCCGTCGCTGACGAGAACGTAGGTGAAGTGGTCGATGACGGGAAAGTTCGGACGGTTGAAGCGCGCCGATAGGTGGGCTTCTGCAATGCCCATTCCGACGCCGTTGGCGAAGCCCTGTCCAAGGGGGCCGGTCGTCACTTCTACACCCGGGGTCAAGCCACGTTCGGGGTGTCCTGGCGTCAGGCTACCCCACTGCCGGAAGCGCTTGATTTCGTCCAACGAAAGGGCATAGCCCGTCAGATGAAGCAGACTGTACAGCAGCATCGAGCCGTGGCCAGCGGAAAGAACGAAACGGTCGCGATTGAACCACTGAGGATTGCTTGGATTGTGGTGCAGGAAACGGTTCCACAGCACGTACGCCATGGGCGCGGCCCCAAGCGGAAGTCCGGGGTGTCCACTGTTTGCCTTTTGCACGGCATCCACGGACAGAAAGCGAACGGTATTGATCGCTAGTTGATCTAGCTCGGCTGCGCTCGGCGTCTTTTCATCGGTTGTCGTCACGAATTCCTCCTGGGCAACTACGGGCCCACGCGTAGTTCCCTCGCATATCCGATGCCATGGCAGCCAAAGGAGGCGCAAAGAGCGCGAAAGGAGCCCGGCGGCAAAAACTTGCCGACGCTTCCGGTCGTGCCATGGTGGGCTGTCCATGGCGAAGAAAGCGCCCTTTGCGCCTCTGCCGCGCTCGTTTTACGCGCGTCCCGCCGAAGTCGTGGCCAAGGACGCCTTGGGCAAGATCCTCGTCTTTGAACGGGAGGCCGTGACCTTGGCTGGCCGTATTGTCGAGGCCGAAGCCTATCTCGGCATTCGCGACAGGGCTGCGCACAGCTTTGGCGGCCGTCGCACTGCTCGGAACGAGGTGATGTGGGGACCTCCAGGTTTCGCCTATGTCTTCTTCGTTTACGGCATGCATTTTCACCTGAATCTCGTAACAGATGCCGAAGGACTTCCGTGTGCGGTGCTTCTGCGTGCCCTCGAGCCGATCCTCGGCGAGGAAGACATGCGGGTTCGGCGCGGGCACGTGTCCAAGGCGGCAAAGCCGACTCTGCTTACCGATGGTCCCGGAAAGCTGTGCCAGGCCTTCGGCATCTCGCGCGCCCAGAATGGGTTCGATCTGTGCACCAAGCCGCTCTATTTGAGCGAAGGGTTTGCGCCGAACCGCATCAAGCGGTGCTCTCGTATCGGTGTCGATTACGCAGGGGCGTGGGCCGGGCGGCTCCTACGCTTCGTCGACGCAGACAGTGATTACCTTTCTGTTCGCCCAGGCAGGCGCACGCGCTGACTGTCACGCTCAGGTAGTCAAAAGAACGAGCACCGAGTTACGGTGCGGGAACTGGCGAGCTGAGGCGCCGTTCGTTCCCGAAGCGCTGTCGCCGCCGCCCTTCGGGGTGTCGCTAGCGGAGCACGTTCCGTCCTTGGATCAGGCGTATCGCTACGGCGATGATGGCAAGGATGAGCAGGAGGTGAACGAATCCGCCGAGGGTGTAGGAAGTCACCATCCCGAGCGCCCAGAGCAATACAAGAACGACCGCAATTGTCCAAAGCATAGCTAACCCCGCACTGCCTGCGCCGCTTCGTCGACCTTGTTGCGGCCGATGGATGCCGCCTGATCCGTCGTGTGCTTCACCTTCTTGGCGACGCTTTCGCGCATCTCGCGACCGCTTTGCGGGGCAAGAAAGAGCATGGCGGTGGCGCCGAGCAGAGCGCCGATTCCGATGAGGCCCAGCGCTCGAAACGTGACCGCCAGCGCGGTGTCAGCTTGCTGCAGGCCGAGCATTTCCAGGATTTGTTCTTTGTCGAGATTCTTGATGTCTTTCACATCCATAGTTGTCCTCCTCAGATCGGGTTGTCATTGATGTCATTACGGGCGACGGTCGCGGGTTCGACCAGCATGTCGCGAAGCTGTGTCAGCAAATACGGAACGACCGTGATCTGCAGGACTAGGCTGGCGCTGTTTCGTAACACGCGCAGCGTTGTTGCCGTCGCGAGCCCTCCGCCCAGCACAAAGCCGGCTCCTGCCGCGAGGCTTGTGTACAGGAGCGGCCGTTCCCTGAAGTGATCGACAACTTCGGCGCGCATGTGCCGGAACCGAGGTGCAGCCTCAGCTTCGATTTTTTCGGTGCTTGTAGTAGTTTCCAAGAGGGGATCCTTCGGCAATTCCGTTCACCTTAGATTCTGCAGGAGGCGAGCAAGACCGAGGCCGATCGCGAATGCCACGGCGACGGATCGTACTGGCCGGTCGACGACGTATTGCCGGAGGCTTTTCAGCCGCTTCTCAGCTTTGGCCTGGACCGTTGCCAGGGATTGGCGGAGTCGGCCTTCGACTTCCGTAACTGACCTCTCGATCGAATGCTCTGCCGAATGCTCTGCTGATGTGTTCATGGTAGTGGCCCCGCAACGAGGTTTGCCGTCCGCGCGCGTCCGTGAGAGAGTTTCGCCCCGCGACTCGTGGTAGACCCAGATGCAAGGGGTATGCCATGGCGATTCACCGCGGTTCCGCAGGCTAGCAAGCGTATTTCGTCAGGCGGCGCATCGTCGACATGCGTCGGGTTACCGGTGTTGGCTCACGCCGTTACGAAGTCGTGACGAAGGCGTCGGATTCGCCGCTGCGCTTGGTGGGAGGGCGTGCTACACCTTTTGCTCTCTGGGGCGGGGGTCAAAGGTCAACATGAAGATCCTAATTATTGACGACGAGGCCGAGCTAAGAGCGACCATTGCGGACATCCTGCGCGAGGCCGGTCATGAGGTTGTCGAGGCGGGTGACGACGCGCGTGCGGTCCAGTCGCTAGTCGATCGCGGGGAATTCGACCTTGCGATTAGCGACGTGCGCATGCCCGGGCTCGATGGCATTTCGCTACTGCGTCGAAGCCGTGCGACGTCGCCCTCGGCGGACTTCATCCTGATGACGGCGTACGGCGAAATCGCGGAGGCGGTTTCGGCGCTGAAGGAAGGCGCCGCCGACTACTTGACCAAGCCTTTCGACATGGACGATCTGCTGACGCAGATCGCTCGCATTGAAAGCGCGCGCCAAGCGAGGGGTGGCTTGGTTCAAGCCAAGCGCTTACTGTCCGAGAAACCGCCACGCAATCGGCTCATCGGCCGCTCGCCACAGATGCATCGGGTGCAGTCGCGCATCGAGATGATCGCGCAGAGTGAAGCCGCGGTCCTCATCGAAGGCGAAAGCGGAACAGGGAAGGAGTTGGTGGCGCGTCTGCTTCACGAGAGAAGCTCCCGAGGGAGCAAACCTTTCGTCGCGGTCAACTGCGGTGCCTTTCCAGAGACGCTGATCGAGGCCGAGCTGTTTGGATTCGAGCGAGGCGCTTTTACCGGCGCGGTGAAGAAGCGGGATGGCCGATTCAAGGCCGCCGACGGAGGAACGCTGTTCCTCGACGAAATCGCCGAGTTGCCGTTGTCGGCGCAGGCCAAGCTTTTGCGTGTCCTCCAGGAGGGCGCCTTTGAGCCCATCGGGACGAACACCGCGGTCAAGGTCGACGTCCGGTTGGTCTCGGCCACGCACCGCAACCTTCGCAAGCGCATCGCCGATGGGCTGTTTCGCGAGGATCTTTTCTACCGCATCAACGTTCTCGACGTGACCTTGCCACCGCTGCGCGAGCGGGAAGGAGACATCACTCTTCTCATCCAGTATTTCCTGGAGACGTTCGCCAACACGGACGGAAGCGGGCAAAGGCGGGCGCCCAAGATCTCCACCGAAGCGTGCACGGCACTGACTAACTACTCCTATCCTGGCAACGTGCGCGAGCTGGCGCATGCCATCGAACACGCGGTCGTTCTGGCCGGCCCGACGGAAATCGGTCTTGATCACCTACCCGTGGCGATCGTTCAAGCAGGAGCAGTGACCGCGGCCGAGCAAGATCCTGTTGCTGCGTCCGTGGCGGATCTCATGCCCGTAGTGCCACCCGGCGCCATGCGGCTAGCGGATGCGGTGAAGGCATTTGAAAAGGCCCACCTGCAGCGCGTGCTGGCGGCCGCCGGGGGCAAGCGTCTGCGTGCCGCCGAGATGCTGGGCATTTCTCGCAAAAGCCTTTGGGAAAAGCTGCGCGAGCAGGCGCCGCCGAGGCCTTCGTCCTCTGCAGGTAAAGTCTAAGCGGGTTGCTCGGTCGCCGCCGCCTCGGGCGCGGGCTCCATGGCAGCGCCCGAGGTCTTGGGCAGGCGGGCGACAAACATCGTCGCATCGCGGGCACCGCTCGACGGGACCTCGAAGGTTCCCTGATGGGCCTCGACGATACGCTTGGCGACGTAGAGGCCGGGATCGAATCCATCGGCCGGCTCCGTCGCTTGCAACGGCATCGTCAGGTCGATGTTCAGGCTGTCGTGCTTGATGCCGACGCGAATCTCGATGCTCGGCGGAGCGCCCAGTTCGTTGCAGTTGATGAGCAGGCTCGCTCGGGTCGAACTACGCTTGAGGACGGCAGCGACAATGTTGTGTAGCATTTGCCCTAGGCGGCTGGGATCCCAGCGCCCTCGAAGGTCGCCGTTCGCTTCGAGGACCAGTGCGCGTCCCGGATATTCTGCGCGGACTTCAGCCAGAGTTTCGGACGCGATCAGGTTCAAGTCGGCGTCCCGCGCCTGAATGGATAGGACTTGGCCTTGGGCCGCCACGGAATAGTCGAACAGGTCCGCCAGCAAGCGGTTCATGCGTGTGGCGCTGGTAAGAATTCGCGTTGCCAGCTTCACCCGACGCTCGTCCGGCAGCGACGTGTCCCGCGACAGGATGTTGGCGTTGATCATCATTGCCGACAGGGGATTGCGCAGGTCGTGACAAGCTTTTTGCATCACTCGGGGTTGTTGCTGATGGGACAAATCCTCAAGCAATGCCATGCTGCCAATCAGTTGTCCGGCCTCGTCGACGATAGGCGATTGGCGTAGTCGAACCAGAGCAGTCTCGTGATTGTCGAGCCCGAGGGTGAAATTCAGCGGGTGCGGCCGATTCTCGACCAACGCTTGCAGCAGATCCGCGCGATCCGATGAGGTCTGTGGAATTGTCGCGCGCGCACGTTCTAGCATCTCGGCGACATTGTCGAGGCTGCCCAGCGTTTGTCCAAGAAGCTGTACCCACTTGGCGTTGTGTAAGATGACATTGCCAAACCGGTCCGTGATCAGTAGCGCTGCCGGTAATTGTTGAAACGCGGCAGCAAGCAGCGCGTGCTCGCCAAAGGCGTTGGCACCTTTGCTGCGCATGGCGCGACGGATCACTTGGCCCAAGTGCGACTCGGACAGAGCCGTCTTTTCCAAGTAGGCTGCGGCGCCCGAATTGAGAATGCGAAGCACGACGTCTGCATCGTTCTCTTCGGCCAAAAGCACGACGGGAAAGTCGGCGCGAATCGCCTTGGATGCCGCGAGCGCATCGAACGCATCCCCGTCCGGCAATGGGTACGTTACCAGTACACATGCAAGGTCGTTGGCAAGACGTGCACGAAGCCAAGCGGCCATTTCCTGGACTGAAGCAGCCTCGCTGACGGTCCATTCGAATGACTCAGCCAAATGGCGGACGCGCGACCTCTCGATCGCGTCTTGGTCGACGACAAGAATGTTCAGATCGATTGGAGAGCTCATGGCGCCTGACGATCCGCCGATGCCCGACAAGGGCTAGAACGTCGGTGCTGGTTGCTATCAATAGTTATGCCACGGTCTTCAGGGGAACACTCGATAGGGGTCGGCCGTCAGGAAAGCCGGGCTCCCTGCCTGTGACGGGCGTTCCCGTGCGGTAACCGATCCTTTGGAAGACAGTCGCCGAACCCCGTTGGCTTTCGCGTAGCGACTGCGTGATCGACCCGATCTTTACCAGCATCGAGTTGGTGCCTTAGCGACTGTCCGTCGAACCCGTCCTACTGTCTCTGCGGCGCTTCAAGGCTGTGACGGGCGTTCCGGCGCCGTGACTAAGTCCTGGGCGGGGCTCCTATTCGCGCTCGGCACGTTCTTGACAGCGCAAGAGCCCAAGGGCCGCCTACGATGAAGGACCAAGCAACTCAGTCCCAGCACTGCGCGCATTTCAGCGCGACCGTAATTTGCCGGCCACGGGAATGCCCGATGAGAAGCCGGTTCGGCAGCTAGGTCTTTCGGCAGACGACATATTCCGCGGCTCGCGTCCCGCTAAGCCGTTACCTGGGCTGGTACGTTTCTTGAAGTCGGAGGTTGGAGCAAGGAGACGACGTGGACAATCAACAGGAACGCAACGATGGAGCGGCATTGCCGACGCCGACCAGTGGACAAGTCAAACCGCCGCCCATTCCGGCCTGGGCCGGGACGGCTACGTCGACTGTCGAGGTGCCCGCGACGGAGCTGCGTCCAAGCACACGAGACCTGTCGACCGTTGAGCTGGTGAAGGAGATTACCGCGGAGGTCGGTCATCTGGTACAGAAGCAGATCGCGTTAGCCAAGACGGAGCTCAAAGCGGACTTGAAGGCCGAAGCAACCATGGTTGGCGGCTTCGGCATCGCGGCGCTGGGTGTGGCGGCCACGCTCAACCTTCTATTGGTCACGGCGGTACTCGCGTTGGCTCAGGTTATGAGTGGCTGGAAGGCCGGACTTCTGGTCAGCGGCGTCGTCCTGCTTATCGCAGGGGTCGTGGCCGGCATTGCGTGGAACCGGCGCGTGCGTTCCCCGCTGGCTCGGACCCAACGAACCTTACGGGAGGACGTCGAATGGACAAAGGAAAGGCTAACCTAAAGAACGCAATCGCCAATCAGGACAATGCAGAAGCTATTGAACGCGAAATCGATGGCATTCGCCAGAATCTCGACGGATTGGTCAAGGAGCTCGATCATCGTCGCCACGAATTGAATCCCGCTGTCCTAATCCGACATCATCCGGTCGTGGTCGCTGCGGCAGCAGCGGCCTTGCTGGGTTCTGTCGCCGGTGGTGTCGCACTGTTTCGGGCGCGGCAGCGTAGGGCGAAGAAGATCTACTATTCCTGGGGTGCCCGAGGAAGACGACTGGGTATGGCAATGGGGCGTTTGGTTCGCGATCCGGAGGCAGCGGTTCTCGAGCCGCCTAGCATCTGGAAACGTTTGCTTGTCGCTGGAGCCAGCGCGGCGGCGGCGGTCGTAGTAAGGCGCATGGTCCGGCGAATTATTCGGCGGACGCCCTAACGAATGCGGAGCGCCGGTGCCCATCACCTTTCGGTCAGGTCCCGGCACGAATCTGGCTATGCCGGGTTGTCGTGCGCAGAGAAGGGCGGAATGCTGCGCGCGGGTCCGCCGCGCGAAACACAGGAGCGTTCGGTAATCTCGCCGGCGCTGCGCTGGTGCTGTGCGGAGCCGGCTGCGCGCACGACGAGTTCTCCACGGGGGTTTGGGTTCATGATCTCCGAATCGAGGGCAACAAAGAGGTCACCACGGGTGACATCGAAGAGGGCCTGGCGACCGTCGAGACGGGCTGGTGGCCTTTCGCCTCGAAGAAGTGGTTCGACCAGGCGGCCTTCGACCTGGACTTGCAGCGTATCGTTGCGCTCTACGGCGATCGCGGATTTTTCGACGCGCGGGTCACGAGCCACGAGGTGAAGAAGCGCTCCGACGAGAGCGTGGACGTCGTGCTGAAGATCGAAGAGGGCTCCCCGACCCGCATCACATCGGTGGTCTTCCAAGCGTTTCCGCCGGAGCTCGAGGCGGACGCCCGGCGGATTGCAAAGATCCGCGATATCGTGCCTGGAGCACTCTTCCGCTACGACGATTACCAGGCAATAAAGACCCGCCTCGACAAGCGCTTGAAGGAAGACGGCTTTGCCTACGGAGAGATCGAATCCATCACCGAGGTCGAGCGCGACAAGCACGAGGCCCGGATCACCTACACCAGCAAACCAGGGCCGAAGGTGCGCTTCGGCAAGACTACCCTGGACGGCAATGGAGCCATCCCCACGTGGAAGCTGCTCAACCGCGTGACGTGGAAAGAGGGCGGTCCCTACAATCCGAACGATCTTGCCACCACCCAAGGTCGCCTCTACAACCTCGGCGTCTTTTCTTCGGTTCGCATCGAGCTGGCGCCGGAGCCGACTGAGGTGGCGGATGTCGCCATTCACGTACAACCAGGCCCTCTGCATCGGGTGCAATTGGGTGGCGGCGTCGGCGCGGAGACCCAGCGTGAAGAGGTGCGCGGTCGAGCCGAGTGGACCATCGTCAACTTTCTGGGCGGGCTGCGCAAGCTGCGCATACGCCTTCATCCCGCTTACGTGTTTATTCCCTCCCTAACCGACATCCAGCAGCGCGGCTTCGCAGCGGAGAACGACATCCAGCTGACCCAACCAGACATCTTCGGATCCAACGCATCCTTTCACGCTCTGGCGGGCTACGACCTGGGCATTTCCGAGGGCTACCAGTTCTATGGTCCCCGCGGCGAGGTGGGCGTGGAGCGGCCATTTTTTCGCGATCGGGTCTTGGCCGGCCTGACGTGGAACCTGCAGTACCTCACCTTCTTCAACGTCGACCAGGACGTTTTCGGTGGCGCGAGCGACCGTTTTTTCGGGTTCAAGAACCCGTATCGTTTGACCTTCGTCGAAGAATTCGCCCAGTTGGATCTGCGCGACCGTCCGCTCGATCCAACCTCGGGCGCCTACCTGATGGTCCGTGCGGAGCAGGGCGACCCGGCGATCGGCAGCGACTTCCACTACCTGAAGCTGACGCCCGAGGTGCGGGGCTACGTCCCGGTCTCGCGGCGCGTGGTGGTGGCAGCGCGCGGTCTGGGCGGCTGGATTGGCACCTACGCTGGCGAGGAGAGCCCCATTACGCGGCGATTTCGTCTGGGCGGTCCGTCCAGTCACCGTGGCTTCAGCGTCGGGCGGCTGTCTCCGCAGGCGCAAGACAAGTCGGGGCGGCGCATTCCGCTCGGCGGCGACGGGCAGATCCTACTGTCCGGCGAGCTGCGCATCGAGGTGACGAAGATTGGCGGAGCTTGGCTGGACCTGGTGCCCTTCTTGGACGCGGGCGATGTCACCGCGCATTTCGCCGACCTGAGCCTGCGCAATCTTCATTATGCATCCGGGCTCTCAGTCGAATACGCCACCCCCATTGGCATCGTGCGGGCAGGCGCTGGCGTGCGCCTCAATCGGATGGGCGGCAACAATCCCGATCCCGACAGCCGGGTGGCTTTCCACATCACCATTGGCGAGGCTTTCTGATGGCGAGCATCTTCTCGAGGGGAAAGAGCGGAGGGGACGGGAGCCGAGAACACCGGCCACGGCGTAGCCTTCCGGCGCGCATCGCGCGCATCGTGGTCACGGTGATCTGCGCGGCGCTGACGCTGGTCCTGGCGACCGTCTCGGCGCTGATCCTTTACGCGCGGACCGAGGGCGGACGCGAGAGGCTGCGGACCCTCGCCGAACAGGCTCTTCACGACGCTGTGCCGGGACTGCGCATCGGTCGGATAGACGGGGACTACGTGAACGATCTGGGGTTGCGCGACGTGGAGGTGCGCGATGTCGAGGGACTCGAGGGACACCCAGCCGTTCGGGTGGATCGGGTGTCGGTGAAATTCTCCCTCCTCCCCCTCCTTCGTCACACCGTCTACGTCCGCGAGGCGCGGGTTCAAGGCGTGAATGTGGACGCCCATGCTATGCCCGACGGCACCTGGAATCTCGCTCATCTGACCAAGCCCAAGCTTGCAGAGCCCACGAAGACGACCAACGACGGTAACGACGGCAAGCCATGGACCGTGTTGGTGGAACGACTCTTGGTGAGCGACGTTCACGTGCGCGTGGCCACCGCGACGGGGCAAACCGGAGCACTCGACGAGATGGCTCTCGATGGCGGCCTCACCCTCCGCACCGGGCGGGCCGCGGAGGTCTCCGTCGCCCTCGAGACCATGCAGGTGCGGGCCACCTGGGAAGACGATCCTTGTTCCTTAGTGCTGAGGCAGGGCCGGGTGGAGTTGTCCTCCCGCGAGGTCGTGGCAAAACTAGGAACCTTGCACGCCTCGGGAATTTGCGTCCCAGGTGGGGATGTCGACGTGCGCCTCGACGTGCAGGGACCGCCCTCTGCCATGCTCACTCGCTTGGCCGTAGACGCTGGCAAGGCAGGGCGCCTCACGGTCGACGGCAGCGTCGGCGTGAGCGGCGGGCCCTTTGCCCTGGCGCCTGCCACACCATCCCGCGAGCCTCCTCCTCCGCTCATCTTGAGGGCCTACGATTTGACGGCCAAGGTGATGGCGCTCGATCCTGCGGCGCTCGTGCCGTCCGCGCCAGCTGGCGATGTCAACCTCACCGTAGCGGCGCGCGGGCAAGGTACACCGCTGGCGCCGGCCTCCTCGGCGGCCGTGGTTCTGGACCTGGCGGCCTCCGTGATGGCGGGCGTTCACCTCAAGCCAAGCCAAGTGCGCACCGAGCTTCACGACGATCGCTGGGAGATCCCGCAGGCCAAGCTCGAAGCGTCGGGGCTGAGCCTCTCGTTGTCGGGTCAAGGCCGGGGGATGGCCTTGGCGGCAGACGTGCGGGTCGATCTCGACGGCCGGCTGTCCGCGCCCCGGTCCAAGACAGCGCCAATTCTGCCGGACGTGCGAGGCGTCGGTTCCCTCACCGTTCACGCCGCCGGCACCGTGCCGTCGAACATCGAGGTGGCCGTTCGCGCGCAGGGACGAAAGATCGTTGCGCCAGGGGTCCGGGTGGGCAACCTGGCCATGACGATACACGCCCACGCCGTCGTGCCGACGTCTGATGAGCCGGCTCGCGACGCCACCGTGACCCTGCACGTGCGCGCCCGGGTTGCGAACGTGAGCGCGGGGCAAGCGCAGGTTCAGTCCTTGAGCCTCGACGGACAGGCGCAGGGCGCGGTCACCTCGCCTCGGGGTCGGGTCAGTGTGCAGGCCTCGCGGATTGTTCTGTCAGCCGACGCGCCTCGCCTGGATACCTTCGCGCTCATGGCTTCGGGAAACCGGTCTCGGGTGTCCATCGACGCACGAGCCACGGGGCCGAAGGTGCGCGCCCACCTGGCGGCCCAAGGCATGGGCTCCGCCGAACGCGCAGACGTGAAGGTGACCGCGCTGGACGGAGACATCACCTTGCCAGCCTACCGCCAGACCGTGATGGCGAAGGGGCCCTTCGACGTAAAATTCTCGGCGGGACGCTACGTGGAGATCGCCGGCGCCGCCTTTCACGGCACGGGCTACCGCTTCGACGGCGATCTCCGCGTGGACGGGCACTACGCTCTCTCCCATCGTCGCACCGACGCATCCTGGGTCGGGCTCTCGGTCTCCCAGGCCCGCTTCAATGGGATGCCCGCGCTCGAGGGTTGGATGAAAGGCCGACTCACGCCCACGCGGGCCGACGCTCAACTCGGGTTGTCCATGGCCACGGCGCAGGCCCAGTTGGCGATGGACGCCTCGATCCCGCTCACCACCGGCAACCGGGGAAAGCCTCAGCTGGCCACCCATGGTCCGGTGACCTTGCACATGAAGAGCAATCAGATTCAGGTGCAATCATTGCCCATCGTCCACGAGAAGCTCGCCGATCAGGGAATTAGCGGCGGCACGGTCTCACTCGAGGTCTCGGCCGAGGGGGATATCGCGCATCCGGACGCCAAGGTCAGATTCAATGCTCACGACCTCATGTATCGCAACATCAGCGGTTTCGGGCGCGACTCGCGCATCAAGACCGTTCCAGGCCTCGGCGGTTCTGTCTCCCTGGACACAGAGCCGGGCTCGCTGCGCGCGCAAGTAGCGCTGCTCATCCGCGGTACGGGCGTGTTCAAGGTCGACGCCAAGGCCCAGGTCGACCTCGGACAGGCGCTGCGCGGTGTAGATCCCCAGAGCATCCCGCTCGAAGCCACGGTGGAGATCCCCCGGCTTGACCTGGCATCGCTCGCGGATTTCGCCGACGGCTTCGACGGCGTGAGCGGCAAGCTTCACGGCGCGGTGAAGATGGAGGGCACGCTGGCGGCGCCCCGCGGAGAGGTCTTGCTGGCCATCGACGGTGCCAAGGTGGACAAGCTCGCCTTCGAGGAGGTGACGGTGCAGGGCACGGCCGACCGTGGCTTGGCGCAAGCCAAGGTGGTCTTACGCGAGGTTCAGGCAGGACGTTTGGACGCCAACGCCACGGTCAAGCTGGCCGAGCACCAAATCAATGCCCGCGCGGAAGCCCACGGCTTCGATCTCGCCTTCCTGCGCGCCTTCCTGCCGCAAGTCCGAGAGCTCTCCGGGCTCTCCGACCTGGTCGTCACGGCAAACGGCACGCTGCCTGCGCCCACGCTGTCGGGCTCCCTCGACGTGACGAAGGGGCGCCTTGGCATCGTGGGCCAGCCGACCTTCCGAGACATTGCCTTGTCGGTGAAGCTCACCTCCGAGAAGGCCGAGCTCACCAAGCTGGACATGCGCTCGGCAGATGGCTCCCTGCATGGCAAGGGATGGATAACCTTGAAGAACCTGCAGCCGCGAC
>Ga0066789_10000243_pt1 | contig 20439 bp, 16 predicted proteins | sample OrgsoiDNA2013049_FD_70960 | JGI IMG/M metagenome (GOLD analysis project Ga0066789, IMG submission 70960) | Permafrost soil microbial communities from the Arctic, to analyse light accelerated degradation of dissolved organic matter (DOM) -... | ecosystem: Environmental > Terrestrial > Soil >...
CTGGCCGGGAATATCCATGCCGTCGACAAAGCGCTGGGCTTGGCCGTCCGGTCGCGGCTGACCCGCGGGGGCAAACCCTGCGTTGCGCGGCGCTTCGGGCGGTTTGAAATTGGGCCCGACCGCACAGGCTGGGAGCCAGCCCATCGCGGCCGCACACGCCCCCATCAGGGCGGTCTTCAGTGGGAGTTTCTTCATATGTCAAATGCCATTATTGGGTCAATGCCATCCCTTGCAGTCTTTGCAACCTTGCTAATCGACCGTTCAGGGATTAGACGAGTGAGGCAGGTCAAAAACGACATGTGCCGGTGGCTAAAAAATGACATGCGTGCTTTCCGAGTGCAAGAACTATTTACGAATTGGTTATTCATTGATAAAATATATTCTAATTAATGGTTAGTATGCAAATGAATAACGGTGATTCTCAATTCGACATGCTGGAGGCGAATCTTCGCGCCCTGAATGCGCGCATGCCGGGGGTGCCCCTCAACGAAATTCTATTGTGCCGATTGCTGATGCACATGGGGCGCGAAGTGGCCGCGACATTCGATCAAAAGATCCGGCCCTTCGGCCTTGCTGAAGCCGAGTTCCGCGTTCTCACGACCTTGTTCTCGCAGCCCGATGGCGTCGCGCACCCCGGTGATTTGTGTTCTCGAGCGGCGCAGAGTCCCGCAAACATGTCGCGCATCTGCGATGCCCTGGTGGGCCGGGATCTCATTACGAGGGTCTTGAGCGATCAAGATCGGCGACGCATGGTGCTGCGCATAACCCCGCAGGGCGAGGAGTTGGTGCGTCAGTTGTTGCCGAAGATGTTCGCGCCGCTGCGCGCGATGTTGGCCGAATTCCCGCAAGCGGAGCAACAGCAGTTGATCGCGCAGTTGAAGCGCCTGCATCTAACCCTGGAACATGTGCCGCAGCCAGACGCACCTCAGCAAGACGCGCCTCAACGAGACGCGTCTCAGCAAGACGCGCCGGAGAGCGGCGAATGAGGCGCCTGCGATCCTTGGTCATCGCGGTTGCCCTGGCCGGCGTCGGCTGCGCGGGCCTGCCGCCGAAGCACAAGCCCGTGCAGCTGGCGAGCGCGGTGCCGCTGGAGGGCTTCGAGACAGGGGCGGGCGGCGAGTGGCCGGCGGCGGAATGGTGGAAGCGCTATCAGGATCCTACTCTCGATACATTGATCGAACTCGCCTTGGCATCCTCGCCGACTCTGGCAACGGCCCATGCCCGCTACGATTCGGCGCGCCAATCCGTGCGAATTGCGGGCGCGGCGGCCGGGGCACGCGTCGACTTGAGTGCCGACATAGAGCGGCAGCGTCTCAGCGATAACGGTCTGATCCCGCCGCATCTGCTCGGTTTCAGTTGGTACAACCAGGCCGATTTGGGGCTGCAGGCGAGCTATACCTTCGATTGGTGGGGAAAGCAGCGCGACGCAGTGGAAGCGGCCGTTGATCAGGCGCACGCCGCGCAGGCGGACCGCAGCGCCGCCGCACTGGTGCTGGCAAGTTCGATCGCGGATACCTATTTTGGCTGGCAGGCGGATGAAAGCCGCATTGCCCTTGCGCGCGAACGCGCGAGCGTCGTGGAGCGCGAAGGAGCGATCGCCGCCGCGCGCGTCAGGGCGGACTTGGCTCCCGCGGATGACACGAACCGCTCAGATCTTGCCTTGGGCTCGGCACGCGAGCAGATCGCTGCATTGGAAGGATCGGCGAAACTGCGGGTGGTGGCGCTCGCCGGCCTCGCCGGCCGTTCCATGGCGGAACTGCCCGAGCTGCAGGCAAAACCTCTGCCGGCGCTGTCTGGCAATTTGCCCGACGACATCAAGATAGATCTGATCGCGCGCCGTGCGGATATTACGGCGAGCCGTTGGCGGGTGGAGGCCGCGGAAAGGAATCTCGATTCCGCGCGCGCGGAATTCTTTCCGGACGTCACCATCAACGCGTTGCTGGGCTTGTCGAGCATCGACGTCGGTAAATTGATCGAGTACGGCAGCCGGGTCCCACAGGCCACTGCGGCGATTCATTTGCCGATATTCGATGCCGGCCGGCTCAAGGCGCGCTATGGGGCCTCGCAGGCCGCCATCGATTCGGCTGTCTCAAGCTATCGAGACACTTTGGTCGGCGCCGCGCGGGAGGTGGCGATGCAGGCATCGACCCGGGCGCAAATCGTGGCGCAACGAACCCAACGCATCATCGAAGTCGAGGCGGCGCGCCGGCTACAGAGCAACGCTGCGGCCCGTGTGAGACAGGGGCTTAACGACGTAAGGGCTGAACTCACCGCGACGGAATCCTGGATGGAGCAACGCGATGCGCTGCTGCAGCTCGACGCGGCGGCGCTGTCGGCGGACATCGCCCTGCAGCGCGCCCTCGGCGGCGGATACGAGAACCTGCAAAAACTTGTCAACACCCAATCGACCGCGACGACAACGACACCATGAATGCAAACGTAGCACCTGCAGCCACGGCGCCTGCCAACGGCAAGCGGACCAAGATCCTCATTCTCATCGCGCTGATATTCATCGTGTTGGGCGCGCTGTGGGGAGCGTACTGGGTGTTGGTTCTCTCGAAGCGAGAGCAGACCGACGATGCCTATGTGAACGGCAATAAAGTGGTGATTTCGGCGCAGGTCTCCGGCACGGTCATTGCAGTGCTCGCCGACGACACGCAATTGGTCAAGGCCGGCCAGGTGCTGGTGCGTCTCGATCCCATCGATGCAGAGACCAGTTTGAGCCGCGCGGCTAGTGCGTTGGCGCAGGGCGTCCGTCAAGTGCGCCAGGAAAAAGCGACGGCGGATCAATACGACTCGGTCATCGAGACGAGAAAACTCGAATTGGCGCGGGCGGAAGTCGACCTCGCAAAGCGCGAGCCCTTGCTCGCCGACAAGGCGATTGCGCCGGAAGAAGTGCGCCACGCGCGCGAAAGCGTCGAAATGGCGCGGGCCGCCCTGGCCCAGGCCGTGCGGCAGTCGATCGCCGCTCACGCGCTGATCGACGGCACGCCGGTGGAAGACAACCCAGCCGTGCTGCAAGCCAAGGCGGCGTTTCGAGATGCGTGGATCGCCGCGCAGCGCAATGCCGTCGTCGCGCCGGTCACCGGGTATGTGGCCGAGCGCAGCGTGCAATTGGGTCAGCACATCCAAGCCGGCCAGGCGCTCATGACCGTGATCCCGCTGAACGCATTGTGGGTGGACGCGAATTTCAAGGAGGTCCAGTTGCGCCACCTGCGGATCGGACAGGCGGCACAGGTGCGCAGCGATCTTTACGGCGGATCCTTTATATTCCACGGCCACGTCAAGGGCATGTCGGCAGGAACCGGCGCCGCCTTCGCTCTGCTGCCGGCGCAGAACGCCTCCGGCAATTGGATCAAAGTGGTGCAGCGCGTGCCGGTGCGAATTCAAATCGACGATAACGATCTGGTGAAGGCGCCGCTTCGTGTGGGTCTATCCGCCACGGTAACGGTGGACACGACGAATCGCGACGGTCCCGTCCTGTCGATGAACACAGCCGACACGCCCGTGGGCGATACGCAGGTGTATACCCGGGATCTCGACAAAGCCAGTGCCGAAGCCGACGCCGTCGTGCGCCGCAATCTTCAAGCTCGCTAGATAATCCGTTCCATGTCTGAGCCGGCCCGGCCCGCGGCAGCGCCCGAGTATCCGCCGCTGCGGGGCGGCAAGCTCCTGTTTCTGACGGCGGCGATCGCCACCGCGTCGTTCATGGAGATTCTTGACATGACCATTGTCAATGTCTCCGTTCCGGCCATTTCCGGCAGCTTGGGGGTCAGCACCTCGGAGGGAACCTGGGCCGTCAGTTCGTACATGCTCGCGGCGGCGATCATGCAGCCGCTGACCGGATGGATAGGCCGGCGCTTCGGGGAAGTCAGAACCTTCGTCACTTCCATCTTGCTGTTCATGTGTTTCTCTGCCGTCTGCGGGTTGGCCACCAGCCTGCCGATGCTCGTGGGAGCGCGCCTCATCCAGGGGCTGGTTTCGGGTCCCATGATGTCGGTGGCGCAGGCCATCTTGTTGCGCAATTATCCGATCGAACGGCGGGGTATGGCGATTGCGCTATGGTCGATGGTGATCATCATTGCCCCTATTTTCGGACCGATCATCGGTGGTTGGATCACGGACAATTTGTCCTGGCCCTGGTTGTTCTATATCAATTTGCCGGTGGGAGCGTTCGCGGCCGCGGCGAGCTGGTCGATTCTGCGGCACCGTGAGTCCAAGAAGCTGAAATTACCCATCGATGTCATCGGGCTCGCGCTGCTCGTCATCGGCGTCGGCAGCCTGCAGTTCATGCTCGACAACGGCAATGAAAAGGATTGGTTCAATTCACCCGTAATCATCGCCGCCGGCCTGGTATCGCTGATCAGCGTCACGTTCCTCATCCCATGGGAGCTCACCGACAAGCACCCGGTGATCGATCTGAATTTGTTCAGCCGGCGAAATTTTCGCGTCGGCACCATCGTCATCGGTTTTGCCTATTTCGCCTTGTCCGGCGTCAACATCATTTTTCCCCTGTGGCTGCAGACCACGGTCGGCTACACCGCGACCTGGGCCGGCCTCGCGGTGGCACCGGTCGGACTGCTGGCCTTGGTGGCGGCGCCCATCGTGGGGCGGAACATGAATCGCCTGAATCTGCGCCTTGCGGCAAGCTTCGCGTTCTGCGTGTTCGCCTTAGCCATTTTTTGGGCCGCAACGCTTAATGACACCGCGAGCTTCGCGCAATTTGCCACGCCGCGTTTCCTGCAGGGCTTGGGGATCGCCTTTTTCTTTTTGCCGCTGAATCAAATAATGCTGTCCGGGATTCCGCCGAGCGACCTGGCCTCGGCCTCGGGCTTGAGCAATTTCGTGCGCACCATGTCAGGCAGCATCGCGACCGCCATGACGGTGTTCATGTGGAACCGGCGGACGGATTACCATCATGCGGTACTGACCGAACACATTCGCGATGCGGCGGGTGGTTGGACAAATTATCAGATGCTGCTGAGCAGCCTCGGGATCTCCGGCACCGGCGCCTTCGAATACGTGGATCGCGCCATTACGGCGCAGGCCATGACCTTGGGGGTCAACGACGTATTCCATGTGCTGGGTTGGATGTACCTGCTGCTGATACCCTTTCTATGGTTCGCCAAACCACCGTTCGCGGCGCGAGGAGCCGACACGGCCCACTGATCAATGGGTGCCATACCGTGTAGGATCTCGCCTATGAGTGCACCCTATATCGTTGCCATCGGCGGGACCCTGCGCGCCAATTCGACGACCGAAAGAGCCATGCGATACGTGCTCGACGCGGCGCAACGCGCCGGAGCGAGAACCAAGCTCATCAGCGGCCCGTCTCTGCAACTGCCGCTGTATCAACCCGACAACCCGGAACGCAGCGGCGCGGCTCGTGACCTCGTGGCGGAGCTGGCCTTGGCCGACGGTATCGTTTTGGGCTCACCGGGTTATCATGGCAGCATCTCGGGGCTGGTCAAGAACGCGCTGGACTACGCCGAAGATTTGCGCACGGACGTGCGGCCTTACTTCAGCGGCCGCGCCGTCGGCTGCATCGCGACGGCGGGCGGGTGGTCCGCGGCGGTGAATACTTTGGGTGCGCTGCGCGACATCGTGCATGCGCTGCGCGGCTGGCCGACGCCTTTGGGCGCCGCCATCAATTCGGCGGAACTGGTATTCGACGAGGATGGCACGTGTCAGGTGGCGCGCGTGGCGCAGACGCTCGAGTTGATGGCCGGCGAAGTCATGCGCTTTGCGCGGCCGGCCTAGAACGCTGGCGACACGGGGTTGCACGAGAATGACGCGTTACCTTTGGGGCGTTCTGTCGACGATTGCGCTGGGGTGCGCCGCTGCGGCAGCGCCGGCGCCGGCCGACCTCGTATTGCTTCACGGCAAAATTCACACGCAGGATGCGAACCGGAGCGTCGTTCAGGCGCTGGCCCTGCGCGGCAACACGATCGTGGCCGTCGGCACCGATGAGGCCATCGGCGCGTTCATCGGTGCAAGCACCCGCAGGATCGATCTGGGCGGCCGGGTGGTGCTGCCGGGTATCATCGATGCGCATACGCATCCGGCGCAGAGTGCCCAAGATCTCGGCAAGTGCAGCCTCGGCGACGAGGCTCTCACCCCTTCGGGCATCAAGAGCCGTGTTGCGGCGTGCCTGAAGGTACATCCGGGAGAGCGCGCTCAGTGGTTCGAAGCGGTCATGGTCAACCCGTCCGGCGTGACGCTCACGCTGGCGGACCTCGACTCCGTGCTGTCCGACCGGCCCATGCTGCTCAACGGCTCGGACGGACATACCGCCTGGGCGAACTCGCCCGCATTGAAGCTCGCGCACATCACGCCCGCAACCAAGGATCCCGCCGGAGGACATATCGAGCGTGACGCCACGGGCCGGCCCACGGGCACGCTGCGCGACAACGCCGCCGACATCGCGCTGGCTGCGAAGCCCGCGGCCGGCCTCGATCATGAGGCTTCGCAGCTCAACGAGGCATTGGACTCCATGCGCGCGATCGGCATCACGTCGGTTCAGGATGCCGACGTCGATGATCACACGATGCAGATTTACCGGCGTCTCTACGAGACACACCGGCTGAATATGCGGGTTCGGGGCTCTTTTAGGCTGAACGATCTGCGCGAGCCCGCGTCGGCATTGATCGACAGGGCCGTCAAGTTTCGCGCGAAATGGGCGATCGATCCGGATTTCCTGCGCGCCGATGCCGTGAAAATCTTCGCGGACGGCGTCATCGAGTATCCGTCGCAGACGGCGGCCTTGCTGGAACCCTATCTTGACGTCCATGGTCACCCCACCCGCAATCGGGGTCCCTCGTATTTTGTGCGGGACAACTTGAATCAGATCGTGACTGCGGCGGATGCCGCCGGGTTGACAGTGCACATTCACGCGATCGGCGACCGGGCTGTTCGCTCGGCGTTGGATGCGATTGCGGACTCGCGGCGCCATAACGGTGCCTTGGACAACCGCGACCAAATCGCGCACTTGGAACTGATCGATCCTGCAGACTTTCCGCGCTTCAAGGAATTGGGGGTGATCGCCAATTTCCAACTGCTGTGGGCGCAGCGCGATAACTACGTCGAAACGGCAACCATCCCGTATCTTGGGCCGCAGCGCTCCATGTACCTCTACCCGGCGCGCGCGCTGCGCGATGCGGGTGCCTTGATTGTCGGTGGCAGCGATTGGAGTGTCAGCAGCTTCGATGCTTTTGTCGCGATGGAGCACGCCATCACCCGGTCGGAGAGCAAAGGCCGGCCTGCGCTCTTGCCTGAACAAAGCCTCACGCTTCAGGATATGGTCGACGCCTACACAATTAACGCTGCCTCGGCACTGAAGCAGGAGCGTGCGACCGGCAGTCTCGAGAACGGCAAGCGGGGCGATTTCATCGTGCTCGATCGCGATATCTTCGCAATCGACCCATTCGAGTTGCACATGACGCAGGTGACCGCGACCTATCTCGACGGGCGCGAGGTGTACGCCGCGGCCGGGACCTAAGGATTATGTGAGATAGGAGGGGTTCCTCTTGACATAAACCGGGATTTGTCGATTTTGGCGCCGCGCGGAGACGCCCATCACGGTTTCGCCGGACGGGCTTGGTCACTATGCTCAAGGCACTCCAACCGTCCGCGGAAAAACAACTATGTCTGCGCCGATCGATACTCCATTGACCGGGGAAATATGGCATCTGAGCATCGATGACTTGTTGGCGCCGCTGCCGGCAAGGATTCGTCTCGGCGGTCCGGGACCCTTCGTGATCAATCTCAGCACATCGTCCGCACCGGCCGCTTTGCCCGCCAAGAGCATCGCCGGCTGTGAGCACGCGCACTTGTACCAACTTCAACGTACCGAGGATCGGCGTCCCCGTTACCGGCTGCGGCTCGGTCCGTTCGCCACTGAAGACGAGGCCGACGCAATCCTCGAGAGAGTGCGAGACGTCTATCCCTGCGCCATGACCGCCACGGCGGACGCCGAGGACTTGCGCGCGATAGGCAAACTGCAGCCGAAGGCGCCTGCGCCGCAACCGTCCGCCGAGAAGCCCAGCGCGCGGTCCCTCGCCCGGCCGCCGAGCGTGCCGCCCAAGCCCGCCGCGAAGCCGGCAGCGTCGCTCACGCCGTCCCTCATTTCTCCGCCCGTGCTGACAGCGGCACAGAGGCTTCCGGTTCGCACGCCCGCCGCGAAGCCGGCTTTGGTTACGCCCGCCGTTGCGCCGCCCATGCTGACGGCGGAACACAGGCTTCCGGTTCGCCCGCCCGCCGCGAAGCCGGCGGCTCCGAAACCCTCCGTTGCTCCGCCCGTGCCGCCACCGCGCCAAGTCCGTGAACTCAGCACGCGCTTGCCCAGCCTCGAGAGCACGCAAACGGTTCGCATGTTGACGCAGCTGGAACTGGAAGATGAGCAAGCTTCCCGCTGGTTCGCGATCCAGCTGTCGTCGGCGGAGGAAGCTTTCGATCCGGATACCGTGCCCAACCTCGACATCTTCAGCGTGTATCGCCTGTACTCCGTAGCGGGAATCGATGAAGGGCGCGTCGTGCACGCTTTGCGCCTGGGATTTTTCAGCGAAGAGGCCGCCGCGAGCGCGGTCGCGAGCTATCTTGCCGACTTTTATGACAAGCCTGCCATCAAACGCGTGAGTTCCGCCGAGCGCCAGCGATTTGCCGAGGAGCCTCTCGAAGCACGCAAGGACATCGGCGCGACCGGCAGACATGCGGTAATCGAGATCACGGACGAACGATTCGTCCGCGAAAGGCGCGGCGGGCACGCCACGGGCAAGTGAGAAAGACAGGCTTCTAGAGTTCGAGACAGCGTTTGAAACGCTGATCGACCCGGCGGGCATACCATTCGGTGGTCAATCTGCGCGCGATTTTTGGGCCGTGCAGTTGAATCCGCGGAACCAGCGCGCGTGGCAACGGGTGACCCGCCGCCTGTTCGGCGAGCGCGAATACCCGTTGGTATAGCTGCGTTCTCTCGAAGTCCGCGGTTTTGCCTTGTTCGAGCGCATTGTGGATGGCGCCGTCTCCCATTTTCAGGCGCTTGCCGAGTGCGCGCACCGCCGGCTCGGTGCTGCCGGCGCCTGTTGCGCCGGCATCGTGCGGCAGCAGCGCGCCGTCCGGCGTCACGGGGATCGCGGAGGCTCTGCCGACCGCGCTCTGAAATGCGGCGTTGCGGCTGGCATAACGACCTGCGTTGAAGTCGGCGAAGCGATATAGGTACGAGTCGTATGGAGCCGCGTAGGCCAACAGGTGCGCCGTGCCGAAGTACAAGCTCCCGCGGCGCGTAAACACCTCATCTGCGATGCTTGTTTTCACGGGATATGGATAGGGCTTGGCCGCGGCGTACTGCTCGGCAAACGCCACATTGACCTGCATCGGTCCGCGCGTGCGTATCGGGTTTCGCTCTGCGAACAGCGTCCGGCCCAAGGGCATGGCGCCGATGAAATCCTCGTAGATGTCGCTCAGATCCCTTTCGGTTCTTGCCGCGTCGATCCTATCGCCGTAGCTGCGCCCGGTCGCGGAGGTCAGCTGCAATGCGGTGCGCACCACGATGCGCGGCACGCCCGCGCGCTCGGCGCGGCTATCAATCTCCCGCCAGGCAATGGCCGGCAATCCCGGTATCACCGGGTCGACCTGAAACCCGGATTCCTGCTCGGTCACTGCGACCACGGCGCAGATGTTCTCGTGTGTGGGTTCTATGCCTAGCACGCCGAATGCGGCATACATATCGGCGGCCCAGCCGCCCCGGTCCGACGCGGTGCGCGGCACGGATTTTTCGATCAGCGCGTGCACCTCGACTGGGCTCGCCGGCGGCGTGGCTGACGGCGGCCCGCTCGCGCAGCTCGCGATCAACGCTGCGATTCCGCTCGTGCAAAGGGCCACGGCGAAACATGAGGGCGGCCCTGGTAAGAAACGCCCGACAACCGATGACTCAATGCGGGAATGACTAAAGGAATCGAACGCGGGCAAAGTTTCCTCCGCAGAGTGGGCTGGAGCGGCGGCGCTCTCCTCAACAATATTACAAGGAACCTAAATCATGGGTCGTGGAATTCTGCTTTGGATGCTGGGCGTTCCTCTTCCGATCATCCTGTTGTTGCGATGTGTTCGCACTCCTGATCGACGAGGAGTTTCGCTCGAAGGGATCTGCGCCTGCGGGCGGCCAGGGTCAACCGACCCACGCATCGAGGTGACCCACATCTGGCGGACGCTTGCGGGACGAACATTATTTGTAACCGCCTAAGGGAAACAAAGACCGCGCGGCCGACCTATCTCAAGCTCCCCCGGGTTGGGCCGGCGCCGGGTGCGGGCCGCGCGGCACCGCGGTGAAGGATTCAAAACGCAGATCGATCACTGATCCGGAATTCTGGTGCGGAATGCAGGTGGTGTGATCGTCAAGGTTGCGGGCGGTGAACATGGGCAGCAGCGTGTTGCGAAACTGCTCGACGAGTTCGCAGTCGCCCGCGGAGAGTTCGCGCGGTGAACGATCGGCAAACGACACCGGCCGCCACCTTCCGTCGACCCGTTTGACGCCTGCCGGCGTATCCGCGCCGATGGGCGCCAGCGTGTAAAATGTAAGATCGGCCCGAGCGAATTTGTCCGGCCTCCCAAAGCCCGAGGCGCATGCCCCCGGCTGCGATTTGACATCGTGTTTCGCTCCGGCGGCAATCAACAGCAATTTGATCTTGTCGGCCAGACCGTCGCAGGAATACGTGGAGGTAAAGCCCAAAAACGCGAACGAGTACTCGTGCTTCTGCCAGCTCCCGGGCTCGCGGGCGGACGGATCGTCCGCCCAGCTCGTGCGCGAACCCAGCAGGGCAACGAACAGGGAGCAGCCGGCGGCGGCGAATTTCCAGCATTTGTTCATCTACGGAGCGCTCCCATCATGGTGTAGCGGCATTGTACCGCCGCTTACATAACGGGGAGATGCCGAGTCGGTTGACGCCACGTGTTGGGGGTTGGGGTGCATCAACGATGAAAATAAACGAAATCTCCGGCGCGCGCTCCATATAATCCTCGAGTATGCGAAGCAAAGAAGTGCACCTGCTCGAGCGCCCGCAGGGTATTCCCACTCTCGGGCAGTTTGGGATCGTGGAAACCGATGTCTCGGAGCCGGCCGCCGGTGAACTGCTGGTGGAAAATATCTATATGTCGGTGGATCCGGCCATGCGGCCGCGATTGGCGGCACAAACGGCCCTCAACCAAGCGATGGTCGGCGGTGCAATCGGGCGGGTGCTCAAGTCGCGTCACAGCGGCTACCAGGAGGGCGATCTGGTGGAATCCATGCACGGATTCCGCCAGTACTTTGTCTCGGCGGGTGAGGGTCTGTCGAAACTGGAGGCCGACGGCATGCCGTTGGCCGCCTACATGAGCGTGTTGGGGCTGACCGGCCTCACGGCGTACGGCGGATTGCTTGTCATCGCCGCCGTCAAGGAGCGGGAGAACGTTTTCGTTTCGGCGGCCGCGGGCGCCGTGGGCAGCATCGCGGCGCAGATCGCGAAGATAAAGGGCTGCTACGTGATCGGCAGTGCCGGATCGGACGACAAATGCCGTTGGCTCAAGGAAGAACTCAAGCTGGACGCGGTCATCAACTACAAGAAACAGGAGCTGCGCACCGCCCTCAAGGCGGCTGCGCCGCGCGGCATCGACGTGTATTTCGACAATGTGGGCGGCGAGCACTTGAACGCGGCGCTGCCGCGTATGAATGCGCTTGGACGCATTGCGGTTTGCGGCATGATTTCCGCTTACAATAATTTTGGCGCCATTTCGGAACCGGTGACCACGCTCTCGAACATGATCTACAACCGTCTGACGATGAGGGGCTTCGTTTTTTACGAATTCGCATCCCTGCGCACGCAATTTCTCGCCGACATGAAGGGATGGCTCCGGGAGGGCCGCATCCGCTACCGCAGCACCATCCTGCAGGGCATCGAGCAGGCGCCTTCGGCATTGATCGGCTTGTTCAACGGCACCAACACTGGAAAGATGTTGGTGCAGCTGGCGCAGCAGCAAGGAGCAGTCTGAGTATTCCTTGTCGCTCGTCAGTCGAATACGATGCGCGGCAAGTAGAACGACACAGTCCAATTGGGGATGTCGACGATTTCGCTGATTCGAAGGTCCCCGCATACGCTGCACAATAGGTACGCATCGATCGCCGGCATTGCTTGCTGACGGCCCAATAAGGCTATCATCGACCGGACGGACGCGCGCGCGGCCTCCATCAAATCCGGACCGATTCCGGTGGTCACATCATACCCCTTGGCGTCGAGATGGCGCGAGACCGGTCCTGCCGTTTTGAAGCGCGGGTAGGCGAGCGGCGTTTGCTTCAGCAGGTCAAATTGCAGGGCAACGCGCATGGGGCTTTCGATGGCGGTGCCGCACACCTCCCCGTCGCCTTGTGCCGCATGCGTATCGCCGACGGAAAATAATGCGCCGGCGACTTCGACCGGCAGAAATAATTCCGTGCCGAGCGCGATGTCGCGGACATCCATGTTCCCTCCAACGCGGCGGGGAGGGACAATGCTGTGCAGACCGGCTTCGGCAGGAGCCACACCGATGGTCCCGGTAAAGGGTTTTAGCGGTACCTTAGCCCAGCGGCCGTACAAAGCCGGCGCCAAAGTTTGCGGATCGTAGCGCCATAGGTGCAGGGCGGGTTCTTTGAACTCACCGGCCAGCAGCCCGAAGCCGGGAATGTTCGCCGTCCAACCCCACCCCGAGGGAACGAAGGACAGCAAGGTGACCTTCAGCACGTCGCCCGGCTCCGCGCCGTCGACGTACACCGGACCCGCGACGGGATTGACCTTGGAGAAATCCAGCCGCGCCACGTCGCCGACCGCCGAGGTTGCAGAGATCTGTCCGCCGGACGAATCGGGAGCATCGAACTCCAGCGACTCTCCGGGTGCAATGCGCACGGCGGCAGGGAAACTACGGTCCCAGCCAAAGTGGTGTTGATGGATGGTGCGTCGATGCGCTGCGGCCATGTCCCATTGTACGGAATCCCCGGCGCAACATGCACGGTCTTCATCTAGACTGCGGCGCATGTCGCTCCAAGAATTCGGCTACAAAGAACAATTGAACCGCGCCCTGACGACGCGGGACCTGATCATCTACGGGATGATCTTCATGGTGCCGATCGCCCCCTATTCGGTGTTCGGTTTCGTCTGGAATGATGCCAAGGGGATGGTGCCGCTGGCCTATCTCGTGGGACTTGTCGGAATGTTTTTTACGGCACTCAGCTACGCGGCGATGTCGCGAGCCTTTCCCCTGGCGGGGTCGGTTTACACGTACGCGCAGCGCGGGCTGCATGAGATCGCCGGTTTTTTCTCCGGTTGGCTCATCCTGCTCGACTACATTTTGGTGCCTTCGCTGCTGTATCTATTCAGCGCCGTGGCTCTGCGGCCGATTTTCCCCGGGGTTCCGGCGTGGGCTTGGCTCGGCGGATTCATCGCGTTCAATGCGACGGTCAACTTGATGGGCATTGAATTTACCGCGCGCATCAACCGGTACATGCTCGTGATGGAATTGGTGACGCTCGGTTTGTTCGTCGTCCTCGGATTGATCGCCCTGTACGGCGGTGCGGGCGCGGGCTCCCTCACGCTCAAGCCCATTTACGATGCCCAGGTGTTCTCCCTCTCGACCGTGGCCGGGGCCACATCCATTGCGGTGCTGTCCTTCCTCGGCTTCGATGGAATTTCGACGCTCTCGGAGGAGAGCCGCGGAAACCAGAACGCCGTCGGCCGAGCGACGGTGCTGTCTTTGGCGCTGGTGGGTGCATTGTTCATGCTTCAAACCTGGGTGGCCGCGGATTTGGCGCGCGGGATGCGTTTTGACGCTCCCGAGACGGCGTTCTACGAAGTCGCGGAGCGTGCCGGCGGCCCGGCGCTGCGGCTCGTCACGATTCTGGCGGTCGTGATCGCATCGGCGATCGCGAATGCCATGGCGGCTCAAGCCGCCGTCTCACGCATTCTTTTTGCAATGGCCCGCGACGGTAAATTGCCCAGGGTCCTGGCCAAGGTGCATCCCCGCTATAGAACGCCGTACGTGAGCACCCTCGCGGTCGCCGTCGTGTCGCTTCTCGTCGGGTTGCTTTTCGCCGAGCGCGTGGATGATCTGACCCGAATCGTCAATTTCGGCGCGCTAAGCGGCTTCGTGCTCCTGCATTTGTCCGTGATCAGCCACTACTTTTATCGCCGGCGCAGCGGCGATTGGCTGCGGCACATCGTATTCCCGCTGACGGGATTGGCAATCATCGTCTACGTGCTCTACGAGATGGATAGGACCGCGAAAGTCCTCGGTGCATGCTGGATCGCAATCGGCGCCCTGTACTACCTCGTTCTGGCCTTGCGCGCAAAAAAAAGCCGTGGCACTCGAAATCTGAACACGCCGGATTAAGGCAAATCGGGCTGCTGCCGGCCGCGGCGAATCGTGTAGGAGGACTCTGACGCCATGTTCTAACCATTGGGTCACAGAATTGCGTCACATAATTACCAGGTTGATGCGAATGTCTCTGGCGCACCGACTTTCGAATAGCTAACAATCGGACGCCATGACCTTAAGATCTTCATCAGCAGCTGCAATTCTCACCGGCGTCGCCGCCGAAGCGGCGCAAATGGCGGTCGAGGCCGGCCTCGTTTATGTGTCGGACGCCGTGCCGGGAATACGGCGCCTGCGCGCGGGCAGGGGCTTTCGTTACCTGACACCGGCAAACCGCCGGCTCGCCGCCGCCAAGGAACTCAAGCGCATCGCCGGTCTCGCGATCCCGCCCGCCTACCGGGACGTGTGGATTTCCGTGGAGGCACGCGGTCATCTGCAGGCGACCGGTCGCGACGCGCGCGGCCGCAAGCAATACCGTTATCACTCCGAATGGCGGCAGGTGCGCGATAGCGCGAAGTTCGATCGCATGGTCGCATTCGGCGAGGCGCTGCCGAAATTGCGGCGTAAGCTCAAGCGCGATTTGGCGGTACCGGGTCTGCCGCGCGAGAAAGTTCTGGCGGTGGTCGTCAGCATTCTCGATGCGACCCGGGTTCGCATCGGCAATACCGAATACGCCCGCGACAACAAAAGCTTCGGTCTCACGACGCTGCGCAATCGCCATGTCAGCTTCATACGTGACGGTCGGGCGGTCTTGAATTTCCGCGGCAAGGGCGGAGTCCAGCACGAAGTGCACATCGGCGACAAGCGCATCGCCCAGATCATGCGCCGCTGCCAGGAAATTCCGGGCCAGCACTTGTTCCAATACGTGAGCGACGACGGCCAGCGCTGTCCCATCGATTCCGGTCAGGTAAACGACTACCTGCGCGAGGCGATGGGCGACGATTTCACAGCCAAGGATTTTCGCACCTGGGGCGCAACCCTGCACGCCATCACTTTGCTCGCGCGCACCCCCTTGCCGGAAGCGCCGAGCGAGCGGGCTCTGAAGCGCGAAATCGCCGATGTGGTCATACAAGTCGCCGCCAAACTGCGCAACACGCCGGCGGTATGCCGCAAATCCTATATCAATCCCGCGGTATTCGAATCCTGGCGCTCAGGTCTCATTCATCGCGTATTCAACGGCACCTTAAGTCTCGCGGCCCCGCGAAAAGCGGAAACGCTGGTGCTGGCGTTCCTGCGCCGCTAAGATCGCCGGTCGGGCCCCTGGTTGCGCCCCCGGCGCTCAGCGAATCATGCCCTTGTAGGCATGCCAGGTGGCGTGCCCCAGCAGCGGCGCAATGATGAGCAAACCTAAGAGCAGCGGCGCGTAGCCGATGATCGTCAGCACCAGGATCAATCCACTCCATACAATCATGGCGGGTATGTTGTGAACCACGGCGTTGACGCTGGCGCGCATGGCTTGCGCGGCGGAGGCGTGCCGATCGATGATGAGCGGAATGGCCACGACCGACACGCTGAACACGGCGGTTGCCAGCAGTCCGCCGATGACGATATATGCCAGTACCTGCGAGCGGTTGGTCGAATCGAGAAATCCACGGTATAAAGTCTCGCGTATGTCCGGCGCGGCAATGTGAAACACGGTGCCGAGCAGCAGCGCAGAGACGCCGAACCACACGGCAGCGCAAATCGCCAAGATGACGCCGAATTCGAATAACGCCGGTGCGTTTCGCGCAAATCCGTCCAGGGAATGGTCGAAATCGGCGGGCAGACCCAGGGAGTAGCGCCGCGACATCTCGCAGAGCCCTGCCGACATCAGGGGGCCGACCAGCAAGAACCCTGAAATAGCGGCAGCGACGAAGTACGGGTGCGTCCCGCAAAACACCAATAGGGTCCAACCCAACGCCACAATCAATGCGCCATAACCCAAGCTGGCTCCCCAATGCCTGCGCATATCGCGCCATCCATCCCGCAACCACACGAGAGGCCGGTAAACCGGGACCCGTATGACGTCGAGATGCAATACCTGATCCTCGCCGCTGACGAGTGTAGTGCCCATGGCCGCATCCTCCAATTGAGAGATAACCACCGAGTCGCCCAAGGAAGGAGTTTAGTCCCAATTGCCGCGCCGCGCCCTTACAATGTCGGATCGTGCAATGCAAAGAAGGATCGCGCCTCATGAAGAGCGACGACGTCAAGGAAGCCCGCAAAAGGGCGGCTCTCGATTATCACGAATTTCCGACTCCCGGAAAGCTCTCGATCACGGCCACCAAGCAGTTGCTCAACCAGAGTGACCTGGCGCTCGCCTACTCGCCCGGCGTTGCCGCTGCCTGTGAGGCGATCGTCGAAGACCCGCTCAATGTCTTCCGCTTCACCGCGCGCGGCAACTTGGTCGGGGTCATCACGAACGGCACGGCGGTGCTGGGTTTAGGGGCAATCGGACCGCTCGCCGCCAAGCCCGTAATGGAAGGCAAAGCGGTGCTGTTCAAGAAATTCGCCGGCATCGATGTGTTCGACATCGAAGTCGAGCAGCGCGATCCCATGAAGCTGGTCGAGCTGATCGCCGGCCTCGAACCCACGTTCGGCGCCATCAATCTCGAGGACATCAAAGCCCCGGAATGCTTCATCGTCGAACGGGAATTGCGCCGGCGCATGAAAATACCGGTGTTCCATGACGACCAACACGGCACGGCGATCATCGTCGGCGCCGCCTGCCTCAATGGGCTGCAAGTGGTCGGCAAAGACATCAAGAAAATCAAAATGGTGGTCAGCGGCGCCGGCGCCGCGGCGCTGGCCTGCGTGGATTTGCTGCTGGATCTGGGGCTCGTCCGCGAAAACGTTTGGTTGACCGATCTTGCCGGCGTCGTCTACGAAGGCCGGCAGGAATTGATGGATCCCGAGAAGGCCCGCTTCGCACAGCCCACCCAATCCCGTACCTTGGACGAAGTCATCGGCGGCGCCGACGTGTTCCTCGGCCTCTCGGCCGGCGGAGTCCTCACGCAGCGCATGGTCGGGAAGATGGCGCCCAAGCCTTTGATCCTTGCGCTCGCCAACCCGACGCCGGAGATCCTGCCGGAGGAGGTCCGGGCGGTGCGCGATGATGCGGTTATCGCCACGGGCCGCAGCGATTATCCCAACCAGGTCAACAATGTGCTGTGTTTTCCCTTCATATTTCGCGGTGCGTTGGACGTCGGCGCGACCACGATCACGCGCCGGATGGAAATCGCCGCCGTGCACGCGATCGCAGAATTGGCACGTCAGGAGCAGAGCGACGTCGTCGCCGCCGCGTATGGGGGCATCGAGGATTTGGCGTTCGGCCCCGATTATCTCATCCCCAAGCCCTTCGACCCGCGCTTGATCGTCAAGATCGCGCCGGCGGTTGCCAAGGCCGCCATGGAGTCGGGAGTGGCGACTCGACCCATCGCCGATCTGCAAGCCTATGGGCAGCGCCTGCTGCAGTTCGTGTATCACAGCGGCACGCTCATGCAACCGATCTTCGCCGCCGCGCGTACCGTGCCCGCGGATCGCAGCCGCATCGTTTATGCGGAAGGCGAGGATGATCGAATACTTCGCGCCGCGCAAATCATCGTGGATGAGGAGCTCGCGACGCCCATCCTGGTGGGCCGCCCGGCGGTGATCGAGCGCGGTATCAAGCGCCATGGCTTGCGAATCCGGATCGGCGAGCACATTACCGTCGTCAACCCCGAGCACGACGACCGATATCGTGAGTATTGGCAGGCCTATCACCGGCTGACCGAGCGCCTTGGTGTGACGGCACAATACGCCAAGCTTGAGATGCGCCGCCGCACCACGCTGATTGCCGCGATGCTGCTGCACAAGGGCGAGGCGGACGGGCTGATCTGCGGGACCATCAGTACCACTGCGCGGCACCTGCGCTACCTCGATCAGGTGCTTGGGCGCCGCGCCGGAGTCAATGTGTACGGGGCGATGAGCGGACTGATCCTTCCCGGCCGCCAGGTCTTCATGGTGGACACGCATGTCAATCTCGATCCTACCGCGGCGCAGCTGGTGGAGATCACGCAACTCGCCGCGGATCAACTGTGCGCATTCGGACTCGTCCCGAAGGCGGCATTGCTGTCGCATTCGAATTTCGGCAGCAGCGACGCACCCTCCGCTCTCAAGATGCGCGCCACGCTGGCGTTGCTGCACGAGCGCATGCCGGAGCTCGAGGTAGACGGCGAAATGCACGGCGACTGTGCACTCGACGAGGCAGCACGCAGGGCGATACTTCCGGGCAGCACGCTGCGCGGCAGCGCCAACCTCTTGGTCTGTCCCAATCTCGACAGTGCCAACATTGCGTATAACTTGCTCAAGTCGGCGGCGGGTCACAATGTCACCATTGGCCCGATGTTGCTTGGCTGCGCCGCCCCCGCCCACATTCTGACCCCGACGGCCACGGTGCGGCGTATCGTCAATATGACCGCGGTCACGGTGGTCGAAGCCAGCAGGGCGGGCGGCCGGCGTGCTTCGAAGGTGAGGGTTTGAACTCGCCGCACGATTGCGCGTCTATCGGTGGGGGAGTGCGGCAGGTGGTAGCGAGATTAGAGGTCACCGTCATGCGAAAAACGATTCGATCGGGGTTTTCACTTGCGGTGGTGGCGGCTCTGCTCATCGGTGTGTCGTGCTGGGCACACATCGCCCGCGCTGCAGTGCACACCGCGGATTCCCCGCCGGGCGATATCGCGGCCGGTGCGTGGCAGCATCACAAGGTCTCATTCAACTACGTCGGCTTCACGGCGCTCTACACCTGCGCTGGCCTGGAAGATCAGGTACGCCAGATCCTGCTGTACCTCGGCGCGCGTAAGGATGTTCACGTTTCCGCCCGCGGCTGCCCCGGCCCATTCGACACGCCCAGCCACAACGCCTCTGTGGACGCGGATTTTTATACGCTGGCTCCGGTTGCCGGCGCGGGAGCATCCGATACGGTCAAAGCTCGCTGGACCGCGTTCGAGCTGACGCCGCGACACCCCCGTTTCATGGGCGACGGCGACTGCGAGCTCACGGAAAGCATGAAAGACCTCATCACCAAGAACTTCAGCTTGCGCGAGATCGAATATCGGACGAATTGCTACCCTAACGCCTTCAACCCGGATTCGTTTGCAGTCAAGGCCCAAGCCTTGCGAGCGTTGCCCCAGACATCGACAGCATCGCGTATCGCACCAGTTGCGAGCCCGTACTGAGATTCAGCTTTCGCTTGATGCGCTGCCGATGCGATTCCACGGTCTTGGTGCTCAAGTGCAGAGAGTGCGCCGTCCGCAAGTTGCTTCTGTAACGTCTTGATGATCTCGGACCGGCTCGCGCGAATGAGGCCTCCCGCCGACTGCAGCTCATTGGCGCTTGCCACGGCCGCTCCGACCCCGTCATTCAACATCGCCAGTGTGCCGGCCTGCAAACCCGCGGTTACGCTGCGCAGCCTGCGGCGACCGATTTTGTGACCGGCAACAGATATGCCCCTTAAGTGCTACGCAGTCAACCGGCGCCGTATGACCGGCTCTTCCAGCGGGCGCCTCGCCCACGCCAATAGTTCACTGCGGAGCCGAAAGTCGCCGCCATGTAAAAGAGCGCGACCAGCGGTAGTGCGAGTGCCCACAGGGGGCTGCACCGGTATCGCGCCAATGTGGGCAGGTAGCTCACGGCCGAGAGGCCAAATGCAACCACACCGCAGGCGCGCTGCCAGCCAGACCCCAGCAGAATCGCCGCGGCGGGCACCCACCACACCATGCAAAGACCGAGCAAGGTGAGCGTCAACAGCGCCGCCGAATAGCCCAATTGGGTAAAGGCGGTGCGGGCAATCATGAGCCAAATGTCGGCAAATTTTGGATATGGGCGAATGGAGGCGGCGAGGCCGGAATGCCCGAGAAAGATCGGGCCGGAAGTCTTGACGGCCTTCGCCAACGCCACATCGTCGATGAGGGAATTCTTGATCGAATCGATGCCGCCGATGCGCTGCAAGGCCTCGCGTCGGATCAGGACCGTGCCGCCGGCGGCTGCGGCAACCGGCGATGCCGGGTCGTTCACTTTATTGAAGGGATACAGCATTTGAAAAAAATAGACGAAGGC
>Ga0066789_10000244_pt1 | contig 20426 bp, 17 predicted proteins | sample OrgsoiDNA2013049_FD_70960 | JGI IMG/M metagenome (GOLD analysis project Ga0066789, IMG submission 70960) | Permafrost soil microbial communities from the Arctic, to analyse light accelerated degradation of dissolved organic matter (DOM) -... | ecosystem: Environmental > Terrestrial > Soil >...
GAAGCGGCCTGTTGGGTCCATGCCCGGCGCCCGTTCTTCGCCATGGCGGATCTTGAGGAAAACGCGCGACGTAAGGCTGCTGGCAAGAAGGAGATCGCCCTCTCGCCGATTGCGATCGAGATCGTGCGCCGCATCGACGCCCTGTTCGCAATCGAGCGCACGATCAATGGCCAAAGGGCCGACCACCGAAAGGCTGTCCGCCAGGCGCAGAGCGCGCCGTTGGTTGCCGATCTGCAAGCCTATATGCGCGAGCAGTGCGCCAAGCTCTCCCGCGGTCACGATCTGGCAAAGGCCATGAACTACATGTTCAAGCGCTGGGACGCCTTCACACGCTTCCTCGACGATGGCCGCGTCTGTCTCTCGAACAACGCCGCCGAAAGAGCGCTGCGCGGCATCGCATTGGGCAGAAAGTCTTGGTTATTCTGCGGGTCCGACCGCGGAGGGCGTCGCGCCGCCGCCATGTATAGCCTCATCGTCTCTGCGAAGATGAACGACGTCGATCCCCAGGTCTGGCTCGCCGATGTACTCGCCCGCATCGCCATCCACCCCGCCCACAGGCTCGATGAGCTGCTGCCCTGGAACTGGAAGATTGCGCAACAGCAAGGCCTCGCGGCGCAGGCGGCGTGATGGGGCCCGTCAACAAAATCAGCCACGTGTTTACCCTCGGCCATGTCGCCGAGATGCTTGGAGAAGACGAGGAATGGCTGTTCGAGGTCGCCGAAGAAATGGACCCCGAGGATGGCCAGCTATGGGTCGTTGGCGTCGGTGAAGACGGGGTGATGGCGTTCACCGATGACGGGATCGAGAACCTCAAAGAGCTGATCGCAATCCATAACGACGACCCCAGCATCATCGAAAAACGCCGCCAAGTGCTCGCCGCGATGATGAAGCCGAAAACCGAAGAGTCCGACGAGGTCTAACGGTTAACTGGAAAGATCAGCACGGTTGCGGCCTACCGCGCAGGGTTACCCGAAGGCAAAGGTCACACGTTCGAATCGTGTCGGGTGCGCCATCTTTTCAATGACTTACTCGCGGCTGTGCCTAAGTTCAAATGAACCGGCTACCAAGGGGCTACCTCAGAGCGATTTATTCTCAAGCGCAAACGCAGCAATCCAGGACTTCTGCTGGCTGCCCAACCAACCCACCTACCGGGCATATGGACTGGGCCCCCACCGCACCGGCCCTATCTTTCGAGGGGCCCCGCTATTACAGGCCGCTCCAAAAATCTACTGACCTAAGAATGAGTGCCTCACATCAAAAATAGTAAAGGCTTTTTTCGACAGTTACGATTTGGGACGAGATAATCTTTTTCGTTGCTGCTGACTTATGAGGTCACAAGCATCGACGGACAACGCTCGCGCTAGCCTACCCAGCACTGTTACGCTAGCCGAAACATCGGCCCGCTCTATCGATCCTAAGTACCGCGAACTTAGACCAGCACGGTCGGCAAGGTCTTCTTGCGTCAACCCCTGTGCATGACGCTCTCGGCGTAAATTAGTTGCCATAACCTCTTTCAAGTCCATGAGGAAATGGCACAATGATAGGAACGATCTTTCTAGGAACGATCGTTCCTATTCGTATTGCGTTCCCTGAAACCCGTCTGGTACGATTGTTGCCAGCAAACAACGCGTAGCTCGCCACTCAAGGCTTCGCCAAGGCTGCGAACGAGGCGCGCGAGTGAGGATCGCCGACGATGACTGATCGATGGTTCTATGCGGAAGAGGGCGAAAGATGTGGGCCCGAGACGCTTGAGGGGCTCTTAGTTCTCTTCTCTCGAAACCCGCACTGGGAACAAACCCTTGTTTGGCGCGATGGATTTGAAACATGGAAGCGCGCTGAAGATGTTGTAGATATTTCTGCCCGGATACGAATGCCGCCACCACTACCGCAGGAAGTGCTTCACCCCTCGGCGATCAGCCCACCTTCGATTCCTGATGGACCCGTGGAGTTCGTTAAAGCGAAACCCAAAAAGAATCTTGCGGCCCTGCGAACGACGGCAGCATCGAAAAAATGGTTGATGATCATAGCAGGTAGTGCGTTTGGTTTGTTTGTTGGTTGGGCGTGGGCTAACTTTTACCTTCCCACTACAGCTACTTACATCGCAGCGTACGGACCTCCTGAGGTTCAACGTTGCGATAAGGCTTTGGCTGCTGCTGATCCTAGATCAGATTACAAGAGGTTTCTGACTGAGGAGTGTAATAAGGTTAGAATGAGCCTTGGATTAGGATTAATCAAATGATCGCCTGCCACCGTCAAGCGCGACCGGACGATAGCCCAGTTGGCCGTGCCATCCCAATCAGATCACGGCCTCTCATCGGCATACTCGTAGCGGGTCTAGACTACGGTATGAGCTAGCGGTGGATGCCGGGAAAGGCGGGCAGTTGCCGGCAGATTTTATTTCGCTAATGAAGAAAGAAGTAGCGCCGAAAGTTTGCGCGTCGAATATGAAAAAGTCTCGAGCTTGGCGCTAGTTACGAATACAACTACCGCGACCAAACGCAGTTGCTGTTGGGCTATTTTGTTTTAATTAACTCGGACTGTGCGGCCGCCACCCCTGCACCAGTGAATACGCCCGATGGTTTGACGCGTGGCCCTATTGCTCCTGTCAGCAAATAGTTTTTACCAATCAAGTTACTCCGCAAGGTAACTTTTAAGCGCGTCACGGCTTGGTCTACGTATACCTGATCTTGCATATCCCCGCACCCGTGATGCACGGCCTCGACTTGTAACGTGGCGCGCTCGGACTGCGGTCCAACCGAGTTCAACCATAATCGTTCTGATGCGTTTACCCGCCTCTGGCGTTCGCTGGAGTCGAGGCAACCCAAGAACATCGAAAATCGCTTCGGTTGCGATCCGACTTACTCCGTCGGTTCCAACATTTCCTTTGACACTTCGAAGCGTGTTAGCCCAAGGGTCTAAAGGTTTGATGTTTGCACGAGCCGCCCTTAAACGTGCCAAGAACGATGTGCCGGAAACCAAGCCACTCGATAGCCACGCCATCGCCATATCCCATTTCAAAGGTCACACGCCTATAGGTGCATGATATCTTTAATCGAAGAAGCTTCCGCAAGTGGACAGTAGCAATGCTACAATTCACCAATATTCATGCCAATACACCCGCGAGTGCATTGCTGGAGAACACGCTGCCTCTGCCAGCACTGCTGCCATCCAAACGGCTGGGCAAAGGATCGGTAAATCACCGAGAAAATAAGTGAGTATCCTCGGATCACGATCGATTTGGGCTGACTGGTGCAGCTCTACAGTCCAGGAATCATATTCCCCGCTGATGTAAAGCTCCTTCTGCCCGATCTGGCGAACAAACAATGGATACGTGGCTTGAACTCGCTGCCAGTTCGCTGGAAGATACAAGCGATGCTTCATCACTTTCAAGAAGGCCACGGCATCTTTGCAATAGTCGAGATTTCTAACGAGGAAGTCGTTTGCCCAAGCGGCATACCACGGTGGTATGGGCAGCCTTTTTCGGTCAATGATGGTCTGAACAGTTATTAGATCGGTAAGGTCTCTCACAATGTCTCTTTCCATTTTTCGGTTTGAGCCCCAACCGGCCAATCCGCCAGATCGAGGCCGCCAGCCACAAATCCCCCATACCCCCTACGCGGTGGCGGCGGCGGGACCGCCTCACGCCACAATAAGCCTTGATATCGCCATGGCTGAATCATGGCGTTGCTTGGCTTGGTGAAGGCGCCGTTGCTTGCGTAGTTATCGCGACGAGGCCATTCCTGACGTAAGGACCGTGGCCGGGCCGAGATACCTGCACCGGCTGTGAAGCAACCTTCCCAGTGCGCATCAGATAATCAAGGACTGCCTTAGCTTCACTGTTTGAAACTTGGCCGCTCCTATGCGGTGCTATGGCAGCTGCGACGGCCCCTACAGCACTTGTGCCGGCCGCACGTCCGAATGGCGATAGCGGGGGAGCCGCGCTTGCTATGACTTGAAGCGCAGCCGAAATAACGGGCGCTGGGAACACGGTACTTGCTGGATTAGGCAAGAATCTTTCCACGACGGCGACCTTGTTGCGTTGACCGTAGCTTTTTGCGTAGCTTTTTTCGTGGCTTGGAGAACGGTTTGGCCGGGAGAACAATGGCTGGAAAGCTCAAGCCTCTGCCCGTCTCGTCAAACCTGGGAAATATCCGGACGGCGACGGCCTGTATCTTATCGTCGCTGGACCGACCTCGCGCGGCACTGGTCCTATCGACACTCTATCAACGGCAAACCGTGATCAGTTGCTTGAGGAGACGCTTGATCGAAAGCAGCCCCTCCTAGCCGAGGCCTCCGTCGACCTGGAAGCACTGGCGCGTAATGCGTTGGCTCTCGTCGGACGCCAAAAACAGCGCCAGACGTGCGATGTCGTCGGGCGTCACCGCATCGGGAACAGCCTGACGCGCGCGAACTTCAGCGATCTTTTGCTCGTCTGGGAACCACAGCCGACGCTGGCGCTCGGTGATCACCATGCCGGGCGCAATGGCGTTGACGCGAATGCGGTCGGGTCCGACCAGCCGAGCCAGCGAGTTGGTGAAGCCGACAATCGCCGCCTTCGCCGCGGCGTAGGCCGGCAACGCCGGTACGCCGCGCATCCATGCGATGGATGACATGTTGATGATCGAACCGCCGCCGCGCGCCTGCATCTGCGGCACCACCGCCTGTGCGGCGAAGAAGACGTGCCGAAGGTTAACGCCGATCATCCAGTCGAATTCAGCCGGCGTCACCTCGGAAAGCACCTGGCGCTGGTCGTTGGCGGCGTTGTTGATCAGCACCGCGGCGTCGCCAAGCGCGGCACGCACCTCTGCCATCGCGGCGCGCAAGGCGGCGATGTCCAGCAAGTCGCAAGCCACGAACAGTGGCGCCGAGCCGCATTCGCCTGCCACCTCCGCCACCAGCGCTGCACCGGCATCGGCATCGATGTCGAGAAAGGCGACACGGGCCTGCTGGGCCGCGAACGCACGCACGAACGCAGCGCCGATGCCGCTGGCACCTCCGGTGATCAACACCACACGACCCGGGAGGCCGGCATAGGAGGTTTGGGTCATGCGATCAGCCGCTCCGTCACCGGGTCGAACAGGCAAATGCGACGCGTGTCGAGCGCGAAGGAGGCGAGCGCACCCGGCGCAGGTCGGATATCGGGCGTGATGCGCGCTAGCACCGGCTCACCACCGAGCCGCAGCAATACGATGGTCTCCGCGCCGGTGGGCTCGATCATCTCAACCGGCGCATTGATGACGATGGGCGCGTCCGATGCGCCCGAAAACCCGCGGCTCCCCTCGGCAATGCATTCCGGCCTGATCCCAAGCACCACCTCGCTGCCGCGAAAAGCCGCGGCCGCGTCGTATCCCTGGAGGCGAAGGCGGACCTCGTCCGGCCGCCCCGCACCGATCACGACCACCGGCCCGCCATCTTCCGCCACCAGCCGCGCCGGCATCGTATTCATGGGCGGCGAGCCCATGAAACGTGCAACGAACAGATTGGCCGGATAGCGGTAAACCGTATCCGGATCGGCGAATTGCTGCACCGCTCCCTGATGCATGACAGCAATTCGCGTCGCCATCGTCATCGCCTCGATCTGGTCATGGGTAACATAGACGATGGTCGCACCGATGCGCTGATGTAGCCGCTTGATCTCCATCCGCATCTCGACGCGTAGTTTTGCGTCGAGATTGGAGAGCGGCTCGTCGAACAAAAACAGCAGCGGATCGCGCACCAGAGCGCGGCCCATCGCCACGCGCTGGCGCTGGCCGCCGGACAGCTGTGACGGCTTGCGGCCGAGCAGCGGTTCGATCTGCAGCAGCCGGGCCACATTCGTCAGCGCCGCCTCCTGCTCCGCCCTCGGCACATGGCGGCATTCCATTCCGAACGTGATGTTCTGGCGCACCGTCATCGATGGATAGAGCGCATAGGACTGGAACACCATGGCGATGTCGCGGTCCTTTGGCGGGATGTCATTGACGACCCGTCCGCCGATTTCCACGATCCCCGCGCTGGGGCGATCCAGCCCGGCAACGATGTTGAGCAGCGTGGACTTGCCGCAGCCGGATGGCCCGACCAGCACCGTGAATTCACCGCTTTCGATGTCGAGATCGATCCCCTTCAACACCTCAAGATTGGCGTACCGCTTCGACAGGGCGCGAATACTCAACGCTGCCATGATAACCCCATCATTTCACGGCCCCCGCAGTGAGGCCTCTCAGGAAATACCGTCCGCCGAACAAATACACCAGCAAGGTCGGCAATGCCGCGATCAACACCGCGGCGCTCTGCTCGCCGTACATCGGTTCGCTGGTGATTGCAGCGCTGAGCGCGATCAGCGCCGCGGTGACCGGCTGCTGCCCGCCAGAGGTAAAGGTGACGCCATAGAGGAACTCGTTCCAGATCCCGGTGAACTGGAAGATCACGGTCACGATCAGGATCGGCGGCGACAGCGGCAGGATGATGCGCCAGAAGATCCGGAAGAACCCGGCGCCGTCGATGCGCGCCGCCCTCAACAGGTCCTGGGGAATGCCGACATAATAGTTGCGGCAGAACAGCGTCGTGAAACTCATGCCCTGCACGGTGTGGATCAGCACCAGGCCGGCAATGGTGTTCATCAGCGAGAGATCGCGCAGCACGACTACCCAAGGGATTAGCTTCATCTGTTCGGGCAGGAAGATGCCGAGCGTGACAAGACCGAACACGAACTCGTCGCCGCGAAAGCGCCAGAGCGAGATCGAATAACCGGCAAGCGCCCCCAGCAGCGTCGAGATGATGGTGGCGGGGATCGTCAGGGTAAGGGAATTGAGCATGTAGGGCTCGATGCCCCAGCAATGCTCGGCCATGCAGAACTTGTTCCAGGCCTGCGCGTAGTTGGAGAACACCACCTGGGTGGGCCAGTCGATCAGCGAGGTGGCGGCGATTTCCTGGTTCGAGCGCAGCGAGTTGACGATCACCACGCCGAGTGGCACCAGGAACAGGATCGCCAGCACGATCAGCGCGGCGTAGACGATGAGGCGGGTCCACTTCATACCCGGGCCTGCTTCTGCCGTTGCCAGCGCACATAGAGCCCGTAAGGCGCCATCACCACGACCAGCGACATCAGCATCAGGACGGCGGCCGCCGAGCCGCGCCCGAGTTCGCTGCGCTGGAACATGAAGTCATAGATCACCAGTGTCGGCAGCATGGTGGAGATGCCCGGCCCGCCGGCGGTCAGCGCCCGAACCAGGTCGAACGAGGTGATCGCGGACCGCAACAGGATCACGAACACGGTAATGAAGATCGGCCATATCGTCGGCAGCAGCACGCGGCGATACATCCGCCATGGCCCCGCGCCGTCGATCTGCGCGGCCTTGACCAGATCTGCGTCGACCGACCGCAGGCCGGCGAGGAACAGCGCCATGGCAAAGCCGGCGCCCTGCCAGACGCCGGCGAAGATCAGCGTGTAGATCGCCTTGTCCGACTGCACCAGCCAGTCGAACCGGAAATCCGTCCAGCCCAGATTCTGCACCACTTTCTGGATGCCGAGTCCGGGGTTGAGCAGCCAGCTCCACACCGTGCCCGTCACCACGAAGGAGACTGCGAGCGGATAGAGAAAGATCGTGCGCAGCACGTTCTCCCCGCGGACGCGCTGATCGAGCAGGACCGCCAGCAGCAGACCCAGCGCCATCGTCAGCAGCACGAAGCCGCCGCCGAAGATCACGAGGTTGACATAGGCGATCTGGAAATTCGCCGTCCGCGTCACCGCAAAGTAATTGCGCAAGCCCACCCAAGTATAGTCAGGCATCAGCGACGAGGCCGTGAACGACACCCAGGTGGTCCATGCCGTGAACACCACGACGTGCCCGGCCGAAGCCACGAGCGGCAGCCAGATCGCAAGCCCGGTCAGCGCGCCGCCAAAGCGGCGGCGCCAAACCCCCTGCTCTATCCCCGCAGCCTTTCCGGCCGCGGGGTGCGTTGCTGCCGTCCGCATCGATACCGTCCCCTATACCAACACAGCCTACTTCGCGCCGGCGACCGCCGCGACCAGCTTCTTCTGCCCTTCGGCAGCGGGAATGGCGCTGTTGTGGACGTATTCGGTCAGCACGTCGATCATGGCCGCGGTGATGCCGTTCGGCTGGGCCATATTGTGCGCGAGGCTGAGAACCACACGATCCTTGGCAATGGCGTCACGCAAAACCTGCGCCGAGTTACGCTGCCCGTCGGTAAAGCCCGGGGCCGCCAGATTGACATCGGTGCGCGCCGGAATGGAGCCCGTGATCTTCGAGTACATCTCCTGCGTCGACGGCTCCATGACGATCTCGGCAAACAGCTTCTGCCCGGCGTCGAGATCGGCGCCCTTCGACTTCCAGAAGATGAAACAGTCGGCGTTGAGGTCGAAGCATGGCGGTCCGCTATCCTGCGGCGCGGGGCCGCTGCTGAAATCCGCTACGGTCGCACCGGCCTTGAACAAATTGCCCTGCGCCCAGCCGCCCGTCATCACCATGCCCATGTCGCCCTTGACGAAAGCCGGCAGATTCACGGCCCAGGGCTGCGCGGCGATGTTCGGGTTCATATAGTTGGCAAACTTGCGAAGCTGTTCGAAGGCCGCCAGTACTTCCTTGCTGTTCAAGGCGTCGGTATCGAGTTGCATGAGCGCGCGGCGATAGATCTCGGGACTGATTCCGGCGAGCGCAATCTCGAATTTCTGGCCATCGTCCGGGCGGTTGCCGCCATTGGCCAGCGGGATCATGCCGGCGGCCTTCATCTTGTCCGCGACATCGTTGAACTCGGCCCAGGTGGTCGGCGCCTTGCTGACCTTGGCCCGCTCCATGCCCTTGGTGGAAAGAAACAGCGTGTTGAGCCGATAGACTTGCAGGGGCAGCGCGATCCAATGGCCGCCCGGCTGGCACGACTTGCCCAATTCCGCCGAGACCTTGTCGGCATAGCCCGCGGTCTTCACCAACGGGCTGATATCGACGGTCGGGGCGATCTTCGACCATGCGGCGATCTCGGGCCCCTTGAGCTGCGAGATCGCGGGCGGATCCCCGGCCATGATTTGCGCCCGCAGCTTGTTCATCATATCGGTGGTGAAGCCCGGCACCGGGTTATGCTGCCAGACGCCGCCGCGGTCCTCGAAGAGTTTGCCGAGCGCCGAGATCGCAGCACCATCGCTGCCGGCGGACCATTGCGAGATCGCTGTGATGCGCGGTTTGGCGCCCTGGGCGCGGGCAAGCCGCGGCATTGCAAGTGCTGCTGCGGATCCAGCGAGCAGACGACGCCTTGTTAGTGAGATCGTCATGGTACGTTCCTCCCGGGTGTGAACTTTTTGACGCGTGCAAGCCGCGCCGCTCATTAAATTGTCAGGCGGCCTCCACCGACGCGACCGGCATGCCACCGCGGCAAGCCAGACAACAGGCGGTAAAGGCCAGTGCAGAATTCGGGTCATTGCCGCTCGAAGGCGGCACGAAAGCCAGCGATACTTGCGCGAATTTGAGCCCGCCGAGCAGGCAGGCATCGATCCCATCGAGCAGCGCTTTTCGGTCTTCGTCTGAGAGCAGCGACGGCCAACCGCTGATGACGACGCCGGGACTGGGTTTCGCGTTCAGCGTATTGCCGATCGCAAGGCCAAGCCGGAACAGCCGGCGCTGCAACTCCTGCCGCACGCGCGACGGGATCGGAATTGTGTTCACCCAGGCATCGCCGAGTTGCAGCAATTCCGGCTCGCCGACGCCGAGCAGTTCGGCCAGCGCCGAAAGCGACGTATAAGCCTCGACACAGCCATGATGGCCGCAACGGCATCGCGGACCGCCCTCGCCGAACACCATGTGGCCGAGCTCGACCGGCAACAAGGCACCGGCTTCGATCGCGTCGTCCACCCAGGCGCCCGCCACGCCCTGGCCGACGAAGACAAACAGATGCGCCCCGGTAAATGGATAATCTTGCGAGCGGCAGCGATGGAACATGGCATGCGCCACCACCGAATTGGTGAACTCGACCGGCACACCCGCAAACATCTCGCCGAACATGCCGCGAATGAGAGTGATGTCACAGGGAATGATCGGATTGACGAGTTCGCTTAAGCGGCCAAGGCCGGGGACCGAAACACCGATCTGCGCGAGTTGGACCCGGCGGCGCCGCGTCCAGTCGCGAAGCAATTGCAGCGCATCGAAAAACACCCGGCCGACGGATTCGATCGTGGGCGTTTCCGGCAATGGCAGACGTTCGGTATGATGCAGTTCGCCGGAAAGCCCGCCGACGCCGACGCACAGATGCGTGCCGGTCAGTTCGAATGCCGCCAGCGCCACGGAATTGTCGAGCGACACCAAACCTGTCGGACCACCGAAATAAGGCGCAGGCCGCCTCACCTCCTCGATCAGGCCTTCGGCCTTGAGATCAAACAGGATGCGCGACAGGCTCGCCTCGGACAGGCGCACTGCCTTGGCCAGAGGCGGCCGAAACATGCCGCCGGACTGGAGCAGATGCCCCAGAATCGCTGCACGCGTCTGCCGCCGGCTTCTCGGCTGCTCCGACATTTCCATCCCTGTCGTCATTCTTACTTAGTGTAAGAATGTGCGCGCGAAACATTTCGACTGTCAAGGCGCGTGCCGGCTCAATGCATGTGCTTGCTGTTGTGCGCGGCAGCAAAATTACGGGCGCGGACTCTTCGTTCGAAGCTGCTGGCTCATTGATCTGCCTCAACACACGCCTTGCGCCAGACGTCGGCGTCCTTCGGACCGGGCAGCTCGATAGCGGTCCGACCCGAGCGACGCATGCTGAGCCATCGAGAAATCTCCTCCCGTTCAAAAAGACCGAGCGGCTGCCTGGCTCGTCGCCGAACCGGCGGACTAATGCCGCCGGTTGACGAGGGCACGGTGAAACAAAAAGACCGCCCGGAGAGGTGGCGGCGATCACCGCATCCGCCGCGACCGTGCGGCGCTGGTAGGCCTTCAGCGCCTTGCTCTTGCACTCGGTCTTACCGCCGTCGGGGCTGTTCAATCGCGCGCGCGGCATGGCCACCTCAACCGGGCCAAACGTCCCAAGCAGCGAGCGCGATCGGTGGGCATGACGATGGCCGGTACTCCCCTCTGCCGTGCCGGCCTCCTTGCTCGCGCTCGGCGCAATTCGCCCGTAGCGAGGTCCGGACAGCACCGCCTCCAACTCCTCCTCCTCCATCATCGTCTCGATGAAATCGCGCACCCGGCTGCGCACTCCAAATTCGATCGGGTCAAACCAGTTGTCGAAAAGCTGGGGCTGTCTCCGCTACATGTGCCCCGGAATCAGGATGCGCGGTATGCTTCTTCATGGCGTAGTCTCCAGCCCAGCGCGCTAACGCCGGGCGATTCGAGGTTGAACACCCCGGAGACTACGCCAACTTTATTTCCTACCAACCTCGCGACGGCACCAAAAAATTAGCAACATAAAAAAATTTGCGGCGCAGCCCGTTTTTCATGTACCTGCTGGTCCTTGAGCCACTTCGATCACATGACGGTCGGCTCCAACATTGATCACAATCGAATAGGTTTTGGGGCCACTGCCTTGATCGGTCGGCGGGGCCAGATGCAATTGACCGCCGTACCACTCGCCGGGCATGAGCGTGCTGTCTTTGATGACTGATTGCTCAAGCTGAGCCATGTTTTGCTGCCCCCGTTCGATAGTAGCCGCGAACATTGCCTCGTTCTGCGCAGCCGCATTATTTTGTGCAATCGCTGCGGCTGTCGGACTGTAATAAGTGCCGTTTGTTTGATAGACGCCGCGAGGTCCCACTGTCGTTGCACTATAGTTGCCGTATCCAGCGCGCGAGGCACTATATGCATTCGCTGCACCGGCGACGCCGACTAGAATAGCGCTCGCAACCTGCCGGTTCTTTTCCTCCTGGGCCAACATTTCATATGTAATCACTTGCATAGGATATTCTGAGGCGCCGACTTTTTGGTTCACATCGACCTGAGCGACGCGAAAATCTATTGGCCCTCTACTGAGGTTGTTGATCCCTACAATAAACACCGGCCGACCATTGGCCTGTAACTGCCGCGACGCTGGTCGGACAAGAACAGCAGAGCTTTTCTGACGCGAGACAAGAGCTGGCTGACCATCCCGCATCATGGCTTGTTGCTGTGGATTTGAAGCGCGTAACTGGACCGTCTCGCCACCGGTGACACAGCCCGTCAGCGTAGCGCCGATCGCCACGATCCCCAGAATACGCATGTCATTGATTCCCCAGACCCGAACCGATCTAAGCGCAACCTGAGGCTCAATACAACGCGATCTTTTGTTAACTCATGAGGTTCGGGCATGAAAATTGGCGATCGCAGCCTGGTTCCGGGTGATGCTTTCGAGTTTGCAATTTACCAAACCTATACGCCTCAAACGATCCAGGCAGCCTTTGCCCAACGTCCCGAAGGCGATGGCGGTGCGCAGCTGACTACCAATGGTTCAGCCTGAACAAAGTTCGCACATACTTTGGGACTGACTGCTAACGGCTTTGATGCTGTAAAGAAGATCGGGTGATGCCCCGTCGCAAGCCGAAAAGTACCCCACCATCATAACACGAGATCCCGATCGACGCAAAGTTCGCCCTTTCCATTGCAGCATTCGTCGGTGCCATATGGGTCGCCTCGTTTTCAAGTCCGCCCAATAGCGCCGACAGAGCTTCCGCGCAACGCAATGCACCCTCAGTTGAGGATATTCCTCCAATCGGGGGCGGCCTCCTGCTGTCCCACAATCAGATCAAATATTGTCTTGCGGAGGATATCCGTATTGATGGAGCTAGGTCCGCTCTAAATCGGGAACGATCATATGAGGTCGATCGTATCAACGGAATGATCAGGGACTACAATAATAGATGCGCAACTTTCCGGTACCGGTCAGGCACTCTACAAAGTGTCCGATCGGAGGTTGAGGCCATCAGAAATGTTCTTTGGGCTGTTGGCGCTGCTCGCTTTTGACAACACCGGCGACAAGGCAATTAGCACCAAGTGTGCCAATGTTCTTTGTGCTTGCGCCGCGGCGGCTTTCATATATTGGATGGTTTTAAATAGGTCTGCGCCGGGCACGGTGTCCGCTCATATCGCGGGAAGCGGACGAGGCGTCGGTGTTTCATCTTTGCGACGCCGTCCAGATGAGCGAGATCGAGCGCAGCGTCTCGAGCACGTCGCGAGCGAAATTGGATGATCCTTCGCCAGCTGGGAAGTGACCTGCGATGGCGTTGACCGGACCCGCATCTGGTCGTCGAGGTCGACGTAGAACCCGAGCTGCTTGACCCGATCGGTCTCCTTAACGTTGGCTCGCGAGAACCGATCGAGCGACCCCGTCAGAGACGATTCTAGCCAGGACGGACTCGAACAGCGCCATCTCGTCGTCGCGGTATTCCATGTCGGCCAGCCGGCGCTAATCCACGTCGGGGTCGGCGGCGCCCGTCTCCTCAAATAGCATCACCACGAATCAAGCGGCGATCACCGCTCTGTTTCGGGTGATGAACCGCTACGTCGGCAACCTGAGCCGATGACCAAGCAGAGCCGATCTGAAGCCTGTGGTGCATTCATAGCGCGTGATGTCCAGTAAACCGCGCCTATCCCCTCCCATTCGTCACAAGCAGACGTGATAGCTATCCAGAAGATGTGACGGGGATCTCGCTTGTTTGGCGCGAAGCCGGCCCGAAATTCCTACTTACACGGCCGGCGTCGGGCGGCTTCGGTCTCGCAGTCGAGACCGGACGTGGTGGAATGACCGACGGCGGCATGGCGTTAAGCCAAAGAAATGGAGCAACAATGGCAAATCTGAGAACTCTGAGTGCGGCGGTCGCGCTTGCAGCGATGCTGCCGCTGGTAACACCAACCGCCAGCCTTGCGGCGGGCCGTGGCCCAGGCCCCTGCACCCCGCCCGCAGGCTACGCTGTTGGCGCGGCCGGGCCCGCCATGAGCGGCGGTCAGCTGATGGCCGGCGTTGGCCAATGCCAGCGCATCGGCAGCTGGTACCCGCGCTATGGCGCCGGCGCTTACGCAGTCGCTATTGTCGAAACACCCTAAGTTAAGGTGACCAGCTTGACACCGCTTCCCAGAACTCAGTGATGGCTTGGTCTTCTACCCCTGCTGATCGCAAACATTCGAAGTTCTTCCTGACGTAATCGATTGCGCTTCCACTTGTCCCTTGAGCCTTATAAATCATTCCAGCCTTCTCGGCGGCGCTGGTGGCCGGATCTAGCAGGTTTGATCCTTCGTAAATGTAAATCAGTGCCTCTACTGACCGCCCGTCAGCCAATTGAACTCGCAACACAGACGGGTCGCAAGCTTCTCTTCTTCGCAAAGCCCGCAAGAGAGCCGACTTCTGGCCGTCGTCCCGAAATTCAAAGCCTACGCCGTCGCACTTGGCGTCATTAAATGGCTCCAAATTCAGCGTGACGCCGGGGTTTTCTTTGGTGCCCCAGTTGACCACTGATTTTTTGTTGAAGGCTCGGCGATACCCCAAAAGAGTAGCCCGTTGGTACCCCACACAGCCAAATTTCGACTGCCATCCGTCAAAGGTGAGAGATCCAAAGCCAAAGACCCAAACCAAGCGTCTAGTCCTTATAAAATTCGCAAAGATCAGAAGCGAGCTGATCGGATACGGCTATATGGTCCTTGATAAACTGGGGGTCGAAGTCCTGGAATCTGCTTCGGATCGCCCGCAGCTTCGTAATTGCATCAGGATCCACCCTCAACAACTCCTGCACATAACCCAACACTTTGACATAGGAAGGGGCGGTCACATGCCTCGGACCTACATCGTTCGCGAAGAGGGTGGCCACCCCTTCTTCTATGTTGCGTGCAGGTCCGCCTCCGTTTGGAGCAAGAAGATGCACGATTTCCTGAGCCAACTCGTAGCGCGCTTCTGCTTCATTCGAGTGGCAGTGATAACTCAAATGGATCGCTATATGCTTCCGCTCAGAACCGCCGGGAAACCAGACTTGGGGTCTAGTGCTCCCGACCTCGACACCAAGTATCGTCCAGCTCTGATCGCGTGCACCGAATCGCTGTTCAGCCCGATAGTGCCGCGCGACAATCAAGGTGAGACAGCGTTCTCATCCAGATTGTCGCGCGATACCGATAGAGCCATTCACCGAGAAGCGTTGTGAGCGTGTACGTCCACGGCCCCCTGTCGCCCTGCCAAATCTTAAAGAATCCAACCGTCTGTATCGTGGTGAGCATGTCTGGCAGTCTTTTCTGATGGAATCGTATGAAAGAATGATGGCAGCCAACTATTTCTACTGATGGTAGTAACAAAGTTAGAGTGCCACCATACAAAAAACAGAGTATTATTAAATTCTACGCAAGGAGGAAACCGATGACAAAACTTCCAAAGTTCACCCTTTCCCACAACGAGAACAAAGATAAGTGGGAGCTGAAAGAGGATAAAACGCACAAGCTGGTGAAGGCCTTCGAGAACAAGGCTGACGCCACAGCCGGCGGAGCCCTTTCAAAGGTGATCGGTGGCGAAGGCTCGGTCAAAATCGAAAAGATGAATGGCCGCTACCAGGAAGAGCGAACATTTCCGCGGGGTGAAGATCCCCGTAAATCCAAAGGCTGACGCCCCTAACTGCGAGACCGGCGGGGCGTACGGCCGCTCCGCTGAGATGACTTTGCAACGGCATGAGAAATCGCGACAACCACAATAGTCATGCATACAAGCGCGATGACGAGCACAGCCACCCAGATGGACTGAGAGCCTTGGGCAACGACAGTGAGCTCAAATTTTTCCATGGCTTGACCTTATAGACGCCTTCTTACGTCAGCTTGGATGTCCTGGCGTTCGGCATCACGGTCATAAGACTTCGCAATCTCTTCCAGAAAGCGTGAAACGAACGGGTATTCAAAAGCCGTTTGCTTCGACCAGCCACGGTATTTCGCCGCAAGCTCGCGTTCTTGCTGACCACCCTCCCCGCGCCAATGAGCACCGCGCAGGTTATAGACACCTATCGACATTCCCCGGGCAATTTCCGGCGCGGCAACTTCCTCCAAAACCTCTCTCACCGGCTGGCATGGCCAGAGGCCGTCAGGGTCAGCCGGCGCTTTTGCCAGCAGGTCACCGATCGTCTGGTCCCCTACACTCTCGCGTCCATGCAGTTTACACAGAAAGCGAACTTCACTGATCCACGCTTTAAGCTTATCGGCATCGATGGAGCCATCTTCCTGCGTCCCAGGAATGCGCCGGGCTGCATGCAAAAGTTTATAGGCCTGGGTCGCAACGCCGCTCTTGTCTTTAACTTTCCACTCGGGCGGGTCTTCACCGGCCCCGCGCCGTTTATAGCAAAGACCCAAAGCCTGCATGAAAAGTGCCGGGGATTCTGCAAGCTGCCGTTGAAGGTTGGGAATTCCGTGCCGATCGTTATCCAGAACATCCAGGTACTGAAATTCGAGCCGCGCGAGTTCATCGCGAGACACGTCCGTTCGCCCATCCAGCAGCTTCAGCATCTCGGCCACTTCATATCCCTGTAGCCGATAGTGCCCGGTGGGCTCCGCCCCGTTCGTGGCGACTTCCGTCAGCAGGCGGATCAACCTCGGACTATCGATGTCTTTGAAATCCATATGGATCAGACGAAGAGCTGCTCGGGGCCGGTTGAACTTCAACAGCTGGTCGATGGCATTACCCATCTCTTCAGGGCTTTGCCGCGCCCATTGAGGATAGACTTCACGCCAGTATCGTTCGGTAACCTTTTTCGGCAGATTTGCGAGATACTGCCAGGTCTGTTGTGTGAAAGGGGATGCTCGAAGCAAGGAGGCGACACGCTGCTCGTCTTTCCCTTTAAACGGCTTAAGGCGAGCAACCAGCTGGCCAATAAGCTCGCCGCGGGGCCCATCAGCAAGTCGGCAGAGAAATCCGGCAACACAATTCAGGGTTTGCTCGCCTGGTCCGGCAGCACCCCCGCAGAGAAGTTTATAGAGGAGGTCATTGAATTCTTCAGAAGGGATGATATCCGCCGCATGTGAGCCAACAATGTAGGCAGCATTTCCACCAAAAGACAGTCGTATGATGCCGTCTGCTCCACAGTCTTTCCAGATTTCGGATAACGCCGTGTCTCTTTGCTTGCGTATCCGCTCTTCTCGCTTGGTATAGTCGTAATCGCCCTGCTCCGCTTCTTCCAGCGACTCGTCAACCCAGTGTTCGGCGAAAAGCCACTGGTGTTTCACCACGACATCGCGCGGCTCTAGAAGTTTGTAAGCCTGCTTGGCGCCAGCCTTCGTCGTGTCATCGGTGATTTTCAGCCCACGTCTTGTGAACGCAAACTTGCGCACGCGCTCGCGCAGCCGCGCCCGGGCGGTCTCATCGGTCGTTGTTCCGGCCCACGCCTTAATGGATCGCCAAATCGCATCCTGATCCTTCTTTTCAAAGTCTCGCATTTCCTCGACAAGGTCGCCGAGCGTATTTTCGTCGTGACTTGGCCACGCCAGAGCAATATCAAGCGCTTTGCGCATGAAGGGGAACACTTCACGACGATACTGAAGTGGTTGCCCCGCACCAACCGCATCGTTTCGCCAGCGGGGGCGGGAGCTGTAATGGCCGATCCGGGAACCGGATTTGAACTGCTCAAGGCACAGCCGCCAGCCCACATCGGGGTATTTCTTCACAATCCTCTCTAGCGCGGCTATGCGCTGATCCATGTTGGCAGAGGTTTGAGGCATCCAGGCACGGAATATGGCCTTGAGACTGTTCTCCGGCTTGTTCTCCCAGTTATCGTCGATCTTGTGTTCAGATAACGCGGCCAGAAGTGACGTCACTTCCGCTAGTCGATCGGGATTCCAGGCCAGTATCTCAAGGGCCCACAACAACCCTGATCGTGCGCAACCACCGAAAAAGGTGCTGTCAGCCGGCCGCAGTAGTTCAAGTACCTGCGGATTGTTGGACGTAAGATCTTGACGGAGAATATCCAGAAATACTGCAGGGGCGGCCTCTGCATAGCGTGGTAGGTCATCCTGTTGAGAAGCCCATGTCTTGGCATCCAGCGGCATCAGCAGATTCCGGATAAGCTCGTCGACCCTGGCCTCAACGTTGAACTGCATCTTGGCCCTGAAGAGATTATTACCATGCACAGCCAGCAGCACGAGGGTTTCACAGATGCTATCCCTCAAGACCGATGAATGTTCACGGGCCTTCCCGTAAATCTGCGCAGCCCAACGTTTGTCGGGTGACAATTCCAACGCAGGATCGTGCTCACACAGCACGTGCTGCGCTATCCCAAAGAAGTCCTCGATATCTTTCTTGGTAAATAGCCCGCTGGTCGCGTAGAGAACATCAATCCGCGAAGCCACGCCACGGCATTGCCCGATCGACCAGGCCGGCGCCTGCTCCTCTGTTCCCAAACCAGAGATCAGTTGCTCAACGACCTCATATTTTTCGCCGGTCAGAGCGGATACCCTCTCCCGATCAGCCTCAACATCGGCGTTCCAGACACCGATGAGGCCGAGCGGGATCAGCTTCCGTGCAAGAACCTTGTCCTTGGCCCACTTCGGCTCTTTGATCTCCGGTATATCGGAAAGCTGGCGACGCAGAATGGTAGGAGATTTACCTGATGCACGCTCAAGCTGGGATATTCGGTCTTCGTCCTTACCCATTTTGAGGAGCGCAGCCTTGAACGTCTCGTCGTCCAGTAAATCGAGAGCAATCTTTGGCTCTTCCTCCTCCCTGCTGTAACTGCGGAAGATGATGGTGTGTTGTGACTTCTGGAGGCCGGCAAGTGCGGCCTCAACCTTGGGCTCCGCGATAACAGCTATGAAGTCCGAAGAAACGCGCCGTGCATTGGCAAGGGCTTCCACCGTTTCCAAAACAACCACACGATCACTGTGGGCCCCGGGCGGATCTCCCGCTTGTTCAAACACACAAGCAAGAAACGCCAACGCCTCTTCCTTGGAATCAGCGGTGATGATGAGCGGCTTGTCGGGGGTAGCTGCGAGCAGGTCCTCAATTTTCTTTCGATACGCTTTGACGGAACCTGCGAATAAGGATTTGTCGATCTCAGGGTCGGTAGCCTTGGCCCAGACGTCCCAACAGTGATCGAGCGAGAGCATCCCCTTCGGATCAACACCGATCTGCTCAGCCATCCAGCCCTGCGCGGGAACTGACTGCTCCAGCCATTGCTCAAGGTCGCTTGCATCGAGAACGCGGACTTCCTTCCAGTTCTTCTCCGCCTGCTTGGCCTTCACCCAGTCATTTTTTCCCGGCCAGTTGCGTGGAGTAACAAACACGAACGTAATGTTGTTGCGCTCGCTTTTGGGAAGGCCGGCAACCCGCGCCATGTAGTCCTTCTCGGCCTTGGCGCGCGGATCCTTGTCACAGCCGAATTCCCAGCCGGACGAGCCCTTCGGTATCCAAGGAGTAACGGTGTCGGTGTTTACCTGGCCATCCCAGCCATGCCGCTCTGCGTTGTCGTAAGCGGGGAAATCCAGGTACGAAATGTTCAGACCTGTCGAACGGATAAGGCGCCGCAAGAGCACAGGCAGCAGTCGCCTGGCTTCAGCGTTTTTATCAGCCCAAGCCTCAATCTGCCGCGCAGTAATATCCAGCAGACTCGGCGAATAGCTCCGAACAGCGAGAGCACGTGCGTCTTCTTGCAGGGACCGCTGATCGTACGCACCTTGCAACGCCATGAGATATTCTCGATCAGCCCCAAACGCCTTTTCAAGCCGAACCGCCATTTCAGCTGAAAGCGCCGATCTGCCGTTCAGGAAGTTCGATAGTGCCGGCCGCCCGATCTTCATGCGAGCGGCGGCCTCCTTTACCGTGACGTCAGTCGGAATCACCACTCTCCGGACGAAGCTGCCGGGATGTTCGACGGTAAGGGCGTTAGAGCGATTCATACAGTGTAGCGTGACACGCTACACTGTATATTTCAAGACCCGTGGATACGGCCGGTGCTTGTGCTAGAGGCATGACTTCTAAATATTGTGCAAAATCAAAGTATTGCCTAAGGCACGTCAGGCAAATAAAATGCCCTCAGATTTCTGCGGGCGGTAAGTCATTGAAAATATTGGTTGCGGGGAGAGGATTTGAACCTCTGACCTTCAGGTTATGAGCCTAACGACCGACTGCCGGCATCGAACCGCTAGTCTAGTCACGAGCGACCTATTCTGACCGCCGGTCCAACCGCTAGAAAACTTCCCCAGAACAGAACCCAGACTGAAATGATTTTAAAGTCTGGGCCAATTCCGACGATACCCTGAAACGCATTTGTTTTGAGCTATCGGGCGCATTTGCGAAAGGTCGCACCATCGGACGAAACCACCGATTGACGCGCTAAGCTTTCCGTCTTTGCGACGCAAGGTAAGCCGCCCTTTCGTGGATGTGCTGGCGGCGGCATGTTGCACGCATGGTTGATAGCTTCACCACTTCATTGGCCGCGGATGAAGAACCGGCGCGTCGACGATATCGTCGCACTGATCGACGCAGCGCCGACGCAGGCCCGACGCGTCGGCTCCAATCCAGCGATCACTCCC
>Ga0066789_10000245_pt1 | contig 20421 bp, 16 predicted proteins | sample OrgsoiDNA2013049_FD_70960 | JGI IMG/M metagenome (GOLD analysis project Ga0066789, IMG submission 70960) | Permafrost soil microbial communities from the Arctic, to analyse light accelerated degradation of dissolved organic matter (DOM) -... | ecosystem: Environmental > Terrestrial > Soil >...
TCGAATTCCGTGCTGTTCGCACCCTTGAGCGCCAGCACATTGCGCGCGTACTCGATGATGGCCAGCTGCATCCCCAGGCAGATACCGAGGTATGGAATATTGTTCTCGCGGGCGAACCGGATCGCCTGAATCTTGCCCTCGATGCCGCGGTCGCCGAACCCCCCCGGCACCAGGATGGCATCCATGTTCTGCAAGGCCGAGGCGCCGGTGCGCTCGATGTCCTGCGATTCGAAATAATGAATGTTGACGCGGGTTCGCGTCTTGATGCCGCCGTGCATCAGCGACTCGTTCAAGGATATGTAGGAGTCGCGAATCTGCACGTACTTTCCGACCATGCCGATGTCGACCACGGCCTCGGGGTTCTGCTTGGCGGCGACCACCGCCCGCCATTCCGGCAGATCCGTGGGCGGCGCATTCAGGCGCAGCTTGTCGACCACGATGTCGTCCAGCCCCTCCTCGTGCAACAGCATCGGAATCTTGTAAATGTCGTCGGCGTCGACTCCGGATATCACGGCGCGCTCCTCGACATTGGTGAACAGCGCGATCTTGCGGCGCTGCTCGTCGGGCAGCGAATGCAGGCAGCGGCACAACAGAATGTCCGGCTGGATGCCTATGCCGCGCAGCTCCTTGACCGAATGCTGGGTGGGTTTGGTCTTGATCTCGCCGGAGCCTCCGACGATCGGCACCAGCGTCAGGTGCATGTACAGCACTTGATTGCGTCCGAGTTCCACGCCCATTTGGCGAATTGCCTCGAGAAACGGCAATGATTCGATGTCGCCGACCGTGCCGCCGATCTCAACCATGCATACGTCGGCCTCGCCGGCGCCCATGCGTATCCGGTATTTGATTTCATCGGTAATGTGCGGAATCACCTGTACCGTGGCGCCCAGATAATCGCCGCGCCGCTCTTTGGCGATGACACGCTCGTAAATTCGTCCCGTCGTGAAATTACTATTGCGCCCGGTCTTCGTGCGCACGAATCGCTCGTAATGGCCGAGATCGAGATCCGCCTCGGTACCGTCGGCGGTGACAAAAACCTCACCGTGCTGGAACGGGCTCATGGTGCCGGGATCCACATTGATGTAGGGGTCCAACTTCACCATGCTGATCTTGAGGCCCCGTGCTTCGAGGATGGCCCCCAGGGAGGCGGACGCAATGCCTTTGCCCAGCGAGGATACGACGCCGCCGGTGACGAATACGAATCGAGTCATGTGGTCACCGCCGATACCTTGGTCTACACGCAAAAAATTGCGCGAGCGAAAAAAGCCTAATGGGAACAATCGGAATTCGACGGGAGTTCAGGTTAGCAGAACGCGGGGCCTGCGACAATCCACCCAGGAGCCTATCTCAAGGCTCCTAGACAATAATCGGCCCGCGCCGCCAACCGACGGCGAAACCCGGTGCGCCCGGGCCCGCGCACCAGCGCGCGTCCAACCACAGGTCGGCAACGGCAATCAGGGCCTCCCCGGCGAATACCAGCGGCAGCGCGTCGCGCATCCACGGCAGCACGCCCTGCGACTGGCATAGGTGCTGCACGCTCTGGGTCGCGGCTTTCGCCTTAGGTTTGAGAGTCTCGCCGCCTTTTCGCCGGCGCACCACCAGATGTGCCGGCAAGCGCTGCGCGTCGATGCCGCCGAGTTGCGCCACCCAGCACAATTCGCCCATTTGCGGGCCAAGTTCCGCGCGTGACTCCTCCGCCGTGAGCCAGCGCCGCGTCCCCGCCAGGCGCGGCGGGCGCGCCTCCGTCAGGAACATTCTCTGACGATAGCGCCGCAGTGCGTAATTCCCCCACACGATTGCCGGCAAGTGATCGGCGCTCGCTGCGAAAATTTGCCGCAACGCCTCGATCAAGCGCGCCGTGGGCGGCGGCTCGACGCCCGCCTCGCACAGCCAAAAACGCAGTGCGTTGACCCGTTCCCCGTGCTCGAGCGCCCGCAGACCCGGCACCGACAGCGCATCGCCATCGCGCAACCGGCCGACGTCGGCGGCGGCCGCGCGCTCCAATAACTCTTGCGCCTCGGCCGCATGTTGGGCGGTGCGCGCGAGTGTCGCCGCCGCGCCGGGCCAGCGCGTCTCGATCAGAGGCCAGACTTGCCGGCGCAAGTAGCCGCGATCGAACCGCAAATTCTCGTTCATCGGATCGGCGACGAAGGCACCGCTTGACGAAGCGCCGAAGGCAAGGAGTTCGCCTTGCGGCACCTCGAGCAGCGGCCGCAAATGCCAACCACATCCCAGCGGCCGGCAGAGGGGCATGGCCGACATCCCCTTGAGGCCCGCCCCGCGCAATGCCTGCAACAGCAGCGTTTGCGCCTGGTCTTCGCGGTGGTGAGCCGTCAACAAACATTCACCGGCTCTGAGCTCCTCACCGAGCGCCGCGTAGCGCGCATCGCGCGCCGCCGCCTCGATGGATGCGCCGGGCGGCGTCTGGATACTGACGGGGATCACGGTCAAGGGAATTTCCAGCGCCGCACACAATGCCGCACAGGCCTCTCGAAACGAGGCCGCGGCAGCCTGCAGGCCATGGTCGATATGCACCGCGCGCAGGCGCAGGCCGCGAAACCTTCCGCCCAACGCGTGGGCGGCGGCCAACAAGCTGGCCGAATCCGCGCCGCCGCTCAAAGCCACCACCAATCCCGTGGTGCCCGCCGGAGCATGCGCGTCAAGGACCGCGCGCAGGGAAGCCGCGGAATAGCCGCGGGTCGCGCTACGCGTCGCGGTAGACACCGAATCCGCGCAGACGTGCTTGCCGCGCATCAAGCAATTGCGTCACGGGTTGATTACGCAATTCGGCCAAATGTTTGACCATGCTTTGCTTGACGGACTCCGCCATGCTCTGGGGATCGCGATGTGCGCCGCCGTGCGGCTCTTTCAGGACTTCGTCGACCAGGCCGAGCTTCTTGAGCCGCTCCGCGGTGCCGCCCATGGCGTCGGCCGCAATTTCCTTTTTTTCCGTGCTCTTCCACAGAATCGAGGCACAGCTCTCGGGTGAAATGACTGAATACACGCTGAACTGCAACATGATCAGCCGGTCGCAAACACCGATGGCGAGCGCCCCGCCCGAGCCACCCTCGCCGATGACGACGCTCAACACCGGCGCGGCAAGATTGGACATTTCGAACAAATTGCGCGCAATGGCCTCGCTTTGCCCGCGCTCTTCCGAACCGATGCCGGGATACGCGCCGGGCGTATCGATCAGGGTGACGACCGGAATGCGAAACCGCTCGGCCATCTTCATCAGGCGCAATGCCTTGCGGTACCCCTCGGGCTTGGGCATGCCGTAGTTGCGCCGCACCCGCTCCTTGGTGTCGCGGCCCTTCTGATGACCGATCAGCATCACGGGCGTGCCCTCGAGCCGCGCCAACCCGCCGACGATGGCCAGATCGTCGCTGTACATGCGGTCACCGTGCAATTCATGCCAGTCGGTGAAAATCATCGACACGTAGTCGAGCGTGTAAGGACGCTGAGGATGACGCGCCAACTGCGTGATTTGCCAGGGCGAGAGGTTGGCGAAAATGCTGCTCGTCAGCGCCCGGCTCTTCGACTGCAGGCGTTTGATCTCTTCCGTGATATTGACGCTCTGGTCCTGCCCTAAGAATTTCAGCTCCTCGATTTTTGCTTCGAGCTCCGCGATCGGTTGTTCAAACTCTAGAAAATTCATTGCCATGAAGACGATTCCTCGCCGCGAACATCATTTCGCGAACCATACACCAAGTACCAGCCGTCCCGCCCTACTACCGCGGTTAGCTTATCGAGCAGGGCCCGTGACGCGCGCACCGACCAAGTATCGGCCAAATTGAGCCTCCCCAAGTAATCGGGCCGGTTGACCGACACGCTCACGCCGCAGGGACCGCGCAAGAAGGGCTTTAACATTTGTTCAAATCGATTCATGCCTTGCGGGCCGTCGAATTCGGCGGGCCAACGCAGCCACAGACGGCGCGCGAAACGCTCGCGCGCGCGGTCGATATCCATCACAGACTTTGCCTGCAATCGCCACGCCTCGATGAAATCGTCGTAGCGCAGCGTGCCGTCGATGATCAGTATCGCGTCCTTGACGATGATGTCGCGATGCTGCTGGAAAATCTCTTCGTAAAGGCTGACCTCGAGCCGCGCGCTTCGATCGTCCAAGATCAAAGTCACCCGGTTCGGCCGGCGGCGGATCTCGAGCACGAGGCCGGCAACGGTGGTCGCCTTGCCGGCCGACCAGCTGCGCCCGCCCTCGGCTGCGGCCGGTTTGGGGCCGCCGACGTCCGCGAGACGCGCGCTCACTAAAAACTTCAAATCCGGCTCATAGGGGGTGATCGGATGGCCGCTCAGGAACAGGCCGAGAGTTTCGCGCTCGCCCGCCAGACGCTGCGCCTCGGTCCAGTCCGCCACGATACTGTCCGAAGCCGCGCTCAAGCCGAACAAGTCCACCTGGCCCACGCTCATCGCGCGCGAATTCTGTTCGCCGAGATGCATGGCGCGATCCAATTCCGCGGTCAGCGTCGCGCGATTCGGGCCGATCCGATCCAGGCTGCCTGACCGAATCAATGCGTCGAACACGCGCCGATTCACGCGCTGCAAATCGATGCGCCGGCACAAATCCGGCAAACTCTCGAACGGCCCGTTCGCGGTGCGCTCCTCGATGATGGCCTCCACCGCGGACGCGCCGACGCCCTTGATGGCTCCCATGCCATATCGAATGCTCATGGGGCCCGAGACATGAAACGCGTACACCGATTCATTCACGTCGGGCGGCTGAACGGTGAGCCCCATGCTTGCGCATTCATCGATCAGCGTGACCACTTTGTCGGTCTTGTCCATGTCCGAGGACAGCACCGCCGCCATGAAGGCGGCCGGATAATGCGCTTTGAGCCAAGCCGTCTGGTAGGACAAGAGCGCATAGGCCGCGGAGTGCGACTTGTTGAAGCCGTAGCCCGCAAATTTCTCCATCAGGTCGAAAATATGCGTGGCCTGGGCCTCGCGAACCCCCCGCGCCACCGCGCCGCTGACGAATACCGAGCGCTGCTTGGCCATTTCCTCGGCCTTTTTCTTGCCCATGGCCCGCCGTAGAAGATCCGCGCCGCCCAAGGTATAGCCGGCCAGTATCTGCGCGATCTGCATGACCTGCTCCTGGTACAGGATCACGCCATAGGTCGCCGCCAGCACCGGCTTCAAATCCGGATGCAGGTAATCGATAGTGGCGCCGGTGGTGTCGTGCTTGCGCGCAATGAAATCTTCGACCATGCCCGATTGCAGCGGCCCGGGCCTGAACAAGGCCACCAACGCCACAATGTCGCCGAAGCGGTCGGGCTGCAGGCGGCGGATCAGATCCTTCATGCCGCGCGACTCGAGTTGGAACACGGCCGTAGTCCTGCAGCTCTTCAGCAGCTGGTAGGTCGCCGGATCGTCCATCGGCAGCGCGCTCATCACCAGCGGATCCTCGTTTTTGCGGGTGCGCTCGGCATTGATGCCGCGCACAGCCCAATCGATGATCGTGAGCGTGCGCAATCCCAAGAAATCGAATTTCACCAGCCCGGCGGCCTCGACGTCGTCCTTGTCGAACTGCGTCACCGGCGTCGTACTGCCCTCTTCGCAGTACAGCGGGGTGAAATCGGTCAACACGGACGGTGCAATGACCACACCGCCCGCATGGGTTCCTGCATTGCGGGCGAGGCCCTCGAGAGTGCGCGCAAGATCGATGAGTTCGCGGACCTCGGAGTCGCCCTCGTACAGGCGCTTGAGCTCCTCTTCTTGTTCGAGCGCTTTGTCAAGCGTGATGCCGATCTCGAAGGGAATCAGTTTCGCGATCTTGTCCACGTAACCGTAGTTGTGCCCGAGCACCCGGCCGACATCTCGTACCACTGCCTTTGCCGCCAGAGTTCCATAGGTGATGATTTGCGATACGCGCTCGCGGCCGTATTTGTTGGCCACATATTCGATGACCCGGTCGCGGCCTTCCATGCAGAAGTCGACGTCGAAATCCGGCATGGAAACGCGTTCGGGATTCAGGAACCGCTCGAACAGCAGGTCATGCTCGATCGGATCCAAATCGGTGATACCCAAGACGTAGGCGACCAGAGAACCTGCGCCGGAGCCGCGGCCGGGCCCCACGGGCACACCATTGTCGCGCGCCCAGCGGATGAAATCGGCCACGATCAAAAAATACCCGGCGAATCCCATGGAGCAAATGACGCCGAGCTCCAATTCCAGCCGAGCTTGGTAGTCCGCGCTGCGCGGGTCGGCGGCGCTGCGCGAGGCGGTCAAGCGGGCCACCAACCCTCGGGCCGCCTCCACGCGCAGGAAGTCTTCGATGCTGCTGCTTGGAGGCACCGGGTAGGCCGGCAGCATGGAGGATCCCAAGCGGATCTCAAGCGAGCATCGCTTGGCAACTTCCACGGTGTTATCAAGCAGTTCCGGCGCATCGTTGAATAGATCCGCCATCTCGGCCGGCGACTTCAGGTATTGCTCTTCCGAATAGCGCCGCGCGCGGCTCGGGTCCGCGAGCAAAGCGCCGTCGTGAATGCACACCCGCGCTTCGTGCGCATCGAACTCCGCGCGCGTTAGAAAGCGCACATCATTGGTCGCGAGCGCTGCCACGCCCCGCTCCTGCCCCAATTCCATGACCGCTTCGGCATAGGTCGCCTCATTCGCCCGGCCGGTGCGCTGCACCTCGAGGTAAAACCGGTCGCCGCACAAGTCCTGCCAACGGGTGAGGCAGCGAACCGCTTCATCGTCGCGCCCACGCGCAAGCGCCTGCCCGATATCACCGTCCGCGCCGCCCGACAAAACGATCAATCCCTGCAGCATGTCGCTTTGCAGCCAGCTGCGTTCCATCATCGGCGCGCCCCGGTGCTGACCTTCGAGATAGGAACGGGTCACCAGCTGTGTCAGATGCCGGTAGCCCACGAGATTCTGGCAGAGAAATACAATCCGGGACGGCGCGCGCTCGGCCGCTCCACGAATCCACGCGTCGACTCCGATCAAGGGCTTGACGCCGGCGGCCAGCGCCTCCTTATAGAACTTCACCATCGCGAATAAATTGTTTTGGTCGGTGAGCGCCACCGCCGGCATTCGCGCCGCCGACACGGCGGCGATCAACTCCGGCACCCGGACGATCCCATCGACCAGCGAGTATTCGGTGTGCAATCGCAGATGAACGAATTGCGTCACGGAACCGCCTTGAAGCTCTGCCGCACGGGGGCGAACGAACGCCGGTGCAATGGACACGGTCCATGCAGTTCGAGAAGCCGTTGGTGCTGAAGGGTGCAGTATCCCTTGTGAGTCGCGAAAGAATATGCGGGATATATCGTATCCATATGATTCATATAATTATCCCTGGCTGTTTTCGCCAAGATGGAGGCAGCGCTGATGGCAGGTATGGTGGCGTCGCCGCCCACGATGGCGCGTGCGGTCAGCGTCTTGCCCAAGCCGCCCAACTCCGGCAGCCTGTTACCATCTACCAACACATGATCCGGCGTCAAGGTCATTGCCAGCAGCGCTCGGCGCATCGCGAGGAATGTGGCCTGCAGGATATTCAGTGCGTCGATCTCGGCCCGATCCGCCCAACCGATGCCGAAGCACAGCGCATCGCGGCGAATCACCACGCTCAGGGCGGCCCGCTCGTCCGGACTCAAGGTCTTGGAATCCGCAACTCCCTCGATGCGGCGGCCGGGCCGCAAAATCACCGCCGCAGCAACCACGGGCCCCGCCAGCGGCCCGCGCCCCGCCTCGTCGATGCCGGCCACTCGGCGCCTCACGAGGATTCCGCCGCGGGACGCCCGCGGGATTGCACCAGATCGAGGATGGCCTGCGCCGCACGCATGCCCGCGCCGCGGCGCAAGTCGGCGTGAATCAGCGAGAACTCACGCTCCAAGGCGCTGCGGCGTTCGGCATCGTCAAGCCACATCAAGAGCTCCGCTCCGATCGACTCAGGGACAATATCCTCCTGAAAATACTCGCCGACGACGCGCCGATCCGCAAGCAGATTTGGTTGCGCAAAATATTTGGATTTGACCAGATTCAGCCGGCGCAGAACCCAGGCCGTCATCGCCCCCAGCCGGTAGACCACCACCATGGGACGTTTGCACAGGGCAGCCTCCAAGCTCGCGGTTCCGGAGGCGACCATCACGACATCGGCGGCGATCAGCGCGGTTTGTGCACGACCCTCGATGAGCCGGATTTCGAGGCCCGGCGCGAGGCGCGCGAGGATGCGCGCGAAAATCTCCCGCACCGCCGCGTTCGCCATCGGCGCGATGAATACCAACTGCGGGCGCTGCGCGGCGAGCCAGCGCGCCGTCGCCGCAAATTCCCCGGCCAACCGGGCGACCTCGCCGCGCCGGCTTCCCGGCAGCAGGGCGACCACCTCGGCGTTTGCGTCTATGTTGAGGGCATGGCGCGCGGCCTGGCGGTCGGGCACCAGTGGAATCGCGTCGGCGAGCGGGTGCCCGACAAACTCCGCGTGCATGCCGTGCGCGTCGTAGAAGCGCTTCTCGAAAGGCAGCAGACACAGCACGAGGTCCACAGATTCGTGGATACTGCGCGCCCGTCCTTGCCGCCAGGCCCAAACCTGCGGACTCACGTATTGCACCGTCGGAATGCCGGCGGCGCGCAAATTGCGCGCCAGGCGCAAATTGAATTCAGGGGCGTCGATACCCACGAACACATCCGGCCTCGCCGCAAGGAATAAGGTCCGGGCGCGCGCCCGAAGGCGCAGAAGACGCGGCAGATGGCGCACGATCTCGAACAAGCCCATGACGGCGAGCGATTCGGCCGGCTCCCAGGCCTCGCATCCGGCGGCCTGCATTTTCGGGCCGGCAACGCCGAAGAACTCCGTACCGGGCGCGACACGACGCAGCGCATTGATCAGATCAGCGCCCAACGTGTCGCCGGACGCTTCTCCGGCTACCACACCCACCCGCAGTGGCGCCGGCATGGTCAACCGGAATTATTCATGAACGACACGGAATACTACCGAACGATGCTGCGTTCGCTGCGCTTGATGAATTCGACGAAGGGCCGGATTTCCTCCTGGGTTGCGGCCGCTTTCTCGAGTTCCTCCAAAGCCGTCTTCAGTTTCAATCCCGAGCGGTACAGCAACCGGTAGGCGCGGCGTATGTTCAGGATCTGCCCGGGCGTGAAGCCGCGGCGCTTCAACCCTTCGGAGTTGACGCTGTGCGGCACGGCGGGCTGACCGATCGCCATGACGTAGGGCGGCACGTCGCGCGTCACCGCCGCATTGTTCGCGATGAAGCAGTGCGCGCCGACCTTGGTGAACTGATGCACCGCGGACAAGCCGCCCATGATCACCCAGTCGCCGATTTCCACGTGACCACCCAGGGTCGCGCAATTCGACAAGACGATCTTGTCGCCCAACCGGCAGTCATGCGCGACATGCGAATACGCCATCAACAGATTGTCGCTGCCGATGCGCGTTACACCCTCGTCGTGGGTGGTGCCGCGATTCACCGTGACGGATTCCCGAAATACGTTGCGATCGCCGATTTCGAGCCGCGTCGGTTCGCCTTTGTATTTCTTGTCCTGCGGCGCATCGCCCAAGGAGGCAAATTGAAATATCTTGTTGTCGGCGCCGATGCGTGTCGGGCCGTTGATGACGGCGTGCGGACCTATCCAGGTGCCGGCCCCTATGACGACGTCCGGTCCGATCACGGTGAACGGCCCGATCTGCACATCCGCCGCTATTTGCGCCTGCGGCGATATCACCGCGCGCGAGTCGATCATCCCGCAGCTCCTGTGGGCTTGGGCACCTTGGACTCCGGCGCCACCATGATCTCCGCCGAGGCCACTTCGACGCCGTCGACCTCGGCCGATCCATGAAACTTCCAGATTCCCTTGAAGGCGCGCTTCAGCGTGACCTTGAGCATGAGCTGATCGCCCGGCTCGACGGGCTTGCGAAATCGCGCATTGTCGATGGCGACGAAGTAGAAGCGCGTATCGGTATCCGGCACCACCCCGGCGGTCTTGAACGCGAGAATTCCCGCGGCCTGGGCCAGGGCCTCGATGATGATCACCCCCGGCATCACCGGCCGGTGCGGGAAATGCCCCTGGAAGTACGGCTCATTGAACGTCACGTTCTTCAGCGCGCGAACATGCTTGCCGGACACGCATTCCAGGACGCGATCCACCAGCAAGAAGGGATACCGATGCGGCAATTGCCGCATGATCGCTTCGATATCCATCTCACCGTGGTCTGTCATCATCGCTCCTTTCCTTCCAACCGCCGCAAGTGCGCCACCATGCGCCGCCACATCCGTGTCTCCACGGTCGGCATCCCGCTCGAGTAGCTGCCGGGATATTTGATCGACGCGCTCACCAGGCTGCAGCCCGTCACCACCACGTCGTCGGCAATCGTCAAATGACCCGCGATACCCACACCGCCGCCGATCATGCAGCGCCGGCCTATCGTCGTGCTGCCCGAGATCCCGACGCAACCCGCGATGGCCGTATGAGCGCCGATGGTCACGTTGTGGCCCACTTGTATCTGATTGTCCAGCTTCACGCCATTTTCCACCACCGTGTCGTCGATGGCGCCGCGATCGATGGTGGTGTTCGCGCCGATCTCCACGTCATCGCCGATCTGCACGGTGCCCAGCTGCGGCACCTTCACCCAAGTTCCGGCATCGGGCGCAAAACCGAAACCGTCGGCGCCGACCACCGCTCCGGCGTGCAGAATGCAGCGCCGGCCGATCCGCACTCCGGCGCAGACGTTGACCCGCGACATCAGGCGCGAGCCGGCCCCGATAAGCGCGCCCCGCTGCACGATGCAGCCGGGACCGACGAACACCCCCTCGCCGATGTCCGCATCCTCCTCGATGACGGCAAGCGCACCCACGCCCGCCGAGGCCGCGATGCGCGCGCTCGCCGACACGACCGCGGTCGGATGAATCCCCGCCACGGGCGGCGCCTGCGGATGCAGCAGCTCTGCAATGCGCGCGTACGCCAGGTAGGGATTGGGGTCGATCAGCGCGGCGACGGGGCAGCCCGCCGCGTTCTCCGGCCCGACCAAGACCGCGGTGGCGCGGGTGGATTCCAACTGCTTGCGATAGCGCGGATTTGCAAGGAAACTTAAAGTGCCGGAGCCCGCATGCGACAGCGTGGCGACCCGCGAGACCTTGAGCTCAGGCTCGCCGCGCAGCGCGAGCCCGAACCGCACCGCCAAGTCCCCTAGGCTGAATTCTCCCTGCAACTGCGCACCACCTTGAAGCGCCGTGTAACTATGCTATTTGCCGGCGGGATTTTTCGCGGGAGGAGTCGATGAGGCGGGAGGCTTGGACGGTGAAGCCGGCGCCGCCGGCAGGGTCGCCGGCTTGGTCGCGAGCACCGCGAGCACATTGGCCGTTATGTCGAGGGGCCCCTTCGCGAAGAACACGCCCTCGCCCAGCACCAGATCGTAGCCCTGCGCAGTTGCGTAGGTACGGATCTCCGACACCAAGTAGCGCTGCACCTTGCCGATTTCCTCGTTCTTCCGGGTCCCGGCGTCGTCCTGAAACTCGCCGGCCTTGCGGGAGAACTCACGCTGCTGGTCGCGCAACACCTTCTCCGCCTTCGCGCGGTCGGCTTCGGACATCACGGCACCTTCCTTCTGCAGCTTGTCGTCGCGCGCCTTCAGGTCGTTCTGCAGCGTCAGCAATTCGCGGCGCCGGGGCGCAAATTCGTTCTCGAGCGCCTGCATCGCCGCCTTCGTCTGCGGTGCTTCCTCCAGAAGCTTCTGGAAATCGACAAAGCCCATTTTGGTTTCCGCGCTCGCTTGGCCGGATACCAGCACTGCGCACAGGCACAAGCCCAAGAGCGGAATGCTGCGATTGAAAGTCGGCATGTTGTTCTTTAAGACCTCGAATTGTGTGCGGTCAAAACGCTTGACCGATAGAAAATTGAAAACGCTCTGTTTCGTCGTTGAATCTCACCGTGTCGCCGGGATACGGATTCAAAGGGATCCCGTACGAGAAACGGAACAGACCCAAGGGCGCGAGCCACTGCACCGCGATCCCGGTCGATCTCTTCAGATTAGCATAATTGAAGTGGTAGTTGACCGGCGTTATATCGTCGACCCCCAAGAATTTGACCGAATTCCCGGTCTGAAATACATTGCCCATGTCGTAGAACCAGCTGACGCGCGCGGCGCTTTTCCATTTTTCCGGCACCGGGAATATCAACTCCAAACGGTTGACCACGCGAAAGTTTCCGCCGTAGGGATTGCCCACGCCGATATTGTCCCGAGGACCCAGGCGGCTCTCGCGATAGCCGCGAACGCTGTCCGGGCCTCCGGCGAAATAGTTGAGGTAGGGCGGCAACGCGGTCGTCTTCCCAAGCGCCGATGCGTAATCGATCTGCGCAGTGAAGGACAGCAGCCACTTTCTCCAGATGGGGACGTACTGAAGATACTGGAAGTTCGAGGCGTAGTAGCGCACGTCGCTCGGCGGTATGGCATAACGGCCCGAGACGCTCAAATGCAGGCCGCGGTCGGCGAACAGGGCCCGGTTGCGCGAGTTGAAATCCCATCCGGCCGTGAGTTCATAAGTGTAGAAATTGGTGCCGTACACCGTGTACGGGCTGTCCAAGGAATTGAGCACACCGTCGCCGTTGGTGTCCGTGAGGGCGCGCTGGAAGGCATTGCCGTTGTTCTTGACCCAATCAACGGCCTGTTGTGCGCTGTACCCCTGGGAGACGACCAAGGTGTTCTTGTTCGCCGACACGCCCGCCTGCAGGTATTGGTACTCGGAGATGGGGTAGGACCACTGCTCTGCGCCGGTGATTTGCTTGGTCGAAAACGCCGATGAGGCCGCGACGAATTGCGTGATGTCCCGGTAGGTAATAGAACTGGTGCGCGCCACGCCGTCGATGGTGGTGTAGGGATCGGTATGTGAAAATACATAGCTCTTGCTGTACTTGCCGGCGTTGATTTCCAGCGCGATGCGATCGCCCGTCCCCATGAAATTGCTGTGGACGAAATTGCCGTTCAAGCTGAATTTCTGCGATTCCGAGTAGCCGATGCCGCCGCCGAACTGTCCCGGCAATCCTTCCTTGACGTTGTAATCCACGTCCACGAGGTCCGCGCTGCCCGGTACCGGCTTGTTCTCGAACTCGACTTTCTCCACATAGGGCAGCCGCTGCAGGCGCTCCTTGGAGCGCTCGATCGCCGAATTCGACAGCCAGCCGCCTTCGAGCTGACGCATCTCGCGGCGCAGCGTTTCATCGTTGATCGCCGTGATGTTGTTGAAATTGATGTGCCTGACGTAGACACGATTGCCGGGTTCGATGAAGAACGTCAGCGACACGGTTTTCTTCTCGTTGTCCGGGGTGGGCACCGGATCGATCTTGGCGAAGGCATAGCCGTCGGCACCCAGCCGATAGCTCATCAGCTCTTGCGAGCTCGTGACCAGCTTGCGCGAGAAGGTGTCGCCGGGGTGGATCAGCAGCATTTTTTTCAGCTGCTCCTCGGGAACCACCATCGTGCCCGCGAGCTTGATCTCCGATACCTTGAAAACATCGCCCTCGTTCACGTTCACGGTGATGAACATGTCGTCCTTCTCGGGGGCGATGGTGACTTGCGTCGATTCTATCTGGAAATTGGCATAGCCGCGATCCATGTAATAGGAGCGCAGTTTCTCCAAATCACCCTGCAGGGATTCGCGCGAGTACCGGTCATCCTGCTTATACCAAGACAGCCAATTCGGGGTTTTCAACTCGAGCGTGCCGAGCACGTCCTTTTCCTTGAACTTGGTGTTGCCGACCAGATTGATCTGCTCGATCTTCGCGCGCTTGCCTTCCTTGATGTCGACGACCACATCGACTTTGTTGCCGGGCAATTCCGTGATCTTCGTATCGACGCGCACCGCATATTTGCCGCGGCTGAAATATTGGTCCGTGAGGTACTGCTTCACCTCGTCGAGGACCGAGCGATCGAAGGTCTTGCCTTGCGCAAGGCCCACATTGCGCAGGCTTTTCTGCAAGTCCTCGGTCTTGATGTCCTTGTTGCCCTTGATCTCGAACTTGGCAATGGAGGGCCGCTCGACGACCACGACCAGCAAGGTATTGCCGTCGCGGCGCAGTTCCACGTCGCGAAAGAACCCGGTCGAGTACAGGGCGCGCATGGCCTCGCCGATGCGCTGACCATCGAGGTGATCGCCGATGTTCACGGGCAGGTAATTGAATACCGTGCCTTCAGAGATCCTTTGCAGACCCTCGATCCGGATGTCGCCGACCGTGAACGGTTCGCGCAACGCTTGCGCGCGCACAGCCGACCCCCAGGGCTGGATGGCAAGCGCCACCAGGCAAGCCAAACGCAATTCAGGCCGCACGCGACAACGACCGATTGCTGTTTCTATAGATCATGATTTCCCGTTAATTCAAATGTCTTGAAATATCGTTATAAAAGGCGAGGCTCATCAATACGACGAGCAGTGCGATCCCGACCTGCTGCCCGACCAGCTGGGCGCGCTCGGAAAGCGGCGTCCCCTTGACCGCTTCCACCAGCTGATAAACCACCTGTCCGCCGTCGAGCAGCGGCACCGGCATCAAATTGAGCACGCCCAAGCTCACGCTGATGATGGCCAGAAAAGCCAAAAACGCGGATAGCCCGAGATACGCGCTGATGCCGGCGAATTCCGCGATGCTGATCGGACCGCTGATGTTCTTTGCGGAGACCTGTCCGGTAACGATACGCCACAGCATCTGGACGGTGAGCGACGACATCTCCCAGGTCTTCGCCACTCCGAGCACTACCGCGTCGATCGGACCGGCTCGATGAGTCTCCACCAGCCCCGGCGGATAGGCTCTCGGCCCTTCGACCAGGGCGATACCCAGCCGGCCGATCGCCCGGCCCTGCTCCACCACGCGCGGCACCGGCGCCACGATACGCAATCGATCGCTCGCGCGCTCGACTTCGATGGAAATGTCCCGGCCCGGCGCGGCATTGACCATGGCGACGAATTCCGTGCTATTGACGACGGGCTGACCGTCCACGGCGAGCACTCGATCCCCGGCGCGCAGGCCGGCACGCGCACCCGCACTGCCCACGGGCACGTCGTGAATCAACGTGTTGGCATTCCAGGTCGCGAGGTCAAAGCCAAGACCCGGCAACAACATGCCGGGCTCGGTCATGGCGCGCCGATCCGCGGCGACCCGCAACGTCAGCGATCGTTCGCTGCCGTCCCGGCGCACGCGCAGAGGTATCACGCCGTCATCGGTGAATTCCCGGATCAGCGCGATCTGCAGCTCTTCGGTGTCCGCAACACTGCGATCGCCGACGCGCACGATCTGATCGCCGCGCTGCAGCCCGGCCGCGGCGGCGGGACTGTCGAGCCGCACCTGTCCGACCACCGGCTTGACGATTTCCGTGCCGGCCATCGCGAGTATCGAATACAGGAGCGCGGCGAACAAGAGGTTCATGGCGGGTCCCGCCAGCAGCACCGCGATTCGATGCAGCACCGGTCTTCGCGTAAAGGAGCGATGCAGCTCCGCCGCGTCCACCTCGGCTTCCCGCTCATCCAGCAATTTGACGTAGCCGCCCAAGGGAATGGCGGCCACGCAGTACTCGGTGCGATCGGCGTCGTTGCCGACCCGCATCAGCAGAGGTTTGCCGAATCCGATGCTGAAGCGCAGAACTTTGAAGCCGAGTTTCTTCGCAACCCAGTAATGCCCGAACTCGTGGACAGCCACCAAAATGCCGATCGCGACCAAGAAGGCTGCGAGAAAGAACAACATTTTCATGAAGAGGCTCCAGGCTCAAGCTCGATCAAGGCCAAGCCTACGCGTCGCGCCGCGGCGTCGGCGTCCAATACATCGTCCAGAGCCTTGACGGGAGACGAATCGAGACGTTGCAACACTTTGTCAATGACCGCGGCAATCGCAGTAAAGTTCAAGCGTCCGTCAAGAAAGGCCTGCACCGCGACCTCGTTGGCCGCGTTTAGCACCGCCGGCGCAGTGCCGCCGGCTCTCGCCGCCGCCCGGGCTAGCCTTAAGGAGGGAAATCGCACGTGATCCGGCGGTTCGAATTCGAGCCGCCCGATCGCGGCCAAGTCCAGTGACTGTACACCGGATGAGAACCTCTCCGGCCACGCGAGGGCCTGGGCGATGGGGGTGCGCATATCCGGCGCGCCCAGCTGCGCCAGCATCGAACCGTCCGCATACTCGACCAGCGAGTGCACGACGCTCTGCGGATGGACGATGACATCCACCTTCGACTCCGGCAATCCGAACAACAGGGTCGCCTCGATGATTTCGAGCCCCTTGTTCATCAGGGTCGCGGAGTCGACGGAGATTTTCCGCCCCATCTTCCATTTCGGGTGGGCACACGCTTCATCGGGTGTGACATGCGCCAATTTACCCACACCGGTGTTGCGAAACGGACCGCCGGAAGCGGTCAAAATCACGCGAATCACGCCGCGCGCAATCTCTCCGGGAAGATAGCCCGCCGGCATGCATTGAAAAATCGCATTGTGTTCGCTGTCGATCGGTATGAGCTTGGCCCCGGCGTGGCGCACTTCGTCCATGAGCAGCTGACCGGCCATGACCAGGGCTTCCTTGTTGGCAAGCAGCACGCGCTTGGCCGCCCGCACGGCCGCCAGGGTCGACGGCAGCCCTGCGGCGCCCACGATCGCTGCCATCACGACGTCGACGTCATCGCCGGAAACGGCCTCAGCGAGCGCATCCGCGCCGCTTTCGACGCGTGACGCAGAGCCGCAGTCGCGCAGCGCCGCGCGCGCCAGGGCGGCAGCCTTGGGGTCCACGAGCACCACGGTCGCGGCATGAAACTGCCGTGCTTGCTCGACGATGGCTTGCCATCCGCTGTGGGCGGCCAGGACCGCGACCCGAAAGCGCTCCGGGTGCATGGCAACCACGCTGAGCGTGCTGCGCCCGATGCTCCCGGTGGAACCCAGGATTGCGAGGCCCTGGGGCGTGCTCATGCAATCACACCGGTGCCGAACAATCCCAGCGCATAGAGGGGAGCCGCCGCCGTCACGCTGTCGATTCGATCGAGCAGGCCGCCATGTCCGGGCAGCAACGCGCCGCTGTCCTTCAAGCCCGCGGCGCGTTTGAACATGCTCTCGGTAAGATCGCCGATGATCGAGAAAATCCCCACCGCGCAGCCAAACGCCACCACCGCCGGCTGAGGTAATCCAAAATGCGCGGCGCCGGCCCAGGCGACCAGCGCCACCATGGCGATGCCGCCGAGCGCACCCTCCAAGGTCTTGCCCGGACTCACGCGCGGCGCCAATTTTCGCCGGCCGAAGCTGCGCCCGACGGCATATGCGCCGACATCGGCGGCAATCACCAGCAACACCAGCCACAGCACGATTTGCGGACCGGCCGCGAAGCCGCTCGTTGCGACCTGAAGCCGTGCGAGGGCAATGAAGGCCGGCACCAACACCGGCAGGCCGCACACGAGCACGAGTATCGGCTGGTGCCGCGCGGGCGCCGACGACAGCCACAGCAAGGCGATCGCCCACCACGCACATGCGGCGCGGAGCAGCAGCATCAAGCGCGGCGGTTCGGCGCTCCACCGCCACGCCAGGAGCAGCACCAGCGCCACCCCCGTGGCGTAAGCGATGCGGGCCGCCGGCGCGCGCAGCGCGCCGAAACCGGCCCACTCCCACGCACCGATGGTGAACACCGCGCCGAACGCCCATACCGCCCACGTCGGCGACAGCAGGAATAAACCCGCGAGCAGAATGCTGGCAAGAACGGCCGCCGTGAGTATTCTTGTCCTAAGCATCGCCCGTCTCAAGCATCGGCTTTCACAGCGAGCTGTGCGGAAGTCTTGCCGAAGCGGCGCTCACGCTGCCGGAAATGTTCGAACGCGGCATCCAAATGCGCCGGCGAAAATTCCGGCCACAGCGCATCGGAGAAAAATATCTCGGTGTAGGCAAGATTCCACAGCAGGAAATTGCTGATTCGCTGTTCGCCGCCCGTGCGGATCAAAAGGTCCGGATCGGGGATGCCGGCCAACGCGAGACGCTCCCCCACCTGCGCTTCGTCGATGTCCGCCGCGGCCAGCGTGCCGGCCGCCGCGTCCGCGGCGAGCGAGCGGCAGGCCTGGACGATGTCCCAGCGCCCGCCGTAGGCCATCGCCACGATCAGCCTAAGCCCTAAGTTGCCCCCGGTGAGTTGTTCCGCGCCGTGCATCCGCCGCGCGAGTTCGGCGCCCAGCATGGATCGATCACCGATGAACGCCAAACGCACTTGATTGCGATGCAGGTCCGCGACTTCGCGATCCAATGCGTCGAGAAACAAGTTCATGAGCATGCCGACCTCGTCGGGAGGCCGGAGCCAATTCTCGCTGCTGAAAGCGAACAGCGTGAGATAGCGCACTTTGCGTTTGGCGCATTCCTCCACCACCCGGCGCACCACCTTGACGCTGGCACGATGGCCGGCGGGGCGCGGCATGCCGCGCGACCCGGCCCACCGGCCGTTGCCGTCCATGATGATTGCGACATGCTGCGGCGAGTCGGTCATCTTCACACCTGCATCAACTCTTTTTCCTTGTCGGCCATGGCCTGATCGATTTCCGCGACGTGCTTGTCGGTCAATTTCTGCACGTCGTCCTGAGCGCGCCGGTCATCGTCCTGCGCGATCAGCTTTTCCTTGAGCATCTCCTTCAGTTCATTCATGACTTCGCGGCGCACGCCGCGCACGGCCACGCGGGCGTTTTCCGCCTCGGACTTCACCACCTTGATGATGTCGCGGCGGCGCTCCTCGGTGAGTGCCGGCATGTTGATGCGGATGAGCTGACCCGCCGTATTGGGAGTCAATCCCAGATCGGACTTGTAGATCGCTTTTTCGATGACGGGCACCATGGCCTTTTCCCAGGGGCTCACGGTCAGCGTCCGGGCGTCCTCGGTCGCTATGTTGGCCACCTGGTTCAACGGCATTTCCGAGCCGTAGTAGTCGACCTTGATATGCTCGATCAGGCTGGTGTGGGCACGGCCGGTGCGCAGCTTCTTCAGCTGATCCTTGAACATCGATACGCACTTCTGCATGCGCTGCGTTGCATCCTTCTTCAAATCCTCGAGCATGGGTCCCCCTAGGCCTTAAGCGGTCACGACGGTGCCGACGTCTTCGCCTTGAACAATACGCATCAGATCGCCGGCGTTGAACAGGTTGAACACCTGCAGCGGCAAATTGTTTTCGCGGCACATGACGATCGCGGTCGCATCCATCACATTGAGCCGATCGTTCAACACCTGATCGAACGTCAGACGGGCATAGCGCTTGGCGCCCGGATTCTTGACCGGATCGGAGTCGTAGATGCCGTTGACCTTGGTCGCCTTCAACAAGATCTCGGCGTTGATTTCGATGGCGCGCAGACTCGCTGCCGTGTCGGTGGTGAAAAACGGATTGCCGGTGCCGGCGCCGAAAATCACCACCCGGCCCTTCTCGAGATGCCGCACCGCGCGCCGCCTGATGTAATCCTCGCACACCTCGTTGATGCGCAGCGCCGACATCACACGGGCGTAGGTGCCCAGGCTTTCGAGGGCGTCCTGCAGCGCCAGCGCATTGATCACCGTGGCAAGCATTCCCATGTGGTCGGCCGTGACCCGGTCCATCCCCGCGCGAGCCAGACCGGCACCGCGGAAGATATTGCCGCCCCCGAGTACCAGGGCGACCTGAACTCCCATTTGGGTCAGGTCGCGGATTTCGCCGGCGATGCGCTTGAGTATGACCGGATCGATGCCGTAGTCCTCTCCCCCGAGCAGCGCCTCGCCGGACAGCTTGACCAAAATTCTACGATAGCGGGCTGCGGCGTTTGTGTTGGTCATGATCTCGTGTCCGTACCCTACTATAAAAGACCCCGCAGGCGCGGGGTCTTTGAATCTAAGGGGTTGTCGCCTAGTGCTTTTTGGGACCGTCTTTCGGGCCATCGTTGCCCGGGCTTTCCGAAGCCGTGCCTTGCTCATCCGCCCTGGTCTTCTCCTGCGCCTTCACTTGAGCCATTACCTCGCCGACGAAATCATCCTGCTTCTTTTCGATCCCATCGCCCACGGCGTAGCGCACGAATTGCACGACCGAGGCGTTCGCCTTTTTAAGGAGATTCTCGACGGTCGTGTCCTCATCCCTGACGAAAGGTTGTCCAACCAGGGTAATTTCCGCCAGATATTTGCGCAGCCGGCCCTCGATCATCTTGGCGATAATCTCCGGCGGCTTTTTCTCGCCCTTGGTCTGCTCCGCCAGAATCTCGCGTTCCTTTTTGAGCACTTCGGCCGGCACGCCGTTCGCATCGATATAGGCAGGATTCGCGGCCGCGACGTGCATGGCCAAGTCCCGCGCCAGGGCTTCATCGCCGCCCTTCAACGCCACCAGGCTTCCGATGCGGCCGCCATGGACATAGGCGCCGAGCGCGCCCGGTGCCGTGACGCGCACGAAGCGGCGGACAGAGATGTTTTCGCCGATTTTCGCGATCAATGCGCGGCGCCGATCGTCGAG
>Ga0066789_10000247_pt1 | contig 20286 bp, 23 predicted proteins | sample OrgsoiDNA2013049_FD_70960 | JGI IMG/M metagenome (GOLD analysis project Ga0066789, IMG submission 70960) | Permafrost soil microbial communities from the Arctic, to analyse light accelerated degradation of dissolved organic matter (DOM) -... | ecosystem: Environmental > Terrestrial > Soil >...
CCATGGGCAGGAACAGCAGGTTGGCGAAGGCAATGCCGTAGATGGTGGCAATGAAGGCTGCGGCGATACCGTGACCCAGCTTGGACGGATCCGCCAGATTTTGCATGACGGCCATCAGTCCCATGACCGCACCGATGATGCCCAGAGTGGGCGAATAGATGCCCATGGCCTCGAAGACCTTCGCCGCCTGGTTGTCGAAGTGCTCCATGGTATCGAGTTCGATTTCCATGCTCGAGCGAATCGCTTCGGGCTCGCCGCCGTCGACCAAGGACTGCAGGCCCTTCTTCAGGAACGGGTCCTGCTCCCCCTCAACCGCGGATTCGAGCCCCAAGAGGCCTTGCTTGCGCGCAATGTTGCTCCACTCGACGATTTTTTCGATCATCGCCGCCGGATTGTTCGCCGGGGGCATGAATACCCAAGCCACTATCTTCCAGGCACGCAAAAAAGTCGTCAACGGCGTTTGCACCAGGCTTGCCGCAAAGGTCCCCACGACCACGATGACGAACGCCGCGCTGCCGACCAGCGCACCGGCGCTGCTGCCTTTCAAGATGGCGCCGCCGATGATGGCGATCAGCGCCAGCACGATGCCGATGATGCTGAGAATATCCATTGATTCAGTCCGGCGTTAACCATTCCGCGAGCCGTGCACGCAAGCGAATCAACGCCTGTCCGTGGATTTGACAGACTCGCGACTCGGATACTTCCAGGACCTCGCCGATTTCGCGCAGGTTCAAATCCTCATCGTAATAGAGCGACAACACGAGCTTCTCCCGCTCGGGCAGCGTGCCGATAGCGTCTGCCAGCGCATCGCGGAACCCATCGCCTTCGATATGATCGAAAGGACCCGGGCGCTCGTCGCGCGCGTGGTCCGCGGGACTCGACTCATCCTCGCTCGACCCCATTTGATCGAAACTGAATAGACGACAACTGGCGGCGTCCTGCACCAGCTTGTGGTATTCCTCGATGGACACGCCGAGACCTTCGGCGATGTCCGTGGGAGTCGCGTCCTGACCCTTGTCGTTTTCGATCTTGCGCACCACGTCCGCCATCTCACGCATGTTTCGATGCACCGAGCGGGGCGTCCAATCGGATTTGCGCACCTCGTCCAGCATCGAACCGCGGATGCGGATGCCCGCGTAGGTTTCGAAGTTGGCGCCTTTCGTAGCGGAGTAGTGCTTGGCCGCATCCAAAAGGCCGATCATCCCGGATTGGATCAAATCGTCCACCTCCACATTGGGCGGCATGCGGCTGACCAAGTGATAGGCAATGCGTTTGACCAGGTCTGCATACTTAAGGACCAGCTCTTGTTGCGGCACCTCACCGACCGGAACATCGCCGTCCGCGCTTGGCTTCGGAGTACGCTTCTGCGTGTTTGAATATTGTGTACTTGCTCTCATTGCAATACCGTCGAGGGACTTATCCGAGCCCCTACCATTCGTTCAACAAAGAACTCCAGGTGACCGCGTGCACCTTTTGGCACAGACCACTTATCGGCCTTGACCGCCAGATTCTTGAGGGCCATGGACGAAATTGAGGCGGGGTACGCTTCGACGACCGCGGTTTGCCGTTGAACGGAGCGCCGTAGGTAATCGTCAAACGGTACCGAACCGGCAAACTCCAGCGTGACGTTGAGAAATCGGTCACAGACGCGGGAGATTTTCTGGAAAAGATCCGGCCCTTCGCCCGAACGGCGTGTTTGATTCGCCAGAATTTGGAACCGCTGCACACCGTGTTCGCGACTCAGTACTTTGATGAGTCCGTAGGCATCGGTGATGGAAGCCGGTTCATCGCAGACCACCACGACCACGTGATGCGCCGCCTGGCTGAAGGTCAGCACACTGTCATGCAGACCCGCCGCCGTGTCGATGACCAGAACTTCCACGCGATGGTATAGATCGCTGAAGGCGCGGATGATTCCGGCTTGCTCCGCGTCGGAAAGGTTGGCCATGTGCTTGATGCCGGAAGCCGCCGGAACGATTTGCAGCCCATGTGGGCCGGTGACGATTGCATCCTCCAGAGAACACTCGCCCTTGACGACGTGCCCCAAGTGGAATCGAGTGTGCAACCCTAGACCACGTCGACGTTGGCCAAGCCGAGATCCGCGTCGACCAACATCACGTCGCGGCCCTGCGAGGCGATCGACACGGCGAGATTGGCCGATATGGTCGTTTTTCCCACACCGCCTTTGCCGCCGGTGACCGCGATGACCTTGACCGGACGCGAGGCATTGAGTTGCATAAGTGTTGCCGCTTGATTTCTTGAAAGTCGGGTGTCATGCATGGGCAGGTGCTCGGCCGAAATTGCGTGCGAAATAGCCGTCGTTGACGGGGGTGGGCGCGATCTCCTTGAGCTTGAGCGCAGCTCGGATGAGCCACACCCGCCGTTCGTGCGCGGCATGCAGGTCTTCCGGGACCCGCTGTCCGTTGCACAAATAGGCGATGCGCAGTTTATGCCGCAGCGTCGTCGAGATGACGGCGCCCAAACTCGCAGCTTCGTCCACCTTGGTCAGAACGCAGGCAGCGGGGGAAATCCTGGCAAACGACTTGACGATTTCCTCGAGCGCATGCGCCTCGCCGTGTGCCGGAAGCGCGAGCAACACTTGCGCCCGTGCGGCGCCGAGTTGCAGCGCCGCGAGTTGCCCGGTCAGGCGAACGTCCCGCGGTCCCATTCCAGCAGTATCGATCAAGACCAGTTTCTTCGACTTCAGCCGCTCGAGCACTCGCGCCAGATCTTTGCCGCTGTTAGCCGTGTACATCGGAGCGCCGAGAATGCGTGCATACGTCATCAGCTGCTCGCGCGCGCCGATGCGATATCCATCCGTACTCACGAGCGCGAGATCCCGGCTGCCATGCTGCATGCTCCAGCGCGCCGCCAGCTTCGCGATGGTCGTCGTCTTTCCGGCTCCGGTGGGACCCACCAGTGCAATGACGCCGCCGTTGACCGGGCTCAGGTTGTCGACCACCCGCAGATCCCTGACCAGCAGCGCCAGATGAATGTTCGCGGGATTTTTCAAGTTCGTGCGCCGCGGCGCCCGCGACGCGAGCGACATGGCAATGTCCGGCGCTATGTCCATGGCCGTCAGTTGCTCGAGAACACGCGCCTGTAAAGGCTCCCGCAAGCGTTTGTCGTTCCACGACATGTGCGCCAACTCGCCTTGCAACAGCTCGCGCAAGTCTTTGAGCTGCGCCTGCACCGCGAGGTAGCCGTCATTGGCAGCAGGCGCCGTCTTGCGGTTCGGCGCCGCCGCGGACGCTGCCGCTGGCTGCATTTCGACGATCGGCTGAGACGCACGCGTGACCGGGGGCTTGGGCACGGGTGGTACGGCGATCACCGGAGCCGCTGCGCCGATCGGTACCGCCGCGATCACGGGCTCTGCACGTGAGAACGTCGGCATGCCCGCCATTTCGGAGGGCGCGGCCGGCATGCGTCTCTGGGTCGCACCGATGAACAACGCCTCGTCGTAGTCGACCGCGGCGATGACTTCTATTCCTTCCGCGACGCGGCGGCTGGACAATATCACCGCGTCCGGGCCTTGTTCGGCACGCACCTGCGCGAGTGCCGCACGCATGCTGACGGCCATGTACCGTTTAATCTTCATCTAAAGCCTCCGTGGATCAAGCTATGCATCAGCGTCCAACCGCAGCAATCACGCGAATGCGGCGATTTTCAGGAATCTCGTTGTAAGCCAGCACCGATAGCGACGGTGTCGAATACCGCATCAAGCGCGCGATCCAGGGCCGGATCTTCGGCGCGACCAGCAGCACCGCGGGCTCACCTGCGGCCTCTTGCCGGCGCGTGCGGTCGGCCAACGCCGTCTGTATGCGATCGGCGAGGCCGGGTTCGAACCCGGGCGCGCCTTCAGTGCCGGCGCCCGCCATCGAATCCTGCAGCACCTGCTCGAGCGCCGGATCCAACGTGATGACGGGAAGTTCTTCGCGCAGGCCGCCGATGCTCTGCACGATGCTCCGGCCAAGCGCGACCCGAACGGCGGCCACCAGCGCCACCGGGTCCTGCGTTTTCGGCGCGAGTTCGGCCAGCGCCTCGCACACCGTGCGCAAGTTGCGCACCGGTACCCGTTCCTGCAGCAACTGTTGCAGCACTTTGACCACGACGCTCATCGGTAACAGTTTCGGCACCAAGTCCTCGATCAGCTTGGGCGCGGTCTTCGCCAATCGATTGAGCAGCTGCTGCACTTCCTCATGCCCCAGCAGTTCGTGCGCATGAGATTGCAGTAGATGACTCAGGTGGGTAGCAATCACGCTGCTCGCATCGACTACGGTAAAGCCTTGTGCTTGAGCCTGCTCGCGGCGCGATTTTTCGATCCAGACCGCATCCAGGCCGAAGGCGGGGTCTTTGGTGACCGAGCCCGGCAGGGTGCCCGAGACCTGCCCCGGGTTGATGGCCAATTCGCGGTCCGGGAATACCTCGGACTCGCCCACCGGCGCGCCCAGAATGGTGATGCGGTAGGAATTCGGGCCGAGTTCCAGATTGTCGCGGATGTGCACGGCCTGCACCAAGAAACCGAGTTCCTCCGACAATTTCTTGCGCACCCCTTTGATGCGCCCCATCAGTTCGCCGCCTTGGTTGCGATCGACCAGCGGAATCAACCGATAGCCGACCTCGAGACCGATCAAGTCGACGGGTTCGACGTCATCCCAGGACAACTCGCGCTGTTCCAGCGGAGTGGCCAGCGTGGTCGACGGCTTTTCCGCGGCAGCCCGCTTCTCGGAGGCACGTTGCTTCCCGAGGTAATAGGCGCCCACACTGCACCCGGCAGCCATTCCCAAAAACACCAGGTTGGGCATGCCCGGGATGATGCCCAGCAGCGCCAATATTCCGCCGGTCACGCCGAGCGCCCGCGGCTGCCCCAAAACCTGCGATATGATTTGTTGGCTCATGTCGTGCGAACGCGAAACGCGGGTGACCAAGATGGCCACGGCCACGGAGAGCAGCAACGCCGGGATTTGCGCCACCAAGCCATCGCCGATGGTGAGCAATGCGTAGGTGCGGCCCGCCTCCGCCAGCGACATACCATGTTGCGCCGCACCGATGATGGTGCCCCCGAACAGATTGATGAACACGACGAGAATTCCCGCAATGGCGTCACCGCGCACGAATTTGCTGGCGCCATCCATTGCGCCGTAGAAATCCGCTTCTTCGCGCACTTCCTGCCGGCGCGTGATCGCCTCGGCCTGCGTGATGATGCCGGCGTTCAGGTCCGCATCGATGGCCATTTGCCGGCCCGGCATGGCGTCCAAGGTGAATCTTGCGCTGACTTCCGAGATGCGCCCCGCACCCTTTGTGATGACCACGAAATTGATGATCACCAACACGACGAACACCACCATGCCCACCGCGTAATTGCCGCCCACCACGAACTGGCCGAAGGCTGCTATGACGTGGCCCGCCGCGTGCGCCCCGGTATGGCCGTTTATCAGCACGATGCGCGTCGATGCCACATTGAGCCCGAGGCGCAGCAACGTAGCGCCCAGCAGCACCGTGGGGAACGTCGCGAATTCGAGCGCCCGGCGCACGTAGATGACCGCGAGCAAAATAATCAGCGACAACGAGATGTTGAACGTGAAAAAGATATCGAGAAGGAACGCCGGTAGCGGCAGGACCATCATGGCGATGACCGCCATCACCAGGACCGGTACGCCCAGACCGTTGCGGGCGAATTCACCGAAGGTGGCTAGAGCGGCGCGCCCGTTCATACGTCTGCGTACTCATCGCCGACCTTGGGGTCGGGGCGCACCATGCGCGCCGCAAGGGTTGGGCTCAACGTGCGGACCCTGAAGATATACGAGAGGACTTGCGCGACCGCCACGTACAGGCCCGCAGGAATCTCCTGATTGAGGTCCGTCGATTTGTAGAGCGCCCGCGCGAGCTTCGGCGACTCGAACACCGGCACTCGGTGTTCCTCGGCGATGCGGCGGATGTTTGCTGCGACCAAATCCTGTCCCTTGGCGAGGACGCGCGGTGCGCGCATGTTTTTCTGGTCGTACTTCAACGCCACCGCAAAGTGCGTCGGGTTCACGATCACAACGTCCGCCGTCGGCACCTTGTGCATCATGCGGCGCCGCGCAAGCTGCTGCTGCATTTGACGGATGCGGTTCTTCGTCTCCGGGCGTCCGTCGGACTCTTTAGCTTCGTCTCGAAGTTCTTGGCGCGTCATGCGCAACGAGCGCTTGAATTGAAATAGTTGCAGCGGTACGTCGATCAGCGCAATGAGCGCGAGCGACGAACTCAACCACACGAACGCCCAGCCGATGAGATGTGCGCCGCGAGTTATCGCGGCCCGTGGCGGCATGTGTCCCAGCGACATGACGTCGGCGAACATGTAGGAGACGATTCCTGCACACACCGCACCGATGGCCACGCATTTCAACAACGCTTTTCCCAGTTCGGTGACGCCGTGGAGGCCGAACAGTCGCTGCAGACCGGCGAGCGGGCTCATCCGCGCGAAATTGGGTGTCATGGCCGCCGGGCTGAAATTCCAACCGCCGAGCACGACCGACGCCAAAAACACCAAACCAATCAAGACACCGAACATCGGCAGCACGGCCAGCATCGCGCTCGACACGGCGTCACCGAACGCCGTCATCATCGATCGAGGGTCGCGGAGGTCCCGCGGATCGAAACCAAGCGAATTGCGCATGATGTTCAATAGGCAGCCGGCTAACGCTCCGCCGATGGCGATCAGGGTCGCGCTGCCGCCGATCATGGTCGCGAAATTAGTCAGTTCTCTGGAACGGGGTACTTGGCCGCGTTCGCGTGCCTGATCCAAGCGGCGTTGCGACGGTTCTTCGGTTCGCTCGCCGCCCTGTTCGGACTCGGCCATCAGTGCGCTCCCGCCGGGCGCGTACCGACCAAGTCGACGACGGCGTTCAACGCGTTCTCGATCAGGTTCGAAATGCCGATCATGAGGCCGTCGAGACCCGCCACGAGCACCAAGAAGCCGCACAGCAAAGTGATGGTGAATCCTATGCCGAACAGATTCAGCTGCGGCGCGGCGCGCGCGACCACGCCGAGCGCCGTGTTCACGATGACCAGAGCGATCATCGCCGGCAGCGCAACCAGCAGGCCGGTCTCGAATATGCGAGCGCCCCAGGTTGCGACGGCCAACAGAAAATCCTTGTCGATATTCGCTGCGCCGATCGGCAGAGTCTGAAAACTCTTGGCCAGCGCTCCCAGGAGCACCAAGTGACCGTTGATGGCCAGATAGCTCAGCGTGCCCATAATGGAGACGACCTGTCCGAGTACGGGTACGCTGGCGCCGCGCTGCGGATCGATCAAGGTGGCGAAGCCCAAACCCATGCTCATCGAGACGCTCTGCCCGGCAAAAGTGAGCCCGTCGAACGCAAGCTGCATGACCATGCCGATGGAGACTCCGATCAGGAGTTCCTGCACGGCGGTTAGCAGGCCGGCGGCAGAAAAAATCGACAGCGCAGCCGGTACCGGCGCCAGTGGGGCCAGGATGAATGCAAGCGCCAGCGACAGGACGATTTTGACGCGACGGGGTATGGCAACCTCGCTCGCAATCGGGGCCGCCAGGACGAATCCGCCGATGCGCAGGCTGGGCCACCATAGGCGCCCCACCAATCCCGACACGTCGGCTGCGTTGATGACGACTGCTTGCATGCTTGGCTTAACCGATCACGGTGGGAATGCTGGTGTATAGATCGTGCGTAAAGTCGACCATCACTCTGAGCATCCACGGACCGACGACGAACAACGTGAGCGCAATCAGCAATAGCTTCGGAATGAAGCTCAATGTCGCCTCGTTGATCTGGGTCGCCGCCTGCAGCATGCCGATCACGAGACCGACGATCAGCGCAACCATCAACAGCGGCGCCGCGAGCATTCCGGTCACGAGCAGTGTGCTGTGCGCCAGATCCATGACGTTTTGCGGCGTCATTGATGAAAGCTCGCCGCCAATGTACCCACCAGCAGCGTCCAACCGTCGACCACCACGAACAACATGATCTTGAACGGCAGGGAAACCAGGACCGGCGACAACATCATCATACCCATCGACATCAATACGCTCGCCACCACGAGATCGATGACCAGGAAGGGAATGAACACCATGAAGCCTATTTGAAACGCAGTCTTCAGCTCGCTGGTGATGAAAGTCGGCATCAATACGGTCAGCGGCACGTCGTCGGCGCTCGCGAACTGCGATCTGCCCGAGAGTTTCGTGAACAGCTGAAGATCGGTCTCACGCGTCTGCGCGAGCATGAACTTCTTGAGGGGCTGCACCGTGCGGTCTATGGCTACTTCACCTGCGATTTGTCCGTCCAAATAGGGCTTGATGCCGTTCGCGTAGGACTGATCCAGCGTGGTGCTCATGACGAAGAACGTCATGAACAGAGCAAGGCCCGTGAGTACCTGGTTCGACGGGGTTGTCGCCATGCCGAGCGCCTGACGCAGAATCGACAAGACGATGATGATGCGGGTGAATGCCGTCATTGCGAGCAGAATCGCCGGCAACAGCGTCAGCACCGTCATCAGGATGAGAACTTGGAACGTCAACGAGTACTGCTGAGCGCCGTCCGCCGCAGTCTTGATCGCGATCGCCGGCAGGGACGCCTGTGCCGACGCCAAACCCAGCGGCAGCAGCGCCAGAATTGCCAGCACGATGATGCGTCGATGGCGCATGCGGGCGGTCACGGGGCGGGTGATCAATCCGTCGCTCCCGCACGCCTCATCAAATCGCGCAGGCGATCGGCGAACGCCGGCACGGCGGCGGCGCCCTTCAGTAAGATCGGCGTACTCAGCGGAGCAAGACCCACCACTCCGCCCGCGCCGATGCCGACGAGCACTTGGCTGTCACCGACGCTGAGGAGGACGATCCGTTCACGGGGGCCTACTGCCAATTCGTCGAGCACGGTGATTTCACCGCGACCGCGCGGGCCCGCCAGCTTGAAGCGTTTCAGGGCCCAGCTGACCGCAAAGATCAGTGCAACGATCGCAATCAGGCTCAAGGTGAGATGCGCAAGACTGCTCACGGATAGCGGCGACGCGGGTTGTGCAATGCCCGTCATTGAGCGTGCTCCATCCTTTCCGTTGCGCTTACCACGTCGGTGAGCCGAATGCCGAACTTATCGTTGACCACCACCACTTCGCCGCGCGCGATGCGCACGCCGTTGACCAGCACGTCGAGCGGTTCGCCGGCCATGCGATCGAGTTCCACGATGGCACCGGGTGCGAGCTGCAAGAGTTCGCGCACCGACATGCGCGCGCGGCCTACTTCGAGCGCAAGCGTGACCGTGACATCGAGAATCAGGTTCAGATTGATCTCTTGACTGCCGCCTCCCGCGGCATTGGGACCTAGATCGTTGAATTGCGCGCGCGCAATGGCCGCGGCCTTGGGATCAGGAACACTCATTGAGGACCTCCGGGAAGAATTTTGAGGGCGTTGCGCCCTTGCGAAACGCCAAACCGGCCGCGGTAGAGCGGGATCCCGCCCGCCAGTAAGATGGCGTGCTGCGGCGTTTCGATGGGGATGATGTCGCCCGGGGTCAGACGCACGAGTTCGCCCAGGCTGATCTGGGCTTGGGCCAGAATGGCCCGCGTCTCCAGCTCCGCTTCCTGTAATGCCGTGCCGAGCACCGGGGCCCAAGGTTCGTGCTTGCGAACCTGCGTGTTGCCGCTCTCCGACGCCAGCGACTCGCGGATCGGCGCCAATAGGGTTTCCGGCAGCAACCAATCGATGCGGCCGGTTTGCGCCCCGAACTCCACGCTGAATCGCAACGCCAGCAGGAGCTCCTGCGGCGCGCCGAGCTGCATCAACCGCGGATTCGTCTCCTGCTTTACCAGTTCCAACTCGAGGGGCGCGACCGGCGTCCAGGCAGCTGTCAATCCGGCTGCGAAACTGCGCAGCATCAGTGCCTGAAAGCGCTGAGCGGCCGGCGCTGTCGCCGCTTGGGCTTCGCTGGTGGCTCGCCCCGAGCCGCCGAAGAATCCGTCCAACAGCGTGAGAAGCAACGCGGGATCGACGCTGACGAACGCGTTACCCGACAACGGCTTCAGGCGCACGACGACCAGACTCCCAGGCACGGGCAGCGCCGCCTGCAATTCCGCAGCTTTTGCGGAATCGAGGGCGGTGAATTGCACCGACGCATCGCGCCCGACCAACGCGGACAATGCCAAGCCCATTTGTTCGGCAAAGCTTTTGCAAACGGTTTCGAGCATCGGCAGCTGGGTTCGGTTGACGCGCTGCGACGTCAAATCGTAGGGCCGCACGTTGCTGTCGCCGTTGCTCTCCAGCAGTGCCGACACTTCTTCTTCCGAGATCGCGCTCACGTCAGGGGCAGCGGTTTGCTCCACCGCAGCGGCCTCGGCTTCGGCTCCTGCCATCACTGCACCACGAAACTGGTGAACAGAAGATCTTCGATGTCGGCGCCGCCCTGTTTCTTTTGCACGGAGCGGATTTCCATCAACGCTTCCTGCCGCAGCTTTTCTTTGCCCTCGCGCGACATCAACGACTGGTAATCGCGATTGCTCATCAGCAGCAACAAGTTGTTGCGGATCAGAGGGATGTTCCTTTGCACGCTATCGATCCCTTTCTGATCTTTCGCCATCACTTCCATCGAGATTTGCAGGAAGCGCACGGCGGAGCCATCTTCGAAATTGACGACGAGCGGCGGATCGATGGGAGAAAAGAGCGACGCTTTCGCACCGTCATCACCGTGACCGCCTGCGGCGGGGATCGGCACGATGGGAGTGATCTTGCCGTCCTTGTCCAATTTGAAGTCGGGCATCGGATGCAGCTTGGCGTTGATCGTGCCACCGGCCACGACGGCGCCCAAGGAAAGCACGAAAATGCCTATCCCGTTCACCAGTTTGCCCATCATTGCCCGGGACTTCTTCGCGGGCAGTGGAGTAGCTTCTGCTGCTGCTTCGGCCATAGTGTCGATTCCTAGCGCGGCGCGACTGCCGCAGCCAAGCATCGAGCAAGTTCTATGCCATACTTCCCTTGGGCTGTTTTTACTTGCCTTTCCAGTAGGTTACGATTTTTCTACGACAGCCCCTCGAGCCGGCTATGGTTGCTGCGCCGATAATTTGACGCTCACGCTTACCAGATGATGACGCGTTGGGCGGGAGCCAGATACATTTTGTCGCCGGATCGCACGCCGAACGCCGAATAGAAGCCCGGTTGATTCACGAGCGGGGCCGTACCGCGAACTGCCGGCGGGGAATGCGGATCGACCTTGATGCGTCGGATGGCCTCGTCCTCACGGACCTTGCCCCGCCACACTTGCACCCAACCCAGGTACAAGCGCTGCTCCCCCGTGAACCCATCGATGGTCGGCGACGCCTTGCCGGCGAGCGACAATTGGTACGCCTTGTAAGCCAGCGCCAACCCCGAGTTGTCGGCGATATTCTCTCCCAGAGTCAGCTCGCCGTTGACGTGATAGCCGCTCACCGGTTCGTAGGCGGCGTATTGCGCGACTAATGCCTTGGTTCCAGCTGCGAATTTCGCATGGTCTGCCGCTGTGAACCAATCCCGCAGATTGCCGTCCGCATCGTATTGACTGCCCTGATCGTCAAAGCCATGACTGACCTCGTGACCGATGACGGCCACGATGCCGCCATAGTTCACCGCATCGTCAGCCGTCGCGTCGAAGAACGGCGGCTGCAGGATCGCCGCGGGAAACACGATTTCGTTCATCACGGGATTGTAGTAAGCGTTGACCGTCTGGGGCGTCATCTGCCATTCGCTGCGATCGATGGGCTTGCCCAGCTTGTCGATATTGCGTCGATATTCGAATTCCCCGGCGCGTACGACGTTGTCCCACAGGTCGTCGCGCGTGATGACGAGCGCGCTGTAATCGCGCCATGTATTCGGATAACCGATCTTGGTCACTAGCTTCGCTAGTTTTTCCTGTGCGCCTTTTTTCGTCTCTGGGCTCATCCAGTCGAGCGTCACGATGTCTTGCCGATAGGCCTCGATGAGGTTTCGCACCAGATCTTCCATGCGCGCCTTGTGCTGCGGCGGAAAGTATTTGGCGACGTACAGCCTGCCGATCGCCTCGCCCATCGCGCCATCGACAATTGTCATGCCGCGCTTCCAGCGCAGGCGGTTCTGCGGAATGCCGCGCAAGCTGGTCCCGGTGAAGGCAAACCGCTCGTCGACGAAGGCCTTCGAAAGATAGGGCGCGGCAGCCGCGAGCTGATGCCACTTGAAATAGCTCTTCCAAACGCTAAGCGGAGTGTCCGCGATCAACTTGTCGAGTCCGCTGAAATAGCTCGGCTGCTGAATGATGACGTAGTCGGTCTTGCCGAAGATACCGCTGCGCTGCAGGTAGCGTTGCCAGCCGTAGGTCGGCATCAACGTATGAAGATCGGCGAGAGCGATTTTGTTGTAAGTCTTTTCCGGATCGCGGTTGGCGACTCGCGTCCACTGCAGCTCCGCCATCGCCGTCTCGAGCTTCAATATGTCCGCCGCGCTCTGCCGGGCATGCAGGTCGCCGGCCATGCTCAGCATCCTTTCCATGTGCGCGAAATACTTGACCCGCGCATCCTTGAGCTTGGCGTCATCTTTCAAATAATAGTCGCGGTCCGGCAACCCGAGCCCGCTCTGGCCGATGCTCGCCGCGTAGCGCGTAGAATCCTTCGGATCGGCATCAATGTCGATGTCATACGGCGCGCCCGCACCGGTCCGATTGAAACGAGCGATGAGCGCCGGAATATCCCGCTGGTCCGCCATCGCTTCGATATCTGCGAAGGCCGCTTTGAGCGGCTCGAGACCCAGAGTCTCGAGCCGCTCCTCGTCCATGAAGCTGGCATAGAGATCGGCAATTTTCTGCGCATCCGCGCCCGGCGCAGCAGCAGCCGCACTGCCATCACTGCTCGATGCGCTTAGGCCCCCGGTGCGCGAAGCGGCCAGGCCCTCGACGATGCTGCGCAGTTGTTCCTGGGTCGCGTCGTCGATGCGCGTGAATGCACCGTACGCCCCTTTGTCCGCCGGAATCTCAAAGGTGTCCAGCCACTTGCCGTTCAAGTGCCGATAGAGATCGTCTTGGGGTCGCACGCTGTCGTCGACGTACTGCGTATCCACGCCGGACAGCAACGCGGCGGGACGCGTCACGGAGTCCGGCCCTGCCATATGGTTACTGGTAGAACAGGCGGCCACAGCGAGTGCCGTCGCAACGTATCCAACATATCGCAGCATGTAAAACCCTCAAAATTTTAATGAAACGCGCAAGCCCGGCCCGGCATCATCGAGGGTCAGGCGTGCGCCATGTAATTTGGTGACGGCCGCCACTAACGATAGCCCTAAGCCGGATCCGGGAAATTTGCGGGCCTCATCCAAACGCACGCGGCGGCCCAGCACGATTTCGCGCTTATCTGCCGGTATTCCCGGCCCATTGTCCTCGACGACGACTTCCGGTTCGGTACTCGATCCGCGCAGCAACACCCGAATGTGGCCGCCGTCGGGAGTAAATTTGATTGCATTGTCGAGCAGATTGGCGAGCGCCTGCGCCAACAACTGCCGGCTTCCCTGGACATGCGCACCCGGCGCCACCGCACTTTCCAAGGCAATGCCGCGCTCTTCGCCCACCGGCGCGTACAGTTCGACCATGCTCGCCACCAATTCCGACAGGTCCACGGGCTCGCGGGCCACGGTGCCGGTCTCGGCGAGTGCAATGCGCAGTAGAGCATCGAGCGTGCTGCGCATGTGATCGACCTCCGTCGTGACCCGCTCCAGCACGCGCCGCTCCGCCGATCCGGGCACGAGCTGGTTCATGGCGCCTTCAGCCGTGGCTTGCAGCCGATTGAGCGGCGTTCGCAAGTCGTGCGCCGCGCTGTCGAGCACGGTACGCATACCCAACGTGAGCTGTTCGATCTTGTCCAGCATGCTGTTAATTTCACGCGCCAAGGTGTTGATCTCGTCTTCGGCATCGCGCACCGGCAGCCGTTGCGACAAATCGCCGCGCATGATCTGCGTCGCGACCGCCGAGATGGCGCCGGCCTGAGCCAGGATGCGGCGGCCCATCCAAAATCCGCCTCCCAGCCCGAGCAGCAGTGTCAGCAGCACCGCCGCGATCAGTCCGCGCATCATCAGGTTCTTGACGTCTTGCCGTTCCTGCACGTCGTGGCCCACCAACATTCGGTAGCCGCCGGGAAGCGGGAAGCGCTGCGCACGCATTTCATGCTCGCGAGTCTCGTCGCCGAACGGAACGGACACCTTGAATTGGATCCACTTTCCTTCGTTGGCGTCGATCCTCGGCCACGCGGGAACATTGCCGGCGACCGGCCGCAATTGCGGATCCACCATCAGGTACACGGCGCCGCGAACGTCTTGATCTTGCGAACGTTGTTCGATGAGCTCGATGAAATCGCTGCGCGACAGCACCAAGACTTGTTCGCGCAGACCCTGGACTTCGGCCTCGATGAGATTATCGGTACTGCTGTCGACCACGCGTGACACGGCAAAATCGACCGCTCCGAGCAGCGCGGCCGCCCCGCATGCGAACACGATGGAATAAACGATGGCGATGCGAAATGGCGACGTATCGAGTACCCCAAGGAATCGCTGGTCGGGGCTGACGATCCGTGGTCGTGCGACGCGCACTACGCGCACTACTCGTCTTCGCGCAAACTGTATCCCGCGCCGCGCACCGTGTGCAGTAGGGGTTTGTCGAAATCCTTGTCGATCGCTTGGCGGAGTCGGCTGATGTGCACGTCGATCACGTTGGTTTGCGGATCGAAATGATAGTCCCACACGCCTTCGAGCAGCATGGTCCGGGTGACCACCTGACCGCTGTGACGCATCATGAATTCGAGCAGCTGGAATTCGCGCGCCGTCAATTCGATCTTCTTGCCGTTGCGCGTCACGCGACGGGTCATTCGATCCAGTTCGAGATCAGCCAATTTCAGTTTGGTATTCGCTTCCGCATTGCCCGAATCGCCGCGCCGCGCCAACGCGTCGATACGGGCCAGGAGTTCCGACATGTGATACGGCTTGGCGAGGTAGTCGTCGCCGCCCGCACGCAGCCCCGTGATCCGGTCGTCGACATCACCCAATGCACTCAAGATCAACACCGGCATCCTACGGCCAGTGGCCCGCAGAGATTGCACCAAGGCGAGCCCGTCGAGCTTCGGCAGCATGCGATCGACGATGGCCAAGTCCACCGTCATGGAGGACGCCATGTGCAGTCCCTCGAGGCCGTTCGCGGCAATATCGACCGTGTGACCCACTCCGCGCAACGCCTTGGCCAAATAATCGCGCGCAACTTCATCATCTTCAACAATCAAAATGTGCATGCCGGTATCTTACAGGCGTTGGACCCGTGTTTCTCGTCGCGATAAACTGAAGGGATGGTGGCCCGCGCCGCCCCTATAGGGAGTTGTCGAGAATTTATGACGCCCGTGAACAACTCGCCAACCGATATTTTCCGCCGCACGCCCATTTGGACGACTCTGCGTTTGTTCAAGGGGGTGTACTATGCGATCTCCTTCGCGAACCTTGGGCGAACCATCCGCGCGATGCGCAAACGCGCAGCCAACATTCGTGCCGAGCCTGATCGCTTGACCACCGGCTGATGGTGGCGGCGCATAGGAGCCGCCGCTCCAAGACGCTGGTCGCAGCGTTCCTAGGGTTGGCGTGGGCGGCGGCGCAAGCGAAGCAAGAACCCCTGCTGGAATTCGGCTTAGGCATAGGCGCGATCGCCTTCGAGGATTATCGCGGATCCGGGACCACTCATGCTTATCCGCTGCCGATTCCTTATTTTGTATACCACGGCAAGTTTCTGAAAGCGGATCGTGAGGGGGTGCGCGGTACCCTGTTCGATCAGGACTGGGTCGAACTGAATGTGAGCGGTAACGCGACGACACCGGTGCGAAACGACCGCGAGCGCAGCGGAATGCCGGACCTCAAGTCCACCCTGGAAGTGGGTCCGTCCCTCGATTTGCATCTGCTGCACAGCGCCGACTCGCACATCAAGTTCGATTTGCGTCTACCGCTGCGCGCTGCGTTTACGGTCGACGCGCCACCGCAATTCATCGGCTGGACTTTCACCCCGCGCCTCGCGCTGGATGTGGTCGACCCGTGGGGTTTTGCCGGTTGGAACGCCGGCGTGCTGGCGGGTCCGCTGTTTGCCGACCATCGTTACAACGACTACTTCTATTCGGTGGCGCCGCCCTACGCGAGGGCTTCGCGGCCGGCCTATCAAGCGGCCGGCGGCTATGCAGGCGCTCAGACAATCACAGCACTCTCGAAGCGCTTTGCCAATTTTTGGGTGGGGGCTTACATAAGAGCGGACAGCCTGTCGGGCGCCGCATTTGCTTCCAGCCCGCTGGTACGGCGCAACAGCTACTGGTCCGCGGGCATCGGCGTCGCCTGGATGATTCACACCTCCCCTCAGATGGTCGAAGTTTCTGACTGAGTCGCGTTCATGCTCCGCCCACTCAAAACATTGTATGAATATTTCGCGTTTTATTCGTCGCTGACGCTGCTCGGGCTCATCTGTCTGACATGGTCGGTGTTCGCGCTGCCGTTGTATTTCATCCTGCCCCGCCGCTTAGGCGCCGCCGTCGGACGACGCGGCATCATGACCGGCTTCCGTCTATACGCCTGGTCTTTGTCGGCCACGCGGTCCTATCGTCTGGATTTGAGCGCGATCGACGCGCTCAGGGGCGGTCCCCCCGTGATCTTGGCGCCCAATCATCCCTGCCTGATCGACGCCCTGCTGGTTCTGACGCGGCATCCGAATATCGTGTGCGTGATGAAGGCCGAGCTCATGAGCAACGTGTTTCTCGGCTCGGGCTCCCGGCTTGCCCGCTACGTGAGAAACGAATCGTCGCGCCAAATGGTCAAGGAATCCGTGGCGCATCTCAAGGAGGGAGGCGTGCTGCTGCTGTTTCCCGAAGGCACGCGCACTACGCGGGCGCCGATCAATCCGTTGGTGGCGAGCGTGGGACTCATCGCCAAGCATGCCAATGCGCCGGTGCAAACCCTCATCATCGAGACCGACTCACCTTACTTGAGCAAGGGATGGCCTTTGTTTCGACGGCCCAACTTGCCCATCACCTACCGCGTGCGCCTGGGAAAGCGATTCCCGCCCCCGAAGGACGTCACCGGCTTCACTGCAGAACTCGATGCCTACTATCGCAGCGAACTCGCCCAAGCGTTGCAATCGCGCTGGTTGCATAGCGGCTGACGCATGCTGAAGTCATCGACCACTCATCTGGTGCTCATTCCGAGCTACAACCCGGGACCGAAGGTTTTCGCCACCGTACGCGCCGCGCTCGATCAGTGGTCGCCGGTCTGGGTAGTGGTCGACGGCAGTACGGACGGGTCCGCCCTGCGCCTGCAACAGATGACGGCGACCCAGACCGGCTTGCGCGTGCTGATTCTGCCCGACAACAAGGGCAAGGGCGCCGCGGTTTTGCACGGTATCCGCGAGGCTCTGCAAGCGGGCTTCACGCATGCGTTGACCATGGATTCAGACGGGCAACACCCGGTTGAGAGAATCCCGGCGTTCATGCAAGCCTCCCTCATGGCGCCGACTGCCATGGTGCTGGGCCTCCCGATATTCGATTCCAGCGCCCCGAACTTACGCGTCAAGGGCCGCAAGATCTCCAATGGGTGGGCCAACCTGGAAACGCTGTGGTCGGGAATAGGCGACTCACTGTATGGATTTCGCGTCTATCCATTAGCCGCGCTCGACGGCGTCATGCGCCGTCAACTCTGGATGCGGCGATTCGATTTCGACGTCGAAGCGGTGGTGCGCTTGTGTTGGCGGGGCGTTCGGCCCATCAACCTGCCAGCGCCCGTGCGATATTTCCGTCCGGAAGAAGGCGGCGTGTCGCATTTCCATTACTGGCGCGACAATGCGCTGCTGACGTGGATGCACTGTCGGTTGTTTCTAGGGTTCTTGATGCGGCTGCCGTTATTGCTGGCGCGACGGCTGCGGCGGGACTGAGCGACTTATATCTAGCGCTTTGCGAGCGCAATACTCGGAAAATACACCTAAGCTTACGGTCCTGTGCACGTCGACGAAACCCGCGTCCTGAATCGCCGCCATGATGGCGCTCGGGCTGGCGCACGCTTCGATCGTGTCCCAGTAGTAGCGCATCAGCTTTGGCACGTCGCGGTGGCGGGCGATGCCGCGTGCCACCAACGGGACGACGCCCCGCATGTAGGCCTTGAGGAGGGTTCGCCCCACCCGCCCAGCGGGAGCAGTGATCTCCAAGATGCAAATGCGGCCGCCCGGCACCAGGACCCGCATGAATTCCCGAAACGCCAACGATAGCTCCGCCACGTGGCGAAGCGCATAGCCCATGGAGAGGAAATCCACGGTGTCCGCGGGCAGCGGTATCGCCTCGGCGCTCCCCAACAGCAATTGAACCCCGGCGGGAACGATGGCGCGTTCCATCATCCCCGCGCTGGGATCCACGCCGGTGACCTGCCCCGAAGAGCCGACCAAGCGGGCCGCCTGACGCGCCGTCAAGCCGGTCCCCACTCCTACGTCCAATACCCGCATACCCGGTTGCAGTCCCGCCAGCGTCAGCGCGCGGCGCCGGTACCAAGAGCCGGACCCCAGTGCCATGACGCGCTCCACTCGGTCGTAATCGCCCGCTGTCTGATCGAAGATGCGGCGCACCCAGCCGTGTCTGTCCGCTTCGTGGGCATAGTAGTCTTTCAGCGGTCGGTGGGGCCCTTGCATCATGGCTGCGGAGGATACCTCGTTCAGTCGTAGGTTGCCGGTCGGGCCGACACCTATATAATGCGGGCAAACCGGGGTCCGATGCCCGCATTACTCTAGAAACCTAATCGAAGCTCAGCCTATGTCCGACAAAGCGTCGCTCATGCAAAAGCCGGCGCCCCTGGCCGATGTTGGTCTGCAGCGGGAACTCGCCAGACTGTTTGTCCAGGCGTTGAATCTGGAGGTCGCGCCCGAGGACATTGATCCGAACGCACCCCTGTACGGCGAAGGCCTCGGTCTCGATTCCATCGATATCTTGGAAGTCGCTCTGCTCGTGTCCAAGGGATACGGCATCCAAGTTCGTGCCGATAGCCAGGAAAACCAGCAAATCTTTCGGTCATTGAGGCACTTAGCTGAGTACATTGCGGCACAGAGAAGCAAGTGAGCATGCGCGGGGCGCGTAGACTGCAGTGCGCTGCGGCTGCGCTCATTGTCGCAGCATATGCGGGACTATCCCATTACTGTAATTCCGTTACCGGTGCCCACGATTTGGGCGCCGCTCTTGCCTTAGGCCCCCTCACCGGCGTTGCGTTGCTCCTCGCCTGGCGCGGGCCGCCGCGAGTCGCGGTGCTGCTGACAGCCGGCCTTGGCGGACTGGTTTATGGCCTGTGGCCCCTGCTGACGCAAAACTACCCGCTGTTCTGCCTCGTGCAGGAGAGCGGCGTTTATTGCCTGCTCGGCGTGACCTTCAGCCGCTCTTTGCTGCCCAATCAAGTGGCACTGTGCACGCGCTTGGCGGATAAGGTGCATGGCCCCCTATCGCCGCATGAAGTGCGCTACACGAGGCGAGTGACGGCCGCTTGGGCCGTATTCTTCTTCTCGATTGCGGCGGTCTCGATCCTGCTGTACCTGCTTGCGCCGTTGCGAATCTGGTCGCTCTACATCAATTTCTGCGTACTGCCGCTGGTGGGTGCCATGTTCGTTGCCGAATACCTGGTGAGGCGTCGGGTTTTGCCTCGACACCCACGCGCCGGCCTGCTGGCGACGGTGCGGGTCTATTTCGCTACCCCCCAATAATCGTGAGCATCGACACCAGCGCACTGCTTGCGCATGAATCACCTTCCGCGATCGTAGCCTACCGCTCAGGGCATGCCATCGAGGCGCGCCAGTTTCTTGCCGACGCCGCGCAGCTGGCCGATCGCCTGCCCGCGTCCACGCATGTACTGAATGTTTGCTCCGACCGGTATCGATTTGCCGTGGGCCTTGCGGCCTGCCTCATGACCGAACGAGTGAGCTTGCTGCCGGCGACCCATACACCGGAGGTGATTCGGCAGCTCGCGCAGTTCGCTCCGGATGTCTTTTGTTTGACCGACGAGCAGGCCTGCACCATCGATCTGCCCCGATTCCAGTTCCCACAACTTCTCTCGGGCGCCCCAGTAGCCTTGAACAACCCGCGTATCTCGACAACTCAGCTGGCGGCGATCGTGTTCACGTCAGGATCCACGGGTGCGCCGCTGCCCTACCAGAAAACGTGGGGCAAGCTTGCGCGCTGCGTGCGCGACGGCGCTCCCCGCGTCGGCCTGCTGGACGGCAGAGCCCATACTCTGATCGGCACCGTCCCGCCGCA
>Ga0066789_10000248_pt1 | contig 20267 bp, 18 predicted proteins | sample OrgsoiDNA2013049_FD_70960 | JGI IMG/M metagenome (GOLD analysis project Ga0066789, IMG submission 70960) | Permafrost soil microbial communities from the Arctic, to analyse light accelerated degradation of dissolved organic matter (DOM) -... | ecosystem: Environmental > Terrestrial > Soil >...
ATTTTCAGGGCACAAGATTTACGGCCCTACCGGGATTGGCGTGCTTTATGGCAAGCAGCGCCTGCTGGAAGCCATGCCGCCGTGGCAAGGCGGCGGCGATATGATCATGTCGGTCACGTTCGAAAAGACGACCTACGCACCGCCTCCGGCCAAGTTCGAAGCCGGTACGCCGGATATCACGGGTGCCATCGGTCTCGGCGCAGCGCTGGATTACGTGCAGTCCATCGGCATGGAGACCATCACGCGCCACGAGGCGGAGTTGATTGCGTACGCTGAAACCGCGCTCACGCAGCTGCCGGGCGTGCGCCTCATCGGCAGGCCCAAGCATCGGGCCGGTGCGATTTCGTTCATGCTCGGCGATGTCCACCCCCACGACGTGGGAACCATCGCCGATAGGCGGGGCATTGCCATTCGGGCCGGACACCACTGCGCGCAGCCCACCATGAAGTGCATGGGCGTACCCGGCACGGCCCGCGTTTCGTTTGCTCTTTACAACACCACCGATGAAGTTGACGTCTTGGCCGCCTGTCTGGCCGAGACGCAGGAAATGTTTCGATCATGAACGAACTGCAAGACCTGTATCAGGAGGTGATCCTCGACCACCAACGCAACCCGCGCAATTACGCGCGGCTGCCTACTGCCAATCACCAGGCAGAAGGCGCCAATCCACTATGCGGCGACCACGTCACCGTCTACCTGGATGTGAAGGACGGCATCATTCACGACATCAGCTTTGAGGGCGAAGGCTGCGCCATCGCCAAAGCGTCGGCCTCGATGATGACGTCGGTGGTGAAAGGCAAGTCGGTTGCGGAAGCGGCCGAAACCTTCAAGAACTTCCATCAGATGGTCACCGGTGGACAGGATCCCTGCTTCGATCTGGAGGCCCTGGGTAAGCTGGCGGCCTTTTCCGGCGTCAGCGCCTTTCCCGTGCGGGTCAAGTGCGCGAGCCTGGCCTGGCACACGCTGAACGCGGCCATCCACGCCGGCGAAAACAAGAACGAAAATAAGGACAAGGAGCCGTGATCGTGGACGAGGCGCAAGACAAGGCAAACGAGGCAAAAGCCGCGCCCATCGACACCACGACGCTGGAAGGGCTTGTCTGGCAGGAGCTGCGCGCGTGCTACGACCCGGAGATCCCGATCAACATCGTCGAGCTCGGGCTGGTATACGCCATGAAGTCGGCGCCCTTACCCGACGGCGGCCATCGCGTGGAGGTGCTGATGACCGTCACCTCGCCGGCGTGCGGGATGTCCGAGATCCTGCGCACCGAAGCCGATGAGCGTATCCGCAAGCTGCCCGACGTCCGCGAGGTCGAGGTAGCCATAACCTTCGATCCAGCTTGGACGCCCGAGCTGATGACCGAAGAAGCCCGCCAGATGCTCAATCTCTAAGCGACGCCGCACTAGTGCCGTCCAGGCTACCTACCGTATAACGGCGGAGTCATGGGTGTCTTTTCCGCCTTCGTGCTGGCCACGCTGATGCAAATGCCCGTGGATCAGGCGACGACCGCCCGGCCTGACGTCATCCGCGCGCCGACTTCTGCTTTGGAACCCCTAGCGCATTCTTTCTGGGACTGGCAAAACGTCGCGCTCTTTTCGGGCGTCGCAGCGGCCCGCGCCTTCGACTATTTTTCGACTCGCAAATTCCGCGACAAGCACCTCAAAGAGTGGCTGCTCGACGATGAGCAAGTCGACAACCGTCCGCTCTTCGCGGCCGTAGAAGTTGCGGGCACTGCGCTTTCCGTCGGCGCTTCCTACGTGTTCCACCGCGCGGGCTATCATCGCCTAGAGCGATGGGCGTCGATCGTACACATCACGTTCGCCACGGCCGGCGCCATTTGGAACTGCACTTTGCCAAACGGGCTTTAGGTATTTTGTTAACTAGGCCCTGTTAGCTGAGCCACACTTCTTCCAACCTTTAGGCCGTGCATTTATTCCGCCTTCTCGCCGCGGTCCGGCGTAGCGAGAATTCTTTTTGACGACTGCTGTGCGCCTTTGGCACTCACCAAGGCAAAAGGAGAGGAACGCGACGGTCGACATGCCGGCAGGGTCGCTTTCTCGCCGAACGAGAGTTCGAACAGAGTCACAAACAAGCGGGGAGACTGAAGAATGAAGATGCGACATTTGTCATCGATTTTCGCGACGAGCGCACTGTTGGCGTCCCTGGGCATGGTTGGTTGCTCATCGAGCAGCGGTGGTCTTTCCACGGGGACGGGCGGCGCCAAGGGTACCGGCGGCGTCAAGGCGACGGGCGGCACCACGGGCGCCGCCGGAGCGATGAGTGCCGGCGGAAAGACGGGCACGGCAGGAACGACTGGCGTCGCGGGAATGGGCGCGGGTGGAATGATCGGCGCGGGTGGAATGGTCGGTGCGGGTGGCTCCACAGTTCCTCCGGGCACAGGCGCTTGCGGCGCCACTGGCGATGCATGCTGCGCGAATCGAGCCTGTACGGCTGCCACAGATACGTGCCAGGGCACTGGCAACGCAGGCGCTGGAACGTGCCGCGGGAATGTTGGCATGCCCGACGGTGGGTTCGTCTTCCCGGATGGCGGCTTCACCCGACCCGACGTTGCTTGCGGAGGGACGAACGAGGCCTGCTGCGCGGGTAACACCTGCACGGCGGCTGGGGACACCTGCACCACCTTCGGCGGCGGGGGTGGCGGCGGCGGCGGCGTTTGCCGACCAAGCGGCGGCATTGATGGTGGCTTCACCAGGCCTGACTTCGGCGTCCCCACCCGGCCCGATGGCGGCGGCTTCACCAGGCCCGATGGCGGCGGCTTCACCAGGCCCGATGGCGGCTTCACCATGCCTGACTTCGGCGGATTTCCAGGCATGGGCAGGGACTAGCCGATCGATCGAAGGTTGAGTCCTTCAGAATGCCGGGCAGCTTCGTGCTGCTCGGCATTTTGCGTTCCGGCGCAGTAAGCCGAGCCGGTAGAATCGACTCATAGGATGATGGCTTGCACGGAGACCTCTTCCAGACGTAGCTTCTACTACCATGCGACTTCGACTGCGCGTCAACCGCAAGAGCCTCGTTTGCGTGAGTCTTGCCGTCGCCGCAGCATCCACGGCAGGCTGCCGCAAGATCCTGGGCGGCAGCGAGCAGACTTCGATGGGCGACGTAGAGGCCAATCTGGACCAGCTCATCAACGTCACGAAGAGCGGGCTCAATTTGCAGGTTAGCCCACGTTTTCTGACGTTCGGGCCCGTGCCCAGCAATGCTCCCTGGGAAACGCCGGTCCCGGCCAACCGCGCCACCGACGTACAGGGACAGCGAGTCGCCTTCAAGACCGGCAAGGACGGTTTCGTCCGCGAACGTTATGAAGCGCGCGCATGTCCGCTACGGGAGATCTGGAGTTGCGTCGAGCTGTGGGCCACCGGCCGCTTTGGCAAAAACGGCGATCTGGGCTGCGTCGGTTTGCGGCTTGAAAAGGGCGACACCATCGAGAGGCGCAAGCTGGACCTGCGCACCGCCGACAATTGCCCTTTCAGGACCTCGGTCCCCGGACCGGCGCAACAGGTGATTCGAGGGCTGGAGAAGGCGCAGCTTGAGCACACCCAGCGCCAGGAAGCGGATCCATTCCTGGACCCCAAAACGCGCTAGAAATTCGTTCTGGCCACGTGCCGCGCGGATAGTGTACAGCTCGATTCGTCTTGGCCGACACCCATGCATCTTTGACCGCGTCCGCAGCAGCGACGATTTCCGTCGATTCGCAGGTGGCGGAGGTGCGACGTCTCTTCGTGCAAGGCGCCGACGAGCGCGCGACGTGCGAGGACCAGCTGGCGGCTCTGCGCAGACGGTGGGTCGCCGAGCCGGGGCTTTTTTCTCCAGATGCCGTGGCCGCCTTGCGCGACATCGCGCTCGCGTTGCGCCGAAATGGAGCCCGTGACGAGAGCTTGGCAAAGGCGCGCGCCGTACTGAAGGATGTCTTCGGCTACCGCGCTTTCAGGCCCGGCCAAGAAGACATCATCGCCACGGTGCTGTCGGGTCGCGATTGCGTCGGCGTCATGCCGACCGGCGCCGGCAAGTCGCTGACCTACCAGATCCCGGCTCGGGTACTCGGCGGCACGACGCTGGTCATATCACCGCTCATCGCATTGATGAAAGACCAGGTCGACGCCGTCGTGGACGCAGGTCTACGCGCGACGTTTCTCAATTCAAGCCTCGCGCCCGAGGAAAAACGCGAGCGCGTGGCACGTGCGCTGGCCGGCGAGTACGAAATGATCTACGCGGCGCCGGAGGGCCTCGAAGCGTCGCTGGGCCCGCTTTTCGGCCGCATCAAACCACGCCTGGTTGCCGTCGACGAAGCCCACTGCATCAGCCAGTGGGGCCACGACTTTCGGCCGGCGTACCGCAACTTGCTCGGCCTCAAATCGCGTTTTGGCAATCCGCCGGTGCTGGCGCTCACCGCCACCGCTACCACCGAGGTCACGCGTGATATTACCGAGCAACTCGCCATGCGCGAGCCAGCTTCCTTCCGCGGCAGCTTCTTTCGCCCCAATCTGCACCTGCACGCCTATCGCAAAGGCGACGATGGTCCGAGCGTCCGCGAACGCATCTTGCGTCTGGCCCGCGCTCGACCTGGCCAAAGCGGCATCGTGTACTGCCTGTCCCGCAAGGCGACGGAGCAAACCGCCGAGTATCTGCGCGACCATGGCGTTTCGGCGCTGGCGTATCACGCCGGCATGGAGACCGACCAGCGCACCCGCTCCCAAGATGCTTTTCGGCGCGACCAAGCCGATGTCGTGGTGGCCACGGTCGCCTTCGGCATGGGCATCGACAAGTCGAACGTCCGTTATGTCATCCATCGCGACATGCCGCGCTCGATCGAAGGCTATTACCAAGAAATCGGACGCGCTGGCCGCGACGGCGTGGCGAGTGACTGCGTGCTGTTCTACTCGTGGGCCGACGTCATGTCGTACGACCGCATGTTCGAGCAAAGCGGCGAGCTTCCTAACGACCTTGTCGCGCGCCACCGGGATCGGGTGCGCGAAATGTTCCGCCTGGCCGAATGGACCGAGTGCAGGCACCAGGCATTGGCGGCGTACTTCGGCGAATCCATCAAGGCCTGCACGAGCTCGTGCGCGGTGTGCGCGGGCTGGGACGTGATCGCGCAAAGCCGGCCGGTGGCGAAGCCAAAGAAGAAGACACCGGGCATACCAGTGCGCACGTCGCTGCCCGAAGCCGCCGCACCCAGCAGCGACGAAGAAGCACTTTTCGTGGCGCTCAAAGCGCTCCGCCGTCGTATCGCGGACGCCCGCAACATGCCGGCTTACATCGTGTTTAGCGACGCCACCTTGATTGCCATGGCCGAAGCGAGGCCAAAATCCGACGACGAGCTGCTGGCCATCCCAGGAGTCGGACCGCGCAAGCTTGCCGCGTACGGCGAGGCGTTCTTGTCGCTTCTGCGCGAGCGCAAGTGACCGCTCCGGTGCACCGCCGCCAAGCGAGAATGCGGAATCCTTTCAGTCTGCCGCGGCTCTCACCGACATGACCATCTATCGCATCGTCTTCGCCGTTGCCGGAACGCTCGTCCTGCTGGGCCTCGTTCTGGGACTGACCGTCAGTCCGTGGCTTCTGGCCATCGCCGGTTTCGTCGGAGCCAACCTGTTGCAAAGTGCGTTTACCGGCTTTTGCCCCTTGGCCATGATTTTGCGCAAAGTCGGCATGCCCGAAAGCGCGTGCTTCCGGCGCACCTGACGTAATGTTACCAGCGCGCCATCAGCCCGGCGTTCTGGTCGGTCGAGTAGCCGCGCTTGGCGAGCGCGAACGGCGGCTCGACAGCCACGACGCCGAAGATTCCGTCCTTCAGTAGGCGAGTCACGGTCGCGCGCTCATCGCCGATGAAGTCGGCCGCCTCGCTCGGAAAAAGGAGATAGTCGGCATCCTTGTCCTGCGAGATGGTCAAGTTGAAGGCGTCGGGCCGGTTCGACACGAAGGGCGTGGTGAAGCCCGAGCCGGATACGCTGGCCTTCGGCGGCAGATGCTTGAGTACCTTGACCGCTGCTGCGTGGCGGCGCTGGCCTTCGGCGTCCACGCCAAACGTAAACTTGATAGGGCCGCCCCACGAGTTCGTCTGCTGCAAGATCGCGCCGAACTGGTAGCTCACGGGAATCGCCATGCAGATCATCGCCACCAGTGCGGCCCGACGCTGGACGAGCCCCAGCTCGGGCTGGCGTTCCACGACGGCACGTCTCTGCACCCACTCTAGGCCAAGAGCAACGCCGGGGAAAAAGAAGGCGATCCAGTGTGCGCTGTACTGGAAATTGATGCTGACGAGAGGCCCGTATTGCGTAGACAGTACCGTAAAGAAGAATCCCGGAATGGCGAGCACGGCCCAAATCGGCCGTCTAAACGGCAGAAAGGCCAGGGGCACGAGGATCTGCAACATGTAGATGAGCTTGTTGCTCTCGGCCAGCGTCCACACGGTAAAGGACGGATTGGCGAGCACCGTCATCACGACGCTACCGAAGCTCTTCGATCCAGGAGGCAGCAGATCCTTGTAGATATCGGTGAAGCTTTCGCCGCCGCCCACGAGAGGCATAGCCACGAACTTGAGGGTAAAGCACCACAGCGTTCCAACCACGGCCAAAAGCAGTCCGGCCTTTGGCCGACGACCCGTGAGCAGGAAGTAAAGCCCCAACACCGCCACCCACGCCGACACATCTTCGCGACAGGCGAGCGTAAAAAGCACGAACAGCGCGGCCCAGCGGTCGCGACGCGCCTCCAGGAAGTACCACGCGCACCATAAAAGGAACGGACCGAACGGCAAGAAGTGGAACTCGAACAGGTTCTCGCCGTGCAGCGCCGGATACAGGAGGTAGACGAGCGCAATCACGCACGCGGCCCAAGGATCGACGTGTCGGCGGGCCAGCTTGTAAAGCGGAATGGCGGCGCCGCCCAAGAATGCCGCTTGAATCAAAAGCAGGGTTCCGCCGTTTTGCCGAAGCGCATAGAGCGGCAACAGGACGTAGGCGAAGAACTCGGCGTGGTTGCCGAAGTGCGAACGGCCCGGCCCCGCCCACGGCGGCGTCTTGTAGAACGAGCCGCCGTGAAGCATGTTCCACAGCAAACTATCGTAGATGCCGAGGTCGTAGCCCGAACGCAGCGAATAGTAGAAGCAGTAGGTGTAGTAGCCGAAGTAGCCGACGTAGAAGATCACGGCGCAGACGACGAGAAGGAAGGGCAGCGACGGGTAGGTGCGCGGCAGGGCCAACGCTGCGGTTTCGCGCACACGGGTAAACGGCGCCCACAGCCGTGCTTCGAAGGCAAACGGCCCCGCTCGCAACGCCGAGGAGCACGTCGCCCACGCTGCTGCGCCAAACAGCAACACAAGCGTCAAGAAGGGCATGTCGTGCCCTTTCCACGCCTCGCAACGGAAAAGCAGCGGTAAGAAGCCAATAAGCGCCAGCGGTGAGAGCCTGCGGGCGGCGTGGTAGAGCCGCGAAGCTACGTTCGGTACGCTGAAATTGCTGAAGAGGTAGCCGACGCAGAAGAGTGTCGTCGTAAGGCCTCCGCCAAGGATGAAGGCGAGCAAACGTCGACGAACGTCGGGGGCCAGATAGTTGTCGTGAAAATAGCGCACGCTCGACAAGGGCGTGACGGCCATGCCCAGCGCCAAGCCGAGCGAAACGCCAATGGCTAGCACGATGCCGAGCGCTCGCACCGAGTGCGAAAGCCGAACGTTCAGATCGCTGTCGTATGCGCGTTCCACCGTCGCTCTCCTAGGGCATGCGCGCCAGCACGCCGGCATTCAGGTCCGTGGGGTGCCCGCGTTTGGCGAGCACGAACTCGCCGCGCTCGGCGACCACGCCAAAGGTGCCCGAAGGCAGAACTTCCGCGACTTTCGCGCGCTCCTCGCCGCCGGGCGGAACGCTGAAGAGGAGATAGTCGGCATCGGCGATGCCCATGCGCAGGGTGTAGGCGAAGGCGCGGTTCGACGTTTGAGGAACGATGTTCTCCGACGACACGATCTTGGCTTTGCGCGGAACCATGGCCAAAAGCGCGGACACCGAGCGGCGGCGTACGACATCTTCGGCGCTGGTGCCGAAATGGTAGACGCCGAAGCCACCGCGGGTCGCATTGTGCTGAAGCAGGCCACCCAGTTGGTACGACGTCACGAGCATCGCCAGAGACATGGCCACGATCCAAGCACGGTGCCACGCCTGTCCTCGTCGGCCGTGGCGCGAGGCCGTGCGCTCGACCCAAGCCAAGTTCGCGATGAGGGCGATGAACAGATACGACGTCCAGTGCGCCGTGTACTGGAATGAAATCTGATAGAGCGGCCTATAGCCGGTGGAAAGCAGCGTAAAGAGAAAGCCAGGCACGCAGCAGAGCAAACCGATGGATCGCCGCAGGGGGAAAAAGCCGAGCGGCAGAAATATCTCGAGCAGGTAGATAAGCTTATCCTTCTCCAGGATCACGCCCAGCGTGAAGGCGGGATTGCCGAGCACGGTCTTCATGACGCCGCCAAAGCCCTTGCTTCCCTCGGGCACGAGGCCGGCGTACTGATGGATGAAGGCTTCGTGGCCGCCCCGCTGGAAGGGCATGATGACCAGCTTCATCGCCACGAAATAAAGCGCGCCGGCCATCGCCAAGTAAAGGCCCGTGCGCGATCGGCGGTTGGTCAGCATCAGGAAAAGGCCGCCAACGACCAGGCCCATCGAGACGTCCTCGCGCACGGAAAGCGTGAGCGCCGCGAAAATGAGCGTGCGCACCGTCTTACCACTGAGCGCGAAGTAGAGCGTGAACCACAGGAAGAAGGGCGCCAGCGGCGGGTAATGAAAGTCGTAGAGGTTCGAGCCATGCACCGGCGGATAGAGGACGTAAAACACGGCAATCAGGCACGACAGCCACGGCCCAAGATACTTGCGCGCGACCAAATAGAGCGGAATCGCCGCGCCGCCGATGAGCACGGACTGCAAAATCAAGATGGTCTCGGCGCTTTGGTGAAGGCCATAAATCGGCGCGATGACGTAGCTCAGGTAGGCCGCGTGCTCGCCTAATAGATTGCCGGTGGGGCCACCGTAAGGCGTGGTCCTGAACAAAGCGCCGCGGTGAAGCGCATTCCAAATGACGTTTTCTTCGAGGCCCAAATCGAGGCTGCTCGACAGGACGTTGCGATGGTGAACGACGGTGTAATACGAGAAGTACGTGGCGTAGATCGCCGCAGCGAGCACAACCAGAGTAAACGGCAGCCAGCGCCGGTGGGCGCGAAACGCCGCCGCACCACCCGCGAGCGCCCGATCGAGCCAGCGCGGTCGACCGAACACCGGCTCGGTCGCAAACGACACCGAGAGTAGCTTCTGCGACGAGAACACCAGCACCAGCACCAGCAGCAAGAAAACGACTTCGCGCGCGCCCTGCCAGAAGCGCCACTGGAAGAGCAGCGGCGCCAGCGCAGCCAGCCCGAGCGGCGAGAGCCGCCGACCCAGGCGTTCGATGGCGTCCCCACGAAGAAGCTGCCGCCGTGCCAAGAGTGCCAAGGCTGCCAGCAGAAACGCCAATGCCGAGCCAGCCGCGACCTTCACGGCACCAAGCCCAATGCCCTTCGCCGGGCCGTTGCTCATCGCGAAGTCGTAAAGGCCTTTCGAGTCCGCGATTTCCCAACCGCAAAGGCCAAGTGAAAAGCCGACAAGCCCGAGCACGGCCATGCCCGAAAAGCCCCCAGCAAGGCGCGGGCGCCAGACGTCCGCCAGGTCGTCGCAAGCTCCCTGAGTGGCGCTCACGTCGTCGGATCCCCGTTTCCTTGCCGAACGTGCGTCGAGCCCCCTTGGTCCTTGTCGCAAGGGACGAAGTTCACTTCCTTGGCCACGGTGTAAAGCGGCCGCCGTTGCACTTCTTCGTAGATGCGGCCCACGTAGGCGCCCAAAATGCCGATCACCAGCAATTGCACGGACGAGCCCAGTGCCACCAGAATCATGATGGTCGTCCAACCGGGCACCGAGACACCGCGAACCTTGACGTAGAACGCCCAGAGGCCGAGGCCCATGGCCAAAAGCGCGGCCAGCGCGCCCAACCAGGTCGCCATCCGCAGGGGGGTCGTGGAAAACGAGGTGATGCCGTCGAAGGCGAAGCTGAGCATCTTGCTAAGCGGGTACTTGGTCACGCCGGCAAAACGTTCATGCCGGGTGTAGCGAACGGAGGTCTGGCGAAAGCCGATCCAACCGACCAGGCCGCGGATGAAGCGGTGGCGTTCGCGCAGCGAGCGAAGGGTCAGAATCACCGGACGGCTCATCAGGCGAAAATCGCCGGCATCCAGGACCACGTCAAAGCCCAACATGGCGCGAAAGACACGATAGAAAAGCGCGGCCGTGATCTTCTTGAACCAGGTTTCGCCCAGCCGGCGCTCGCGGACGGCGTAGACGACGTCGAACCCGCCGCGCCAGCGGGCCAGCATCTCTCGCACCACTTCCGGCGGATCTTGCAGGTCGGCGTCCATCACCACGACCGCTTCGCCCTCCGCGCGGTCCATGCCGGCGGTGATGGCGATTTGGTGGCCGAAATTGCGCGCGAACGAAATCACTTTGTAGCGCGGCTCGCGCGCGGCCATTTCCTGCAGCAGGTTGGCCGAGGCGTCGCGCGACCCGTCGTCGATGAAGACGACCTCCCAGCTGACCTCCACCTGCAGCTCGGCCAGGAAGGCACGCAAACGCCGGTCGAGCTCGGGAAGAGATTCTTCCTCGTTGAAGACCGGAATTACGACGGAGAGTGTGGGGCGAGCGTCTGCCATACGGAAGGGCGTTTATACCGCGAACCACATCAGTTGGAGCCAAAGAAGGCGCCCATGCAACGCAGCGATAGGGCGACCCTAGCTCACGAAGGTGGACCCTTTCCCGAACTTGACCACTCTTGAGCTAGAGAAACCATGACCATCCAGCACCTCACCCGCGCTTTTCGGTCCTTTCTGTTCTCGGCCCTCCTTACCTCGATCGCCGGTTGCGCCCGCTCCTCTTCGCCTGGGCCACTGCCCGATGGCGGCGATGGCGGCGGCGATGGCGGCGGCGATGGCGGCGGCAGCGATGCCAACGACGCGGGCGCGGACGATTCCGGGACCATGCAGGGCGTGCTCATCGATGATTTTCAAGCCAGGACCCCGACATGACCGTGATGCCTGCCTCGCCGCCTGCCGATACGGCCATCGCCTCGATCGCGATCGCCAATCCCCTGCAGGCCCAAGCCATGGCGCAGCTCAACCGCGGCTACAACATCACGAACTGGCTTGAGCAAACGCGCTTCACCGGCACCTTCACCTACGACGAGACCTTCGTCAGCCAGTTGGCCGCTGCCGGCTTCAAGGCCTTGCGTCTGCCCGTCGACCTCGATCTCTACGCCACGACCACCGGCACGGGTGACACGCTCGACGTGACCGTGAGCGACGATCTCTTCACCGTGCTCGATGCCTTCGCGGCGTGGACCGCGAAGGTCGGCATCTCGCTGACCATCGACTACCACCAGTACGACACGTCCCTTGACAAGGCCAAGCCCGACACGCTCACCGAAGCGGTTCTGCTCTGGGGCAAGGTGGCGGCTCACTTCGCGGCCAACCCGCGCACCGACCTTTACTACGAGTTGCTGAACGAGCCCGAATTGTCGTTCGGTGGAACGCCGCCGACGCAAGCTGAGTGGACCGCGCTGGCCGAGCGCATGATCGCGGCGATTCGCGCCACCGACCAAGTGCATACGCTGATCTTTGGCGATATCCAGTGGTACGGCATCGCCACGCTGGCTGCGCGCAAGCCGCTGTCCGACGCCAACGTCGTGTACGCAATCCACGACTACGATCCGTTCATCTTCACCCACCAGGGGGCAGACTGGGCCAGCATGGCTTCGACGCACGATCTCCCCTACCCGTACGCGCCCGAGCGCTGGTCGGCCTACTTCGGCGATTTGGGCTTCACGACCGCGATGCCGTCCTGGATTCTCGCCGCCGCCCGCACCTACTACCAAACCGGCAACCGCGCGGCCATTCGTAACCAAATCGTGACGGCCAAGAAATGGGCCGTCGACAACAACGTTCCGGTCATCTGCAATGAATTCGGCGCCTACGACCGCACCTCGCGCCTGGAAGATCGCGCGCGCTACATCACCGACGCTGTTTCGATCTTCGAAGAGCTGCAGATCCCTTGGCAACAGTGGTTCATGATCATGGACAAGAGCGGCGTGGTGGTTCCCGAGTACAGCGCGGCTATGCGCCTCGGCCAGTAGCCGGCTCCTGCCGGCTTGCGCCAGGGTAGCGCAAGTAACATGACCAACTCGGCGGCGCTGCTTGCCGAGACAGACTCCGTGAGGGGGGCTTAACCAGGCATAGGCATTAAGCGGAAGCGGCCAGCGTAGACCACCCTCTCCCTTCGGGAGAGGGCCGGGGTGAGGGCAGGGATATCCTTGACCTCGGCGTCTGGGTTCAGAAGAGATTGCGCCCTCACCCCCAAGTCCCTCTCCCGAAGGGAGAGGGACGACCCGATCCGACAGTCTCTCCTCGAATCGCGGGCCGTCATTTTGTCCCGGTACTGCCGCTTAATGCCTATGGCTTAACCAGGAGCTTCCCAGACGATGAGCACGATCTTGCAACACCGCCGCATCGAGCACGTCCTTCGAGCGACGGCCATCGGGCTGGGTTTGGTTATCGTTTTTGTCAGCACGCCCGCCGTTGCGCTAACCGCTTTCGCGCGCGAGGAAGACGCCCGGCGTGCCTTTGCAGCGGGCTTCCAAATGTTCGTCGCCAAGCCCATTGATCCGACGGGCCTTGCGGTGGCAGTCGCTCATCTGGCGCGACGTGAAGCACAAGGTCAGCGCTGATCGAGAAGAATTCTGCATGGGCGCTGGAAGTTGAGCAGCACCCCTTGACCTTCGACTACCAGCCGCGCAGCGACTTCATTTCCTTCCAGGTTCGGAGCAACAGCCAGCGGTCGGCGGTGGTCGGGCTCTGGCTGCTTGTCGAACCGACGATCATCAACGAACCGCCGGCGGGCGTGGAGCCCGTCCAGTCGTAGTAGTCCTGGAAGCCGAAGCCGTGCCCCATTTCGTGTTCGATGACCGAGTTGCTCTTGCCCATCGAGGCCACAAAATTGCTGACCGGCATGCGCAGTCCCCAGTCGCCACCCACGGCATCGGCCCCACCGCCGCCCGGTAGAACGTCGTCGAGCCACAGCCAGTAGTCGGTGTGGTAGGCCTCGCCACCGGCGCAATTGGGGAAGCTGTGGGACCAGTTGTTGAAGAACGAGCAATTGTCGGGGCACTTGGGTTCACCGTCGGAGTCGGTTTCGGTATAAACCTTGATGGAACTGTCGAGATCCGAGACCCACGACGTATTGCCCGCCTTCACAGCCCAACCAGTTACCTTGGCGGTGATATGTGGATAGGGGAAGCAGCCATAGTCGGTGAGGTTGGTGAACCAGTCATTGAACCATTTCTCGACCGCGCCGGCCATGCCGGACTTGACCGTGGCGGTCGGTGCGGAGGTGGCGCCCCAGCGCACGCACAGATTGATTTGTCCCTTGCCGAGGATGGCATTGTCGATCAGCCAGTCCTTGCGGTTTGTGACGTTGGCGCCGAGCTGGGCGTTCCAGCTTTCATTGATCCAAGCGGAGACATTCGAGGGAGGATCCTGCCAGGTGGGCGTGCAAGGTCCCGTTGTGCCTCCCGGGCCAGAGGCGCCGCCCGCCGCAAGAACGCCGCCCGTGCCGCTGGCACCGCCACCTGGAAGAACGCCGCCCGTGCCGCTGGCACCGCCACCTGGAAGAACGCCGCCCGTGGCTATTGCACCGCCTGTGGCCCGGCGGCCTCCAGCTCCGATCGTTCCTCCGGCGCCGGGCAATCCGCCCGTGCTAGCCACGCCGCCGCTTCCTGGCCTTCCACCAGTCAGCGCGACGCTGTTGCCGCCCGAACCTACGCTGCCGCCGCTCGCGCCACCCAACCCAGCGCCACCGCCGCCAGCACTGGTGCCACCGCCGGTTGGGCTGCGCGCATCCAAGCCGATTTGCCCGCCGGACCCGGCCGAACCGTCGGCCGGCGTACTAACTCCGGTCTGCGCATCGCAACCGAGCAACACCAAAACCGCCGCAGTTGCGAGCACGACGCGGAGGGCGGCGACTTGTGAATCTTTCATGGGCGAAGTTGAACCGAATTGGTGGACAGTTCAGTTACGCTGCACTAACCACGGAGTATATCAACTCGAATTCGATAAGCCTATCGATCCGACCGGCCTGGCGGTGGCAGTCGCTCATCTGGCGCGACGTGAAGCGCAAGGCAGCACGGCTCGAAAAGAATAGCGGAGAGGTGAGGCTTGCGATTTACAATGCGGGATGGAGATCTGCATGCGTGCTGGAAGCCACACTCGTATCGGCACCGCCGTCGTTGCGGCCACGGCTCTACTGCTCGGCCAAGCCTGTACGGATTCTTCAAGCAGTAACAATGGTGGTAGCGGCGGACAAAGTGACGGAGGCACGGGCATGGCCGGCTCGTCCACGACCGGCGGCATGACCGCCAGCGGTGGCTCGTCGGCGACCGGCGGCGTGACCGCCAGCGGCGGATTGTCCTCAGGCACGGGCGGCAAGTCCAGCGGCTCCGACGGCTTGGCGACCGGCGGTCGAGTGGACGGTGGAACGACGGGGCCGACCGGCGGCGCGCTTCCGGCGGGCGGCACTGCTGGCTCGGGCGATGCTGCCACCGACGCGCGTTCCGACGGTAGCGCGGCACAGCCGGGCTCAAGCCTCTCGGGCCGATTCAATCTCACCGATAAGAGCGGTCCTAGCTTCGGTTGGTCGGACAGCGCGATTTTCGCTCGTTTCGGGGGTACTGGCGCCACGCTGCGAATGGACGGCAGCCCCAACCAATTTCAGGTGGTGATCGATGGCACCGCTTTACCGTCGGTGCTGAAGGTGGTCAGCGGCACCACTCAATACCAAGTTGCGACCGGACTGTCGGCAGGCACGCACGAGCTGATTGTCTGGAAACGGACAGAGGGCAATCAAGGCGACAATCGCTTTCTGGGGTTGGACGTCGTCGGAGGTCAACTACTGACGGCGTCGCCAGCCCCCGATCGCCGCATCGAGGTCTACGGTGACTCCATCACGGCGGGCTATGGGCTCGATGGACAGAACTGCAGCGGCTATCAGCAAGACAAACAGAACAGCTACCTGACCTACGCCGCTGTTGCCGCCCGTGCCTTGTCCGCCGAGCTGCACGCTGTTGCATGGTCGGGCATTGGCATGTACCGCAACTACAACGAAGCCGGTCCATCGACGGAAAACATGCCTGCCGTGTACGCGCGAATCTCGGCCGTTCAAAAGACCAGCAATTGGGACTTCTCGACGTGGAACCCCCATGCGGTTGTCGTCAATTTGGGCACCAACGACGCTTCCACCCACGGCGATCCCGCCGCTCCCTACGAGACCAACTACCTCGACTTCGTGCGCACCCTTCGCCTAAAATACCCGGACACGTTCTTCGTGCTCACCATCGGTCCCATGCTGTCGGGAGACGCCCTGACGCTCATCCGCACCCACATTCAGAATGTCATCAAGACCCGGGCTGGTGAAGGCGACAGCAAGATGTCGTATTTGGAATTCCCAACCCAGTCGCAATCCGACGGCATCGGCTGCGACTCGCACCCCAACGCGACCACCAACGCCAAGATGGCCACCGCCCTTGTCAGCGAACTGAAGACGCGACTGTCCTGGTAGTCACGACGGACGTAGCTCGGACCAAGACGCGACTTGTTCCGCGCCGAGAGCGGCCTTCTGCTCACGGGCATACTGGTGAATGCGATCCAGCACCCCGGCGTCGGTGCGAACCGGACTGATTCCTGCGTCCCGCATGGCCAGACGCAGGCTTGCCTTGCCCGAGTGTTTTCCGAGCACGATGCTGGCTTGCTGGCCTACCCGCTCGGGTGCAAACGGTTGATAGGCGAGCGGATCCCTTTCCAGGCCCGCACAGTGAATGCCGGATTCGTGACGAAAAACGGCTTCGCCAAGAATGGGCTTGCCCGGCGGAATGGAGCGCCCCGCGGCCGCCGCGACCAATTGCCCAAGCGACAATAATTGCGACGTGTCCACGCCGGTCTTGAACGACGAAAGTATTTCAAGCGCAACCGCCACTTCTTCCAGGGGCGCGTTGCCCGCACGCTCGCCCAAGCCCGCGACCGTCACGTCCACCGAGGTCGCGCCTGCCTCGATGGCGGCGATGCTGTTAGCTGTCGCCATGCCGACGTCATTGTGGGCATGAAAGCCGAGCGGCATTTCGCAGGCAAACTGCACCGCATGCCGAATCAGGCGGTCCGTCATGCGCGGGGTGAGTGTACCGACAGTGTCTGCCAATCGCACCCGATCGGCACCGGCCGCACGAGCCGCAGCAATGAATCTTCCCAGAAAACCCAGCGATGCGCGACTGGCGTCTTGGGCGCCGACGGAGACAAAGGCGAAATTGGCGCGAGCATAATCGAGAAGCGAGGCCAATTCTCCAAGAACGCTGGCCTCGTTCTGTCCGAAACACTTCATCAGAATGGGCGAGACAGCAAACGACAGATGCACGGCCGAAAGCTCGCACTCGGCGGCAGCGTCCATGTCGACCTTGCGCGCGCGGCACCACGCCGTCAATCGCACCTGCGAATCGAGGGAGAGAAGCGCACGAATGTCCTCGATCTCGGCTGGTCCCATGGCCGGCGTGCCCACCTCAAGTTCGGGCACGCCGGCCTGGACGAGAGCCTGCGCTATGGCAATCTTTTCAGTCCTGGTGAAGGCGACGCCGGGCGCCTGCTCGCCGTCGCGAAGCGTACTGTCCACCAGCCAGACGGTGCGCTCGTCGTCATGATTTGTATTCGCGATCATCCGCAGCCTCCCCCGCCGCCGCTGCAGCCCGTGCCGCAGCCTTTGAACGAGCGACGCAACGATGGTGGAATGGGTTTACTGCCATAGACCGCCGCCAAGCCCTCGTCGATAAGGCCTTCCATCTCGACGATTTCGATTCCTCGACCAGCGAGTACACGGCGAGGCATCGCGCCCACGCCCGAGGTGAGCAAGGCACGGCAGTCCCCGAGGAGGTCGGCGAGATCGAGCCAGCGCTTGATCCCCGCTCCGGCTTCCGGTGCGGTTCGAACCGCGACGAGCGAATACAGACCCGCCTCTTCCTTGAAGATGTGGAACTGCTCGGCTTCGCCCACGTGCGTGTTCACCAGCATGCCTTCGCGCGACGACGCGGCCACGTAAGGACGATCAGCCGTGGGCTTGCTGGGCAAGAGCGCGAACTCGGCCGGCCTGGGCATGTCTTCGGCGTCTTTGCCGATGATGCCGCACGCGTCGGCGCGGCAACGAGCACAGTGTCCCATCTGCGGTAAGTGCTCCCCTGCGTTTCGGCGGGCCTCGGTCATCATCTCTGGCGTGGGCTCGCCCAGGCTGGCGAAGGGCGTATCCTTGACCGGCAGCAAGGCCATCGTGTTCATGATCTCGACGCCTGCTCCGCGCATCTCAGCCGCCACCTCACCGATCTCGCCGTCGTTGATACCCGGCAGAAGGATGGTGTTCACCTTGACCAAGATTGGTGTTTCGCGAAGTCGGCCCATGGCCTCGCGCTGGCGCGACATCAGCAGCTCGGCCCCGTCGATGTCGCGGTAGACGTGGTCGTCGTGGCGGACCCAGCGGTAAATCTTCGCCGCGGTTGCCGGATTGACGGTATTCACCGTCATGGTCACGTGACTGACCTTCAGTTCGACCAATTCGTCGATGTATTCGACAAGTCCGAGCCCATTGGTCGCAACGCAAAGAAGAATATTGGGGAACTCCTGGCGAACCAGGCGAAGCGTTTCCATGGTTTCGACAGGATTGGCGAATGGATCGCCCGGGCCCGCGATGCCGACGACCGACAGATTCGGCATGCGCGCGTAGACTGCTTTCAAATAGGTCACCGCCTGGAAAGGCGAAAGCAATGTGCTGGAAACGCCGGGACGGTTTTCGTTCGCACAGTCGAAGGACCTATCACAGTAATTACATTGCAGATTGCAGCGGGGAGCAACCGGCAAATGAATGCGCGCCGCCCGGTGAAAGACATCCGCGTTGAAACAAGGATGGTTCGTAACATCCAGTTTCGGGTGCTGTGAGCGGAGGGAGTAAAGACGGTTCAGATCTGACATCAATCACCTCTGCACCCTCGAAAATGCAAGAGTCGGGCCGCCTAAAGGACGGTCTTCACGCGATAGATCCCGCCGATCACTAGAAATTCATCCTCGCCCTTGAGAATGCTTTGCGGAAAAAGCTGGCTGTGAAAGAAGATCTTCACTACCGGAATGCGCATTTCCCACACCGTGGATCCGAATTCGAAAGCACGATCGGCATCGGGCGTGAACGAGCTGATGTTGTTGAGACGCACGATGCGCTCGCGCGGCGACACGACCTGCAGCGTGTGGTACTCCTGCGGGTCGTGCGTGCCGCGGTAGAGCGGTAGCCACGTCTGCCCCGGCTGTCGCCGATTCAACTCGTACTGACAGAAACCGTAGACCAGATCCAGCTGCGTAAAGATCGCATTGCTGCCGGCTAGTCCCTTCATGCGATCGGTGGCGAAGACGAGCTGCTCGTCGGGTTCATCGTAGTTCAGCTTTCCGCGATGAAACGTGGGACGAAGTCCGATACGGCTTTCTACCCAGGCCTTTAGAACGGCACCTTCGATGGAATTCGAATCTACGCCCCAGCCACGAAGGTAGCGAACGTAGGTGTTGCGAAGGCTTCGCTTGGCGCCTTGAGTGTGGTCGCGGTCAAGCTCGTCCAAATGAAACTTCGCCGTAACGTAGCGGTTGAACCACTGCGTACGCATGTCGGGGTCGTCGATTTTGTCGAGCTGCCCGAAAAGCCCCTGCCGTGCGGGCTGCACCGTAAGCAGCTCGAAGCGCTGCGGCCTTTCGTTGAAAGCTAGGCTGCCGATGTACCACGCCGGCAGATCACACAGGTTCCAGGTCAGCGTCCAAGGCTTGTCCATCTACAGATCGGCTCCGCGAGGAGGAGGCACCAGTGTGATCGGCTCACCGTGCGCGAGGGGCGAAGCATCCACCAATTGATCGGCAAGAATACCGAGCTCGTCGCGCACCTGAGGATCCAGTTTGCGTATCCACTCCCGGGGGATCGCATCCAAGCCGTAGTACGCGCCGGCAATGGCACCCACGATGGCGCCTGTCGTATCAGCATCACCGCCCTGGTTGACAGTCGCGACGATGCATTCTTCGAACGAGGAGGTGGAGAAGAAGAAATGCAAAACCGTCTGCATCGTGTCCACAACATAGGCCGTGGACAGCCCATTGAATCGCCGATAATTGAACTGCGGAAACGCAAGCACAGCCCGGTCGACCTGCCGCTGCAACCGGTCCAAGGCGTGGCCAATCAACGCCAATTGAATGAGCTGCGCCACCAGAACCGAGGCGCCGTCAGAAAGCGGATGGTTGTGCGTAATGCGCGCCTGGGACACGACGGTATCATTCAGCAATTGGTCATTCGCCAGCGTGGCCAGGGCCACAGGCGCAACGCGCATGACCGCGCCATTGCCTGCGTCACCTTCATTGAGCGAGCCATGCACGGTTCCGCGGGTCATGAAGCGAACGATCCCGCGTCTGCAAGTGTTGCCAATATCAGGAGGCTTCGACAAGTACCATTCGACGAAGCGGCGGGCAATGTCCTCCGGATCGTGACCCACGGCCACGATCGATCGCGCAATGCACAGAGACATCTGCGTATCGTCGGTGACTTGGCCGGGCCGCAAGCGCAGCCAACCGCCTCCCACCATCTTGCGAAGCTTGCCGTAAGTCGCTTGAATCTCGCCAGCCGTCATGAATTCCACCGTTGCGCCCAAAGCGTCGCCAATCGCCAGGCCGAGCAGGGCTGCCCGGGCCCGCTGACGCACGTCCGGTAAGTGAACTAGATAATCCGTCATTTTAATGGGAACCCTGGGCGGGTTCCCAAACCCTCCCGCGCTCTGGCTCCGCCGAGCGAAGCTCGGCTTCGCCTACGCGTTGGTGGGTGACTGAGGCCTCCACCATTCTGCGATGCCTCGCACGCGTTGCTGGCTTATAGATAGGAGTAGCCAATGGCTGACTGATTCTGTTGATTCTCCAAAAGTGTGTTTACGATGGCGTCGAAAAGGCGAAGCGTTCCGCGATAGCCGACACTCAGTAGACGGCCGGCGCCGATGCGGTCGTGAATGGGGAAGCCGATGCGCAGCAGCGGCACGCCCAGCTCACGCGCCATGCGATAGCCTTTGCTGCTGCCGATGATGAGATCAGGCTTGTGGGT